>Ga0208693_1002434_pt1 | contig 12264 bp, 14 predicted proteins | sample AD_UKC071_MetaG_FD_184438 | JGI IMG/M metagenome (GOLD analysis project Ga0208693, IMG submission 184438) | Active sludge microbial communities of municipal wastewater-treating anaerobic digesters from USA - AD_UKC071_MetaG (SPAdes) (version 2) | ecosystem: Engineered > Bioreactor > Anaerobic >... | reverse complement strand
ACATGATGGACGGCCGCATCGGCGCCATCCGCGAGGCGCTGGAGGCACAGGGCCACATCCACACGCGCATCATGGCCTACAGCGCCAAATACGCCAGCGCCTTCTACGGCCCCTTCCGCGATGCCGTGGGCACCCGCGGCGCCCTGGGCAAGGCCGACAAGAACGTCTACCAGATGGACCCCGGCAACACCGACGAAGCCCTACGCGAAGTGGCCATGGACCTGGCCGAAGGCGCCGACATGGTGATGGTCAAGCCCGGCATGCCCTACCTGGACGTGGTGCGCCGGGTGAAGGACGAGTTCAAGGTGCCCACCTTCGCCTACCAGGTCAGCGGTGAATACGCCATGCTCAAGGCCGCCGCCGCCAACGGCTGGCTCGACCACGACGCGGTGATGATGGAAAGCCTGCTGGCCTTCAAGCGTGCCGGCGCCGACGGCATCCTGACCTACTTCGCCCGCGACGCTGCACGGCTGCTGAAATGAAACACCCCCCATGCCGCTGCGCGGCTCCCCCCTCTCTCGCCTGCGGCGGGAGGGGAGCGCACCCAGCGGCCTGGCAAAGCCAGTTCCTCGGGTGCCCTGGCATGGCCTGCTCCGCGGCCTTCGGACTGTGGAGGCCGCGCCCGTTTCATCGGTTGCAGGTGGCGCGCAGCGCCATGGGTGGGTGAGCACCATGCAGATCGTCGAGTTCAGCCCCAGCACCCTGCGGTTTGCCGATGCCGTGCCGACGACCGTGCCCGAAGGGGGCTTCGTCTGGATCTACCTGGAGCGCGAGGAGTTAGCCACCGCGCTGCCCGTCGTGCAGGCCGCCGCCCTCCAGCTGGGCGGCTCACCTATCCTCGACCTGCACTGCCAGGACCTGGCCAACCCGACCCACCCCTCGCACTACGACTTCACCTCGGTCTACGACCGCATCGTGTTTCGCCGCCTGGCCACCCCCACCGAAGTGGATGCCGACCTGGGCCCCGCTGCGCCTGACGCCGGGCCGCAGGGCCATTCACTGGCGGCCTTCGCCCGGGTGCGCTCACGCGCCGTGGCCTTCGTGGTCTTCGACCGCCTGCTGGTCAGCGTGCACCCCAGCGGCTGCTTTGCGGCGCGCTCCTTCATCGAGCGTTACCTGGGCGACGCCGTGCAGGGCGAAGGCATTCCCTTCACGCCGCGCAGCCGCCTGCCCGGCAGCCCTTCGGACCTGGTGCTGCGCATGCTCAACGGCATGGTGGACAGCTACCTCGACCTGCGTCGCCAGCTGGGCGCCGAGCTGGACACCTGGCAGATCGAACTGCTGCGCCCGCGCTCGCGCATCGCCAACTGGGCGGCCCTGCTCACCGCACGCAACACTCTGCACATGCTGCAGGATCTGTGCGAGGAACAGCACGATGCCATCCAGGAATGGCTGGACACCCTGCGCGAACAGACCACCGACGCCACCACCGCACTGTCCGAACGCGAAGGCATGCTGGCCCGCGCCCGCGACGTGGTGGAACACATCCAGCGCGTGCTGAACCATGTGCGCCGGCTGGAGCAAAGTGCCGAGACGGCGGTGCAGATGCACTTCAGCCTGCAGAGCAACCGCACCAACGACATCATGCGCACCCTGACGGCCCTGACTGCCGTCTTCCTGCCGCTGAACCTGATCGCCGGCATCTTCGGCATGAACTTCGAGTTCATCCCGCTGGTGCACCGCAGTGGCGGCTTCTGGTGGGCTATGGGGTCGATGCTGCTGATCGCGGCCTCACTGGTGCTGCTGTTCTGGCGCAAACGCTACCTCGCCCGCACCGCGCATTAGGGTGGGACAGCCGTTCTGGCTCAGTCCTGCATCACCACGGCAGCTGCCGTCTGATTGGTGGCATGCAGTTCACGCTGGACGTCCGCGCGGGTCTTGCCACTGGAACTATCGGCCACCACGGGGTAGGTGGCATCGTTCATCTCCAGTGTGCCGTTCTTCGCGGCCTGCACCAGGTCCGCCTGCACCTGGGCTCGGGTCAGGGTGCTGGTGGGCTGGGGCAGTTCGGGGTAGTTGTTGTAACCCCCGGCAAAGGCGCTGGCACCAGCGGTCACCAGCACAGCGGCGAGGACGGGGGAGAGGATCTTGGATGCGGTCATGATGGTTTCCTTTGTTTTCAAAACAGTTGTTTGCCGGAATGAACCAAGTGCCCAGGCCCGACTCTTTCAGGGGCTTGGGCGAACTTGCTGGATTCCGGTCCCAGGGTTTGCAAGCTTGCAATCTCTGTGAATCCCACTTCGGCCCGAAGTTGCCGCAATCAACCGGCCGAAACGGAACCAGTCTGTTTCGGCACCAGAAACAATGGACACGCTCGAACTGATACGCACCTTCCGCGAAGTCGCCACACGCGGCAGTTTCTCCATGGCCGCACGCACGCTCAATGTGTCCAAGGCCAACGTCAGCAAATACGTGGCCGAACTGGAAACCCGCCTGGGCACCCGGCTGCTCAACCGCACCACGCGCACGGTCAGCCTCACCGATGCGGGCCACCTGCTGCTGCGGCGCAGCACGCCGCTTCTCGAGATGATCGAGCTGACCCAGGACGAACTGAAGGGCCGCGCACGCCAGCCCAGTGGCCGGCTGCGGCTGACAGCGCCCTACGGCCTGGGCAATATCCGCCTTCCGGGCCTGCTGGTGGACTTCATGAAGCAGTACCCCGACGTGGCCATCAGCCTGGACCTGAGCAACCGCCTGGTGGACATGGTGGAAGAAGGCGTGGACATCGCGCTGCGCATGGGCCGCATCAGCGACGCCAACCTCATCGTGCGCAAGCTGCGCCGCGTGCACATGGTGGTCTGCGCCACCCCGCAGTACTGGGCGCAGCACGGCCTGCCCCAGCACCCCGACGACCTGGCCGAGCACGATGCCCTCACCTATTCGCTGGCTCACGGCAGCCACCCCGAATGGCGCTTCCTGGTGGACGGTGACATCCACCGCGTGCCCCTGCGCAGCCGCATGGACGCCACCGATGCCGGCCCGCTGATCCAGATGGCCCTGGCCGATCTGGGGGTCATGTGCCTGCCGCGCCTGCTGGTGCACCCGCTGATCGAGGCAGGCCAGCTGCAGGCGGTGCTGGACGACTATGCACCCGACGACATGTGGCTCTATGCCGCCTACACCCAGCGACGCCACAACAGCGCGGCACTCAAGGCGCTGCTGGCGTTTCTGGAAGCGCGCTGGAAGGCGGAGTGACACCGCCCCCGCAGGGCCCCAGTCACTTCAGGCCGAACAAGGCCGCGCCGTTGTCCCAGGCAATTTTGCGGGCCACGTCCGGTGGCAGATCACCCAGCCAGCGGCGGTAGCCTTGCATCAGTTCGTCGTACTGCTGCCAGCGCTGGTTGATCCAGGTGTCCGAGCCGACCAGGAAACGGTCGGGGTAACGCAACAGCAGCGCCCGCCACTCGGGACAAAGTTGTAGGCCCCCACGCTCACGCACTGCGTGTCGTTCGCTGCCCCCCGAGGGGGCGCGCTCGCCTTGGGGCGGCCCGGCGCCGAGCTGGCCGCCTGCACAGGTAACCCCCGGGCGGTACGACAGCTCGCCCATCAGCAGCGGGTACCGCGCCAGCATCACCTCCACCCGCTCCACCGGCGTGCCACCAATGCCGGTGTGGGCCCAGATCAGCCGCAGCTTCTGGCCTTTCGAGGGCGCGTTGGCCATCAGCAGGTCCACCGCCACATCGTCCACATGGGCCAGCACGGCCAGCTGTTTGTCTTCGGCAAAAGCCATCAGCTTGCGGGCCACCGGGCCGTTGGCGTTGCGGCTGTCGTAGAGGTGGAATTCCCCAATACCCCGGTACGGCCCGCGCGCGGTGCCCCGGGTGAACTCGGCCTGCACCATCCCATAGATGGACTCGTCGCGGTACCAGTTGTCGTAGTCCGCGCGGTTGCGGTACAGGCGAATGAAGGGCACCACCGTCACCCCCGCCGCATCGGTCTGCGTGCGGGCCTCCACCAGCGCCTTGGTGCCATCGTTGGGCCGCGAGTTGGCCACGATGGCGCGCACGCCGTTGCGCTGCATCCGCGCCAGTACGTCGCTGATGGGATGTGGCCCCTGCGCCGCCTCCACGTTGTAGTGCAGATGCGCATCGAGCAGCGGGCCGCTGTAATCGGCGGCCTGCGCCAGCGGGGTCAGCGCCAGGGCCAAGGCCCATGCCACGACAACCCGTTGCATCTCCTTAACCCACGTGGCGGGCGAAGAAGGCCAGGGTACGCTCCAGCGCCAAGGCGGCTGCAGGCTGGTTGTAGGCCGCCCGGTGGTCGCAGTTGAAGCCGTGGTTCGCGGCATACACATGCACTTCCACGCCGGGCTGTGCGGCCTTGAAGGCTTCCACGCTGTCCAGCGAAATCCAGTGGTCCTGGTCGCCGAAGTGGGCCAGCACCGGCACCTTCGGTTTGCGCGCAGGCTCGTCACCCGCCGTCATGCCACCACCGTAGTAGGGCGCTGCAGCGGACAGGCCGGTCAGCTGTTCAGCAGCGCGCCAGGTAAGCAGACCGCCCCAGCAATAACCGACGATGCCCACCTTGCCGGCGCAAGCCGCATAGTCCACGGCGGCCTGCAGGTCCTGCATCACGCCGGGCGCAGGCAGGGCTTCCACCGCGGTCTTGTAGCCAAAGCCGGTCTTCATGTCGGCTTCGGCATAGCCCAGCTCCACGCCGGGCTGCACGCGATGGAAGGTGGCAGGTGCCACTGCCAGATAACCCTGGGCAGCATAGCCATCGGCCACGGCACGGATGTGCGCGTTCACGCCGAAGATTTCCTGCACCACCACGATGGCGCCCTTGGGCTTGCCAGCGGGTTCAGCCACATACGCGGGAAAGACGAAGCCGTCCGCTGCGGTCAGATCAACAAAAATACCCATGGTTTCATGCTCCTGAAAGTTTGCGTTCCACAAAATCGAGTCGGTCCTGGCCCCAGAACATCTCACCGTCCACCACATAGGTGGGCGCACCAAAGATGCCGGCCTCCACCGCCTGGCGGGTATGGGCCTCGTACTGCTGCTGCACGCCGGGCAAGCGTGACTGCTCCAGCCGGGTCAGCGGCAAGCCGCTCTCCTGCAGCAGCTCGGCCAGGGTCTGGCTGCTGGCGATGTCGCGCTCCTGCGCCCACACCGCCGTGAAGATGGCACCGGCCAGCCGCAGGGCTGCCACGCTGCCGTCCTGCTGGTCCACCGTGATGATGAGCCGCGCCGCATCGTCGCCCGACACCGGGAAGTAGCGCGGCTGCACCACCATCGGCAGGCCCAGGTGCTGGCTGTAGCGCTGCAGCTCCACCAGCCGGTAGGCCTGGCGCTGCGGCGGGCGTTTGCCCAGCGGCAGGCCGCCGGATGCGGCAAACACGGGGCCCAGATCCACCGGCAGCAGCCGCACCTGCGCGCCGCTGGCCTGCAGCAGCGCAGCAAAGCGCGCATGGCCCAGGTAGGTCCAGGGGCTCTGCGGCGCGAAATAGTAGTCCACGGTGGCGGGCATCGGTGTCTCCAGACAGCTGTAATCCGGCTTTCGCAAAGATTCTCTCAGGAGTTGCAGTGTTGGACAGGCTCCAAGGACATTCCCCCGCGCCGCCCCGCATCCTGCTGCTGGAGGACGCCCCCGCCAGCGCGCGCACCGTCATCGACGTGCTGCAGTCACTGGCCGAATTTTGCAAACTTTTGTGCCTTAGGCGCAGGAAACACAAGGGCATATAGCTATTTATTTTATAGCAAAAACCTTTAAGCACCCTCTCGGCCGACCCTGGCCCCGAGAACGTGTTGATGGTGTTGCCGCAACAACACACTGGGCGCCCGGTTTTGATCCAGCGCAAAGTCCGTCGGGGTGCTGGAGCAGGTGCGTGGCGGGTTTGATCTAACGCAAACGCCGCACCGGGGGCGCGCCATGTAATCAGGCCACGGGGATGTTCCCGAAGATGAAGCGATGGAAGAGTAAGACCATGAACCAACAAAAAATCGTTGCAGCCGTTGCCCTGTGCGCCACCCTGATGTCTGGCGCCGCCATGGCCCAGCAGGCCGAGGAAGGCCCCTGGCTGGTGCGTGCCCGCGCCGTGCACCTGGACAGCGCCAACAAGGACAGCACCGGCCTGGACCTGTCGGTCAATAACAAGTGGATTCCGGAAGTGGACATCTCCTACTTCTTCAACAAGAACGTAGCCGCCGAGTTGATCCTGACCGTGCCCCAGAAGCACACCCTGCGCGCTGGCGGCACCGATATCGGCAGCCTCAAGCACCTGCCACCTTCGCTGCTGCTGCAGTACCACTTCACCGATGCCCCCGGCTTCAAGCCCTATGTGGGCGCCGGTGTGAACTACACCCGCTTCAGCAGCATCCGCCTGCCCGCCGGTGTGGGCATCGACCGCAACAGCTTCGGCGCTGCGCTGCAGGTGGGTGTGGACATCCCCGTGGCCAAGAACATGTACCTGAACTTCGACGTGAAGAAGGTCTATATCAAGACCGACGTGTCCGCCGCTGGCAACAAGATCGGCACTTTCAAGGTGGATCCGGTGCTGTTCGGCGTGGGCCTCGGCTGGCGGTTCTAAGCTGGATTTTCCAAGGGGGGCGCGGACAGAGACCCGTGCCCCGAAAACAGACAAGGGCTCCTTCGGGAGCCCTTGTTCTTTGCGGGGTGCAATGTGTGCCTATGCACCCACGGCTTCGTTCTGCGGCTCGGACTCGTGGCAGTGGCCGCCGCAACCGTGGATCAGCTCCGCAGGCAGGGCTTCCGGCGCATGCACCTGGCCGGTGACCGGATCGAAGCCCACGCGGCGCAGGTGCAAGGCCAGCGCGGCATCCATGGCCTGCGCATGCTGCGGAAACCACACCGCCAGTTCCCGCGCCATCTGGCGGATCGGCTCCAGTTCGCCCTGCGCGCCCATGGCGGCGCCCTCGCGCATCACCTGTAGCACCACCTTGTGCTGCATGCTGTGGCAGTTGCCGGACGCGAAGCGGGTGGCCTGCATCCATTCATCTTCCTGGCCGAAATGGCCATCGGTGTGGTCGATCAGGTCCTGCCAGGCCTGGCGCAGCGTGGCGTCGGGGGCGGCCTCCACCAGGGCCAGCAGTTTGACGAATTCGTGGTGGGTGTCGTCCATCAGGGGCAGGTCCAGCGACAGGGCGTCGGACCATTCAAGCAAGGCCATGCGAAATTCTCCAAAAGAGGTTTCGCCGCAGCTTAAAACTGCACCACACCAGCCACCTTGATGCAGATCAGGCCCCGCACAAATGGCGCACAAGGCGCATCAAGCGCACGGGGATCAGTACCCGTTCTTCTCCAACCAGTCCTCGATTTCCTGCGCTGCGGCATCGGCGGCTTGCGCCAGCGCACGCACACCGCCGGCAGCGTCGGCGCTGGCGGCAGGGCGCTGCACCACCACCAGGCGCTGGCCCAGCAGCCGGTCCCCCTCGGGTGTGCTGTCCAGCAGGGTCACGCGCAGGCGCACCACACCGGCGCTGCTGCCGGGGCTGTCGAAGATCTGGCTGAACTCTTCCAGGTCGACCCGCAGGATGCGCGGCAGAGTACCGTTGGTGCGCATCAGCGCGGCGCTTTCACCGGCCGAGAACACGGCCCGGCGCTGGCCCAGGGTTTCGCGCAGGCGCTGGCGCACCAGCTGCGCGGCGGGGGTGCTCCAGCGCGCCTGGGCGTAGGGCTGCAGCTTCTGCGCGTCGGCATAGGCCAGCCGGTACAACACGGCAGTGGAGCCTTCGAGCAGGCCGCTGGGTTCCACCTCGGCCAGGGCCAGGGCGGGCAGGGGTTTGCCGGCAGCGGCGGGCGCGGTGATCACACCGGGGCCGAAGTCGTAGGTGACGGGGCGCTGTGGCCGCTCGGGCAGCGCGGAACACGCCCCCAGCAACAGCAGCGCCGCTGCGGCGGCGGCGCCGGCCTGCAGTCTGCGCAGGTGAAAGGAAGGAAAGCAGGCAAAGGACATCATGGCCGGGCTCCTGAGGCGGTGGCAGGCTGGACAGAAGGACTCACAAAACCGGGCTCACCCGGCCCCGGCTGGATGGTGCCACTGCCGAAGATCAGGGACTGCGGGTTGTCGTTGATGCCCACCACGGTGCGGCTGAGCTGGCGCATGGCACGGGAGGCGTCTTCACCCACCCGGTTGATGCGTGGCAACGTGGTGGAGCCGAAGCCGTCGGCCGCATGGGCTAGCGCGCCCGTGCCCTGGGCCAGGCGATCCATCGGGCCGTTGGGCGCATTGAGCCGATCGGCGGTGGTGGTGAAGGCATTGGCGGTGCGCGACACGTCGCTGGCCGTGGCCTGCAGCGCCTGCAGGGTCTTGTCGGTGCTGGCGGCCAGCAGCGGCAGCGAGGCCAGCGCCGGGTCGAGGCGCTGGGTCAGGGTATGGTCCAGGGTGTTGGCCAGGCGGTTGATGGCACCCGCCGACTGGGCCGCACCTTCGAGCGCCTGGGCGATGTGTTTCTGGTTGGCATCGCTGAGTAGCTGGTTCAGCCGCAGTGTCATCTCGTCCACCTGGGCCAGGATTTCGGGCACCTTGGCGCTGATCTCGCCCAGCTGCGAGGTGCGCAGCGGCAGGCGCGGCACGCCGCTTGCGCCCTTGGCCACGGTGTCGGGGGTCTTGGTGCCGTCATCGTCCAATTGGATGAAGGCCAGGCCGGTGATGCCCTGGTAGCTCAGCGTGGCGAAGGTGGTGGGCGTGAGCGGGGCGTCACTGTCCACGGCGATTCGGATCAGCACATTGCCTGCAACATCCGGGTCGAAGCCGATCTGGGTCACGCGGCCAACCGACACCCCCTTGAAACGCACCGCCGCCTGCGGCTGCAGACCGGTGACGGTGTCGCGGGTGGTGAGCTCGAAGGGCTTGGTCACCCCCTTGTCGCTCATCAGCCACATGGCCACCGCGGCCAGCAGCGCGGTGACGGCCAGCACGAAGGCGCCGGCAGCCAGGGCATGGGATTTGTTTTCCATGGTCAGGAGTCCTTTCGCGCTGCCGGAGGCGGCGCAGTCGAGGAAGGGGGCGAGAGCGGCGCAGGCACGGCAGCCGCCGCATCTGCGGGCAGCGTGGCGGTGGCGCGGCGCCCACGCTCGCCCAGGAAGAAATGCTGGATGAAGGGGTGCTTGAACCGGGTCACCTCGTGCGGCGGGCCGGACACGATGACTTGCTTGTCAGCCAGCACCGCCACCCGGGTGCTCAGGGCGAACAGGGTGTCCAGGTCATGGGTGACCATCACCACGGTGAGGCCCAGCTCTTCGTGCAGCGAGCGCAGCAGCGCGCAGAACTCGTCCGAACCGTTCGGGTCCAGCCCGGCGGTGGGCTCGTCCAGCAGCAGCAGTGGTGGGTCCATCGACAGGGCCCGCGCCAGCGCCACCCGCTTGATCATGCCGCCCGACAGGTCGGCCGGCATTTTGTGGGCATGCTCGGCCCCCAGGCCCACCATCTGCAGCTTGACCAGCGCCACCTCGTTGATGAGGTCGGGCGGGAACACTTTCAGCTCACGCAGCGCAAAGGCGATGTTCTCCAGCACCGTGAAGGCCGAGAACAGCGCCCCGTGCTGGAACAGCATGCCCACCCGGCTGGCCGCGCCCTGGCGGCTCAGCTGCGCGGCGGGCTCCCCCAGCACGGTGACCTGACCGCGGAAAGGTGACTCCAGCCCCAACATCTGGCGCAGCAGCACCGTCTTGCCGGTGCCCGAGCCGCCCACCAGGGTGAGCACCTCGCCCCGGCGGATCGTCAGGTCCAGGTCCTTGTGGATGACCACCTGCTTGGCACCGCTGCCGAAGGCGGTCCAGAGCTGGCGCACCTCGACAATGGTGTCGCTGGGAGCAAGGGATGGTGAATCAGTTGGATGCATGTGCACTTCGACTGACGCCATCAAGAACACGGGCCCCTACCAGCAGGCGCCGCAGAACCGGCTTGGCCGGGCTGCTGGCGCCGCCCCCTGCAAGGGGGGTGGCGGAGCGACACGCAGTGCGCGCAGACTGGGGGTGTTGCATAGTTCTAGACGCCGACGCTGCGGAAAACGATGGCGAACACGGCGTCCACCAGGATTACCACGGTGATGGCCGCCACCACCGACGCCGTGGTGCCGCGCCCCAGGCTCTGGGTGTTGGGCTCGACCCGCAGGCCGTAGTGGCAACCCACCAAGGCGATCAGCACGCCGAACACCACCGACTTGCTCACGGCCAGCGTCAGGTTGGCCACCTTGACCGCGCCCGGCATGGCCTGCATGAAGAACGACGGGGTGATGTCCAGCGCCAGATCGGCGGCCAGCATGCCGCCGGCCAACCCGGCCACCGTGGTCCACACGCTGATCAGCGGCATGGCAATGGCCAGCGCGATGGCGCGCGGCATGACCAGCCGGAAGCCGTGGGCGATACCCATGACCCGCATGGCGTCCAACTCGTCGGTGACGCGCATCACGCCGATCTGTGCAGTGATGGCCGAGCCTGAGCGCCCGGCCACCAGGATGGCCGCCAGCAGGGGCCCCAGTTCGCGCACCAGGGCGATGCCCAGGATATTGACGATGAACGACTCGGCGCCGAACTGGCGCAGCTGCAGCGAGGTGAGGTAGGCCAGCACCACGCCGATCAGGAACCCCACCAGCGCGGTGATGGGCAAGGCCGTCGCCCCCATCTGGTAGAGGTGGCCGGACACATCACGCCAGGGGCCGTCGCGCGGGCCGCGCAGCAGCCGCAGCAGATCCAGCAGCAGCTGGCCCACCAGGGCCACCATCGACCGGAACTGGTCCAGCACGCCCAGCACCCCCTTGCCCAGCCCCTCAAAACGCTGCCAGGCGGTGAGCGGCTTTACCTGGGGGGTGTCGATGGTGAAACGCGCCACCCGGTCCAGCATGCTGCGCTGGTCGTCGGTCGCGTCCAGCACGGCGGGCCACTGGTGGCCCCAGTGGTTCCACAGCAGCTGCGCGCCCATGTGGTCGAGGTAGTCGATCGGGCGCAGGTCCCAGCCGGTGCCGGCCTGGGTGGGGGCGGCCTGCAGCTGCCTGTTGAAAGCCCGCCACACGGCGGGGCTGCCCAGCTGCGCCGCAGACCAGCGCCCACGCGCCACCAGGCAGGGGCCCTGGGCGGTGTTTTCGCGGTCGATACGGGGGTTGGGGTCGGTCATCAGGCAGCAAAAGGGAAATGGCAGAAACCCATGCAGCACGCCATGTGCGGCAAGGGAGCAATACTAACTAACCCGGTGCGGGAACCATGTCGGCCGAGCGCCTCAGGCATCCGGCAGCTCGGCCGAGGTGGCGTCGCCACCCGCATGCCCAGCCGCCGCGTCCCGCAGCACCCGCCCCACCACCGCGCCGGCAAAACCGCGTGCCAGCAGGAAGCGGCCTTGCCGGGCGCGCTCCTTGGCGTCTGCGGGTGGAGCTCCGAAGCGGCGCTGCCAGACGGCGCGGGCGCGCTCCAGCTCGGTGGCCTGCAACTGCTCCAGCGCGCCGGCGATGGCTTCTGCGCCGATGCCCTTGTGCTGCAGTTCCTGGCGCAGGCGTGCGGCGCCCATACGCGATGCGCGCTGGTGCAGCACCGACTGCAGCACCCGCTCTTCGCTGATGAAGCCTTTGGCCGTCAGCTCGTCCAGCGCCTCGGCCAGGGTGCCGGGCAGCTCTTCGTACTGCGCCAGCTTGCGTTCCAGCTCGGCGCGGGAATGCTCACGCTGGCCCAGCAAGCGCAGGGCACGGCCTTTGAGGGAGGGGCTCGCGAAAGACATTTGCTATTTAATCAATAGCTGCCTGTCAAAACTGGGCGCCGGCAAACAGCTATTTTTCTACCTAAACCGTCAGAATCTGCCGCTTACGCCGCTTCTGCAGCCGTCTTCGCCGGCAGCAGGGGAATCCCGAGGGATTCCCGCACCTTATTCTCGATTTCCACGGAGAGGTCGGGATTCTCGCGCAGGAACTCGCGGGCATTGTCGCGGCCCTGGCCGATCTTCTCGCCGTTATAGGCGTACCAGGCGCCCGACTTCTCGATGATGCGGGCGGTCACCCCCATGTCGATGATCTCGCCCTCGCGGCTGATGCCTTCGCCGAACAGGATGTCGAACTCGGCGGTCTTGAAGGGTGGGCTGACCTTGTTCTTCACCACCTTCACCTTGGTTTCGTTGCCGATGGCTTCGTCACCCTTCTTGATGGTGCCGATGCGGCGGATGTCCAGGCGCACCGAGGCGTAGAACTTCAGCGCATTGCCGCCTGTGGTGGTCTCGGGGCTGCCGAACATCACGCCGATCTTCATGCGGATCTGGTTGATGAAGATGACCATGCAGTTGGTCTTCTTGATGGTGGCGGTGAGCTTGCGCAGCGCCTGGCT
>Ga0208693_1002433_pt1 | contig 12270 bp, 17 predicted proteins | sample AD_UKC071_MetaG_FD_184438 | JGI IMG/M metagenome (GOLD analysis project Ga0208693, IMG submission 184438) | Active sludge microbial communities of municipal wastewater-treating anaerobic digesters from USA - AD_UKC071_MetaG (SPAdes) (version 2) | ecosystem: Engineered > Bioreactor > Anaerobic >... | reverse complement strand
CTTGCCTCCTCCACATTTTGGCCTAAATGCGGGTTTAGGCCGATTGCCTATAGGATGGCAAGGGCTATTGACCCCAACTATGCTTGGGCCAACCTCAACAACCCCTGCGTTCAGCAGTTTTGACGCAAACATTCCGGGATATGGGATTGCAAATCCTTGAAAACCCGTTATCACCAAGTGACAGCCGAGCCTCCTGGGCTCGGCTGTTTGTGCCTTTGTGTTACTGACGAAATCCTACGCACGGGTCCTTTGGCCAAACGGCGCCAGCAAGAGCAAGGCTCACTGGCACATCAGGCCAGGATCTGCTTGGCCTTCTCAGCAATTATGCTCTCTACCTGCAGGATGGACTCTAGTAGATCGGCTTGTTCCTTTAGGAGGTCTGGGTTGGCCTTTGTGTCAATGGCGTTGTAGTGGAGGTCTTCTCCACCGCTCGTCTTCACCTTGTACCTGAAGGAACTGAGTCTTTCAGCCACTCCACGGTAAAGCGAAGCCATTTCTGTGCGCAACTCCCCTTTTTCACCCCTCCAGCAGAGAAGCGCATTCCCCAAGGTATTCGGCGGCACATCGCCTGGCATCTACCAGCTAGCATCATCACCCACGCAGGCCACAGTCCCGTATGTACGGTACCGATATGGCTCAAAACAGGCTGTCCAGATAATCCGCAATATGCCTACAGAACTGTTCTATGTCCTGCAAACGTGTCGAGATTATCGCATGGAGTTCCTCAACGGTCACCTCATGGTAGACATGAACCAGGCGATCACGATACCCTGGCAGACCACGGTTTTTTTGAACGTACTCTGGTGGCAGAATACCCTCCCTGCCCAGGATGTCGAATACCTCAGTGTAGTCCGCCGGCCGCCCCAGCCCCTGCTTGGCGATGATATGGCGTCCCACATCCAGGATCATCTCCAGGCTCCGTCGCAAATGATGCTCGGCAATGGCATAGTGATCGGAATCAGAGGCAAAGTCGCTCAAACTCATATCTGCCATCGAACGCAATCTGCGCACACTGTTCAAAATCTCGCTGATCGAGTCCATAATCCTGGCTTTGTTAATCAAGACCATCACCACCGATGAGCAGTTCTCTGACATCGCGATAAAAAGCATCCATGAAAGGCGCAAAGTCATGATAGAGTCGCAACACATGCTCCTCGAAATCCGTTCGCAACTCCTCGGATACCGAGTAAACCACCTTACCCTTGGCGATGGCTTGGTAGGCCAGCGTGCAGCTAACATTTTCCAGAAGGATCAGATCTACCCGCGCTGGCCTAAATAGGCGTCCCAAATCGGCTTGCAGAAGGAGCACATCATCGAGGGAGAGCCCCCGGCCATCTGAAACAACACCTATATCCACATCACTCATGGCATCAGCGCCGCCTTCCACCTGCGATCCGAACAGGTAAGCAACCAGGACATTGTATTTCGCGAACACGCTGGCCAGTTCTTTATGCAGCATCACGACACCGCCCTCCAACGCCTTTGTAGTCAATCCCCCACTCCAATAGTAACATAGATGTTTCATTCTGGGCAATTTTGGGGGATTTCCTCATATCCATATGCCAGCCCGGCTAGGGCTTTCGTAGTACTTCACAGCAATATGAATCCCGAGCTGGACGGCACGTTCTAGACCAACATCGTTTGATGGATCCCACAGGCGATCTGGCTCCGCGTACTTGTCATAGCCAACGTAGATGGCATTGAAGTGACAGTAGTGACTGGTCGCAAAAAAACCCCTCTACCTGCAGAGGTAGAGGGCGGAAAGTCAATCAGCAAGGCTGCCGATCAGCCAAGGAGTCTCTGGCTTGACCAAGAGCCTAGCGTTTTGATAGGCCATTTCAACAGTGAGTGCTGTGGTGGCCACATAGGCAGGCGGATCACTTTTCCTATCCAAAGCCAAGACAAGGGCGAAATCGGGAGTGCCCTCAAATGTCGTGCCAAGATAGACCGGAAATAAAAACTGGATCTGACCATTGTAGCACTGGGGAACCACCATTTTGTAGTTGCGGCGGGCCAACTTGCGCAGAATCTTTTCGTTCCCCCTAAACTTCTGCACAGTCTCGGCCAGCTTCTCCTGATTATCGCCAATTACTTCCTTGGGCATCCGATCCGCCCGCTCTAGGAAGATGTGCTCCCACCGAAGGTTGATCTCTAAATCGGGGTTGAACACAACTTCATCCATACTGGTGAAATATACCGCTAGTTCCGGCGTACTACCGTAGTTTCGGAATCGAGTATCGCCCTCAAAAACCAGGCGAGGCTTTTCTAGAACTTGAATCTCCACATCCTCGGCGAGACGAAGGGATTTCAGCTCAGCCTCGACGCAAATATCCCGCAAAAACTGCCGTTCCAACAGCCCCAGATTGAACAAAACGGAGCTGCCCCGCTGGCTGTGGAGGATTTTCTTCTCCTCCTTGAGCCTGTAATAGGTGTGTTCTATATAGGACTTCAAAATCGGATACTCAATGGACGATGAATAGTTGTCGTACCGCCACTTCTCAGGCTGAGCCTTGTCCGCCACATCCCGCAGAAACTGGTTTCCGGCACTGACATCATCGAAGATGATGTCTCCAAAATGAAAATACAGGCAGGATAGAATCTCATCCACGAAAGCGCTGTCTCTCACGAACCGATCACAGAACCATTTCTGCACCCCATCGCGGTTGTTTTGTACAAAGCAACCCCATAGCGGTTCCCCGTCGTGGATTATACTCGTCTTGAGCCAAGCTACTGCCCCGCGTTCAGCCTCAACACCTAGATATTTAGGTTCATCGCTCTTGCTGTAGATAATGGTGTTGTTCTCCCAGCGAGCTGCAAAATCATCGGCTATCGTGCTGCAAACTTCTGTTGCCTGTCGACCTGTCATTGTGGAAACATACTCGTACCGATCCGGAAAGACAAAAGCCCATTCTTCAAATCTCATCCCGCATCTCCCATCCATAATAAACTGTGTAGACTGCTGCCTTCGTTACCGTTAACGTGTTACGCGATTCCTTAGTCTACCAACTCAAATTGGACGAATCAGGGCAAATACCTGCCCCCGAGGTCCAGGAGGGGTGGGAGAAAAGGAAACCAGATGTTCAGAGACCCCAAATAACGCTCAAGCGTATCGATCAAATGTGCGAGTCCCAATGCATCAAGGACTGACTGAACTCGTGACATGCGCTTTCAAGGTACTCTCTCCTGCGCAGCACATCAAGCCAATCTGGGGGAATTGCCTCATAGCCATATGCAAGCCCTGCCAATCCCCCTGCAATGGCAGCGACTGTGTCGGTGTCATCTCCCAGGTTCACCGCTTCCAGGACACAACCTGCATAGTCATGGGTGTTCAACAAGCACCAGATCGCGGCCTCCAGCGAAGATACGACATAGCCGCTGCTGCTGATTTCTGTTCTAGGTGTTCTCTTGAAATCCGGGCGCTTCAGTCGCGAGAAATGGACTAGTTCTTCAGCAAACTCAGGCTGGCTTTCGTAGTATCCCGCAGCCCTATGGATTCCGAGCTGTATGGCACGTCCTAAACCAGCGTCATTTAGGATCATAGCAGCAATAGAAAGGTAGATCCCACAGGCCATCTGGCTTCGCCTATGGGCATGGGTCAGAGCAGAGACATTATGAATAATGTCAAAGGCTTCGCTGTTGTCCTGGAAGTCTGCTCCACAGACAGTGCGGAGGTAGAAAACTAGGGGCAGTATTCGCATCAGGGATCCATTGCCGTTATCGCATTCACCAGATCCCCCGCACTCTAAGGCAGGGATCCCACTTTCGAACCGTTCTAATGCCGCTCTTGTGGTTATCCCAACATCAAAGGTGTCTCTATCGGCTGTGAACTCACCATGCCTGTACCATTTCAGGAAGTTACGCATGATCTCGTCGTAGTCGAACCCCTTGGCCAGACTGCTCATCAAGCATATGGTCATGCTGGTGTCATCGGACCAGGTGCCGATCGGCTTGTTGTATGTACCGTAGGACCTCATCCCAACCACCGGGTCCCGCGCCAGGTCTTCTCTAGCCATGAACTCAACCGGCACACCCAGTGCATCTGCAACTGCTAGGCCCATGATCCCGCCTAAGACACGCTTGTCCATTGCGGCACCCTGCTCCCTTGCCTCCATACTGATGAACCCCCTTTTTCCCTATGAACGGCCGTTCTAGTATGCGCTTTTAAGATTTACAGGCGAGCGATTTCTTCGGCTATTTCACTCGCTGTCTTGCCGTTTGTGCCGATCTTTACCGTGTTCAACCAGTGATAAAGTGGAAGTCGGGCAAGACTTCTGTCTATGACATCCGGCTCTCTTTTGCCGGCGGCAATATCTTTACTAAGGCGTTCCCGTAGTTCCCTCTCATCACAGGTTAAGGAAATCGCCTTGATCTCACAGTTCGTGCTATCAAGGTTGTCCAGGATTGTGTCTATAATTGACTGTTCGTGCATTACCCAGCAGAAGATGATGTTATCGTAGGCGGAGCAATGGATGAACTGGTTCAGCAGAAAGCAGACATTTTCCATCACCATTTGTTTGGTTTCTTCAGTTACCTGAAATGGGTGCGCGTCCCAACACCAGTCACCGTCAAGGAAGACACAATTATTGAGTTTGAGTTTAAGCTCTTGACACACCGCAGTCTTTCCGACACCCATTGGGCCGCCAATAAGATACACTCTTTTCATTTCTCAACACCCGCAGATAAATGGCTTGTCTTTCAACTTCAACACAAAGAAACCCCACCTTCGGGGGCCCCGCCGCTTCTCCACAGAGCTACAGCCGCGCCAATGAACTCCTCGAGCCCGGTACTGGAAATGTCAATGGACTTCCGGATCCGGATGCATCCCTTCCCCGTGTTGAACGGTTTCAGCAATGCGCTGGCGTTCGGGATTTTGCTGATATTACCCACATACAGACTGACGTACCCCTTTTGAGCGTTAAGGGCGAAGACATCTCCTTGTTCCGTGCCGTAACTCAACATTTTGTACTTGATACTCTCCTCCAACTCTGGGCCGTGCTGCATGATCAGCCGGCGCACTTCCAGGAGCTTGTCCTTCCGCCAGTCATTTTCCAACGTCTCTAGATACTCTTCAGGACTCTTTACGTCGTACTGCATCGTCCTCGTCCTCTCAGCGTTTAAAACTGGGTTCGCTCCTTGCCTGTCAACTCCTCTCTGTGCAGACACTGTTCAGCACCAAAAAAGCCCGTTCCCGCGGCGTAGCAAGGGAAGCTTTGCTCCAGCAACGCTTTGGCTTCTTCTTTCTTGTCCTCCCGGACCCGTTCCATGATGAAGTCGTAGAACACTTTCTGTCCCTGATTCATACCTCTGCATCCTTTCCGAGTTAGGATCTATAGGGCATACAACGCAGGACGCCAAAAACTAAGCAGTCTATAGAGGCGTAATCCGTCTATTTTGGGGAGAACAGTAATCAGTATACCGCCGATGCCGCCACTCCCCCAAACACAAAAAAGACCGCAACCATCGTTGCAGTCCTGATTTCAAAATGGCGCGCCCGTCAGGATTCGAACCTGAGGCCTTCTGATTCGTAGTCCCATTTTGAGGTTTCCACTCACATCCATTAGTGTTCGCATTTGGTTGTTTAGCAGGGCTTATATGAGGTCTCTGTTCCACGGCTGACCATAGAAAATCACTGGTTTCCGGAAAAGCTGCTGTCAAAACTGCTGTCAAAAATATGTCACCTTCCAACCCCATCAAACGTTGCCCAATCTTTACACGAAGCCCCCCCGTTCATCTCTGCTCGCCGAAATCCACCCCGTGGATTGGCACACTTACCCCGGCTATCAATTGCCTGATAGAAACTTGCAGTATGCTTAATGTCACGTCTTCCCATCCAATAGCGGCATGTTGCACATACACGCTGTGTCTTGCTCCATGTCGCCATGAGGGTGCCTCCTTGGTCTGGATAATCTGCGGGTCGTTTAATAACTCGAAACGCCACTAGGTTACAGGGAGCCTAAGTCAACCTGAGTTAAACCGAGTGCAGCAGACCCTTAAACCAATGCACAACTAACCCTCATAATCCGATTTGTTGCTTTTGTTCGCAAGGATCGCTACAACTATAGTTCCAATAACGGCCAGACCCTTACCTATGATCTCGCCGATATACTCCAGCCTCCTTTCTTTATGTTCCTTGTTTCTATTGTTCATTCTTTCGTGAATCCTGGCCACTTCTATCAACAGATCGCATACATGCATCAATTCTCCTGACGATAGATCTTCTCTTTTCGTCAAAACCGCTAAACTACTTTGGATCGCATTCAATTCATCGATTATTGCTTTGGTATTCGCCTGATCTTTCTCTATAGCTTTTTCGGCCACGGAACCAACTGTTTCGAACAAAGTGTTTACCAACACAAGAAAATCAGGGATGAATTGCGCTATATACATAAAATCGTTACTGTTCAACCGAGGCAAAATCTCGATAAACTCTACGTGTTTGTCTTTAGAAAGCTCATCCCATGAACTAATCCCTAATTTTTTCTTTGCCTCTTTCTCGTTAAGCTTTCCTTCGTCTGTTCTATCGCTCTTAGTCATTTCGTGCCCCCCGTCCAAATCAACCCCACTCTTCATGAGGCCAGTTGTCCGCAATCTACGTATAGCAGAAATTCTATCCTTTACATACTTCACGGCAAACACTCGTATTCCTGCTAGGATTTTACATATTTTATGTATGAGAAAGATGCCGAACAGAAGGTCTAAGAAAACGTAGAGCAAAGAGCTTAATGGGACTTTGCCAAAAGATGGTACAAAGTTAGAAAACTTCCTCAGAGTCTGCTAGTCCATGCCACTCCAAACCTTTTTGCGTTCTTTCCACCCTCTCCACTGTCCAAGAGGCTTTAGAAACCACATATTTCGAAGAGTCCCTTCGTACTAAATTTCACACAACAGAGGCTATTACGGTTGCTATGTCGTTGTTCAGTTTCTGGGTAAATCGTTGCGAACATGTTTGTTTATTTGGTATTGTCCTAGAATAAATAAACAGGAATGTGATTATTTTTGGAGAATTTTAACATTAAGGCTCTAGGCCTTGGACTCTGAAGAACATAATTTAAGGAGGTACCTAGGTGAAGAAAACATGGCTCTTGGTCATCGTTCTTTTGGCAAGCATGTCGTCAGGTTGTGTCCTGCTGGAGGTTCTTTTAGAGACAGCGGTTACTGGCCCGCCCACTTCATCGCGTACTGTCGCGATAAAGGATGCCCGTTTTGTAGGCAACACCAAGACAAGAATCATCCACGCAAACGATTGTCCAATGACGGGTGAATATCGGCTTCGAATTTACTATTTTTCATTAAGAGATGCGATTGCTGATGGCTTTACCTCGTGTGAATACTGTGCTCCTGAGTTGGTACAAATGCTATGGGATCTGGGTTCGTGACCTCACCAGGGTATTCTGGCCAAGAATCACTTCCTCTTTACAAGAGAGACTCAAACTAGGGTTTTGTTCTCTATAGATACCCCTCCAACTATTAACAAAGCCTCGACACTACACCTGTTTTCCCGGGGATAGCATTTGACCAATGATGGTGGAGAAGCTTACATTCAGAAAGAAGGGGAGGCCGCTTTTATAAGTAGTTTCATGCTCCCTTGCGGCGAATGTTTATTGTAGAAGGAAAATGTCATATTCTCTGAAAAGATCGTCAATGTTCCCTATTCCCGTGGTAGTTCAAAGCCAGTCTTTCGTATTTTTAACGACCTCGGAATACGATATAGTCTCAAACGACTCATGACGTTCGAGACTTCGAACAAGCCACCAGTGACCTTGATCAAAGACGGCTACACTAGCTCCCTTGAAATCGATAAAATTGACCAATGCTACATTCTTTGTCAGATTTCTGACATTCCAAAGGGATGGCAGTCCCAGAGCCCCCATAACTTCCCTTTGTTCCTGAGCAAGATCTGACAAAGTTCCAGCTTCCAACGCCATCTTAGTCGCCTCTTCAAATACAATTGCGAAGAGCTCCCCGTGCCCCAATGGGGTTATTGGGTGCCAATATTCCGTTTTTTCTATCTTGAAAAGCTGCATTTGTTTAGCTAGTAGCGCAGCTTGAGGCGAATATGGGGTCAACGAGGAGCGCACCTCTTTCTCATATGCACTCAATGTTGGGAGAAGATCCGGTATTACAACAGTCTCCTGTTCTCCGCTTATTGAGACAGATAATTCTAAATCAACGTACCCTGCTTTCTTTAAGATTATACAATTCTTCCCTTTAGCTACCTCTTCCATATGTAATGGTGTTATACCAATCAAGCGGTTACCCACATACACTTCAGCACCCTGGGGCCGCCCACCACTATTGATCCAGTACCCGAGCAACCGACCAAGAAAACGACCAGCAAAAGAAATAGTACTAACCGCATTCTCTGTTTCAAGAATCAACTCTCCAATCTTCTCATTGGCTTTCTCACCTGGTCAATTAGATGTGTCCTTACAACTTCAACTCTAAAGTGTACTGGCTCCTCAAATCAACTCCGCAAGCACACTTCTACCTCGCCTCCACCCCCAACATAGCGTGCAGATAGCAGGCAAAGTCACCGATCTCTTTGCGATCCTCTGTAAGCATATCGCGCCAACTTGTATCCCGATCTATCCTCCCAAGATATCTGGCCAAGGAGTTGCATGACCCTATGAAGGCATCGTGGGCAATCGTCCTGGCTTCATCCATTCGGATTCGAGCTTCGATGTCCACAAGCTGCCAATCGGTGCGCCGTCTTGCATAGCTGACGGCTAGGTTAACTAGGTCACGATAGAGCATTTCCGCATCCTCGTCACCCCTGGTTACGGCATTGAGTTTCTGGTAGACTTCTCTTGCGGTACTGTATTCCATGGTAGATGCTCCCTTCATTTATTGTTGTCGGTAACACGTGAAAACAGATTTCCAGATTTGACTTGCCACTCAGGGCCAAGAATCTTGAGAAGTTCTTCTTTTAGGCATTTGCTTCGACTGCTCAATGTCTGCGCCACGCTACCTGGAAAGACCTTTGTCATTATTACTTGCAGACTACCGTCTTTTTTCCACTTAAGTCGCTCGTCATCTTGCCTAGACAATATCAAGGGAGCCAACTCTCGTGCCACTTGTTGAAAGTTCACCCTAGGTGAGGTTGGAGCAACCTGACAATAGCCTGCCGAAAAGCAAGAGGCTTCTTGCGTATCTAAATTTACCTCCCACCTTTGCAGTTCAACCCTAGTAGATCCCAGAACGGTTCCACCCAGCACACAGCAAGAGCATTAATTAGCTCCGGGGCTGGTTGCACATTTCGGTGACTTCATACGTTAAGCCGATTGCGCTTCGACCCTGCTAAATATCTCATACTCACATCCTATAAGAACTCCGGGGCAAGACTGCCATCTGTCAATTCTCCTTGCCTTGATAGATAGTGCACTACTGGCCTCCCAATAGCCCCTGTCCCAATTGCTTTAAGTTGTCAGGACACAACCATCCGAATATACACCTCTCCACAGACTAACCATCAGCAAGTCGTTTCAAAGCAATCCCGTCAATCAGTTCAACATCATTGGACTTAGCCAAAGAGACCGCGGCGCTGGTAAAGCGGCTATTTGTTACAACCATCCCCTTATCCGCCCCCATAATACCCTTTGGCTGCTACAACTTCCTGTACTACCTTGTTCCCAACCGGAGAAGAATAGAATTTGACCTGCACAACATACTTCACACCCCTCCCTTGTTCATTATCAAGTCTGCACCTTGATCTCGTGTCTTCCTAGTAGTTTTGACCCCAAATCTATGCCTTTCAAGAACTTTTTGCACATATTTTTCAAGACCTATGCCGGTGGTGATCATAGACATTTCTTCATCATAGGAGGGAATCCAAGAAAGGCCAGGTGAGAGAAATGGCTACAAGATGTTCTAAGCTCTTTGGAACTCTCAGAGCCTGTATAAAGGGGGATGGCTCCCTCATTGGGAACGCAAGCAATTCATAACATAGGTATCGATTGCTACAAATGACAGCAGGACCTCTAACGCCATATCCTTGTAGACCATCCAAAATGCCGAATTAATCAGCTGCGTTCCGGACAGCTTCTCAATGACTGACAGAATGTAAAAAAGGACATACAGCTCGTACACTCTTTTCCGGCAGTTGATTTTCTTGATGTAACGATTCCAAACACGCCTGGTAATAGGGCTAGATTCTGCATCACCGATAAGAATGTCATGGAATTCAAGAATGATCTTTTCTCCGGAGTAAGCGAAGAGTGTTGCAGTCACCAATGTTGAAACATATCGAATGGGTGTCCGAAAAACGTCCATGTCAATGTAGACTCCTATTTTGGTTACACCCTGAAGAGTCGAAGATATTAGGAAGTCTATCGCTAGTAGAGTCACTGCCATAGCGAACCATGGTGCTATTACTGTGGCAAACAGCATTAGGGATAATGGAAAAACGGTATAATAGAGATCACAAAGCCAATATACTACCTTCATTCCTCGAAAACGAACAAACGGAAGAATAAAAGCTCTGAGGACTACTATACCGAATGATATCCCGATCACTAGCACGATCGGATTACCATCCTTGATGTAACTTCTTATGAAGCAAAGAGCTAATATGCATTCAATTATCCCTATAATGAGTCCTCGAGCGCGCGACTGTTTCCCTCGTTCCTCCTCTTGGCCTGGCACAGATTCTGCCATAGATACGGAACCGTCTACTCTAGTTTCATGGGCCTGTTCCGATGAGCCCCTCAGCACCTTAATCACCTCGTGCAATATATGTCCCATCCAAGCGATAAACAGCGTTGAATCGGTTCGTCTCGGATGCAGTTGGTCACCAGCGATGATCGAGGACATGTCATGGCAATCTACCGGCGGGTAATGGGTAGCAAGCTGGTTAGAAATGGTCGGCAACGGAGGTAGAAGAAATACGCGTTATGCCGTGACTATAGCCAAGAAAAGAAAGGCGAATGCCAAGAGAGAAAGAAAATAGAACCCGGTGCCTAATTTGTGCGCGTTCTCCTTGATCCATAGTGAAAAAGGTGTTTCCTTGGCTTCTTCGGGAAATTCCCCTGACGGAAGCTGTTGCGCATACTCACTGTGTTTCCGGAGATCTTCTTCAGCCCAACGATCAAGGTGGGGCATCATCTGAACTAGTGCTGCAGTTATGAGTCCGTCTCGTTTCTCCATCTGGCCATCAAAGCAACCTTGTTCCTCCATCTGAAGTATTTCCGCCATATCGATCAGAAAATCCGAAGCCTTTCTCGCCCGATATTCATCAGAATCCAGTTGAGCTTTGATTACAGTTGTCCCAAGGACGAGAACCAGTATCTGTATCGACCAAGCGATAACTAATGTTGGGTTCGTATTTGGTTCACCAGTTGCCGCCCGCAGACCCACAGAGAATCCCAAAATAGTAGCGTGGATAGATAGAAGATGTTTTAGGAACTCATGACGTTGAGCTTTGATCTGACGTACCCGCTCTCGGAACTCCTCACGGTTCCTTCTTTTAGAATCTTCAAAGTAATCGTTGACCTTAAGTTCCATGGCTCCCCCCCCTTATATTCAGCGTTCTATAGTCACCATGGCAAATCCTGCCAGAAGGTTTAGGGCCTGTGGAAAGACATCGCAACTTCGGTGGAAAAAGGAAATCAACCGTCAAAGACATTCGGGAGACCTAAGAGGCCCTACACAAAATGCCAGATTCCGGCAGGTCTTTGGAAAAAAACGAAAGATAACAGTCTTCTGCCGTTTCCAGGGAGGCGATCTTTATGGCACTTGAACTTCAAACTGATGTCGCCATGTATCTTCGGCCAAGACTTCAGGCATCGAATGAGCGGATAACTGATCCGTGGTTATCGAGAAAAGCAGAAAAACCCAAAAGGCGTACTTCAGAGATATTGGGCAGTTTCTGGATTTTTTTGTCGGATACAAACAAGTAAATGAAATTACCCTGCCGGATATAGTTGATTTTCCGAATACTTTGGATCATCTAGCAGAATCAACTCAGGCCAGAAAGATTGTAGCAATAAAGTCGCTGCTTGCTTTTGCTTATAAGGCAGGATTTACAGTCGTGAATGTGGGCGCTGCGGTTGAAAGTATAAGCGTTCCCAATGAACTCACGGACAGGATATTGACCGAAACCGAAGTATTCCGCATGATTGAATATGCGAAAAAACCAAGGGATAAAAGTAAGCGTTAAAGAGGGCGTACCTTGACAATGTCCTCCTGGCCAATGAGTTGAGAAACCACATAGGCCATAGACGTTAACCGCTCCATTGGTGTCACGGTAGTTGGAGAAGAAAAGACCTCTACCTT
>Ga0208693_1002426_pt1 | contig 12296 bp, 14 predicted proteins | sample AD_UKC071_MetaG_FD_184438 | JGI IMG/M metagenome (GOLD analysis project Ga0208693, IMG submission 184438) | Active sludge microbial communities of municipal wastewater-treating anaerobic digesters from USA - AD_UKC071_MetaG (SPAdes) (version 2) | ecosystem: Engineered > Bioreactor > Anaerobic >... | reverse complement strand
CTTTTAAAATTTCTTCTAACTCTTCTCGTATAATCTCAAGAAAAGAGTAAACCTCATCCATATCAAAGCCTCTGAATTTAATCTTGAACTGCTTTTGTTGAATATCCAACGGCGTTATTCTCATAACAGTCCTCCTTTAATTCTATAGCCAAGCTCAACGAGGCTTGCAACTAAAAATTTCTGTAAAAAAAATATTATTAGCAAAAGAATTAATGGTGATATATCAACTGGAAGTCTGAAAGGCATCAATTTTCTTATTGGACGCAAAACCGGCTCAGTAACTCCATAAAGAAATCTGACGATAGGATTATAAGGATCAGGATTGACCCAGCTAATTACTGCAGCAATAACGATGATGAAAGTATAAATTGTAAATACGATATCTAAAATATTTGCCAAAGCAATAATAAGATTTGCAATTAAAAACATGTATCCTCCTGAATTGAAAGCTCTTTAGCCCTTTTGCTTGCCTCCTGAACAGTTTTGAAAATTATGTCTTTAAGATTACTTTCAGCTAACACCTTAAGCCCAGCCTCTGTTGTACCTCCTGGTGATGTTACTTTCAGCCTTATTTTATCAGGCGGCATTCCACTGTCAAGCAGCTTTGCAGTGCCAATAACTGTTTGAACTATAAGTTCCTTTGCAATATCATCAGAAAATCCAAGCTCTGTTGCTACATTTATAAACTGTTCCACTATATAGCACAAAAATCCCGGTCCGCTTCCTGATAAGGCAGTAACAAGATTCATATAACTTTCAGGAAGTGTAAGCACTTTTCCAACACTCATGAAAATATCTCTTACCGGAGCTAAAATTTTCATCTCAAGGCACTCACATAAAGCAAGAACCGTCATTGATTCACCTACTGTTGCTGCAAAATTTGGCATTGCTCTGATAAGTTTGTCTGTTTTAAGATATTGCTTAATAAAATTAAGAGAAATTCCAGCAACTATTGACACAATAATATGTTTTTCAGAAACAAGATCTTTAATTTCTTCAAGAACCTCTCTTATATTCTGTGGTTTTATGGCCAGCACAATAATTGTTGATGAATTGACCACTTCTATGTTTGAAGCCGTTGTTTTAACTCCGTAACAGTTCTCAAGATATCGTCTTCTTTCTTCAACTGGTTCAGATACGATAATGTTTTTTTTTCCATCTTTAACAAGCCCTTTTATAAGAGCTTCTGCCATATTTCCTCCACCAATAAAGCCTGTCATTTTATTTTCCCTCCTCAATTTATTCTTGGTCCAAAAATGGCTGTGCCTATTCTTACCATAGTAGATCCTTCTTCTATTGCTACTTCAAAATCATTAGACATTCCCATTGAAAGTTCTTGTAATGGGTATCCTTTTTGAGATAGCTCTTCTTTTATTTGCCTGAGTTTTCTAAAATAGGGTCTTGTATCTTCAGGGTTTACAAAATATGGTGGAATTGTCATCAGTCCTTCAATTTGTAAATACTTAAGCTTTTTAGATAGTTTAAATATTTCTTCTACTGCATCTTCGTTAATCCCATATTTTGTTTCTTCCTCAGATAACTTGACCTGAATTAAAGCTCTCTGAATTTTTTTAATTTTACTTGCCTCTTTATCTATTAATATTGCAAGTTTGTCTGAATCTACTGAATGAATTATTTCAAAAAGTCTTACAGCCTCTTTTACTTTATTGCTCTGAAGATGTCCTATCATATGCCATTCAATATTAAAATTAAATTCATTAAGTTTTTCAATTTTCTGTTTCGCTTCTTGAACTTTGTTTTCTCCAAAAACTCTTAACCCAAGATCAACTGATTCTATTATTTTATCAATTGGTTGAGATTTTGTTACTGCTATCAGTTTAATCTCCTCGGGATTTCTGCCTGATCTTAATGCTGCATAAGTTATTTTTTTAAAAACAGATGATATTCTTGCTGTAAGCATAATATAATACATTATACATGATTATGAATATCCTTGATAGACTTTCTTTAAGGTGGAAACTGATACTCATTTTATTATTACTCAATTTTAGTTTAATGTTCAGTTTATATATATTTTATAGTCAAACCGAAAAAAAACTATTAAAGGAAATAGAACGGCAAACTGCTGACCTTACAAAGGCTATTCAAATAGGAGTTGAAGAAGTTACTAAAGGAGGGTCAAATAAACTTACAGAGTATTTAAAAAAGCTTAATACAAAAGGAATAAGAGAAGTATCCATCATAAGCAATACTCAGGAGATTATAGCAAGCACAAACCCTCAAAACATAGGGAAACCCATAACTCATAGTAAAAAGGAGTTAATTATTAAAGCAGAGCTTGGCGAGCCTGTATTTGAAGAAGAGAATGTTTATAATGTGATAATTCCTGTAATAGCAGGCAATGTCCAGTATGGGTACATTCATCTAAGAATCAATAAAGATGATTTTTCTCATATTTTAAAAACAAATGCACTTAAAAGAATTCTTACAACTTTAATGATATTTTTTATAGGCATAGTGGTAACCTATATTATTTCTTTAAGATATACTAAACCAATTAATACTCTAACTGAGGCTGCAAAAAAAGTTGCTCAGGGAGATTTTAAATATAGACTTAATATTAATAGAAAGGATGAAATAGGTAAGATAGCAGAAAGTTTTAACTTCATGATTCAGAAACTTCAGGAAAACCAGATTTTACATGAAAGACTTAGAGAAGCAGAACATCTATCAGCAATTGGGCAACTCAGTAGAACAATTGCTCATGAAGTAAGAAATCCTCTTAATTTCATCAATTTAAGCATAGATCATCTAATAGAAAAATTACAAAAACAAGAATTGGACTCTGACAACTACATAAAGCTTCTTGAGAATATGAAACAGGAAATTTACAGAGTTAATAATTTAATTACAGAATATCTTGAATATACAAGACCTCTAAAATTGAACAAAAAACTCGCAAGTATCATAGAGATAATAGAAGATGTTGTTTCGCTTGTTGAAGCGACCGGATCAAAATATGGGATTAATATTTATAAAGACTATGAAGTTGATTTTACTCTTAATCTTGATGTAGATTTGATAAAAAGTTGCTTTTTGAATATAATTACAAATGCATTATATGCCATGAAAGATTCGGATATGAAAAATCTTTTTATCAAAACAGAACTTTCAGAAGACAATCTGTTGATAAAAATATCTGATACTGGATCTGGAGTACCTGAAGAGTATATAGATAAAATTTTCGAGCCATTTTTCTCAACTAAAAAAGGAGGACTCGGGCTGGGCCTTTCGTTATCAAAGAGAGTTATTGAGGAACATGGAGGTAAAATAGAGTTTTCAAGCAGGCAAGGTAATGGTAGTGAAGTAAAAATTTATATACCGATTTAACATATAAAGATATGACAACAATACTTATAGTTGATGATGAAATTTTGCAGAGAGAGATTCTGTTAACCATTCTTTCTGAGGAAGGGTATAATGTTCACTCTGCTTCTTGTATAGAGGAAGCACGAAAAATAATTAATGAATCGTTTCCTGAAATAATCCTCACTGATCTTAAGCTTGGAAGTCAGGATGGAATAGAGATCCTCAATAATCTTCCGGATGAACCATTTCGACCTGCTGTAATTGTGATCACTGCTTTTGGTACAATATCCTCTGCTGTGAATGCTATTAAAAAAGGCGCATTTGACTATCTCACAAAACCTCTTGATAAAGAAGTACTTCTTGTTACTGTAAGAAAAGCAGAAGAGAGAATGAATCTTATTAAAGAGAATCTGCTGCTTAGAAAGGAACTTTACGATAAATTTAAAATTGATGGAATTATAGTTAAATCTAAAAAAATGCTTCAGATCATTGATATAGTTAAAAAAGTAACTCCGACAAATGCTACTGTGCTTATATATGGAGAAAGCGGAACAGGTAAAGAACTTATTTCAAGAGCAATTCATTACAATTCGCCAAGAAAAAATAAACCATTTATTGCAATAAACTGCGCAGCAATACCTGATGCATTAATTGAGAGTGAACTTTTTGGATACGAACCAGGCGCTTTTACTGGAGCAAATACAAGAAAAATAGGACTCATTGAAGCTGCTGATCAAGGTACTCTTTTCCTCGATGAGATTGCTGAACTTCCGATTACAACACAATCTAAACTGCTCAGAGTGCTTCAGGATAAAGAGATAAGAAGAATAGGAGGAAAGGATACCATAAAAGTTGATGTCAGAATTATTGCAGCAACCAACAAAAACCTTGCTGATGAAGTTGTAAATAATCGTTTCAGAGAAGATCTTTACTACAGGTTGAAGGTTGTAACAGTTGAACTTCCGGCACTGAGAGAAAGAAAAGAGGATATTCCTGAGCTTGTTAACTTTTTCATAGAAAAATATTCTAAAGAATTTGGCAAACGAATTAATGGAATAGATGAAAAAGCAATGGAGGCAATTTTAAATTATTCATGGCCTGGCAATATAAGAGAACTCGAAAGTGTTATTGAAAGAGCAATAATAATATGCGATAAAGATAAAATTACAATTAATGACATTCAAGATGAATTAAAAGTTACAAAATGCAAAAATATTTTTGATATCAATATACCTGATGAAGGCATAAATTATGAAGAACTTGAAAAAGAACTATTAAAAAAAGCATTGATCAAATCAAATTTTGTTATTGCACAGGCTGCTAGATTACTGGGTATGAGTTATGATACATTCTGGTATAGATTGAAAAAATTCGGACTTTCTGAAAATATTCGTGAAATGACGAAAAACTTTGTGAAATGGCGAATCTAATTGGTAGTGACCTGTATAAAATAATTTATAAAACAAAGGCTTTTAATATGGCATCAAACTTGATTAGCTCTATAATGTATGTAGCTAAAAACTGAAATCCCTTTGGTAAAAACTAAAAAAGAAAGGAGGTGAAAGAATAAGATGAAGAAAATTATAGCAGTAGTAATGGCTTTAGTGTTTGCTCTTACAGTAACAGCAGCATTTGCTCAGCAGCCTGCAGCAAAACCAGCCGAGCCAGCAAAACCAGCTGAGCCAGCAAAAAAACCTGCTAAGGAAACAGTTAAAAGTATCACAGGTGAGGTTACAGCTGTTGACACAGTTGGCAAAACCGTCACAGTAAAAAGCACAAAGCAGGAACTCACAATAGGAGTAACAGACGAACAGATTAAAGATGTTAAAGCTGGTGACAGGGTTGCAGTAAAATATTCCGAGAAAGACGGAAAGCTTACAGCAAAAAGCGTAAAGAAAAGCGCAGCAAAGAAAGCTGAGAAAAAAGATATGAAGAAAGACGAGAAGAAAACTGACAAAAAACAGTAAAAGCTTTCTTTAATTAAAAGGTTGGAGAAGATTACTCTTCTCCAACCTTTTTTATTTTATATTTCAACGCCTCTTTTCCTTAATTCTTCTAATTTTTTTTCTCGACAGGTTTTACATCTGAATTCAGGTTCAGGATCATTCAATCTGTCATAATTTTTTGTTTTAACAACTCTGTAACCTTCACATATCTGTCCGCAATCAACACATCTTACATTTTCTCTAATCTGCCAGAGCGGATAGAATGCCGGAATTTTAAAATGAGATTTAAATATTGCTTTGTCAATAAACCAGAAAACATTGGCAAGTAAAAACTGATTAAGCAGAAATGCGGGAATAGTATGAATTCCCAAATAATCACTCAATAAAAATTGTAGTAATGCTCCAGCTATGCCAGAAAGAACAATCCAGCGTCCAAATACATAAACAAACCATGTTTTCATAATTTATCCTCCATGCTAAAATGTTAATTTTAAAGGCAATATAATTTTTTAGTGTAACATTTTCCTTAATTTCATCAGAAAAAGCACAGCAGTAAGCTGAAAAATGACTGAAAATATTATTCAAAATGATATAAAAAATAATCCCTATATTAAAAAATTATAAATGGATATGTTAGAATCATCAGTGTTTTATAAAATAATTGCAACAGTTTTTTTTATTGGATACTTTCCCATTGCTCCAGGAACTGTGGCTTCAGCTTTTGCAATGATTTTTATCGGCCTGACTAAGCCCTCCGATACTTTAATTATATATATATTAATAATTTCGTTTTTTTTAGGTATCCTTGCATCTAAGAAGGTTGAAGAAAAAGCAAAGAAAAAAGATCCGTCATATATTGTAATTGATGAATTTGCAGGTTATTGTACATCTGTGATTTTTCTTCCTGTTAACTGGTACACTTTAATTGCTTGTTTTGTTTTTTTTCGTTTTTTTGATATTATAAAACCAACTCCAATAAGACAGATTGAAAGAAAATTAAGTGGTGGAATAGGAATTATGATGGATGACATAATAGCCGGTTTGATAACAAATCTTTTATTGAGAATTTTTTTGATGTTATGATATTTTATGCGAACTTTTATAGCCATAGAGGTCCCTGAAAATATAAGAAGTTTTTTTACAGAACTCATGCCAGTTAAAACTCTGCTTGAAGGAGTCAGCATTGTTCATAAGGATAACTTTCATATTACCTTAAAATTTCTTGGAGAGATTGAAGAAATGTTAATTTCTGAAATAAAACAGACTTTAATAAGCATTGCAGATGAAACTTCCTCTTTTACTCTTAAGATAACCAATCCTGGTGTCTTTCCTGATCCTTTAAAGCCACGAGTAATATGGATGGGTATAGAAAATAACTCTGCTCTCATAGAACTGGTAAAAAAGATTGAAGAAAATCTGGAAAAATCAGGTTTCCAAAGAGAAACAAGAAAGTTTAAATCTCATATAACCCTTGCAAGAGTTAAAAATTTTAGAAATGGTAAATACTTATTTGAAAAGATTGAGAAAAATTTTAAAAATAAAATCCAGTCCGTTGCTTTAAAGGAAGGAATTTCTGAGTATCAATTCAGCGTAAAAGAGTTTGTTTTAATGAAGAGCACATTAACTCCACATGGCTCAATTTATTCGGTTTTAAAACGGTTTCCTTTGAGCAAATAGATAAATGGTATAATAAAAAAAAGTTTAAGAGGTGTTTTATGAACAAAGAAAAGTTAAAAACATTGGAAATTGCTATATCTCAAATTGAAAAAAATTTTGGCAAGGGTGCTATAATGCGTCTTGGGACAAAGGAAGCTCAGGAGGTTCCGGTTATTCCAACAGGTTCAATATCACTTGATATAGCTACAGGTATTGGTGGATATCCTCGTGGAAGGGTTATAGAGATTTTCGGTCCTGAATCATCGGGTAAAACAACACTTGCTCTTCATGCAATTGCAGAGGCACAAAGAATGGGTGGAATTGCTGCTTTTATAGATGCTGAACATGCCCTTGATGTTAATTATGCCTCAAAACTTGGTGTTGATATAGAAAATCTTCTTATAAGCCAGCCTGATACAGGAGAGCAGGCTTTAGAGGTAACAGAAACTCTTGTTCGTAGTGGTGCGGTTGATATTATAGTTGTTGATTCAGTGGCTGCTCTTGTTCCAAAAGCTGAGATAGAAGGAGAGATGGGAGACAGTCTTCCAGGGCTCCAGGCCAGGCTTATGAGTCAGGCATTGAGAAAACTGACAGCAGCAATATCAAAGTCTCAGACAGCTGTTATGTTTATTAACCAGATAAGACAAAAAATAGGGGTTATGTTTGGAAATCCGGAAACAACTCCAGGTGGAACAGCATTGAAGTTTTATGCATCAATGAGGCTTGATATAAGAAAAATAGATACTCTTAAAGAAGGTCAGGAAGCAACAGGGGGGAGAGTAAGAGTTAAAGTCGTTAAAAATAAGGTTGCGCCTCCATTCAAACAGGCAGAGTTTGATATTTATTTCAATGAGGGAATTTCAAAAACTGGTGAGGTTCTTGATCTTGCAGTAGAAAAGGGAATTATAGAGAAATCTGGTGCATGGTATAGTTATAATAGCTCCAGAATTGCTCAGGGAAGAGAAAATTCAAAGGAATATTTAAAAACACATCCAGAAATCTTTAATGAAATTTATAAAAAAGTTGTTGAGGCATATGGATTAAAACAGCCAAAGGTGCAGGAAGGTGAAAACACAACTGAATGAGGCACTTAAAATCGCAATAAGGTTGATTAGCCAGAGAGATAGAACAGAAGAAGAAATAAAAAAACGTCTTGAAAAAAAAGGTATTTCTGAGAAAGATATAACTGAAACAATCCAATATCTGAAACAAAAAGGATTTATAGATGACAGGAAATTTGTACATAAAGCAGAGAAAATAGCTGAAGATAGATTTCTTGGGAAAATTGGGTTGCAAAATTATTTAATGAGAAAAGGAATTCATAAAGAACTTATTGATACTCTCCCTGATATTGATGAAACTAATATAGCGTTGCGACTTATTGAACGAAAAAAGTATCTAATAAAAGATGCATCAGTTGAGAAGAAAAAGGCAAAAATAGCAGGTTTTCTCCTAAGAAGAGGCTTTTCATGGGATACAGTTAATAAATGTTTAAAATCATTTGAGAAAGGAGGAAGTTGAAATGAGATTTTTAATTGTTTTGTTCGTTGCAGTTTTTGTTTTTGGTTGTGCTTCTTCTCCTGTAAGATATACCTACGAGGAGATTAAAGACTATCCACCTGAGATTCAAGAAAGAATTATTAAGGGAGAAATATCTCTTGGAATGACAAAAGAACAGATAAGATATGCATGGGGACCACCTTCCTCTACAAGAGTTCTCACTCCTGAAAAAGGTATGCAGAGGGAGGAATGGGTTTATTCTTCTTCTCTTGGAATTTTAAAATCAAGGCTTATTTTTGTTGATGGTAAATTAACATACATCATAAGCAATGAGCAGAAAATTGTCAATGAGGAGTAATAGATGCAGAGTTCTGAAATAAGACAGCTATTTCTGGACTACTTCATCTCAAAGGGACATGAACTTGTTAATAGCTCTCCACTGATTCCACGAGATGATCCAACACTTCTTTTTACAAATGCAGGAATGGTTCCTTTTAAAAGAATTTTTCTTGGGGAAGAGAAGAGACATTATAGTAGAGCTACAAGCTGTCAAAAGTGCATGCGTGCTGGCGGAAAACATAGTGACCTTGAAAATGTTGGATTCACTGCAAGGCATCACACATTTTTTGAGATGCTAGGTAATTTCTCTTTCGGTGATTACTTTAAAAGAGAGGCAATTATTTTCGCATGGGAACTTCTAACAGAGTATTTCAAGCTCCCGAAGGAGAAGTTATGGGTTTCAATATACAAAAACGATGATGAAGCTGCTCAGCTGTGGGAAAAGGATATAGGACTTTCACGAGAAAGAATTGTTCCACTCGGAGAAAAAGACAATTTCTGGCAGATGGGAGATACGGGTCCATGCGGACCATGTTCAGAGATAATAATTGACCAGGGCGAAGAATTTGGATGTCATCGTGCTGACTGCTCTGTTGGATGTGACTGCGATAGATTCCTTGAACTGTGGAATCTTGTTTTCATGCAGTACAACAGGGATGAAAAAGGCAATCTCACACCACTGCCAAAGCCAAGCATTGATACTGGAATGGGCCTTGAGAGAATTACAGCTGTGAAACAGGGTAAAGAAACAAATTTTGATACCGACCTCTTTTCTCCCATTATTTCTGAAATTTGTTTATTGTTAAATGTCAATTATAAAAAGGATAGAAAAACTGATATTTCAATAAAAGTAATTGCAGACCATATAAGAGCAACAACATTTCTGATAGCTGAAGGATTGATTCCTTCAAATGAAGGCAGAGGATATGTTTTAAGAAGAATTATAAGAAGAGCTGCAAGACATATAAAACTTCTTGGATATGACAGGCCTGTTTTTTACAGATTTGTTGAACCTGTTACAGCAATACTTGGAGAAGCTTATCCTGAGATTTTATCTGAAAAAATGAGAGTTGAAAAAATTATAAAAATAGAAGAAGAACGTTTCATGCAGAGTCTTGAAAAAGCCCAGCAGGTTTTTGACGGAATTCTTGTGAATCTTAAAAAAACAGGTTCGAAAATAATTCCAGGAGAAGATATTTTTAGACTCTATGATACATTCGGATTACCATTTGATTTAATAAAGGAAATGGCTGCTGACAGTGAACTTTCACTGGATGAAACAGGTTTCCATCGTGAACTTGATAAACAACGTAAGCGTGCACGAGCAGCACAAAAAGGTGAAGAAGTAGGTGTAAGTGAAGTTTACAAAGAGGTTTTAAAGGTAAAGCCAGAAGATGTTACATTCATCGGATATACAGACTATGAGGTAGAAACCACTGTATACGCAATTGTAAAGAACGGTAAAGTTGTCAAAGCTCTTCAGAAAGGAGAGGAAGGTGAAGTTTTTCTTGTCAAAACTCCATTTTATGCTGAATCAGGAGGTCAGGTTGGTGATACAGGAGTAATTTTTGCACCGACTGGCAGGTTAGAAGTTTTCGATACAAAAAAAATCTCTTGGTTACACAGTCATAAAGTTAGAGTAATTGAAGGGGTTATCAAGGAAAGAGATAAAGTTTTTGCAAAGATTGATATTGAAAAAAGAAAAGCAATAATGAGAAATCACACCGCAACTCATCTACTTCACAGTGCATTAAGAACAGTGCTAGGTGACCATATAAAACAATCTGGTTCACTTGTTGCACCTGACAGATTTAGATTTGACTTTACACATTTTGAAGCAGTCAATGATACACAATTAAGAGAAATTGAAGCTATCGTCAATGAAAAGATATTGGAAAATCTACCGGTTCAGATAGAGACAAAATCTCTTCAGGAAGCTTTAAATGAGGGTGTTATAGCACTTTTTGAAGATAAATATGAAGATGTTGTGCGGGTGGTTAAGATTCTTGGATTCAGCAAAGAACTTTGTGGAGGAACTCACTGCAGTCACACAGGCGAAATCGGGAGTTTTTATATAGTTTCAGAAAGCTCTGTTGCATCAGGAATAAGAAGAATTGAGGCTATAACAGGCATGGAGGCATTCAGGTATGTAACCGCAATTAGAGACCAGTTACAGGATATGTCTTCAATGCTCAAATCAGCAGAACCCGTCAGAGCAGTTGAAAGACTTATAACAGAGCTTAAAGAAAAGCAACAAGAGCTTGATACATTGAAAAACAAACTTGTAAGTCAGAACCTCGATAACATTATTAAGAAAGCAAAAGAAGTAGACGGAGTAAAAGCTCTCGCTGTAAAGCTTGAAGGTATGGATGCTCAATCTCTGAGAACACTTTCAGATAAACTTAAAGAAAAACTGCATCCAGCAGTGATTTTGCTGATTTCAAAAGTCAATGGACAGGCTGTATTACTCCTTTCTGTTACCAGCGATATCACAAATAGATACGATGCAGGGAAAATCTTAAAACAGATAACACAGACAGTTGGCGGAAAAGGTGGTGGTAGACCTGATATGGCACAAGGTGGATGTCCTGATGGAGATGATGTGAATAAGGTAGTAGAACTATTTTATGAAATGATTAAAAAGCATTAGGAGGGCTTATGGCATTAAATGAATTATTTAAAAATATGATTTTTGCATGTTTTGGCATGCAGGAGATGTTAAAAGATTTTGTATCTGAGCTTGTAAAAAAAGGCAAGATGAGTGATTCTGAAGCAGCAAAAGTAATCAATGAGTTCATGTCAAAGTCTGAAGAAGCTAAGGAAAATTTCAAAGAAAGCATTAAAGAAATAATCCAGAAAACCCTGCAAGGAATGAACTTGCCAACCAGGGATGAAGTTGACAATCTGAAATCACTGATTAATGAGCTTAATGTAAGAATCGCAAAGATTGAAGAAAAGCTTAAAGATTAAAAGGAGATTTCATACTGAATAAAAGCGAGCTTTTAAGACATATTCCATCCGTTGATAGAATTTTAAAAAATGAAGAAATACAACAGCTTTTAAACAAGCATCCACATCCTGTTGTTCTTGAATGCGTAAGAGCAGTTCTTGATAGATGGAGAGATAATATTCTAAATGAATCTATTACAGTAATTGATAAAAAGAAAATAGTTGGAGAGATAAAAGAGACAATTAATAGAAATAAAAAGTACTCTCTTACGTCAGTTATAAATGCAACAGGAGTAGTGATCCATACAAATCTTGGCAGAGCAATTCTTGCTGAAGAAGCAATAAAGCATGTAGTTGAGACTGCCACATCATACTCAAATCTTGAGTATGATCTTGAAAAGGGACAAAGAGGAAAAAGATACTCTCACATTGTTAATGCAATAAAAAAAGTTGTTGATGTTCCTTCTGCGGTTGTTGTGAATAATAATGCTGCAGCTGTTTTTATATGTCTTAACAGTCTCGCCAGAGGAAAAGAAGTGATAGTTTCTCGTGGAGAGCTCGTTGAGATTGGCGGTT
>Ga0208693_1002423_pt1 | contig 12305 bp, 8 predicted proteins | sample AD_UKC071_MetaG_FD_184438 | JGI IMG/M metagenome (GOLD analysis project Ga0208693, IMG submission 184438) | Active sludge microbial communities of municipal wastewater-treating anaerobic digesters from USA - AD_UKC071_MetaG (SPAdes) (version 2) | ecosystem: Engineered > Bioreactor > Anaerobic >... | reverse complement strand
CTTCATGAAACGCCGTTTCCTCAATCTCTGCAAAGCTTTTTTCGCCTTCTGTCATTAAACTTACTATTCTATTGATGAAATTCTCCGCAATCTCTGTTACAATGGTTTTCACAAGAGGTTGCCTCCTCCTAAGTGATTTTGAGTCCCTAACTCTATTTAATCACTTTTTGGCAATCTCTTGTATCTTTTTCTTTAAAAACCCCTACATTAATTTTACACCGAGCAGCAAAAAACGTTTAAGGTTTCGTCCATGGATAAGGGGGGCGCAAATAAAATAAAAACGGACTGCCCGAAAGCGGCCCGTTATAAGCACATATATCCGGCGCCTGTTTTGCGGCGGCAGGCTATTTATACAAGGGGCCGTAGGTCTGGCAGGCACGGTAATCGGCGGATTCCAAATCCTTTGTGCCGAACGCGCTCCACGAATGGGGGCGGTATATATCGGCGTCGTCAATATTGTGCATCGACACCGGGATACGGAGCATGCTGGCAAGGGTAATCAAATCCATTCCAATGTGTCCGTAGCTGAACGCTCCGTGATTGGCGCCCCATTTTGCCATGACATCGTACACCGTTTCGAACCCTTTTGCGCCAAGACGCGGTACAAACCATGTGGTCGGCCATGTCTTGTCGGTGCGCTGGTCGAGGGTTTTATGGACATTCTCGTCAAGCGTGATGGTATATCCTTCCGCAATCTGCAGTGTGGGGCCGAGCCCCGCAATCATGTTGACGCGCACCATGGTAACAGGCATTTCGCTTTCGGTGCGGAAATGGGAGGAAAATCCGCCGCCGCGGAAATATTCATAATTGGCATTTGGCCAGTCTACGGCGTTCATAATGGCGTCAATGTCGCTTTGCTGCATATCCCACCAGCGTTTCATACAGTAATTGCCGTTTTTATCCTTCGCAAGCCCGCACCCGTCCAGTGCGGCGGCGCCTGAGTTGATGAGGTGGATAAACCCGTTTGCAGCCTTTCCGGTCAGCTTTTTGCCGGTTACCCTTTCCACGGCTTCTGGGCTCTGTACCGGATGTCGCGGTGGATCCGGTACAGAGCCTTGTGCTTTGTATACCTGTTTTTGTTTGCTGATACTTCGTTTTCGTTTTGTGCTTTATAATTATTCAGCCATTCTCTCAAAATCAGGTTTTCCTGACCAATCCGCAACGGGAGTACGTGCTCAGATTTTTTTGTTTCTCTTTTTTAACCATAGAGAATACGAGTCTGATAACAGGCTTAAGGAAAGCTGGCCTGTCGAATCAAGAGCAAGGTCCGGGGCGACAGTGGTAACCAAAACCCCGATACCGACCGAAAACATGCCCGCCGCATGTATTGCCTCTATCCCCGCCTGTGAGTCCTCAAACCCGATACAATAAAGGGGCTCGATTCCTAATGCGTGGCTGCAGTTGAGGAAGATTTCGGGATGGGGCTTCGGATTGGCGATTTTCGAGGCGTCTGCGATATAATCAAAAGCGTCCCGGATTTTCAGGTTTTCGAGCACGAAACCGGCGTTTCTGCTTGCCGACGCGACTGCCAGTCTGATATTTCTGCTTTTTGCCTGAGATAAAAACTTTGGGATGCCCGGCAGCAGGTCATCCGGAGTAATGTTTTCAATCATTGAAAGATAAATCCTGTTTTTTTCGTCCGCCAGCTGTTCCTTTTGTTTTTCAGTAAACTTTGAAGCGCAGCCGTTCAGTTCAAGTATAATCTCCAATGAGCGCAGCCGGCTGACGCCCAGCAGCCTGTGATTATCCTTTTCATCGAATTTCAGTTTCAAACGGGAGCAAAGCTGTTTCCATGCCAAAAAATGACATTGCGAGGTATTGGTAAGCACCCCGTCCAAATCAAACAAAAAGGCTTTTGCTTCCATTTTGAAATCCCTTCAGTAATCAATGGTTAAAGGTTTGTCGTCAATCAGGTAGTCCTGATTATTCACACAGACTGTGAGCGGGGTATCGCCGTCCAGTCTTTTTACAGCAATGCTGGACTTGTCTATGGTGATTTTTACTGTTTGTTTAAGGAATAGGCAGTGGAGAGAAATGCGGTTCCACTGGGTCGGCAGGGCGGGTTTGATATACAGCTTGCCGTTGCTGGCCGAGATACCCGCAAAGCCGTGAAAAACAATCTGCCATGTGCCGCCGAAGTTTGCGAAATGCAGCCCGTTTATGGTATTTAGCTGCAAATCGTTGACGTCAAGGTAAGCCGACTCTTTAAAATAGCGGTATGCCTCCTCATGCAGCCCTATATCGGCGGCGAGAATCCCATGAGGCGAATAGCTCAGCGAACTGTCATGGGCGGTACGCGGCTCGTAAAATTTATAGACGTTTTCCTTTTGCCGCTTTGTGAACAGGTGGGGAAACAGACAGCACAGCAAGACAGTATCGGCCTGCTTGGTTACCTGATATAACGGGAGCGCTTCATAGGGGAGGGTGGAATCGATAATCCGCTTTTTAGTGGGTTTGGCCCGCTTTAAATCCAGCTTTCGGCGGATTAAATAGGTATCATCCTCTAAATAAAGGTCCATCTGGGCGTTATAAGGTATGTTCAGCTTATCTGCGACTTCACAGAATTTAGAGATTTCTTCATGGCTGGCGCCCAACCGTTTGAACAGTTTATCAAATTCATCAGGATGTCGGTCTTTCAGCTTTTTAAATACGCTGTTGACCGATTTCAGGTTATAAACGGCCATCATATTGGTAAACGCGTTGTCGTTCACATAGACGTCGTATTCGTTCGGGCCGCGTACCGATAAGATATGATACTTGCCGTCAAAGGAATTGTAATCGCAGCGGCTGACCCAAAATCTTGCTGTTTCATACAGTATTTCTGCGCCGTATGACAGCATGAATTCATCGTCCTGAGTCAGTTCCCAATAGCGGCAGATGGTAAACGCGATATCGCCGGTTATGTGAATGGCGTAAAACGCGCCGCAGTTTACCGGGGTCTGCTCCACCCCTTTTCTGTCAACCTGCCAAGGGTACATGGCCCCTTCAAACCAGTTGTTCTTTGCATGGCGGCGCGCCGCGTCAAGGGTGTGGTAACGGAACATCAGCTGTTTTCTTGCGGCGGACGGATTTGTGTATAAAAAGAAGGGAAGCACGAAAATCTCGTTATCCCAGAACACGCAGCCCTCGTACATTTCTCCGGTCAGCCCGCGCGCGCCAATCCCAAAGCGGTCTGTGTGTTCCGGGCAGACGCACAAAAGCTGATAAATGTTATAGCGAACAATGGTTAAGTCGGTTGTATTGGTGTCAATCTCGATATCGGCTACCCGCCATTTATCTGACAGTGCCGAACAATGGCGGGCAAGTTCCTGCTCGTAGCTGGCAGGCTTTGATAAAAAATCCTCTATTTCCTGTTCGGGGTTGAGGCTTTCATCCAGTGAAGTAACCGCGAAAATGATTTTTTCAAGCGTGAAAACCTCATTTTTGTTTAAAGAGCAGGTATAAGCAGTCCCGCAGGCCTTGCTGTTTGTTGTTATTCTGCCGGTAACGGCTTTGCCATTGAGGTATGCGAAAGTTTGCTGCGCAAAATTCAGCACGGTTGAATCCGGGTCGTCCAGAGTAACCGACAAAGCATTTGTCCTTACATTCCGGCTTATGAAATGATTTCTGCCCGGCTGAATGGGAAAAGGTTCACCGCTGGCTAAATTAAGGTTGGTTACATCGCTGTCTAATAGCGCCGCCACAGACAGGTTATCAATTTTATCCAGAGCTTTTATGGTGATGCGCTGGCCTATTCTATGTATATCGTGCATGCTGGCAAACCGCTCAAAACAAAGCTCAAGCCGTCTGCCGTCAGAGGTTTTCCAAAGATACCGGCGTGCATATACGCCTTTTTTCATATCTAAAGACTGGCTGAAATCAGAAATAGAGGAAAAACCGTCAATGTCCTCGTCATTGCAGGAAATGCACACCCTCAATACATTGGGCAGATTGCAAAGCTCACTGGATTTTCCTTCCCACGCGTCATACGAGCCCATGCCGAACACGCCGGTCATGTATATACCGCCGTTGGCGCCAATAGTTTCATTATCTTCTTCAAAAAAACCCCTAATTCCAAAATAGCCGTTGCCTGTGAAAAACAAGGCGTCGCGCGCTTGCCTTTCCTTGGGATCATACTCGTTGTTTGAAAGCGTCCAATCCGAGTACAACATGATACTACCTCCAATACTCGTTTACTGTTATATAAAAATTTATTTCACAGGCTAATTGCCGATATTAAATGGGGGATGCTGAAACAATACGGTCCCATCTGTAGCAGCTGACTGTTTTTTCATTAATACTGTCGAAATACAAACGCTCTTCTTCCAGTTCTTCCAGTCTGAAAGACGGGTTTTCGATGAATGACAGTATTCGTTTTTGGGCGGATTTAACGCGTTGGATTACCCCCGCGATCCTTATGTCCAGCACCTCAAACCCGAACGGCTTGTTTTCGGTCAGCCACTGTTTTTCCATGGCGTTTCTGAACGCTTCGGCGCTGGATATGATGTCTGGCAGGCTTTTTTCGGCAATCTCCCGCAGTGTATGTAAATCTTTTTTTAAATAGGCTTCCCTTATTCTAACCCCGGCCTCGCTTTTGTTTTTGAGCACGTCGCACAGGCTGGCAAGGGTTTCAAACACATGGCTGTACCTTTGGTTGCGCCGGGCCGCTTTCCATAGCGTTTCAGCCACATCTTGATAGTACTGGTTATACCCCTTTTCAACATGCTTATCGAACAGACCGAGCATAACATCCTGATAGAATAAGTATTTGCACGGATTGTAGTCTTCCCTGTCGTGTTTTCCGCCTGGGAAATTAGGCAAATCCAGCAGTAAAAAATCTTCCAAACAGCCGCCCGTGCAGGTCTTAAACCTGCGCGCCAGATACCCGTCATTCACTTCCTCATGAAACCCGCATTCAGCGAACAATTGAATAACCGGCAGCACAGAGAATAAACTGGCTTCGTTGCCGTTATCGCCCCAAAGCGTGGCGAGAACCTCTTTAATCCCATTTTCATAGCAGGCTTTAAGCGCGTAACGGGATACCCGCATGCTGTGAAACAGGCTGGGTGCAAAGCTGGTCCATTTCCACGCGCCGCCGGCGAAAACAACACTGTCTGCGATAGCCTTATGGGCGGCGGCTAAATTCATGTACTGGCTGTACTCTTTTGAGTAATAGTCCCAATAAAACAAATCCATGCTGTCGTCAACGCATTTTCTCAGATTGGAGTAGTCCGAACCTCTTATATAGTATTCGCCGTTATTCGCGACGCGGAAAAACATATCACCCCACAGCATGGGGCGAAAGCCGTATTTTCGGCAGATTTTATATACCCTGTCAAGATGGCGCAGCAGCAAATCGGTTTTATCAACATTGCCGTGCAAATCAAGGTACCTGCCGCGCCCTACAAAATGGGCCTCGTCCATGCCGATATGGATACGGCTGCTGCGGAAAGCCTTGCGGCAGGAGCTAATTGCTTTTTCGATGAATTCATAGGTTTTTTCATCATCAATAAGTAAAACATCGTTTATATCGGTCAAATCCTTATAAACCTTCCAGTTTACGGCGGCATTCAGGTGAGCGAGGGTCTGGATACACGGCACCAGAGTAATGCCGTAGCTTGCGGCATAGTTATCGAGGAACTGCAGCTCTTTTATGGTATAGCGCCCCCGCATATACCCGAAATACGGCTCGCCTTCAATTTCGTATGTATCTTCCGTATAGAGCATTAACAGGTTGTGGCCCATTAAGGCAAGCTGTTTGATTAACGCTTTCAAAGTATCTATTGACACTACCGCGTTGCGTGAGCAGTCTATCATAATACCGTTTGTGATAAAACGGGCGTTTTCTTTGATAAAAAAACTGTCCTCGCCGGCGTTTTCGAAGGCGATGCCAATCCCTCTGAACAGGTATGAAAGCTGTGAATAATTGATGTTTACGGTGTTTATCTGTTTTTCTACCTCCAAACCGTTTAATTCGGGTATTTCATTAAAACTCAGGCTGATACCGCTTTCGGAAAACTCTGCGCCCAGATACTCAAGAATGTCGTCAATTTGTTCATTTAAGGTTTTTCTGAATTTCAAATCAATCCCTCCGATTAAAAAAACGCAAATACCCTGTTACAAATAAGATTTTACCACTTATAACAAAAAAGTATTTATTGTTTTCGAATAAATATTTATGTTAAATAAGAAAAGGTGGAGACGAGCGGAAATTAACAGTTATCTGTAAAGGAATAAAAACGTCAATTATTTTCCCTTTTACGTAAAGTTTATATTAATCTGCTGTGGTATACTCAAAAAAACATAACAAATAAAGGCGTGTGCGTTTTGGGCATAAACCGTCAGCCGAAAGATAAGGGGGCCATAATGACAAATAAGCAGCGTGTAACCGCAGCCATCCGACATAAGAGTACGGACAGGGTGCCGTACAGTGTTTATTTCACCAAGCCCGCTTTTGAGGCGATGCAGGATTTTTGCAAAAACCCGGACTTTTATGATACTTTGGGCAACCATATCTGTATGCACGAATACTCATGTTTTCGGGAGGTTAAGCCCGGTTATTTCGAGGACCAGTTCGGCATCGTTTGGAACAGGAGCGGGATAGACAAGGATATCGGTATTGTATCAAATAAAATAATAAGCGAGCCGTCCTTAAAGGGCTTTTCCCTGCCGCCGGTTGACGAAAAGGCTATACGCCGGATAATCGAAGACGGGTTGCGCACCTATCCGGACAATTTTCATTTTTACTGTATCGGTTTCAGCCTTTTTGAGCGCGCGTGGACCCTGTGCGGCATGGAGGATTTGCTTGTCTATATGGTGCTTGAGCCGGATTTTGTGCATGAGCTGATGGATTTGATTACCGAGTACAACCTCAGGATACTGGATATAGCTTTGGAGTACGAAGTGGACGGGATACATTTCGGGGACGACTGGGGACAGCAGAAGGGAATGATTATGGGCCCCGTCCACTGGCGCGAATTTATCCTGCCCGGATTAAAGCGTCTGTACAGCGCGGCCAAGGCGAGGGGCAAGGTAGTGTCCCAACATTCCTGTGGCGACATACAGGAGGTGTTCGGCGATTTGATTGAGGCCGGGTTAGACGTGTACCAGACCTTCCAGCCGGAGATTTACGATGTAAGGCGGGTTAAGGAGGAATACGGAGAACATCTCACTTTTTGGGGCGGAATATCAACCCAGCGGCTGCTGCCGAGCGGGACGCCGCGGCAGGTGTACGACCAAACCTGCCGCATGATTGAGCTGATGTCGGAAAACGGCGGTTATATCCTTGCGCCGACCCATGCGGTTCCCGCGGATGTTCCGCCTGAAAACATAATGGCTATGCTGAAAGCCGTAAACCCCGGACTGGCGTCAATCTATCCGCAGTATTTTGAGTTTATGAAAGATTAGAAGGTGTGCGGCATGAAGATAAAATACGGCATAATTGACGAGGCGTATAAATATTATACCGGAGTCTATTACGACAGCAGCGCGGCACAAATGAGGACTTACCCTGAAGAGCTGTGGGATAAGTACAATAACCTTGTTCCGGTTCCGTTCGGAAGGGATTTGTTTTTGGAAAAATCAATCAGTCTGATAGCGTGCAGAAACGATTTTGTCTCCTTTCAGGTCGGCATAAACTGTGATAAAAACTATTTTGTTACGGTAGATGACAGAATGTCGCTCTCATTAAAAAGAGGGTATACCGCTATCCGCGCAGAGGCCGAATGTGATAACCTCGATATAACCATTACGGCGAACATTGAAGATATGGTGATTGACGATGACAGGAGCAGCAAATGCGACATTCTTCTTAAGGCTGCGAAAAAAGAGTATCAGGCATACGATACCGCAATGCTGTTTTATACTCTGTATATTCCCAGGGACTGCAGAAAGGGCGTCTATAACGGAAGAGTAAAGCTGTATTCAAGCCTTAAGTTTGAGGATGAAAAATTCGAGGGCGAGGTCAGTTTTACCCTGCGGGTCTATGATGTTGTCCTTAAAGACAAGAAAGACAGCAAGTTTTATCTCAATCTCTGGCAGCACAATTCGGTGCTCGCAAATCATCTTGAAGTGCCAAGATACTCCGACGAGCATTTTAAAGCAATGGAAAGCTATATAAAAAGTCTTGCTGAATTAGGCCAGCGGTGCGTTACAATCATCGCCAGCGAAATCCCATGGGCCGGACAGTATTCACACAGAAGCCTGAACGACATGACCGATGTTTATGAATATAACATGGCAAAAATCGAAAAACAACCTGACGGCGAATTTGTTTATGATTTTTCGGCAATCAAGCGGTATATTAATCTTTGCTTCAGATACGGAATTGACAGATATATTGAAGTGTACGGTTTATGCAATATTTGGCAGGATGAGGAATACGGGTTTGGCAAGTTCGCGAAAGACCATCCGGACGCAATAAAACTCAGGTATAGGGATTTAAGCGACGGATGTATTAAGACAATAAGAAGCGGCAGGGAGATTGACGCTTATATAAAGGCGCTGCATGATTTCTTTGTCGAGAACGGATACATCGACAAGGTGTTGATTGTAGCTGATGAACCGTTGGACCGCGATTTATATAAAAGGTGCGTTGAACGCCTGAAAAGGGTTGGGCCGAGGTTCAGGTTTTGCGCGGCGATTAATACGGCCTCGCATGTGGAAGAATGCAGGGACTATGTGGACTGCTTCAGTGTAATCCTGCCATCGGTTTGCGAAGAATACCAGAGAATACAGAAATACAGGAGAGAATACAACAAGCTTTTTTCATGGTATGTATGCTGCTTTCCTGAATACCCAAACTCGTATATATCCTCGAACCTTCTGGAAACCCGGCTAATCGGCTTTCTGACATACTGCCTTAACCTCGACGGGTTTTTAAGATGGGATTACACGGTATGGCCCAAAAATCCCAGAAAGGACTTAAGGTGGCATACATTCCATGCCGGAGACGCCAATTTCGTGTACCCAAACGCGGATGGCAGCGTTTTGCTGTCATTGCGGTACATGCAGATTTTAAGAGGGGTAAACGACTATCTGTTAACCGAAATGGCGGAAGAAAACGGCATAGAAATCAGGCGGAAAATACTGTCAAAGCTCTTTAACAACAAAAGCATAACCAGGATGTATTCTTCAGGCGTAAAGAAGGCCGCGGATTTCTTTAATCTGGATTATCAGGCGTTTGAGGAAGTAAAGGTTTATATATTGGAAAGGCTTGAGGGAATTCAGGGGGCAGACCGAACGTAAGTATACCCCGGCCGCCTGCGGCCGGGGTCAACGGGAACGGCATAACCTGTCAAACGCAGATGGATACGGCAAGAGCATAGCTAAGAAAAAGCTGAAAACAGCTTGATTGGATTACGAAAAACAAATATTTACTATTTGTTGCAATTATACATCAATACTTGCTATTGTGGGATAAAATGATATAATATATCTAGAAACAAATATTAAAGGGATTGATAACCGAAGTTTTTTATTTCGGCGATTTATTTGAGATTGGAAGATATTCTGCGGCTATTGGGATTTGTAAAACAAAAAAGAAGATTTAATTGCTATGTTCTGCAAAAAACTATTTTGAAAACGACAGGAGCTGCAATGCCTATGAAAATGTGCTTGATGTTGGATGAGCTGCACCCCGGCTTACCCGGATTTGATGCAAGGTACAGATTCAGCTGCTATCTGAATAACGAGAAAATCGAGTCGTATACCTGTACCCTTTCCTGCGCGCACCCTGAAGTGAAGTTCTATGGATTTGAAGCGGTCGTCCCATATAGTATCCGGGAGTCCCACAAATCAATAGATATCCAGGCCACCTATATGCTGGACCCCTCTGTCCGCTGTTTGTATAAATTGGAGTTTGTTCGTTTGGAGCCGTACATATTTGATGATTTTGATGGGGACCGCCTTGACCCCTCGATATGGAGGCTGGGCTGGCCGTGGGGCGTGAGCGCCAATATAAAGAACGATTCCATGATGACCGGGGATATTGTGCGGGTTGAAGACAGCCAGCTTGTACTCCCAGCGATAAAAAAGTTTAAGCGGGCAACTGACCCGTTGACAGGTAAAAAACATACGGCTTCTTATCTTTCCTCATGTGTAAACACGTTGAACCGGCTTCATTTGCAGTACGGCTGTGTAATGGTTAACGTGAAATTCCACAGTCTGGGCGGAGTGATTTTTTCGGCGTGGCTGGCACAGGTTGACGACGGGTATTTTTTAATTCATCCGCTCGACCCTGAAAAATCCAAAAGCGGCGAGCTCGGCTTTGTGGAGTATTCGCCCTGTTGGGGCGAAAAATATGCTGTCAGCACCCATTATTACCGCGATGGGAAATACTCACGCGCTGTGTGCTCATGGTGCGATGCCAAAGGCATCGCACATGGCTACAATACGTTTGGAGTCGTACGCATAAAAAACGGGATATTCTATTATTACAACGGTGAGCTGGTCTCAGCTTACAGAGGGATTGCGAGCACCAGCACTTCCGAGCTTTGCCTGTTAATGGCCACAAGTTTCGGCTCAAAGGATTCCAGCCATTATGGGGGCATTTTTACAGATGACATGCTGCCGCTTGAGACAAGAATCGACTGGGTTAAAATATATAAAGCAGCGCGGTGAGAAAAGATGCAAAACAAGTTGAAAGTAAATCCTATAAGAGATTACGAATTGTATGAATTCGGGCATGCGATTCAATCGCTTGACAAATTTGTTTTTCCAAAGGACTACACTTATTATGAGCTTGAGGCTTTGAATTTTGCCACTTTGGAGTTTAACCGCTTTAAGGACGATTGCTATATTGAGCCTTTAAACGGTGAAGGGCTGCTGTATGTCTACAGGAATGGCGATATTAAGGTTTACTTGGTTGACAAGCCTATATGCATTAATAGCGGTGTGGTTTTTTTATTCATTGCCAGCCATGGAGAACTCCAGTTTTCACTTGTCGCCAAGGGCGTTTCCGACATAGTAACTGTGGACATACCCGTTGAACTGCCCGCGCTCCGCAAGGGAATGGAAGTGGAAATGGTACATCAGGTCAGTTATGTTGAATGTACCAAGAAAAAGCATATCAACACCATGCAGCATACCTTATATGAAATCATTTATGTTGATAAGGGCGGGCTGATTTTTGAACACGGCAATTCGGTTCACCACATATCTTCAGGTCAGGTTTTTATCGTAGATAAAAACGTAAGGTACGATTTGTGCAGCGATAATGAGAATACATCTTTTATAAGTATCGTTTTCAACACAAAAAATAAGCTGTATCCGCCGCTGCTGAACAGGGTGCTTACCGGGAATGTGAAAATAATCCAGCATCTCAGGAGCATAATCAGGGAAAATGAAAGGGTAAATAATTTTTATTTGGACGCAATTCTTTCGGAGCTAAATCTGCTGTTGATTGAGCTGGTTCGCACCATAGAAAACGATACCGGCAACAAAGAAGGCTTTGCTGATAATTTCTCAAGCACTGTCCGCAGAGCGGATATAGTCCAAAAAGTAATTGAATACATAGATGAGAATATCACGTCGGGGGATATAACTGTCGACGAAATAGGCAAGAAGTTCTATCTGACCGCATCGTATCTGTCAAGAATATTTAAATATGAAACCGGGAAAACAATATCCCAGTATAAGCGCGACAAGCGCTTGGAAATAAGTAAAAAAATGCTGCTGGAGGACAATCTTACAGTATCCGAGGTTGCTGAGAAAATGAACTATTGCTCGGTTCATTATTTTTCTTCCGAGTTTAAGAAAAAATATGGTTTTCCTCCCAGCGAATATGCGAATAAGATAAAATAGGTATAATTCAAGGCATTTCAATTCGGTCCAGCTGTGTTTCCGCAGCTGGATTTTTTACCAAAAATTCAAATCACTCTCAAAAACAAAAACATATTGTCGATTTACGCAAATATTTTTTTTAATTGAATGCTAACATTAAGCTGTACAATAAAAAGACCAGGGGGGAGCTGCGCTTGGGATAAAACTGTTTATTGGAATACATTATGTTTCAAAAAGACGTATTCCAGCTTTGTTTTTATACCTGGCATTATTTTTAGTTTGTCTCAACTCATGCAAGCCAAATGAAAGCGGACTTTCAAAAATATCTGATATCACCGGCACTTCGGTCTGGGACGGACAAAGTGAAAGCGCGGGGACAACAGACTCCACAGGTTATCAAGATACGGGCACCGGCTACGATGAGACAACCACCCCCAATAATCAGGCCGGTAACAGAACCACAACCACAAAGGGGAGTACAACTACCACGAAAAAGCAGACCACCACAACCACAAAGGGGAGTACAACTACCACTAAAGCTACGG
>Ga0208693_1002420_pt1 | contig 12308 bp, 9 predicted proteins | sample AD_UKC071_MetaG_FD_184438 | JGI IMG/M metagenome (GOLD analysis project Ga0208693, IMG submission 184438) | Active sludge microbial communities of municipal wastewater-treating anaerobic digesters from USA - AD_UKC071_MetaG (SPAdes) (version 2) | ecosystem: Engineered > Bioreactor > Anaerobic >... | reverse complement strand
TCGCGAGTGCCTTCGGCGTGCTGCCGCCCGACTGGTCGAGCGCGGCGAAGAAGCCCACCCCGTCGCGGACCCTCCTGAGCTGCTCGGTGTTCATGACGCCTCCTGCATCGACCCTAGGCACCGTGGCGTCCGGGGGGAAGGGTTAGGCTCACGCCATCCCGACGCCGGCGACGAAGGAGACCACCATGGACGTTCGAGACATCCTCATCGACGGCATCGGACGCAGCCGCGAGGTGTGCCACCAGGTGCTGGACGGGCTGAGCGCCGAGGACGCCAACTGGCGTCCCACCGAGCACTGCAACTCGGTCACCTGGCTGGTCTGGCACCTCGCCCGGCAGCAGGACGTCCAGATCGCGCACCTCGGCGGCGACGAGGTCTGGCTGCGCGACGGCTGGGTCGACCGGTTCGCCCTCGACCTGCCCCGGGAAGCGATGGGCTACGGGCAGCGTCCGGACGAGGTCGCCAAGGTCGTCGTCAGCGACGTCGCCCTGCTCGCCGGCTACCTGGACGCCGCGACGGACGCCACCGTCGGCTACCTAGCTGGCCTCGATCTGGCCAGCCTCGACGACATCGTCGACACCCGTTGGACGCCGCACGTCACCCGCGGCGTCCGCCTGGTCTCGATCGTCGACGACGCCGCCCAGCACGCCGGACAGGCCGCCTACGTCCGCGGCCTGTGCCAAGGTTGGCGGACACCGATCGGCTGACCGGCCGCCGCTTGGCCCGGCACCGGTCGATCAGACCATCGCCTGGCTGGCCCCCGAAGCCGGACTGGGCCGACGGCTGGCTGCCGCAGATCGCGGCTGATCAGGCCCTCGACGCGACGCCGCTACGACCCGGTAGGCGGCAGCGAGCTCCCAGCCACCGGTTACCCGGAACTGGCCAGCTGCGAGACCAGGTTGATCGTGGACGCGATCACGATCGCGCCCAGGACGAACGACAACAAGGCATGCCGCAAGGCCGTGTGGCGCATGAGCTTGTTGGTGAACGTGGTGTCGGACACCTGATAGGTCATGCCGATCGTGAAGGCCAGATAGGCGAAGTCGCCGTAGTCGGGTGAATCGTCGTCGGGGTCATCGTCGGAGTTGAAGTCGACCCCGCCGGGGCGCGTGCCGAAGTACTCGCGCGCGTACCGAAGCATGTACAGCGTGTTCACGACGCACCACGAGGTCGCCACCGACAGGATGCCGACGATGGCGGCGGCGTCCTGACCCTGCTTGCCCCGGGACGCCACCAGCAGGACCCCGACCGCGACCACCCCGCCGAGGCTCGCGATCAGCAGGACCAGGTCCCCGACGGCCCTGCCGGGATCCTCGCGCAGGGCGTGGGTCTTCGTGCGCTCGGGGCTGAGGCGGCCGACCACGAGCCACGTCCAGAGGCAGAAGGACGCCCCAGCGGCGATCCACCCGATCAGGACCCCGGCCGTCGTGTGCGTGAGCGTGCCGGCCGCGACGGCGACGACCACGCCCAAGATGCCGGCGACGATCATGCGGAAGAGCGTCGTGTGGCTGAAACCTCGGTGCATGGCCTCATGATGCTCCCGACCACGGACAAAAGCACCGGCGGCGGCGCTGGCGGCCGCAACCCGGTTTTGGTCCCTCTCAGGGTCGCTTTGGCGTGCGTTTGCGCGGTTCGGTGCGTTGAGAGTGCGCAAAATCGGGTTGACCCTCCCAAAGGTGCGGTGGACCAGCGCAAGGATCAGGCATGGCCGCGGGCCTTCCAGGGTCCTACAGGTACTTCTCCATGAAGATCAGGTCGTCGGTCGCATAGCCGCGCCCCTCGTAGTAGCTCACGACGTCGTAGTTGTCGGCCTCGATCAGCAGGTTCACCTTGCCTCCGCCCAACGCGCGGACGCCGTCCTCGACGGCCGTCAGCAGCGCGGACGCCACACCGCGTCCCTGCCAATCTGGCCTGGTCGCGAGGCGATTGATCCAGCCGCGCCGACCGTCCCAGGTGCCCAGGACGCTCCCCACGATCGAGTCGCCAGCCACCGCGACGAGCACCAGTTGCGGGTGCAGGGCTAGCACCCCCGCCAGGTCTGCTACCACCGATTCGGGACGCCCCACGTGGAGCCCCGCCTGAGTCCAGAGGGCAAACAGGGACGCCGCATCGTCGAGCTTCGCTGGCCGCAGGACGAATCCCTCGGCCAGTTTCACCACTGGATCGCGCCTGCCCTGCGGGGCGGGTGCCAGTGTGTGGGTCGCGGTGTGCCCCCGCTCGTCCGCCTGCTTTGTCACCGGCGAATCCTCATCGCCGGCGGGGCTCTTTCGGTGCCCCGCGTCACCGCGTCGCGCCTGGAGCGCCTCGGCCTCGGTGTGCCCGTGTTCGCGCCCGCGCTCGTGGTTGAACGCGTGGGTCAACCGGTCGATCTCAGTCCAGACGTCGCCGTCGACCGCGACCGCCGTGGCCGGGAACAGACCGTTCTCCTCGCGGTCGATGTGGTGCCGCAGCGTGTCCTCAAGCTCGTCGTACGCCGCCCAGTCGCCGCCCGCAATCCGGTCCAGCAGGACCCGAAACTGAACATGTTGCTCCAGCAACTCCGCGATCGTCGGCGCGAAGTACTCGTCCTTCCCGAGCTCCAAGAACAGCCCCGCCTCCTCGGACTCGTTGTGCGTGATCAACTCCTCGCGCAACGCGATCACCGCCGAACCCACGGCGACGGCGTCCGAACTCTCGATCGCCCGCCGCAGGACGCCGAGTGAGTCGACGGCTTGGTAGTGCTCTTCGGAGAGCCGTCCGATGAGCGGGATCTCTCGGCAGCCGCAGTACTCACACACACCCCGACGGTAGCCGCCCAAGCAGTCAATGGCTGCGTCTGACTCCCCCACGGAGGCAATACTTGCCCGGGACCCCCGGACGCCTCGGGTCACCCACGTTCTGCACACCTCCCGACCGGCGGAGGTGACCACGATGAACACGGACACCTCGGCACCACTGGATCCGCGCGGGCGTCAGTCGATCGAGATCCGCCGCGAGTTGGTGTCGTCGCTGGTGTCCGTCGCGGGCATGGTCGGACGCCCCGTCCGGCACGCGGACGGTTCCCTCATCGGACGCCTCGCAGACTTCGTCGTGCTGGCCGGACCTAGGCACCCGCCGGTGACGGGCTATGTCGTCGAGATCGCAAAGCGCCGCGTTTGGCCGCACGCGGGCGACGTCGCCGGCCTAGACCAGAGCCAGCTGTTCCTGCAGAAGGCCCGCTTCGACTTCGCCGACGTGCAGCGGCGCCCGGGCGAGATCCAGCCGTTCGGCGACGTCGTGGACCACCAGCTGGTCGACATCCGCGGCGAGCGTCCTGGGCGACGCCCCGGTCGAGCTGGCCGCCGAGCTGCTCAGAGAGATGGAGCGCGGTATGGGGCGCGCGCGTCGGCTCGATCGGGGCGCTCGTCGTGGCGAACCTCTGCACCACCTGCGCCGAGTTCGCGGGCATCGACGCCGGGGCCGAAATCTTCGGCCTGTCGAGGTAGGTCCTCGGTCTACTTCGTGGTGATCGCGGCGATCATCGTCTGCATTTCCGCGATGTTCGCGCTGCAGTTCCTGCACTGAGCCGGACGCCGGCCACCCTGATGAATTCCTACAGCCGCTGAATGATCAACCTCGGTTTTGTCGGACGCCGGACGTAGAGTGTCCAACGGTTTCATCCCCGGACGCCCTCGTCCGAGATCGAGAGAAGGCACCAGATGACGCGGCTCACCAGCGCCAGCCTCACGCACCGCACGGTGATCGCCCTGCTCACGCTGCTGATCTCAGGTCTCGGCCTGTACGTGACTGGAGTGCTGAAGCAAGAGCTGATCCCGTCGATGGACCTGCCGCGGGCGTCCATCATCGGCATCTACCCGGGCGCGTCGCCGGAGGTGGTCGAGCGCGACGTCAGCAAGCCGATCGAGGCGGCAGTCAAGGCCGTCAACGGCGTCACGCGCGTGACGAGCGTCAGCAGTTCGGGCGTGTCCCAGGTGCGCGCGGAGTGGGATTACGGCACGAAGGCCGACAAGGTCACCAACGACATCCGCACGGCCGTGGACGGGCTGAAGGCGTCCATGCCGAGTGAAGTCACGACGCGCGTCGCCGCGGGCAGCTTCAACGACATCCCGGTGATGATCATCGCGGTCTCCTCGGACGCCGATCCGGTCACGCTCGCCCAGGGCGTCCGCGACACGGTGCTGCCCAAGCTGAAGGCGGTCCCCAGCGTCCGCGACGTGACCCTCTCGGGGGAGCAGAAACGCCAGGTATCCGTCACCCTCAAGCAGGCCCAGATCGACGCGCTGGGGGTCGACCCCTCGACCATGGCGCAGTTCTTCACCGCGAACGCGACCGCGATTCCGGCCGGCACCGTGCTGACGGGCTCCGACAACCTGGACGTCCAAGTGGGACACACCTGGGCGTCCGTCGACGACATCGCGAACATCCGCCTGCAGGGCACGGACGGACCGGTCCTGCTGAGCCAGGTCGCCGACGTGGTCATCGAGCCGGTGACCTCGACGTCGATCTCGCGCGTCAACGGCAAGCCGTCGCTCACGCTGATGGTCACCAAGACGGCCGAGGGCAACACGGTGACCGCCGCCAGCGGCGTCCGGGCGCTGCTGCCCGAGCTCGAAAAGTCGCTCGGCAACGGAGCCAAGTTCTCGACGGTGTTCGACCAGTCGCCGTTCATCGAGCAGTCGATCCACGACCTGAGCGTCGAGGGCGGGCTGGGGCTGGCGATGGCGATCCTGGTGATCCTGCTGTTCCTGGGATCGATCCGGCCCACGCTGATCACGGCGATTTCCATCCCGCTGAGCCTGTTCATGGCGATGATCGGGCTGTACGTGGGCGGCTACACGCTCAACATCCTGACCCTGGGCGCCCTGACCGTCGCCATCGGACGCGTCGTCGACGACTCCATCGTCGTCATCGAGAACATCAAGCGGCACGCGTCGATGGGGGAGACGGGGCGGGAGTCCATCATCAAGGCCGTCCGCGAGGTGGCCGGCGCGGTCACCAGCTCGACCCTGACGACGGTCGCCGTCTTCCTGCCCATCGGCATCGTCGGCGGCCAGGCGGGCGAGCTGTTCCGTCCGTTCGCCGTGACCGTGACGGTCGCCCTCCTGGCGTCGCTGCTGGTCTCGATGACGGTCGTTCCCGTGCTGGCGTCCTGGTTCATGAGTCGGACGCCGAAGGCTGCAGTCCCCGCCGCGGAGCCGGGCGAGGGCGGGGCCGCGGCGACGGCGTCCCAGGAGGACCACGAGACCAACACCTGGCTGCAGCGGGCGTACATGCCGGCGCTGCGCTGGGCGCTCGGGCATCGGCTGCTGACGCTCGCGCTGGCGATCGCGCTGTTCATCGGCACCGTCGCGCTCGCGCCGCGCCTCAAGACCGACTTCATCGGGGACGCGGGCCAGGTCAACTTGACGATCATCCAGGACCTGCCGGCTGGCTCGTCTCTGCAGGAGACGGACGCCGCCGCGAAGAAGATCGAGGGGGTGATCGCGTCCGAGCCGTCGGTGCAGACGTACTCCACGTCGATCGGTAGCACGGCCGGCTTCTTGGGGAGTGGGCAGGCGGACACGAACCACGCGTCCTACTCGGTCGCGCTGCTGCCCAAGAGCAAGGGCGCGATCGTTGCCGACTCGCTGCGCGCGAAGATGGCGAAGCTGGAGGGCCTCGGCACCACGCAGGTCGTGGTCGGGCAGTCGTCGTCGAACGTGATCGTCTACGTCGAGGGCAATGATCCGGCGAAGCTGAAGGCCGCCAACCAGCAGGTGCTGGACGCGATGAACTCCATCAAGGGGCTCTCGGCGGTCTCGTCCGACCTGGCCGCGAGCCGCTCGATGCTGACCGTCGACGTCGACGCCACCAAGGCCGCCTCCGCGGGCATGACGCCGGCTCAGGTCGGCATCGCGGTGACGCGGGCGGTCCGGGGGCAGAAGGTCGGCTCACTCAACGCGGGGGACGCGACCCTCGACGTCCTGCTGTTCAGCCAGAAGCCCGTGACCAGCAAGGACGCCCTCGGCGACGTCATCCTGCCGGTCACCGCCAAGCAGACGATGGACGCCCGCAAGGCCGCCGCCGACGCGGCGTCCGCGGACCAGACCGCCTACGCCAACCAGCAGAAGGCGGACGGCACCAAGGCCTACAACGACCAGGTGAAGGCGCTGGCCGACAGCAAGGCCAAGCTCAAGGCGCAGGTCAGTGATTACACGACCAAGCTGTCCCAGCTCACGGACGCGCTGGCCAAGGCCGAGGCTGCGGTAGCCGCGGCTGCGGCGGCGCCGATCCCGCCCCCGGCCCCGCCGGCCACCCCGGTCACGCCCGAGCAGTTGGCAGTCGCCCAGGCGGCGGCCCAGGCCGCTGCGGCGAAGGCCGCGGCGGTGCAGCAGGCGGCCGGCCAGGCCGCGGCGCTGAAGGCGCAGGTGGCGCAGTTGTCGAGCGGACTGGCCGCCCTCCAGGGCCAGATCACGGCCCTCGACACCCAGCAGACCAAGCTCGCCGAGTCGCGGCAGAAGCAGTTGGACGCCCAGGCCAAGCAGACCGAGCTCACCAACGCTGCGAAGGACGCCGCCAAGGTCAAGGCCGGACCGTTGCGCCTGTCCGAGGTCGGCACGGTCAACCTCGTGGACGCCCCCGCGCAGGTCACCCGCGTCGACGGCGCCCGCACCGCGACGATCACGGCGACGCCGTCCGGGGCCGACCTGGGCGCGACGTCGGCTCAGCTCAAGACGGCGATCAACGCCCTGACGCTGCCGCAGGGCGTCGAGGTGCGCATCGGTGGCGTCAGTCAGCAGCAGCAGGACTCCTTCGCGCAGCTCGGCTTGGCGATGCTCGTCGCCATCGGCATCGTCTACCTGATCATGGTCGGCACGTTCGGGTCGCTGATCCAGCCGCTCATGCTGCTGGTCTCGATCCCGTTCGCGGCGACGGGCGCGCTGGGTGCGCTGTTGCTCACCGACACTCCGCTGGGCATCCCGAGCATGATCGGCCTGCTGATGCTGATCGGCATCGTCGTCACCAACGCGATCGTCCTGATCGACCTGATCAACCAGATCCGACGGCGGGGGGCCTCGGTGGACGAGGCCGTGCTCGACGGCGCCCGCCTGCGGCTGCGTCCGATCATCATGACCGCGCTGGCCACGATCATGGCGCTGATCCCCATGGGACTAGGGGTGACGGGCGGTGGCGTGTTCATCAGCAAGCCGCTGGCGGTCGTCGTGATCGGCGGACTCGTGTCGTCCACCTTCCTGACCCTGATCCTCGTGCCGGTGCTCTACGACCTCGTCGAAAAGGGACGCCTCCGCCTCGGCCGTCGTCGGTCGAGGTCGGCTGAGGGTGCGTCCGAGGTGGCGCCGGTCGAGGTGACGACCAAGGTCGCGCCCAGGTGATCGAGCGCTTCCGGGGCCAGATCCTGGGCGTCGGCTCGACGAGCGGCGTCCGGGTGGTGGTCGGACGCTGGCTCGAGAGCCCCTTCGGATCGTTCGCGGACGCCATGATCGAGCGCCCGGACGGGCATCGGGTCTTGCTGGCGCCGAGCGCCGAGGTGGCCGAATTTGTGGCGTCCACGTACACGTTCGACGAGGTGCGGGTGGAGCGCTTCGTGGTCGTGGCGGAGGCGTCCGGGTGGACGGTCGTGTCGCCGTCCCTGGTGTTGTCGTCCACGTTCGGACGCCGGACCCCGCTCGGCTGGGCGTTACGTTCGGTGCCCCCTCCGGTGGCGCGGAGCCGACGCTGGGCGTCGATGGTGGACCCGATCGCTCGGGTTGCGCTGAGAGGCGTCCGGACGCGCGGTGTCGCCCGCGCCGGCCGCCGCGAGTACTACGGAGCGACCGACATGCACCGGGTGACCGCGGCGTCCGGTCGCTTCGACTGCTTGGGACTCGGCGAGTTGGCCCCTGTCGATCCCCCCTGCAACTTCGGCTTCTCCTCGACCCCGCGGACGCCGTCCGTCACCGACGTCGTGACCACGGTCGTGACGCTGACCTGAGGCACCGCCGACGTCATCGCTCTCGGCTGAGGCCGCCGACGTCGTGACCGCGCTGGTCGCGTCGGACCCAGTCCCCGGCTGTCCGCGGATCCAGGCTGGGGGAATGTTGCCATGCGTGGACTCCTTTGTTGCGCGGCGCACCTTGTGCCGATGGTGCATCCTCGCCTGTTCGACCAAGTGAGGGAAGGCTGACCTGAGTGCGGTTTGGCGGTGCCGCTCTGGGTACCCTCAGGTTCATGGGCTGGACGTGGGAGTGGTGGATGACCCTCATCGGGGTCGTCGCCGGGATCGCGGTGCTGGATCGCCTCTTGCTGTGGTGTGAGAATCGTGGCTGGATCGTCTACCGCAGCCGCCGTCCGGGGAGCGCCGGGGTGGGTGCGGGCATCGCTGGGGAGCTGATGAACCTCTTCCAGCCGACCCGCCAGGTCACCGTTGACGAGCAGAAGTGGCAGCGGACGCGCGTCGACCAGGCTGAGTCGTCCGGGTCGGCGCCCGAGCAGCGCGTGGAGATCGACCTGGACGCGGGGCACGCTTGGGTGCCGACCGATCGGGACGCCACTAGGTCCCCGGTCTCGACCGATCCGGACGCAAGCTAGGTCCCGGTGCCGACCGATCCGGACGCAAGCTAGGTCCCGGTGCCGACCGATCCGGACGCCAAAGGCCCGGGTGCTGTTCCCTTCCCCGGCGCCGTCGTGGAGTCCAACGGGCCAACCCGGTTTCGGTCACTCTCAACCCACGAAACCCATGAGGTGCGTCCGAGCATCGAGTTGAGAGGGACCTCGTCCGGGTTCGGACCTCTCGATCCGGCGAACCGCCGTAGGGTGGGCGGACCAACATCACTAGGAGGGCGCGATGAGTCAGGTCCGTGACGAGGGCATCGAGGCGAAGGTCGAGGAACTCCTCGCCGCCATGACGTTGGAGGAGAAGGCGGGTCAGCTGACGCAGTTCTTCTACTTCTCCGAGATCGACCCGGACGCCGACGAGCAGGCGATCGGCCCGCTCGCCGACCAGCCCGCCATGGTCGAGCGCGAGCTAGCGGCCGGACGCGTCGGCTCGCTGCTGTTCTGCACCCAGCCCGGCGAGATCAACCGTCTGCAGCGCCTCACGATCGAGGGCAACCGGCACGGCATCCCGGCGCTGTTCGGCTTCGACGTCATCCACGGCTTCCGGACGATCTTCCCCGTCCCGATCGCGGTGGCGGCCTCCTGGGATCCCGCCCTCGCCGAGGCCGGCCAGACCGTCGCGGCCCGCGAGGCGCGCGCGGTCGGCATCCATTGGGCGTTCGCCCCCATGGTCGACATCACCCGCGACCCGCGCTGGGGACGCATCATCGAGGGCGCCGGCGAGGATCCCGTCCTCGGCGCCGCGATGGCCGCCGCGCAGGTTCGCGGCTTCCAGGGCGGCGTTGCGCCGGGCTCGGAATTCGGAGCCGAGAGCATCATCGCCGGACCCAAGCACTTCGCTGGCTACGGCTTCGCCCTCGGCGGACGCGACTACGACGAGTCGGACGTCTCGGACGCCCAGCTCTGGAACCTCGTCTTTCCGCCCTTCAAGGCCGCCGTGGACGCCGGCGCCGGCAACATCATGACCGCCTACATGGACCTCAACGGCATCCCGGCGACCGGCAACGACTGGCTGCTGACCGAGGTGCTGCGCGACACCTGGGGCTTCGACGGCTTCCTGGTCAGCGACGCCAACGCGGTCCGCAGCCTGATGACCCACGGCTTCGCGTCCGATCTGGACGAGGCCGGAGCCCGCGGCGTGAACGCCGGCGTCGACCTCGAAATGGCCGTCTTCGACCCCGCCTACGGCCACCTCACGGACGCCGTCGCGCGCGGCCTGGTCACCGAGAGCGCCATCGACGCCTGCGTCCGGCGCATCCTGCGCGCCAAGCTGCGCCTCGGTCTGTTCGACAGCCCCTACGTCGACGAAGCGCGCGCGGCCGAGGTCCTCAACGATCCGAGCCACCGGGATGCCGCCCGCGCGGCCGCCGTCCGCACGGCGGTGCTGCTGCAGAACGTCCCCGTCAACGGGACGCCCCTGCTGCCGCTGTCCCCCCAGAACAAGAAGATCGCCGTCGTCGGTCCCCTCGCCGATTCGCAGCGCGACACTCTCGGGCCCTGGGTCTTCGACTTCGACCTCGCCGAGACCGTCACCATCCTGGACGGGCTCAAGGCCCGCGCCGGTGACGGCGTCACCGTCGAGTACGCCCCGGGCATTCGCCCTGGTCAGCGCCACTTTCAGTCGATGTTCGACATGTGGCCCGGCAACCGACCGGCCGACCCCGAGGGCTTCGACGACGCCGCAGAACTGGACCGCGCGGCGAAGCTCGCTGCGGCGTCCGATGTCGCGATCGTCGTCCTGGGGGAGTGGCAGAACATGATCGGCGAGGCGGCCTCGCGCTCGACGCTCGACTTGCCCGGACGCCAGCTCGAACTGCTGGACGCCGTCGCCGCGACCGGCACTCCCGTCGTCGTGCTCGTGATGAACGGACGCCCCCTCGACCTGCAGCCGGTCCTCGGCAAGGCGGCGGCGATCCTGGACGTCTGGTACCCGGGCAGCCAGGGCGGCCATGCGGTCGCGTCCCTGGTGTTCGGCGACTCCAGCCCCGCCGGACGCCTGCCGTTTACGTGGCCGCGCACCGCCGGGCAGATCCCGATCGTGTACACGCACACGATCAGCCACGAGCCCGAGAACCAGTGGCGCCGCTACTGGGACATCGAGTCCACGCCGCTGTTCCCGTTCGGTCACGGGCTGTCGTACGCGTCGTTCAGCTACTCGGACGTCCGATTGTCCGCCGAGACCATCGCGTCCGGCGAGAGCCTCACGGCGTCCGTCGACGTCACGAACACGTCCAGCGTGGACGCCGACGAGGTCGTCCAGCTCTACGTGCACCAGACGTCGGGGACGGCGTCGCGTCCGGTGCGAGCGTTGAAGGGCTTCCAGCGGGTGCACGTTCCTGCCGGCACGACGGTGACCGTCGAGTTGCCCATCGGGCCGGATCAGCTCAGCTACTGGAACGCCGCCAAGCGCGACTGGGTGCTGGACACGGCCCGCTACCAGGTCGGGATGGGCGGCTCGTCGAGCGTCGAACTGACGAAGTCCTTCGAGGTTCGCTGAGCGTCAGGCCTGGCAGTGAGGGCACCAGTACCGGGTGCGTCCGGCTGACTTGAGGGCCCGGAACGGCCGTCGAGGGTCCGGCCCTGGACTGGTCGAAGTTCGCTGAGCGTCAGGCCTGACAGCGAGGGCACCAGTACAGGGTCCGTCCGGCCAGCTTGCGCGACTGGATCGGCGCTCCGCATTCGGGGCAGGGCCGACCCGCCCGCAGGTAGACGGCGTAGGTCGGACGGAGCCTCGGCACCGTTCCGGCGTCAGCCAGGGACGCCGCAGCCCGGTCGAGGTCGGACGCCGTCGTCAGGATGCGTCCGGACTCGACTCCCCAGGGCATGATCGCGGCGAGGTCGTCCCACAGCCCCTCGATTCGATCGCGGCTGAGGAGTCGACCCGGCGTGTAGGGGTCGAGGCGCGCCCGGAACAGCAGCTCTGAGCGGTAGACGTTGCCCACGCCCGCCAGCACCGACTGGTCCATCAGCAGCTCCGCGATCGTGCGATCGGAGGCCGCAACGGCGTCCAAGAACGGTGTCGGATCGGCGTCCGCACGCAGCGGATCCGGACCCAATCTGGCCATCAACGCGGCCGCGCCGGCGGCGTCCAGCAGCTCACACACCATCGGAGCGTGCAGGTCTCCGACGTGCGTGGTGTTGACCAGCCGGAGCCGGACGGCGCCCTTGACCGGCAGGTCCGGGGCGTCGCCCAGCCTGCGTTTTCGGCGGTGCCTGATCACGTGAAACACCCCAAACATGCCGAGGTGCACATGCAGCACAGGCCCGTCGACGTCAACCAGGAGGTTCTTGCCGTAGGCCTCGACGGACGTCACTTCGCGTCGGTCGATGGACGCCGCCAGCTCGGTCAGCGCACCCGTGGGAGAGGACGCCACCGGTCGGGAGCCGAGGAACGCAGCCGCGAACCGCCTCGCCAGCGCGTGGATGGTGTGACCTTCAGCCATGTCCGCATCCTGACAGGCGCCACGGACAGTTTTCTCGCCGGCTGCGCCGTACCGATCGGGCTACTGGCCTTGCTGAGCGATCGCCTCGGACGGCGCGACTGCGTCGTGGATGGTGTCGGGGCTGGGGCTGGGGCTGCGGCTGGGGCTGGAGTCGGGGCCGGTGACCGGTTCGCCCTCGAGGGCGCGCTCGTCGAGGGCCACGGACGCGGGAGGTCCCGCTTCGGACGCCGTCGCAGTGAGGGGGCGCTCGTCGACGGCGACGGACGCGTGATGTCCTGCCTCTGACGGGGT
>Ga0208693_1002402_pt1 | contig 12381 bp, 12 predicted proteins | sample AD_UKC071_MetaG_FD_184438 | JGI IMG/M metagenome (GOLD analysis project Ga0208693, IMG submission 184438) | Active sludge microbial communities of municipal wastewater-treating anaerobic digesters from USA - AD_UKC071_MetaG (SPAdes) (version 2) | ecosystem: Engineered > Bioreactor > Anaerobic >... | reverse complement strand
CCGCACTGAAAGCAGTGGCCGGCGTAAGAAAAAGTCTGGGTGTGCGCAATTTTTTCAACGTATTGGGTCCGTTGGTAAATCCGGTGCAACCCAACTACCAGATGCTGGGTGTATACGATTTGTCCATGATGAGGCTTTACAGTTATATTTATCAGGAAGGCAAAAAGCATTTTTGCATTGTTCATACGTTGGACGGATACGACGAAATTTCGCTTACTGACCAATTCAAGGTGGTATCCGATAAAGGCGAACAGCTTTTCGTGCCAGAGGATCTCGGTTTTAATCGGGTAGAACAACACGAGTTGGATGGAGGAAATACGGTGGAGGTTGCAGCCGGGATTTTCAGAGACGTGCTTCACGGGGAAGGTACCGAGGCGCAACGCAATGTGGTTGTGATCAATGCTGCTTTTGCCATTCAAACCGTTGAACAGGACAAACCGATTGAGGAATGTATCGAAATTGCCCGCGAATCGCTCTATGGCAAGAAGGCTTTGAAAACACTGGAAAAGTTTGTGGAACTGAATAAAGGATGACAGCATGAAAGATGTACTCGAGGAAATCGTTGCTCATAAGCGAATAGAAGTTGAAGAGCAGAAAAAACGTCGCTCAATAAACGAAATCTGCCAACTGTTGGAGAAGAAAACGAGTGAAGTGCGTTCGTTGAAATCGGCTTTAGAAAATTCCGACAGCGGCATCATTGCCGAGTTTAAACGTCGCTCGCCAAGTAAAGGTTGGATCAACGCATGCGCTAATGTAAAACTGGTAGCTCAATGTTACGAAGAGAATGGCGCTGCGGCTTTGTCGGTGCTTAGCGATGAACATTTTTTCGGCGGAACGGCGCAGGATGTGGAAACAGCTTCCTCGGTGACTCATCTTCCTGTATTGCGAAAAGAATTCATTGTAGACGAATATCAGATTTACGAAACCAAGTTGCTAGGAGCAAATGCCATTTTGCTTATTGCTGCAGCCATCAGCAAGGAAGAGTGCAGGAGATTCACGGAAATTGCAAATGAGCTTCAGCTCGAGGTGCTGTTGGAACTTCACAACGAGAAAGAAACGGATTACATCTCTTCGCATCCTCTCATCGGTATCAATAACAGAAATTTAAGTACCTTTGTAACTCATGTAGAGAAATCGTTTCAAATGACGCGCGTTCTTCCCAAGGATGCTTTATGGGTTTCGGAAAGCGGGATTTCGTCGCCAACGACGGTGAGCGCATTGCGTGAAGCGGGTTACCGTGGTTTTCTTATTGGAGGGAATTTCATGAAGACTGCTGATCCTGGTGCAAGTTTGGGTATATTTCTTAGCGAACTAAAGGAGGATTTTTAATTTTTATGGCTTTCAACAAAAATTTGATTATCAAAGTATGCGGGATGCGTGATGAGGAAAACATTTATGCAGTGGAGCAGCTGGGTGTAGACTGGATGGGTTTTGTGTTTTATCCCGAATCGCCGCGTTATATGGAACACCCGTTGGGATTCAAAAATTTTCCATTTGATGTGAAACGGGTAGGCGTTTTTGTCAACGAACAAAAGGATATCGTGAGGGAAACTTCTTTGCGAAATCTTATTCAGGTGATTCAGTTGCATGGGAGCGAACTTCCTTCCTATTGCAGGGTTTTGCAGCTGGATGGATTTGAGGTGATGAAGGCGTTCAGTATCGATCCCGAAAGGCGGTTTCCTGTAAAAAAAGTACGGCTTTACGAGAAGTGCTGCGATTATTTTCTTTTTGATACCCGCACTTCAGGTTATGGCGGATCGGGAAGGAAATTCGATTGGGATGTGCTTTCGGATTATCGGGGAGAGGTGCCTTTTTTGCTGAGCGGAGGTATATCGCCCGACGATGTGGAGGCCATCAAAGCTTTTTCGCATCCCATGTTTATGGGTATCGACCTGAACAGTTGCTTTGAAATATCTCCCGGATATAAAGATACGGCATTATTGCAATCGTTTATGGAAAAAATCAGAAAATGAATAGGATAGATCAATTGTTTGATAAAAAGAAAAACGGCATTCTTTCGGTATTCTTTACGGCCGGCTATCCTCGGTTGGACGATACTGTTCCCATTATTGAATCGTTGGCCGAGAACGGAGTAGATCTCATTGAGATTGGTGTCCCTTTTAGCGATCCCCTGGCCGATGGGCCGGTGATTCAGTCGGCAAGTACACAGTCGTTGAAGAACGGTATGAGCGTGAAGTTGCTTTTCAATCAACTCGCCGATATTCGTCAGAAAGTAAATATCCCGCTTATTCTGATGGGTTATCTAAATCCTATTATTCAGTTCGGGCCGGAAAGATTCTTCAAAACCGCAGCTGAGTGCGGTATAGATGGGCTGATTATTCCCGATCTGCCTTTTGCCGAATACGTGGAATCGTATAAAGATGTCGCTGAGCAACACGGATTGCATGTGATTATGCTCATTACCCCAGAAACATCGAACGAACGCATTCGGCTGATCGACGAAAATACCGGTGGGTTCATCTATATGGTTTCGTCGGCATCGGTAACTGGAGCAAAAAATGCTTTCAGCGATGCCAATTTGGCGTATTTTCGTCGCATAAATGCGATGCAGTTGCGTCATCCGCGTTTGATCGGTTTCGGCATATCCAACAAAGCAACCTTCAATGCCGCATGCGAAGAGGCTTCGGGTGCTATTATCGGCAGCAAGTTTGTATCACTGCTGGAAACGGAAAATACTATTGACGAAGCGATAAAGAAGTTGATGGAAGCAATTCACTAGCTCACACTTCCAGTGTTCTTTTTTCTTTACTGCTTTCAAAAGCCAGCTCAATAATGCGAATAACGTTGCGCGCTTCTTCGGGTTTCACTGCAAGTTCGGCTTTTCCTAGGATGGCATTGCGCAGATTGACGAAATATTCGCGATAATCTCCGTTTTCACTTTCGATTTTTCCTTGTATTTTCACCCCTTCATGTTCCGTGGAGATTGTGCCCCATATGCTCTCAGGCTCCTTTCCCCAATCCGGAGTATTGGGAATTGCTCCTTTGTCAAGGTTCTCTTCCTGTACGTCGAGTCCATATTTCACAAACGAACCTTTGGTGCCATGAATCAGGTAGGTAGGACCGGGGATGCGACACAACATACCCGCTTTGAGCGTTGCTGTGAATGTGGGGTAATGGAGGCGCACATCGAATCGGTCATCCGCTTTTGCCCAAGGACGTTGCGAACAAATTTCGGCCGTTACTGCTTGTGGCATGCCGAAAAAGTAGAGCGCCTGATCGATGAGATGCGAACCGAGATCATAGAAAATGCCCGATCCGGGACGGGGATCCTCGCGCCAGTAACCATTGGGGCGAGGATCGGGGCGGTAACGGTCGAAATGCGTCTCGTAGTCTTTCACTTCTCCGAGCAGACCGCTTGCGAGTAGTTTTCTTACTGTTTTGGTGTCGCTTGTGAAACGGCGATTATGATAGACCGACAGAATTTTGTTTTGTCGTTTGGCAATTTCGATGAGTTCGTCGGCTTCGGCCACAGTGACCGTAAACGGTTTTTCTACCACGACATGTTTCCTTGCTAGTAATGCTTCGCGTGCCCAATGAAAGTGCCACTCGTTGGGGGAAGTAACGATCACTAGATCGATTTCCGGATCGTCGATGATACCTCTTCCGTCGGGAACAACAGCTGTAACAGGGTAACGTTCTTCAATGATACGGATACTTTCGGGATTCGTCGTACTGATTTTGGTAAGTTCGAAACCGTCCAGCACGTCGATAAACGGTGCGTGAAATACTCTCCCGGAAAGTCCGAAACCAATGATGCCGGTGTGGATGATTGTTGACATAGAAATTTGTGTTTAATAAAATTATTGTCTGAATAACTTGTATGTTATTTGTTTAACGTTTTATATCTATAAGTTGTTTTATAGCACCAACTACAATTGTTGCCTTGTATATTTTTGTATAACGCCTTATTCCCTTTTATTGTTTTCTAATCCCGGTTTTTAAGCCGAGCCGAAATTTTGCTCCTCATTTGGAATGATTTTTCAGGCCGTACTTCGATTTCGCCTGTTTTTAAACTCCGGTTAAAAGAAAATTCACAAGTTTTTGTGTTGCAATGGCACGGTGACTGATGCGATTTTTAATTTCTTTTCCCAATTCGGCAAATGTTTGATCGTAACCTTTGGGAACGAATACAGGATCGTATCCGAAACCGGCAGATCCTCTTTTTTCATTGATAATATGTCCTTTTATTTCGCCTTCGAAAAAGTATTCTTTGCCGTTCATCAATAAAGCAATCACTGTACGGAAACGTGCTTTTCGGTTTTCGATACCTGTTAAATTATTGAGCAGTTTGTTGATGTTGTCTTCGTCGCTGCAAGCCTCACCGGCATAACGAGCCGAGTAAACGCCGGGAGCATTTCCTAAGGCTTCCACTTCTAAGCCGGTATCTTCTGCAAAACAATTGTAACCATATTTATTTTTTATGAATTGGGCTTTGATGAGTGCATTTTCTTCGAATGTGTTGCCCGTTTCCTCAATCTCGTCGTGGCAGCCAATGTCGTCCAGGCTAAGGATTTCTATTTTCCCTTCTGTAATTTTTCGAATTTCATCTAGTTTATGCCGGTTGTTGGTGGCAAATACAATTTTTCTTACCATGTTTGTTGCTAAAATATTTCTTTGTTGTTAAAATAACAAAAGTGATTTTTCTTTAAATCTGTTTATTACAACGTTTCATTATCCTTTATTGTTTTGCCTATTGGATGAATTTCCGGATTATTTAAGCAAACCAATAACTTCAATCCATTCATATTCGTTTTTAACAGAGGCATAAAATACAATATTCAAGTTTTTTGCAAGATAAATCTAGAGAATTTCAAATTTCAATAGAAATTGTAACAGGAATAAAGTATCGAATCCTAAATTAATATCTTCTTTTTTGTATTACAGTTTTTTCCTTACTATTTTTAAGCCGAATTTAAAATTTCAAAACATAAATTCAATTTTCGCATTAAAATGAATAAGGTAAGATTTTTAGCATTTATTGGCTTTCTGATGAGTTTTTCGACTTATGCTCAGCAGTGGCGACCGGCAGACGATAAGATTAAAACCCGATGGGGGGCGCAAATCGATGTAAACAATGTATTGCCGGAATATCCTCGCCCGATTATGGAGCGTGCAGAATGGCAAAACCTGAATGGTTTGTGGAATTATGCCATACTTCCTATCGGAAGACAAATGCCTTCGACATTTGACGGTAGAAATTATGATGCCCGATCAGGTTAAACTGTGGTCACCCGATAGTCCATTTCTTTATGATTTGGAAATTACGTTGTGGAGCGACAATAAACCGCAGGACAAAGTAAACAGTTATGCGGCCATGCGTAAATATTCAATAAAACGAGATGATAAGGGGATAGTGCGTCTACAATTGAATAATAAAGATTTGTTTCAATTCGGCCCCCTTGATCAAGGATGGTGGCCCGATGGATTATATACCGCTCCCACTGATGAAGCATTGAGTTTCGATATTCAGAAAACCAAAGATTTTGGTTTCAATATGATTCGTAAACACGTTAAGATTGAACCGGCACGCTGGTATATGCATTGCGATCGCTTGGGGATGATCGTTTGGCAGGATATGCCGAATGGTGACCGAGGTCCGTACTGGCAACCTCGCGAATACTTCAATGGTGTGGAATGGCTACGTTCACCCGAATCGGAGGAAAATTTTCGTAAAGAATGGAAAGAAATCATCGATTTTCTGTATTCCTATCCGTGTGTAGGTGTTTGGGTTCCTTTTAATGAGGCTTGGGGACAATTTAAAACCAAAGAAATTGCAGAATGGACAAAACAATATGATCCTTCTCGTTTGATCAATCCTGCCAGTGGAGGCAATCATTATCCGGTGGGAGATATATTAGATCTGCATAATTATCCACATCCCGACTTGTATTTATATGACGCGCAAAGAGCTACTGTATTGGGTGAATACGGAGGAATCGGTTGGGCAGTGAGTGGACATTTGTGGGAGCCTGATCGCAACTGGGGATACGTTCAGTTTAACAGTTCCAAAGAGGTTACAGATGAGTATGTAAAGTATGCCCGTCAGCTTAAGCAGCTTATCAAACAGGGGCTCTCGGCAGCAGTTTATACTCAGACCACCGATGTGGAAGTTGAAGTGAATGGCTTGATGACTTACGATCGTGAAGTGATCAAAATGGATGAGCAACGGATCAAGCAGGTAAATCGAGAGATATGCAATATATTAAAGAATTGATTTATACATTTCTATTTCTGCCCTATATGGATAAACCGGTATTTTCGGAATAAGGTTATTTAAAAATGTCGATTTAAGGAGAAAAAAGTTTATTTTTTTCGATTCGATCTTAAAATCGCAAAGATAAGTCCCAGACCCATAATGCCCGCAAGAATATAACCAATAATTCCCAAAATGGAAATATTGGAGATTAATGGACCTATTCTTTGTTGCAGAATTAGAGAAGATCCCACTATTAGAGCAGCAATAATCAGGCTTGCCGAAATTCGATTGCTCGATCCTTTAATTTCGCGGGTAATATCTTCTAATTTGTGATGTTCGAGTTTCACTTCAAACTGTCCTTCTTTCAGTTTTCTAAGAAGGTCGGATAAATTGTGGGGTAAATATTCAATGAGCTCCAAGCTTTCATCCATCACATTGATGCTACGATCTTTCCAGTTTTTGGGCGAATAAAGTTTTATGTATATTTTTCTGACAAATGGATTTACCAGAGTAAACATATCGAAATCGGGCTCCAGTTGTTTCCCTATAGATTCGGCAATGGACATTGCCCTGAGCATCATCACCATATTCGATGGTATGGCTATGCGGTGGCGCATCATGATTTCTAAGATATGTTGGTTCATCTTGGCTAGACTAATGGTTTTGAAAGGACGATCGGTGTAGAGTTCGAGCAATTCATCCAAATCTTGGCGAAGCAGTGCTTTGTCTATTTTTTGTGGCACCAATCCCAATTCCTTCATGCCTCTGATGATTCGGCTATAATCTTTTTTACTGGCTGCACGTAAAATTTTGGCGATGATGATAATGGTTTTTTCGTCAAGATGCCCCGTCATTCCCACATCCAGCATAACAATCGTGGCCGGAGGCTGAATAAAAAGATTAGCAGGATGAGGATCCGCATGGAAAAATCCATCAAGCATAATTTGTTTCAGAAGCGCTTCTGCTGCTCGATTGGCGACTTTTTTAGGGTCAAACAAATGCCGGTATTTGTCTTGAGTAATCTCGGTAATTTTTACCCCCTCGATAAATTCCATTGTCAGCAATTTTTCGGTAGTCAGATCCCAATAGACTTTGGGTACTTTGATATAGTCGACTTCTTTAAAATTGTTTCTAAATTTATCGAAATTATGAGCTTCGTTCACGAAGTCCAATTCTTTTCTGAGTGCTCTTTTTATTTCCCCCACAACAGCTTTTGGACTTTGGAAAGGACCCTCATGAAATCGTTTTTCCAACACATCGGCAAAATTTTCCAATATGGCAAGATCCAGTTCAATGGTGTTTCGGATGCCGGGTTTTTGAATTTTTAGTGCTACGATTTCTCCGTTATGTAATACGGCTTTGTATACTTGGCTTAAAGAAGCAGAAGCAACGGGTTGTTCATCGAATTCTTTAAATAATTCGTTGATAGGTTTGTTAAGTTCTTTCTCTATGCATTGTTGCATTTGATAGCTCTCCACAGGCAAAACTTTGTCTTGAAGTTTTTCCAATTCGCGAATATATGCAGGTGGTATAAAGTCGGGTCGCGTACTTAAGATTTGACCGAATTTGATAAAAGTGGGGCCTAATTCTTCAAAAGCCATGCGGAGCTTTTCGGGGTTGGATAATTTTTCATAACCTTTCCGACGGCTCCGTATTTTTCTGATAAAATTGATACGTGAAACATCGAAAAGATAATCCACACCAAATTTCATGAAAACCGAAATGATTTGGCGTCTTCGTTTGACTTTTTCTCGATTATTCCGAAAACTCAAACCTACCTGTGGATAAAAATCCGGCATCAATTGATTTCTAAAAAATTGTTATTCCGTCTTGTTTAATTGACGAGATAATTCTTCCACTTTGTTTTTTAATTCTTCAAATTCCTTTCGTGAAGGGATATTCATTTTCGAAAGAATGGTTTCAACTGTTTTTTCTATTTTTTGTTCGATTTCTGTTTTGGTTTTTTCCGATTGATCCAAAATATCTTTTATAAATTTGGCTTTTTCGTTTTCGGATAGCTCACCACGCTGAATAAGCTCTTTAGCAAATTCTTCGGCTTTTTCGCGGGTTAATGAAATTAACCCTAATCCTGCCAAAACCGTTTTTTTAATGATGTTTGCCATAGAATTGTCCTCCTTCTTTTAATCATGGGTATTTTTTGTTGGTTTTTGAAAACTTTCATTTTCAATTCTCTGTAAAGGTACAATATTTATTGAATATTTTGCTTTTGAAATTTATTTAATTTGGTTTTTGTTGATTGATTTTATTGCTTTTGCAATGAAAAAAATGAGGATAAGGACAAAAATAATGAAAGCGCCGGACGGTACATTCAAGTAATAGGAGAGAAACAATCCAACGATACATCCTACAAAACTGATGAAAGAAGAAAGGTAAATGATACGGGAATATTTTACAGTGAAGAGGTTAGCGGTCATTTGAGGAACGGTAATCAGCGACATGAGCATGACGATTCCAACCAGGCGGATGCTCAATACAATGGTGACAGCAATAAAAAACATCATCGTATATTCGATGAAGCGGGTAGATATTCTTCGTGTTTGTGCAAACTCGGAGTCGAAGGAAACAGAAACAATGGCATGGTAATGTGTCAGAAAAAAAATAGCAAGTAAAACACATAGAACAGAAAGTGCCCAAATATCGGACTTAGTGATGGTGAGAATATTGCCGAAAAGATATTCAGACAAATTGGGTGCATATCCAGGAGATAGAAAAGTAAGGATAATTCCTAAAGCCATACCTAAGGACCAGAAAACAGCTATTGCCGAATCTTCACGTACACCTTCTTTAGTAGATAGCCATTCAATCCCGAATGCCGAAAGAACAGAAAAAGCCATGGCTGAAAGAATAGGATTTAATCCGAAATAAAATCCGATTCCCAATCCTCCGAACGAAGCATGAGTAATACCCCCACTGATAAATACCAATCGGCGTGAAACCACATATGTTCCGATCATTCCGCAAGCTATACTGGCAAAAAGGCTACCCCATAGCGCATTGCGAAAAAAAGCATAATCAAATAGTTCCAATAAATTCATGCTTTAATAAATATCAGGCATGTGTTTTTCGTGTGCGCAAGTCATTAATAACCATCAGCACCTCATCTTTCATCTGATCGGGGATGGAAATTCCACGTAGTCGCAAGCTGTGTATCCATTGGTGTTTTTCTTCATCAAGAAGCGAATAGAAAATTTCCCGGAATTTTTCTGTTTGTTCTTCATTATAATCGGCAGAGTCTTTCCCTCTATATTGGTCAAGTTCTTCGTCGTCAAAATATTCCGGTTTTTGATGGAATGCGGCCATCAGATTGTTGCGTTCGCAAACTTCATGCATTCCACAGCACCCCCCTTCAATAAGTGGTGTTTCAGACTTGTTTTCTTCTATATTTCCTTTTTTTCGCTGGCTCGAATTCCAGATATGAAGTGCGATCACGAAAGAAACGATAATTCCTAGAAATATAAACAGACTTTGCATTTTAATTTTCTTTTTCTTGTATGGTAAAACCTGCTTTTTTTAGATCATCCCAAAAGCCGGGATACGATTTTGCAACAACCCTCGGATTATCGATAATTACCGATCCGAATGGTATACACGCTGGAGCAAAAGACATTGCCATTCGATGATCGTTATAGGTTTCGATAACAGCGTCTTTTTGCGGGAAACATCTTTCGTTACCCCATTCCAACATTCTGTATTCGTTGTCATCTTTCAACACATAGCCAAGTTTTAATAATTCCGTTTTTAATGCATTAATTCGATCGGTTTCTTTTATTTTAAGACTTTGCACTCCCGAAACCAAAAATGGAACATTTAATAAACAGCAGGCAACTACAAAAGTTTGTGCAAGATCTGGTTCATTAACAAAATCGTGAAAGAACTTTTTGGTTGATTTTTTGGTTTTTCGAATGATTACTCCATTGGGGATGAATTCAGTTGAAACACCAAGATCAGGAAAGAGATTGACAAGGTTGGAATCTCCTTGTAAGCTGTTTTGATTTAATCCTAGCAGCGTTACCTCTGCTTTCGGGATCAACGACGCTATTGAATACCAATACGATGCTGCTGACCAATCGGCTTCTACTTTGATAGGGGTTGGAACATATTCTTGGTGTTTTACACTGATATCTTTTCCTTCCCATCTCGCTTTCACTCCGTATTTTTCCATCAAGCCAAGAGTTAGATGAATGTAAGGTTTCGATATCACTTCGTTTTCAAGGTGAATGATGAGCCCTTTGTCCATCTTGGGAGCGATCATCAGCAATGCCGATACAAATTGCGAACTCATATTACCCGAAAGATACACTTCGCCCCCTTCCAGATGTTTACCTTTTATCTTTAGGGGGGGGTACCCTTCTTTTCCCAAATATTCAATCTCGGCTCCTAAAGCGATAAGAGTGTTAACCAATGGATAGATGGGACGTTCGTGCATACGCTTATTCCCCCGAATGATCCATTCTCCTTCCATTTCAGCCAGGAATGCGGTCAAAAAACGCATAGCTGTTCCCGCCCCTTTAACGTCGAAAATGTTGGAGTCGGATTTAAAAGCGTCAATAAGTACTTGCGTATCTTCGCAGTTAGATAGGTTTTCAATGGGGTGGGGACTACAACTTAAGGCATTCAGAATCAGCAAGCGGTTGCTAATGCTTTTTGAAGGGGGGAGGGTAATGGTGGTTTGCAGTTTGTCAGGTGGAAATAGTTTATATTGCATGGATTTCCTTCATTATTTTACGCAAAAGTAATACATTTTGGAGGAAGAGCAAAACCCTCTCGGTAAACTTTTTTATCAACCTTTTTTATGAAAAGACTTTGATTTATAAACTATTTTTCGTTCTGTTTTCAGATAAAATTTTCTTTTAAGTTTTTATGACAACAACCCATAGAGAAATATGGCTAAAATTGCTGTGGGAGCTACGTATCGGAGAATAAAAATGTATCCCTTAAGAAATCCCATACCGTATTTAATAGCTCCTTTATTAGTGATTTGAGCCATAATCAGTTTTTGATCGAGATACCACCCCACGAAAAGTGAAATAAAGAACCCTCCGATAGGGAGCATGAGCTTTGCCGAAGCATAATCCAATAAATTGAAGAATTCCGGTGAAAAGGATGAGATGGTTCCTGTAATGAATACACCGATGCACACAAAAAATGTTGCTTTTTTTCGCGAAATGCGGTATTCTTCTTGGATATAAATAGTGGTTACTTCCATTAATGAGATGGTAGAGGTGATTGCTGCAAGAGCCAGAAGAACAAAAAAGAATGTTGACCACAGTACCGATAACGACATTTGGTCGAACAATCGGGGTATGGTGATGAATAATAAACCGGGACCACCGGCTACCAGATCGGAAATAATCGTATCAGGGTTTGTCGTTAGTGCAAAAGCAGAAGGAAAAATAACCACTCCTGCCAGAATAGCTACCAAGGTATCGAGAACGGAAACTTGAACGGCCGTTTTGGTCAAGTTTACATCGTTTCTGAAGTAGGATGCGTATGTTGTCATGCATCCCATCCCGATAGAAAGCGAGAAGAAGGCCTGTCCCATTGCATCAAGAAAAACGGTAGATTTTACGTTTTTTATTTCGGGCTTAAATAAAAAAGTCAATCCTTCTGATGATCCGGGAAGAGTAACTGCACGGATTCCTAAAATGATAAGAAGGAGAAAAAGGATTGGCATAAATACTTTAGAGGATTTTTCTACTCCCCTTCTCACACCCGATAACGTAAAGAGAGCCGTCAAAATAATGAAAATCGTCGTCAATAGGGTCTGTTTCAGGTGATTTTCCTGCAATTGTGCAAAGTTGGCGGTGTAATCTTTAACGGCGAATAATTGTCCCGTTAGTGATTGAAATATATAATCGAGCGTCCATCCGCAAACTACCATGTAAAAACCCATGATCACAAAGCCGGTAAGTACCCCCAAACGCCCAATCCACACCCACGGTGTACTTGGTGCTAATTTGCGAAAAGCTCCTGCCGTATTTGCTCTAGAAGAACGACCTATTATAAATTCGGCTGTCATTAGGGGGATGCCGAAAAACAATACGCAACCGATATAAACCAGAATAAAGATAGCGCCCCCTCCGCCGGCTGCTTGGCTCGGGAAACGCCAGATATTACCCAAGCCAACAGCAGAGCCTGCTGCG
>Ga0208693_1002394_pt1 | contig 12408 bp, 6 predicted proteins | sample AD_UKC071_MetaG_FD_184438 | JGI IMG/M metagenome (GOLD analysis project Ga0208693, IMG submission 184438) | Active sludge microbial communities of municipal wastewater-treating anaerobic digesters from USA - AD_UKC071_MetaG (SPAdes) (version 2) | ecosystem: Engineered > Bioreactor > Anaerobic >... | reverse complement strand
TTCCGGGCTCCCCTACATGCAGCTTAATTGCAACAAGGTCGCCCTTGGATATACCTTTGCCTATATCGGCGGCGTCGAGCAGCCGCGACATCTTGTCGGGCAAACTCACGCCGTGGTCATCCTTTGCACTGACGAAGTACACCTTCGGTGGCATCAAGTCTCCTCCTCGCTAACACGCGTTGCTTGCTGATGCTATTTTGACATGCACATGCCATTCACCTCCATCCACCCCGCATCCAGGCGCACCCCGATTGCTGCCCAAGGCTGAGCACCAGAAGCCCTGCTATCATGTGCAGGCACTGTCGAGCCGTTTGCGTGCTTGGGATGAATGGCAGCAAGGGCCGGTGCTTCCTGTCGGAGATAGGCTGGGAAAACGGAGTCTAATCCCACGAGCCGTCGTCCCTCGCACGCCCCAAATTCTCCGACACAACCCAACCTGTGCAGTGTTTGACATCGAAACGGCCAAATGATAGCATATGGTGCAGATATGAGCGGTACGGTTCGGTAGATCCGGCCCGGTGGAAGAGGTGGTTCTTATGTCCTACATGATGATTGAGCGTTCTTCGCACGAATATTGTCCCACCCACCGTTCGCCGGTTGTCGCACAGGCCGATCTGAACAGGTAGTTGCCGTTGGACGGCATGGGCAAGCGCTTGTCTGCTCAAGCTCGGCTTGGCCCGCAAAGCATTCGTTCACATGCAGGCTGTATGCCATCTGCGGTCCATGCGTAGAGGCTTTGCCCTGTCCTGATGATCGATTCTACACGAGCGTGATATGCGCGCCTGCGGAAGCGGGCGCGCTTTGTTGTTCTGCCGCTTCAGGCTGCTGCGGAGCAAGCCGGATTGCGTCCGTTTCCTCCATGGCGACAACGGGACGTTGGGCACGTCGACGATCCACCACACGCACAGGAGGCATCGGACGAATTGAACAGTGATCTATTGCAGGGCGTTGTTCTTCAAGCATCTTCTTTCTTTGAAGTAGAGACATCATGTGGCAGCGTCTTCTGCACGGCACGGTCCAAGGCGGTATCTCCGCTGGCACAAGCAGGCGGGATCGTGCCTGGAGATAGGGTCGCGATAACGCTCACGCCGGACGGCAGGGGCGTTATCGAGGAAGTGATGCCGCGCAAAACTCAGTTTTCGCGGAAAGTGGCAGGCAAGCGCCGAGATGAACAGGTTATCGCCGCGAACTTGGATCAGGTGGTCATAGTGTTCGCCGCGGCCAACCCGCCCATGAAAGAGACCGCCATAAACAGATATCTAACTACAGCGGAATACTGCGGCCTCAGATCCGTCGTATGCATCAATAAGGCGGACCTGGTGCCCATAGAGGTTCTCGGGGAAAAGATGTCGGTCTACAGCGATATCGGGTATGACGTCATCATAGCATCTACCGTGTCGGGTGTCGGCATCAGCACGCTGCGCGAGACTCTTTCCGGCAAGATGTCGGCTCTTGTCGGGCCGTCCGGGGTAGGAAAGTCGTCGCTCATCAGCGCCGTCGAGCCGGGCCTGGATCTTGCAGTAGGTGATGTAAGCGGAAGCACCGGAAAAGGCAGACATACGACAACTTCTGGACGGCTGATCAAGCTGGCAGGCGGCGGATACGTGGCGGACACCCCAGGGATGAGGGAATTCGGGTTCTACCGTATCCCACGCCAAGAACTAGCATGGTGTTTCAGGGAGTTCCGGCCGCACATAGATGCGTGCAAGTTCTGGGACTGCACCCACACAACAGAACCAGGGTGCCGCCTCCGAGAAGCCGTAGAACAAGGCCTAGTTTCACAGGCACGATATGAACATTATGTGAGACTTATGGAAGAGATGCGGTAGGGCATTCGCCAGCCCTCTGCGCAGGTTGTGGAGAGTACGACCCCGCAGAGGGCTGTTTTTCAAGCTATCTGGCTGATGACTTCATATAGCATTCCTGCCACCCCGGTCCGCGTGGCATATACAAGCCGGGTGGACTTTGGACACGCACCTTTATATGTGTAGCTGACAGTGTGTTTGATCGGGGTGTTGGCCCAGACTATCATCAAATCGGCCCAGCGGGCGTATTCTGCGGCAAGCTGGCTGGCCCGGCCGGGTTTGGTTCCGTCGACGAACCGGAATTCTACACCGCTACCACAAGCGTGGGCAGCTATCTCGTTGTGGCCGGCCTTCGTGCCGCCCACGATAACGACCCGGCGGATCTGCCGCCTTTCAAAGACCAGCGCTGCTGCCTTTAGCGACCTGCATGATTTTGCGCCCCTGCACACTTGGCACCCGTCTTCTGCAACAGTGACGATTTCCCGCCCACGAGCCTCCATGCCTGCAATCGCCTGGCACCATGGATCGTCGCACACACGATACAGTTCCCTTGCAAGAACCTCACGGACCCGGGACAGCTTCTGCACGCTTATGTTCTTCTTCCGGTGGTTTGTGAGGCCGTTGCGCACGAGCGTCTCCCGAGCAGATCGACTGGCAGCTAAAGTGTTAAACCCCTCCTCCGCCAACAAAGCAGCGATGGAAATATCCTGTGCCATCTGCGTCAGCCTCCCTCCGTAGTTCCGGTAAGACAAGGATAACAGATAGCCCCGGCACAGACTTGTCAGTTACGTCCGATATAATGCTGTAAAAAGGCCACTGGTTCTCTAGAGGTAACGAATTGAATGCGCCTCACGCGAGACCATGATGTTGACGCCCGCTCTTTCCACATTGGCCCCAATCTACCTGAGCCTGTTGTCTAGGAAGGGTCTCTACTATCAATAAGTCTTCTTCCACCCACTTTATGTCCATTTCAAGTTGGCCATTAACACATCTACTCGCAACCGCCTCAAAATACCGGGAAAGCAGGCGTCGGACGTTGTGGTCGTCTTCTATTACAAGGACAGTCAGTACCTTCAAGCGCAATACGGTGTGCCTTCTTCAGGTACCCGGTTGAGGTGGACAACGAGTCGTTTTGAAACAAGGCAGCACATTCTGCGCTGGCGACACCAGCATTTAATCCATGCATTCGAGTAAGGTGAGGCCGCGTCTCAAGCTGCATCTACTCTCTTCGAAGCTTTGAAGCAAGCCTGTTGACGGCGTCTGATATGTCTGAAAGCTCCTGGGTCGCCCGGAACTCCATATCGAGCTCCATATCGCCCTCTGATATCTTCAAGCTCGCCTCGGCAGCTGACCCCACCATCTGGGATATTCTCTTTGCACCCTGCTTGGCTATGACGGCACTGATCCAGAAAGAAACCGCCACTGCAGCGGTAACAAGTAGATAGATGCCAGTTGCATCCTTCCTAACGCCGAACAGGCGGGTCCACGTGACCTCAATTGTGCCGTCATGCCATTTTCGGGCCGCCCAGACCACTGACCCGCTGGTCCAAGGGACATTTCCGTGGCCGGATCCCTTTCCCCGATCCTGCACCCGCTGAACATCCGGCCATGTGTCAACATAGTCTCCAACTGCATCAGGGGCTATATTCAAGGTTCCACCCCGGTCCTTGGCAAGCAAGCCGCCCAACAAGCCCCTCTCTCCTTTCCGGATGCCGGCCTCCAGATCCCGAAGCATAGTGCGGGCTGCTGATTTCGATATGATCGAATCAACAGCAACGAGCGAGAGTACTAGAACAATGACGAAACTTATAATTGCCCAAACGCGATACCTTTTCGCAAAATACTGTTGCATGTTAGGAAACCCGTGTGTTCCTCCGCTCATGAAAATCCACTCCTTTGCATGATCCCGCATTCTGGCCTAGCCAAGCCCGTGTCGCAGAAGTAAGACTGTCAATCTGTTCTTCTTTGGATAATCCATCCATACCGCATCTGTACTGATAAATAGCACAAAAGCCAACAGATATCCTCCATTGGCCGGCGACAAATATACAATTGTTGCAGTTTAAATGCACAACAGGCTAATCGTCGACGTGAAGCAGCACACCAAAAGTCTTTTCATTTCTCCAACGCATTAGGTAAATACCGACAGGGTTTCTAGCCCGTTGACATCAACTTGATTTCAAGACAATTGCATATGGGCAGCATAGCACTTGTCTATATAGTAAGCAATCTCCCGTATGAAGACTTCTTTGTTCTCATCAGATAATGCGTTAAAGAGTGCCAATGCCCCTTCTACCTCAAGCTGATCAATACGGTTTGCACATGCTTCCAGCGACCTGTTTACTGCCTCTCTTTGGCACTCCGACAGCAAAGGGGGCATGCTCTGCAGTCTTGTCCTGTATAAAACAACAGTAGATGCATCTGCCTGCTCTATGTCTTCAATCCTAGGAAGGTTGACTTTCATCCAGTTTGCTGCGGTGCGGCGCCTCTTGTCACCAATGGACTTCGCGATGCTCTCGTATATTTGTTCATTATCCAATGGCGGAACATCACCGGCGAAGGCTCTACTATTCTCTGCCTTGTATTGCTGTAGCAAAGCCTCAAATTCCACATCGTTCAGAGAACTATCGGTAAGCAATTCATAATGCATTTCAACTAGCTGCAGTTGTGTCTGAACGGATTTCAAGTCTTCAACATCTAGTTCTTGGCCTTCAAATACTCGCAACAAGTCTGTAACTTCGTTCCGCCAATTGGCTATATCGCTCACCGAGCCAATCTTCCTAGTATCATATACATTGGCTGCCTGCTGTCTGTGCATACTAAGTTGATCCTCGCAAGCTCGTTTGAAATTCCTAAGCTTCTTTTCTGCCTTATCAAGCTCGTCCCTATCGAAATCCGCTCGTTGACGTGCTGCATCCAAACGTCCGGCCAACCCTTCCGCCTGCCTCATCCAATCATTGAGCACAGAAACCTTTGCGTCAGCAGTTACTACATTCGAGAGAATCATGTTCTCAATATCAGTTGTTGTTCTGTTAATCTCGGCCAGGAATTCCACCTGTTCCTCTATCCACTCCACATGGCGCTCCAACCGCTGTTTTTGCTCCTCCAACCCTAGTTTGGACAAATTACCTCCCACGTTGGTGAGCATCGTATGTTTGAAACGACCCAAATCTTCGACACGAACCACTTTCTGTATGGGTAGCCACCTATCAAACCTATTGCATGTCTCTTGCTTAGACTCTGCAAGGCAAGCTTCTACCTTCTGTATCTGCTCGCCTGTCCACTTTTCCGGTTCAATAATCATTTTTCTATGAATGTCTTTCAAGTCTGCAGCTCCCCATGAAAGCAGAGATACGTCGTCGCGCTCTATTCCTTGTTGTATTTTTTCTAGAGCCCGGTCGAAATCAGTTTCCACTTGCCTAAGCTCGTTTTCAGCAGAGCGAGATTCCTTCCTCAGGGAGTCGCGTTTGTAATATAGCTGCTGCGGTATTGGTATGCGTCTCTCCAAATCTCGTTCTTTCTTTAGGAAGTCTACCTTGCCACTGAGTGAATCCTCTAATTCCCATTGCTCTAATAGCAGTTCCCATTCTGACAGGCTATCTTCGGGGACTCGAACCACATTGGTCGCTTCCAGAACAGGTATGGAAAGAAAATGGCTGGGCATTGCAGTCTCTAGCCATTTCTCAGTGCTTGTGGCCTGGTTATGGAGGTACAACTGCACTTCATCTTTCCGGCTTCCTATGAAGTACGCTAGTAGTAAGCCCGCAGACGCAATATTGCATCCATAAGGCGGCATGCACAACATATGTAGTGCCTCTCCCATAGTCATTGCTCCATAGGGATCATCCTCTTCGGCAACAAGGCTTTGGCCAAGAACATCAATGAAGTGGCGCACACTCTCATCTAGCGGTATCCTCCGTAACGCCCCATCGCAGCCAATAAGGCCCCATGCTCTCTCCAATACTTCAAAGGCACGATTTCGCTGTTGCTTGCTCTGTGCAGCTATCCAATCACGATCCAAAGTCCCCAAAAACAACTGTCTAGTGAAAGATCCGCTATCTCTTGCAGCATTGCCACGAGTTGTAGAAAATCCATCAAAAGGAAATGGTATCCGTTTTGGATATACTTCATCAAAAAGCTGATCGAGAATATCTTTGATCTTCGAGCCAGATATTTCTCTATTCGTGCCAAGCACTATATGTTGCTCCCTCTGCAGTTTTGAAAACTGATTCCGTATCTCTTGCTCTAGGCTTCTCTTTCTGTCAAGCACAAAATGCATGTACTTCTGAGATTCCGTCTCTCGCTCTTGCTCATCCAAAACCCATAGTTCTGCAAGTTTCTGGCCGAATGTTCCATCTTCGTCATACAAGAACAACACTGCAAGAGGCAACCCATTCTCTACATCAAGACCATTCTCTTCAGCAGCTGCCCAGATTCTCCTTAGTGCATTTTCCTTCACAGTCTCAATATTGCTTTCAGGCCCCACGTAGCAGTATATTAGCTGACCTTTTGATATGTCCACTGCTATTGATTCACGCCATGTATGTATGGCGAAATTGATCTGTTCATCAATGATAGAGACATCAGCTAAGTGAATTCTATAATTCCATTCATTTGTAGTTATGTTGTTTGCGCTACCAAAATCTGTATAGTATGTGTCGCTTACTATCCCCCAGGCAGACAGCTTCTGAGTGAAAATGCTTGCACGTCTAGCAGAATCAATATCCGATGTTCTTTCCTTTAGTTGAGCTAAGAATGTCTTTCTGGGAATAGCATCTCCTGCAATTTCGTACTGGTTAAGAAGATCGTTCCATTCCAGCACCGCATATTCGCCTTCCAAGGAACGTATGGCAGTCTCTACCGCCATCATCCCTAAACCAGAAAACATCGACAAGGCTTGGATATACTCTTCCTTTGAATCAGCCTTCATGCCGATTTTAGCTGAAACGAGCACTCCTTTCAGTACGCGCTTTTCATCTTCTGACAGTGCATTCCTATATCTCTCCAGGACAGTCTCATATCCATGTGCAGTAGCCCCCTGCTGCCCGTATCTCTCTGAAGCGAGGAATTCGTTTATTAGGCCCTCATTACACAGATCCACAAGGTCTATTGTCATCCCCAGAGTGACATCTTCGTCTTTAAAATGCTGGTACACGTCTGCAAGTAAAGATAGCGCCGAGCGCTGTTGCAGTGACTTGCCAATAGCAGTAAGCCTATAGAGGGCCCATGTTGAACAAGGATGGAGCGGCCAACATCCCCTACAGATAATTCGACTAAACCTATCCTCGTCCAACCACAGAGCATGATTCGTCATGTCAGGGAACCAGCGCTGCATCGACGCCTGAATGATTTTTGGGGCTACCGAAAAACCATTAATCTGCTCATCTAGTGCCTCTCGGTCCTTTTTTTCAAGGAGATTCGCTATCAAAGTCTCCATATTGGTAGACAACCGTACCTTACGTACAGCATCGTAACGAGTCACATAACGGTTTAGATCCTCACGTAATTCAGGCGCAATACGAGATATATATGCCTTCAATTCATACTGGATAAAGCATAACAGGAAGACACCGTCATCATTTGCCTGGACACACTCGAACAACTGTTGTAGAGCACCCGAACCCGCAATGTGACGCTTTTGCACAGAAAACTCCAGATAACGCCCGAATTCATCAAAAATGATCACTATGCCGCGAAAAGGTCTTCCAGGACCACAATATGTCTCTTTTGCAACACGGATAAAATCATGAAGCGACTCGTGGCCAACGGCGCGTATCGTCGAACCCATTTTCTCCCGATAGATATCGTTAACTTTGCTGAATGTCTCCTCATCTTGAGCTTTCAAATCAGCAATTATCTTGCGCTTGTCACACGATCGTCCAAAGGCAATCGCGAAATCATCTGCCAATGCATCAAAAAACGATTCCGTGAAGTTGGCTGCAGTTCTAAACCGAGGCCGCAGGTCTTCAAGAGGCGCAGTATCCAAACCGTTTTCAGTAAGAGCATGTAGCACCTGTCGGACTATTTCTGCACTCAGGTCAAAGTCCTGCATTCCGTTTAGTGGAACCACTAAAAATGGCTGATCTGAACTGTTCAGTATATGGCGTGCCTCTCTACCTATTTCGACATCAGCCATGCTAATATTATCAAGAATCTTGTCTGCCACAGAAGAGTTGGGGTCACTAAGTAGGCAGGCGAGGGTTATGGCAAGATGGGATTTTCCCGTTCCGTATCCTGCTATGGCCATTGTGAATGGCTCGTCACCTGTCTGGCCAGTGATGCGTTCGAGAATATCGAGCGTGAATGTAGCAGTATCTACAAGGCTAGGGCCGATATCATCAAGATCGCCTTCAGTAACTCCGTGATACTGCGGGCCATGGAACACATAGTGCTCAGCGGCTTTGTTTGCTAGATTCCTGTCCTCTTGGAACCATCCTAACTGGACCGCTCCCTCAAAAAGGAGATCCTTCCTAAAGCGTACAATATCCGAGAGCTTCATATTGGGCATTCTCCTTCGTTACACAATCTCAGAGTATATGAGGGACCACACTCGATCTGCATCGGCTCTTTTCTCAATTATCCACGGCTGCATCTGGCGATCCACAGAAACAAGACCTTTGCTCTCAATAACTCTCATTACATCTTCAACATCCATCTCGTTCCAAAGACAGATATCAAACCACAAGGTGCTATCTGCGAAGTCAGTCAACGTGATCTGATTCTGACCTGGGAAATGTGTTTCGAGTAATTGAAGCACATACGCGGAATACGGTATGGCATACTCGTCCATGATTGGAGCCTTATGCCTAGTGACTGTATCTTCGTCCACCGTTAACACGCCACTTCGTCCTAACGCTTCATCCTCTTGGTATGTGAGCAGCAGTGGACCCGTCCTCGTTCTGGTCTTGGTTGGTCCATATATCCTAACAAGGTAATCTTCCAGCTGATCTCTGGTAAAGCTAATGCCCAAGAGCCTGCGACCTTTTGCGAACACTTCGTGCCAAGCTGTCGCACCTATCAGCGAAGAACACAGATTCATATGGGCTAACCACTGCGCCATCTGTTCACCCAGAAACTTGTCCTCAGCATAAACTACATGCCCAAAGGCGGTAAGTATAGGCCTCTTCACTGATCGGTCGGCCGCACTTTCGATACATATTAGCCCCATGCCCGTAGCATAGTCTATCGTTGCAGCGAGTTTACCAGACGATTCGCCCATTGGTATGCCAGTATCCTCTGCTATTTCCTGCAACGTGCCTTGATCACCCAAAGCAGCATATTGAAGAAGAGACGCTATATAGCGCCTTTCGGGTATGAATGTCTGATGGAAATTAACAGGTAGCAAGCTCTACGTACCCCCTAAAGTCTTTCATCCAACGCTGTCACGCGGATCCTGAAGCTCTTACCTACTTCTAGTTTCTGTATTGGCTCACTCGAGGCGGGACCAAGCGAGTAGCATTCGCCCAGTTTCAGCGAAGATAGCCGTTCCACCCATTCACTTTGTGAAGTCTTCGTGGAATCTGAATCAGCAAGTATCTGAGCAAAAGACCTGACTTCCGTGTCCGCCGGCTTAAAGAAAAGCTTGTGACTAGCCTGAAAAAGTCTGTCCCTTTCATCTTTTCCGAGGTTGCTCATGGTCTGTGTGGCTAATATGAGTGAAACTCCGAATTTACGGCCTTCAGTGAGCAACTGACTTATTGGACTGTCAAGGCTGTGGTTAAGATTCTGGATTTCATCAAGCACTACCACTCTTGGACAATCTTTGTTCCCATTGGCCCGGTAATACCAGTAGAAATCGGACAAGCAAAATTCCGTGATCAGCCGAGCGCTATCTTTAGGAAATCCCATCAATTGAACTATGTGGCATCTTGATTCAGTATCCGTAAATAGTCTCTCCCAGCTATCTTTGTCCTCCCTGCCAAATGGATTCATGTCCACAAAAGGCCTCATCTTGCTGACAAGCGTTGCCGCTGGTATTGAAGTTGGTCCCTTCCCATACTGGATCTCTTCCAAGGTGCTGACCAAATCCTCCAGCGTAAAGCTGTCTCCCTTTTCATCTATTCCATCTCGTATGGCCGTATAGAGCGCAGAACGCTGTTGATCCCCTATTTGATACACACTCGCAAACAGATCGGTAACCCGTCTGGCCACTCCAGCTGGAGTTTCAGGCAACGGCTGGTCATCAATGTAGTCACACTGTCGGCGGAAGGGATTTATCGGCAGGGGTTCCTGTCTCACCACATGTTGAGTCGGAGAAAGCTTGTCCACAATGATCGGCTCTAGCTGCCCCGCAGTAAACCCATTTGTATAATCAACTATTAAGCTATTCTGACCTGCTTTGGCAAGTTCCAATAGCAGCGCTTGAATGGTATAGGTCTTGCCTGAGCCAGAGGAACCAAAGATCACTATATGTCGATTCAATAGCTCCGGATGACCAAACTCCCAATAGATTTCTCTATAACCTGACGTGAATCTACCAAGCAGTATCCGATCAGGTACTTCGGAAAGCTGTCGCTCCTGCTCACCATCATCCAGCGGTATTTCCAAGGTCCCTTGAGACGACATAGAGGGTTCTGGTGCCGCTCGGTCTGCAACAGCAGGCACAGTGGCCGCTGCTATTGCTTCAGAGAATTCCTGAGCTTCATATGCATTACCCTTTTGACCACGGTTGCTTATTGGTCGCGCGAATCTAAAAGTAATGCTGCTGTCGTCGCAGAATACTGGCCCGCGGATATTGTCCATACATACTTTCTTAAAAAATCCTTTACCTGCAGTAGCGACAGACACGGTTAGTCGTTCGTCATCGCATAAGCCTATTTCCCATGAAGGCGTACACGTAATGGTCTCAGTATCCATATCGGTCCAAAATGCTACCGCTGCCGCTTGCCACGTAATGTCGAAGTATCCCTCACTCAGACGTTCAAGAGCTAGCAGAGCTTCATTATAGTCTTGTGGGCTTGCCATGCCTCGACTAGCAATCAAACGGTGAAGCTGCATCCACCAGAATCTCTGGTCGGGAGGCCTATCAGCAGTCCCCATAGGTCTATCACTTTCTCGAGGACGAAAATGGGCAGAAAGTTGCCTCATGCCATTTTCAATCTGTTGCCGTGCATCGACGAGATACTTTTCGGAATGTGCTGCAAGCTTGCATTCGATAATCTGTGCCTCAATATCGAAGTAACCGTCCACTACGTTAGCGTGAAGTCTAAGTAGATCGGGACGTTTTCGATCTTCTGCGTCATCAAACCAGTGCCAAACAGCGTCCAAAGATATCATTTCATCGCAAAACGCACTGTCATTCTTGGGCAGAAGCTTTCTCATCATGGAATAGGCCATGTAATCTCTCACATAATCTGATGGTCCTGTGGCCTTCACCACTGAAAGTCCCCCTATGTGCTGTGCATCCTGCATTAGACTCTTAGCAATTCGATCGGCGCTTTCACTGTCTATTGGGGTAAATATTGCGGATACCTGTGAACCAATCTTCTCTGATATGTCGGACAAGTAGAACTGCTCGGTAGATATCGTGTAGTTGCTTTCGCCATGTGCCCCAACACCTGAGCCAAAGCCAATTATGTCACGGGACAAACCCGATTCGTACGGTTTCTTTAGCAACTGCTCATCCATACATGGATCTATGCATACGACCCACGCGCTACACCTATGTGCAGCGTCTACAGTTCTTTCCACTCGGCTGTAATCAGACCTCCAAATGACTGCATGTTTCTGCTTCAAACTTCGAGGTCCTGTCAGTATTCGAGCCATGGCTTCGGCGTGCAGAGCGCCTAACCTAAAACGGTGGTTGCTCAAGATCCTGCGACGTTGGCTATCCATCCCTCCATCGTCAACACGGCAATAAATCTTCTCAAGGATAGGGAATTTCTGATATCCGGCCTCAATAAAATCGTCTTCTCCGATAAGCTTGAATTCGCTCAAGTCGGGGGGTATGAAATTCAAGAATACCATTACATCTAGGGGCGTCCTTTCGACTAGGTCTTCAAGCTGCTTAAAATCATCTTTGCTTGAGGTAACCTGGTATGAAATGGATATTCTGCAGTTCGTGTAGTGCCGTTTTGCCTGAGACAGTTCGGCCTGTTGCCAACGTTCCTTCCAAGCGTCTACCCACCGTAAGAATGTTGCGTCATGCACACTGTCTGAAAATACAGTCAACTTGAGTGAATACAACCTGTTTCCGCGCTCTTTCGTAATGACCTCCGAAAGATATGAGTCGATTCCCGCAATGATCGGCTGCATGTCTCCACCACAGTAAACCCCTATACTTATTCCATCATCTGCGTGCTCGTGCACCTGTCTATAGTCGAGGAGAGTACGTTTAATCAGCCTTGATGACATAGTTTCGCCAAACAGGTCCGTATCTGTAATCTCCTCATCTTCATCGACATCTTTATCTTGCAGAAGCAGCGTTGAACCGATCGATAGCGAATCGCCCCTAGGATGACCAACCAGATGCACGTAGCCATAGGAATTAACGTGAGTGTCAAGAGACCTGTTTGCCCCGATTGTTCCAAATACTGGCCATCGCATTGTTGACAGTTCAACCGCACGTTCCCAGCGCCGGCCCGTAAACAGCTTGGCGCTCGGT
>Ga0208693_1002389_pt1 | contig 12422 bp, 9 predicted proteins | sample AD_UKC071_MetaG_FD_184438 | JGI IMG/M metagenome (GOLD analysis project Ga0208693, IMG submission 184438) | Active sludge microbial communities of municipal wastewater-treating anaerobic digesters from USA - AD_UKC071_MetaG (SPAdes) (version 2) | ecosystem: Engineered > Bioreactor > Anaerobic >... | reverse complement strand
TAACCGTATCGGCATGACGCCTCTTAATTACAGGACTCCGGTTGAGATGCGGGAATACTTGATTTCCAAAGGTATGGTGAATTATCAAAAGCCATTCTCTAAAAAATTCGCGTCCATACTATAAGGGGGACACATTCCCCCTTAAACCCCTTTGTTTTCTTCTTCTTTTTTATTCTTTTGGTCTCATATCATTTACAATCTTACATTTATTCAGGCAATTTTCATCCGCGTATCCGCCATCAATCAAAAAAGAACCTTATATATTATATATTATTTATGCGAAAAAGTCAAATAAAAAAGCAGTTATGATAGTGTCAATTTATTTTTTGGTCGGGAACACTATAACCGCCAATAGAAACTCTGGAAGCTAAAACATAATCGCGCGTTTTAATTATTCCCATATTTATAATATGTAGTTTGACGCATTTTATTGACATAGAATCGGTTAAAAAAAAGGACCTGGTTTCGGTCCACTGGTGTTGCATAAGCTTTTATCCTAATTAAAATTTCGTGTGAGCATTGTACAAAAACAAATCGCTAATCGATTTATCGTCGATAATGTTTAAAACGCCCTGAGCAAGCATTTTCGCAACCGACAATTGCACGATTTTTGGTGACTTTTTATGTTCCGGCAGCCGGATCGAATTAGTGACGATTACTTCGGCTATTACCGATTTATTTATTTTTTCGACGGCGTTTCCGGACAATATCGGGTGAGTTGCGACGACGTAGACGTCTTTGGCGCCGGCTTCAATCAGAGCCTCTGCGGCAATCGACACCGTCCCCGCGGTATCGATAATGTCGTCAACGATAACGGCGTGCTTGTCTTTGACATCGCCGATTATGTTCATAACCTCGGCGACGTTCGGTTTCGGCCGGCGTTTGTCGACAATAGCTATCGGGGCGTCAAAATGCAGCGCCAGCCGGCGCGCGCGCGTGGTTCCGCCGTGGTCGGGCGAAACAACCACCAAATTACCGTCAAACTTTTTTTCTTTTAAATACCTGATAAAAATCGGTGCGGCTTCAAAATTATCGATCGGGATATTGAAAAACCCCTGAATTTGTCCGGCATGCAAATCCATGGAAATCACTCTCGTAGCGCCGGCGACAGTTAATAAATCCGCTATCAGTTTCGCCGATATGGGGTGCCGCGGTAAAGCTTTGCGGTCTTGTCTGGAATATCCGTAATACGGCATAATAACATTAATCGTCCGCGCCGACGCCCTCTTCAAGGCGTCGATCATGATAAGCAATTCCATATAATGCTCATTAACCGGATTCGATGTTGATTGTACGACAAAAGTATGATGCCCCCGCACCGTTTCCGGTATGTTAATGCTGACTTCGCCGTCGGAAAAACGCGTCAAACTGCATTCCGATAATCCGATATCCATATAATCGGCTATCTCCCGAGCCAATTCCGGATTGGAATTCAGCGTGAATAATTTAACCTTCACTCCGTGAACAACTGCCATTAAGACCTCCTTATACCGTATATATTATAGTGCATTGGAGGAATATTTACAATGCTAATTTAAAGCAAACGTTTTATTTTTCTTCAACGGCGACATTAACGTGCGGGCCAATAATATCATTGGCGGCGATTGTCGCGTTTTTAACATGCGAATAATAAATCTTGGCGCCTTGATTCACCAGAGTGTTGTCGATATAAGCGTACGGGCCGATTTCCGAGCCTTTCCCGATAAATGATTTTTTTATTATTATCGAGCCCGGATATACGGCGACGCCGTTTTCAATCTTAACGTCTGAACCGATAACAACCGTATGCGGCGAATGAACGGTGACGCCGTTCGACAAGTGTTTTCTAATAATTTTCTGTCGTAAAAATTCTTCCATTTCCGTGAGTTGGATTTGGTCGTTGACACCGCTGATTTGCATGTGATCGGAAATTTGGTAACCGTGAACTTTATAGCCCTGCGCCCGGAAATGTTTCACTATGTCCGTCAAATAATACTCTTTTTGCTTATTATTGTCTTTTATCAATCGCAATGTCGAAAACAATTTTTTATTATCTACGGCATACACGGAGGCGTTGATTTCCGTTATTCTTCTCTGATACGTGTCACAATCCTTCTCCTCGACGATTTCCGTTATTTCCCCGTCTTCATCTCTAATGATTCTTCCGTATCCGTACGGGTTGGGATGATCGGTGGTAAGAACGGTCAAATCAACATTGTTTTTTATATGACTGTTAACTAAACCCGCATAGGTTTCCCTGTTAATAAGCGGCATATCGCCGATGGCGATAAGGGTTATTCCTTCTTCATCGCGCAAATACTCTTCAGTCATCAATACTGCGTGGGCGGTCCCCAATTGTTGTTCCTGGACCGCGAATTGACACTTGCCGGCAAGAATTTTTTCGATTACCTCTTTTTTATAACCTACCACGGTAATGACATTCTTAATCCCGGCACCCGATAAACTATCATAAACATATTCAACCATCGGTTTATCGATGATGATATGGGCGCATTTCGGCACATCAGAATTCATTCTGGTGCCCTTACCCGCCGCTAAGATAACTGCGTTTACGTTCATATTCCTTTCCTATTCTAGACTATTATATTTTTCTAATACCGCCGTAATAATTTGCGTTCTCATCTCGGCCGTTATGGGGTGGGCTATGTCGCGAAAAGTATCGTTTTTCTTCTCCGCAGGCATCGCTACAAAAAGGCCCTTGTTTCCTTCAATGACCTTAATGCCGTGAACCATAAATACATCGTCCAAGGTAATAGACGCAATAGCTCTTAATTTGTTCTTCCCTTGTATCTTGTAAACTCTTACTTTGGTAACGGTCATATCGATAATCCTTTCTACATATATTTTTTGTTTGTTTAATCATAAAACAGAAATGGTCAAACTGTCTTTCTTCCCGATATTGGCCGGCACATTCCATATATAGGAAGTTTGAAAGAAATACTTGTCGGCATTCGAATCTTTCCCTATTCCCAGTAGGTTTTGGCGACGGAACATGGTGCTCGTAAGCATGCGGGTAATGCCATATTCAAACTTTTCGTTGTTAGAACTGCCTCTTAGGATAACGCTGCGATCAAAACAGCAAATATTGTACAAACGGTTATGAATTATGTCATTTAGTATCAGTACGGAACTATGGGTTCTTTCCGCAATACTCCTGAGGATTTTTTGGTGAGTTCTCTTAAGCTTATTGTATGAGACCTCGCCCATTTCTAACTTTTCAAATCCTTTCCGCCCTTGGATCGAGGGGTCTAGGTAATGCATCCCCAAAATATGCGGTAAATGAGCAACGTCAAATTTAACCGGTATTATTTTGCCATTAATGACTAAAACGATATATCGATTATGAAAGTATTTTTTAAAGTAGTCGGCAATATCGATAAAGTCATATTGTTTGAAGATACTGCCGCCGCTTTGCAAATACAAGATTCCTTCAAGATCGGCTTTTTTCCTGGTCGCGGGAGAAACATTAATCTTTATTGGAACTTTTTTTACTTGCTTTCTTTCACCGTGTTTTTCCCATTTGCCATCAACTTCCAGAAGAAAATCGCCAAACGGATTATAATCTTCATCCTCTTCGATATAGGCGACCTTTGCCCGGAGTTCCGTCTCGGTCTTTAAATAAACATTAACGTAGAGTTGATGCGTGACTTTGCTTTTTAGCGAGGTCACGACTCCCTGCAGCCGATATTTCCGCTTTAGAAAATTCACGTATCGCTCCGCGTATTTCTTGAAGCGAAATAACGCGATTGCGTATTGCCCGCCGGGCGCGATTAAGAATCCCCCGGCACGATTGTTTACGCTTATTTCCTCCAACTGCCCGCAAAAATCAAACCCCTTGAGCGCGTTTATCTTGCGGGCGTCAAAACCGCCGACGCCGTTATACACGGCGTTAGCCATCTCGTAAAAATTCTTTTTGGTAATGGCGGTTATTATCTCGTTCAATTCCGCCGGATTATTATCTATTTGCCTGGTGTAGCGCGGCGAACGGTAGTTATTCAAACCAAGCGGCACTAATGCCGCGTAACAAAAAACGGCGTCGCATAAAACGGTAATCTCCCGGGTTTTGGAATCATACAGCGCGGTGCGGTAGCCGCGGTAAATTTGCGCGGTTTTATCGAATAACCGATAAAGATTGTCCGCGTTCTCCCCCAACGCCGCGACCGCTGAAATGATTGCCGATAAATAATTCTCGTTGGTTATCAAATTAAATCTTCGGTCAACGTTGGATTTTATTTTAACCAGCAAACCGTAACCGATGACGTCGGCGATTTTTCCCACGGCCGACGACAGCGCCGAAGCGTCCTTGACGCCGTCAAAATACACTTCCGTCTTGTTCGGCTCCGTTCTTTCCACGTAGACATTATCATAAAGGCACAAGGGAGTTACTATCATCTGGTAATGATCCAATACGCGCCTGTAAAAAAGCTTAATCATGCCGTATGCTTTCGTCTCGCCAAATCCGGGCGCTTCTCCCGAGCGCGGTTCGTTACCGTTGTCGTTTTCCTTTTCAATCGGGTAGGGCCGTTTGCCTGACCGCGTGGCCGTGACGATCAGCGCGTATTTATCGGCGTTATCAAGACGCCCTTCGCTTAACTTTTTAAATTTCTGCATGACCGCTCGCGCGCTCTTATTCGAATGACAAAACCCGTAAACCGCCGAGCCGCTCCCGGTCATCGACGCCCCCAAGGCCCCCGACTCGACAAGAGTTTCCTTTATTGTTTTAATTTCTAAGAAATGCCGGGAATGCTCCAAATCATTGAAAACCGCCCGGGCGATATCATTAATATTGTTTCCGGCAATCGCCCGCATCAAAACATCAGTTTTCCCTTTGTTTAACAAATGAATTTGAAACGACGAGAAAACTTCGGTGGTCGAGCATTTAAAATCGGGAAAGACTAAGACTAAGTTTATGCGCGGGCATTCATCGATAAACTCGATTTTTTCGCCGCGGCCGCTAATTTTCGCCGTTTTGTTGTATATGCAAAAGGGGATGTCGCTCCCGATTTGAAAACCCAATCGCGCTAGCTCGTCCAAGGACAAGCCAAGTCTCCACAATTTGTTCAGCGCCCTTAATGTCGCGGCGGCGTCGGCGCTGCCGCCCCCAAGGCCGGCTTGCTCGGGTATTCTTTTTATTACACTAACTTTTAACCCCTTTTCGATATTGTATTTTTCTTTAAGCGCGACATATGCTTTATAAATCAGGTCGTCCTTTATATCGCGTTTAACGGGCTGGTCGTAATTAATAACGCAAATATCTCTTGGCGCGTCTTCGAAATATAACTCGTCGCACAGATCGATTGTTGTCATAATCATCGATAACTCGTGATAACTATCGTAACGTCTTTTTATCACTTCCAGTCCGAGATTGATTTTCGCATATCCTTTTTCAGCAACCGTCATCCGTATCACCCGCCGTTAATTTTTAAAGAAAAAGACGCATTTTTCCGAATGTCTCGATCCCCCCGAATGCATCAGCCCCCTTGTCAATATATCTTAACGCATCGCTTAAATTTACTATTTTTGAAAACGATGTGGTCGCCGTTTTAATCGCTATTACCGCAGGGTCAAAAGTGTGAATGTTGATACGCTTCGGGCTGCTGGCAAAATCCGCGCCATTGGCGATCAAAGCCTCGAAATGCGACTGGCAAGCGCCGGCGACTATCGTCGTGTCGGTTCTTGATTTGATTTCCCGGATTTTCCTCACAGCTTTAATAAAATTATAAGAATTGCTGTAATTATCCAGGTCTTTAATCCCTTTTTGATTATATACATCATGACCGGTCACGACGATAATGTCGGGAGCCAGGTCATATATTAACTTTTGAATTTTCTCGGCGATTTCCTCCTCCGCGAGCGTGATTCCGTTGGCAAAAATGCCGACGGATTTGTATAACTCCAAACATTTGTCCAGATATTTTTTATCGCCGTCAATATGCAGGATTTTCCCCAGCAAATAGTTCTTGTTTCTTTTTCTCCGAACGCTAGTAATATTTTGAAAATAAGCGTCGGTTTTCTTTTGTTCGCGAGCGACCTGCTGCGGCGTTGCCGGCATTATTTCGTCCGCGGCGACAATTTTCCGAACGCGGTAATGGAGCCCGCTAATATATACCTTCCCTTCCGTTATCTTTTCAACAACATACACGATCTCGTGCGGATCACCTATTACCACGACTAAGTCGGATACCGCCACCGTCATTATAATCACCTAAGTTATTTTATGAAAAGCGCGCTATTTAGGTGATTCAAATAAATCCGCGTAGATGTCGCGAATCTCCCGCAAATTCAAATCCTCGGCGCGAATCTCCGGGCGGATATTCAAGCCCGAGAGCGCCTCCAAAACGCGATCCTTACCGCAACCATAAGCGCGGTTTATATTATTAACAAGAGTTTTTCGTTTTTGAGCGAAGATTTTTCGAATGAATTCAAGAAACTTCTCCTCGGACCGGACGGCAACCGCCGGCTGCTTTTTCTTTATCGCGACGACGATGCTTTCAACGTCTGGTTTCGGGTAAAAGCAATGTTTCGAGACTTCAAATAACACTTCAACGTCTGTTTTATATTCCATAAACACCGAAAGAGAGCTATATTCCTTGCTTCCTGGCGCGGCCGCCAAGCGCGCGCCGACTTCTTTTTGAACCATCAAATAAAACTCGCTTATCGGTTGGGCCTCTTCCAAAAGCTTAAATATGATTGGCGTCGTTATGTAATAGGGCAGGTTGCTCACGACTAAAATCCTTTCGCATTCCGAAAGCCAACCCAAGTCATCGTTTATATCGGCTTTGAGGAAATCACCGGCGAATATTTTCAAGTTATCGCGCTTGTCGAGTTCGTTCTTTAAGACATTGATAAACCTTTTGTCGGTCTCATAAGCGAGAACCCGCCCGGCTGCCTCAACAAGCGCCTCGGTGAGAGCGCCGATGCCGGCCCCGATTTCAATAACGCCGTCATTTTTGCTTATTCCCGCCGCGGTAATTATCTTCCTTAATACGTTAACGTCAACGAGAAAATTTTGACCCAGTTTTTTTGTCGGCCGGATGTCGTATTTTTTAAGAATATCCAGCGTGTTTTTAATATTAGCAATCATTTAGAGCCCCGCGTTCAATCCGGTTAAAATGTCTATCCACATTTTACCATACTTTTTGTAATTTTTAAATAGTTTTTTTGATATTTTGTTGATAAAAGTTGCGAAAAGGAGAATATATACCTATATACTCTCCCACTATTTGAATAAAAAACTCATATTATCGGCTAATTTTTTCAACTGACCCGGTATGTCGATACGCTGCGGGCACGCTTCGGCGCACTTCCCGCATTCGATGCATTCGTCTATCATAGCGGAGTTTTTCTTCAGATGATTAAACTGCCACTTTACGTCGCCTAAATCCTCATACATGGAATAAACGTTGAATATGTGAAAAAATCTCGGGATGTCTATATTTACCGCGCACGGCAAGCAATATTTGCAGGAAGTGCAGTCGACGGCCTTTATCGCCAGAAGCGCGTTCTTTACTTCTTCGATTTTCTCATTTTCTTCTTCGGTAATCGGTTTGAAGTCGGAAAAAGTATTTATGTTGTCAACAAGTTGGTCCATCTCGTTCATGCCGCTTAAAATAACCTTAACGCCGGGGAGGCTTCCCACCCAGCGAAAAGCCCAGGAGGCGACGCTTTCGTCGCCGCATTCCTTGAAAACACGCTCGATGTCGCTGCGGAAACGCGCGAGTTTCCCGCCTTTCAAGGGTTCCATTATCACCACGGGGATTTGTCTTCTTTCCAAATCGTAGTACCCCCGAATGCCTTGTTGGAAGTCAGTGTCCATGTAATTCAGCTGGATCTGACAAAAATCCCAATCGTACATATCTAAAATCTTCGCGAACGTTTCGTAGTCGTCATGAAAAGAGAAACCGATATTTCTGATTTTGCCTTCGCGTTTCCACTTTTCGAGCAAAGAAAAAACATCCCATTCCTCGATTTTTTTAATCAAGTTTTTATTTAATGCGTGTAATAAATACATGTCGATATAATCGGTTTGTAAATTGGCGAGTTGTTTGTCGATTATCGTCATCGCCTTATCGCGATTTTCGATTAGACCGAAAGACATTTTTGTGGCGAGATAAAATGAGTCGCGCGGGTACTTGCTTAAGGCTTTACCCAAGAACGGCTCGTTTTTACTGTTCGTGTATGGCATGGCGGTGTCGAAATAATTCACGCCGTGACGATACGCGTAATCGATTAAAGCAAAAGCCTTTTCTTCGTCGATTTCGCCGTCAATAGTTTTAAAGCGCATCGCCCCGAAACCCAGCAGCGAGGTTTTTATTTCTTTGTCATACCATTTTCTATACTCCATACTCCACCTCAATCATATTTTAACACACCGCAAATGGTAAAACAAGAAAAAAGGCGGTCGTTTTTAATATATTACGACCGCCTTTTTCTCATTTACCTAATTCATTGTATGGCTTCCCAAGTCAGTCCAATAATCCTTATTTTCTACGAACCATTCGTCGGGATTCCATTGCGCGCTCGGGCCGGAGACGCTCGGTTTCCTGATTAAGGTGTGGTCTTTAGTCGCGAAGACGTCGCCGATTTTCCAACCGACACCCTCCGGATATTCGCCAATAACGCCGATGATGTCGATCACTTCATCCCCTTTAAGGAGAGCGAACGCATCGTCGCCGTTAAAGTTAATAACGAAATCGTGGGTTTTATCCGCTTTGTTTAAAATTTGTGACGCTGCTTTCCCATTCGCAACGACATACGTTGCTCCCGGCGCTAAGGTGCCTGATAACTGCATTGTTTGCGATGCACTAGTGGCGCCATTGGTGTAAAGAGCCAAAGAATAATTGTTTAAATCTACTTCAACCGACAGCGGGTTATAAATCTCGATATACTTATTATTACTGGATCCTTCCGAATATTCGCTAATGAATAAATCGGAATCAACCACGGGCACCGGTGTGGCCGTTACATTTATCTCCCACGTCGCGTCCGGATCGCCCTCGACGTCTCCGCTCAGATAAACTTTAACCGTAATCTTAACCGGGGTGTCCTCGTCAGGCTCGGTGAAGACGCCTTCGCTATCGAAAATATCGGTTCTGTCGACGGTCCAAACATATTTGGTCCCCGATATTCTATCGTTATTCGTTTCCCCGATAAACGTCAAGTTGTAATTAACTTTCGCGCCTTCGACTACGATTTTGTCAATTTCCGCGCGGGCGATCGCGAGTTTTTGTTCCGCGGTAAGATCGGGAGCAACTTTTTCCTCTGCCAATTCCGGCAAATACATAATCGTTAACTGACTTTGATGAATGGAAAAAGTATAGGTAGTTAACGAAATATATTTGTCTTTCAAAGCCGCGAGTTGGCTTTCAAGGTTGTCATCCAACGCGAAGAAATGGAACATTACCTGGTTGCCCAAGATGTCTTCGAGATAATAGTTGGTATAACTACCGCTTGTTATCTCGCGTACATATCCTTCGGTTTTAATCAGTTTATAATGATTATCCATATCGAAGCGATCCCATGCGAGCAGTTCCTCAACCGTAACTTCTATCGGGTTCGTAAAGTCGACCGGATTGTCGGAAGACAATATTTCGACCTCGGGGAATCTCACTTGCAAAGTATCGGTTTCTTTGTTAAGAAGATCCAATTCGCCCGTGACGTATACCTTGTCGCCAACGGAAACCACCTTTGCCGATTCCGTTCCGTACACGTAAAGGCCTCCGGTCCTGTCGGTTAAAATGAACCCTTCTTCGAAAACGAAAGCTACAATGCCGGTAATCTCGATTTCGGTTCCAACGCTTAATTTCTTAATGTCAGAAATTCTTTGCATGTCGGCCAAAGCCGTGACGTTGATTTCCACGGTATGGTCGGCTTCGCCGCCCGTGTCGCCGCTCAAGTAAATTTTAACTGTGATTTTTACCGCTGTGTCTTCGGCGGGCGCCGTGAATTTTCCGGTGGCGTCGATTACCGCAAGATTATCGGTAGTCCAAACGTATTTGACGCCTTCGATTAGCGAATCCCTTGCCTCTGTCACAAAGTTCAAATCCGCGTCAACATCGTCGCCATCCTTTACGATACCCAAGATATCCTCTACGGCTATCGAGATTTTTTGCTGGTCGCTAAGATCCTCGCTAAGCTCTAAGTCGCCGGTTCTGCCAAGAAATCCGAGTATCCAACCCTCGTCAACGCTGTACCCGTATACCAAGATCTTTAGCGTGACCTTGGATTCCGCAAGGTTCTTTAGCGAACCGATAGACTTGGACTGATCTGTCACGTAAATGGTTTGCGCGTCCTCGCCAAGTTCGTCAACGAGATATACCTTGTCTCCGACAAGGACGATATATCCCTCAAACAACAATCCTTTTCCGTACAACTCTTCGCCCGGGACGGCGGTTTTGATGTTCGCCGAGGTGATCGTAAAATCAAAATCGGAAACCGCGGCGTCCGCATAGGTCAACGGATCGTCGTGATTGTCATTGTCAACCTTTTTCACGGTATAAACATCGTAAATCATCCGGATATATTTCGAAGAACGGTTGTCGACTTTGCCTTTGCCGAGGATTTCTACCTTATTTCCGACGGCAAGGTCTCCGATATTATCCTGAACAAATATCACGCCCGTCTCATCCGCGACATAATAATTGCCTTGTTGGTCGAGGCCGATAATAACGCCGACGGTTCTTACAAAATCCAAATCGCCGTTATCTATTAAATCGATCGCCTGTTTTACCGTCGAAAGCGCAACCCCTTTAGCGATGACCTTAATTGTAACTTCCTTCTCGCTGGCGCCGAAAATTACGGTCGCGGTTAGGGTCACTTCGGTATCGGTATCCGGCATCGTAAGTTTTCCTTGATTGCTGATTACGTTGGGTTTGTTAGAAGACCAAGAAATCGTTACGTTGCGGGCGTCTTTCGTAATCAAATCCAAATCATTATAGAAAGTTTTTCCGTCATACGTCGCGGTAAGGTAATCTACCGCCAAGTCGACTTTTTCTTCGTCGGTCAGTTCCGGCTCTTCTATCTCCTCTATCGTATCCGGCAAGATCATCAAAGTCATTTTTTGTTGATTCCGGACATACGTATAAGCGCAGAAAGATATATACTTATCTTTTAACTCTTTGAGCTCGTTTTCGGTCGCTTTCGAAAGGGCGTTATAATGCAGCATAATTTGTTGGCCGCCCGCCTCGATATGGAAGCGATCATAGCTGCCGGATTTGCTTTGGCGGACATAGCCTTCAAGTTTATAAAGCACGTAAAAGTTCCCTTGGTCTTCGGTGTCAAGCGCGAGTATCTCGGCAACCGTCTTCTCCGGAGCGTCTTCATAACTTACGGGCTCGTCGCTTAAACTAACCAAAACCTCGGGATCAGAAACCTGAATGGCGTCGCCGTAGAAACTGATCTTCCCTTCGATTGAAACGATGTCGCCGACTTTCACGTCGCCGGCGTTTCCGCGGTCATAAATGTAGATTGCGCCGGTTTCGTCCTGAACAAGAAAACCTTGGCCCTCGATGCGGTGAACCACCAACACGTCAGTAAGCTCGACCGGATCGTTATTTTGATATTCCGTTTTAATCTCGCTAATCGGGATTATTTTATCGCCCGGGGGGACATCCACGTCCCATTCCCTGGTTTTTGAGTATTTCCCTTTTGAAACGGTCGCCTTAAGTTTGGCGTAACCCCAGTCGTTAATCTGTTCGCCTTCCTCGTTTTCCTCATATGGCGTCGGCGTCATCACAACATACCAAAATTCGCCGCGCTTTTCAAGTTTGGCCGTTCCGTCTTCGCATTCCAATTCCCACACGATTTCCAAATTGTGTTTAATCGTCGTGTTCCTCGGTATTTTGAATGTTTTTCGCTCAATTATTATCGCTATTGAGTTTATGGCTTCCTCCACCATTTTTTCGTCGGCGCTTGGTTTTTTATCGCACGCCGCGAAAAATAAAACGGTCAAAGCCAAAAACACGAATAACATAAGTTTTTGAGCATTCTTTTTAATAAATGTCACAAATTTTGTCCTCCTTATTTATTCTTGATTCGCGCTCAACACGAAATCATTAATCGTATCTTCCGTAATATTTCCAAGTTTGATTTGATAATATACTTTGTTGTTTTCAAACGGGTTAACATATTTGCTTACGCCGCCGATAACATCATACTTCTTCCCGACAACGATGAATTCGCGGGAAAGTTTGGGCGTGACGTCGCCGTCAACCCTAACCTGTACCTCGGCGCCGCTTTTCAGCGTGCCCCTGATCGTGTAGGCTCCGTTAGCGGCGGCGGGTTTGCCGACATACTCCACGGTAAATTCTTTAATCCTCACGACATATCCTTCATAACTCTGAAGGCTTTCCGCATCCTCGTCCACGTCGCGGATCATCACTTCGGTGCCGGAATCCTTGATTCTAATCTTATGCGGGTTAACG
>Ga0208693_1002384_pt1 | contig 12458 bp, 12 predicted proteins | sample AD_UKC071_MetaG_FD_184438 | JGI IMG/M metagenome (GOLD analysis project Ga0208693, IMG submission 184438) | Active sludge microbial communities of municipal wastewater-treating anaerobic digesters from USA - AD_UKC071_MetaG (SPAdes) (version 2) | ecosystem: Engineered > Bioreactor > Anaerobic >... | reverse complement strand
CGGCCAAGCTGAGCGTGCTCGGCACCGATGCGGTGGCCTCCCACGGACACTACGGACGCCTCACCGGCGGATCTGGAGCCACGCTGACCAACCACGGATACCCCGGCGACGCGGGGCCTTCCGTGGCTGTCGAGATGCACTCAATCTTGTAAGAACGGCAGTTGATTCTAAGAATTAGCCGACGTGATGCACCTCGGGCGTGTCGCGCTCGTTGCTTATGATTTCTGGATGGTCGATCGCGACGGCCAGTGATGCGTGCCGGGCGCGGGCGGCGGGTGACCAACGCCATGGCTGGTCTCGGGCACACACACGGCGGTGAAACTTTCGACGCATCGCACTGATGCGATGTAGGAGCGGGGCCTCCGCTCCTCGTGGGTTACCTCCGCCAGCGGGATGCTGGGGAGTGCTCATGTAGTCCATCGGATTCGAGGAGGCCCCTTGTCATGGAAGGGTATGCCGGGCAGCAGTTCGTCGGGATCGATCTACATAGTCGCGGTAACGCGGCGAAGGGATGACTGACGGCCCTCCGCGCCCTCCTGCCATCGCGAGAAAAACAACCTGAACAACGTGACACTCGCCGGCAAGGCCGCATCGTCGAGCAAGATGACGGTCAGGCGTCAAGGCCCCTACCGGCCGCTGCGCGGTCGAGCTTCGCTCGAGCCTTTGACCCCCGACCGCCATCTCGTCATGCCCGCCCAGAAGCCGGCAGACCAGAACACCACCCACAGCGCCCATTGACACGGCCCCGCTCCAACAGGGATGACCTGCAGCAAATGCCTCGTCCCGTAGCTGAGAACCCGGTCGCGCGACCAGAAGATCTCGGCAAGTCGCCGTCAATGTTCTGTGGGGGTCGGCGGACGCGACTCCTGGGCAAGGGCCGATGTTCAACCCGAGCGCAGCACGGCGGGGAGCGGTCGGTCTCGCCGGGTAGGACGGGCTCGGGCAGCTCATCCGGCCCCTGCGTCCGCGCGAACCTCTGAGAGAAAGACGGTGAACGTGGTCGATCGGGCCGCGAGCCGATACTGCGGGAGGACTTCGGGTCCACAGGCCGCAGAGCCGAGTCCGTGCTGGGCCGCATCGATGTTGACCCAGATCCGACCGCCGGGCGTGAGGTCGGTCGGGTGCCTCGCGGCATCGATGTCTTCGCTCGTCCAGCGACGGGCGGTGAACTCGACATGTGGGCGACCCTCGATCCGCAGGCCGGTGCCGTGCCGACTGGTCAGCGAGGCCCATCGGACCTCGGTACGGTTGCCGTTCTCCTGCGGCACCACGTACGGGGTCTGAAGTGCTTCGACCGTGCTCAAGAACCGACCGATCCGGGCGGCCCGACGGGAGTCGGGATAGGCCTCTCCCGGGCCGCACCCGAACCATTCGACCATCCCGAGGTCGCCGGGCAGGCCGAGCCGGAGGCCGAGCCGTGGCAGCGGGAGGGGCCAGGCGCCGTCCGGTTCGACGTCGAGGGTCAGCACCAGCGCGTCGTCGACGGCGGACCACCCGTACCTCGCCAGCAGCCCGAGATCGGTGCCTGCGGGTGCGACGCGGGTGGAGACGACCAGGGCATCGGCCGTGGTCTGGATGCGGATGGTGCGGTGCTGCATGCGGTGAAGCCCCAGGGCCCGCCACCCGGCCGCGAGACCCCCTCCTTCATCGGGAGGGCCCTTGTCGTTGTCGGTGGGTGCCCGCCAGACGTCCAGCCTTGGTCCATCCAGCTCGAGGTCGCCCAGCCGCTGAAGCCTGCCACTGACCGGGTCGAAGTCAGCGCAGCCGACGCGAATGAGGTCCGGGTGCACCGCGGGTCCAGCCGTCCACCGCAGCGGCCGCAGCAACGGTGACGGCGAGACCTGCACCTGACCCCAGGCCACCTCGTGACCGGCTGGTGCCCAGGACGCGTCCTCTGCCAGCGCCGCTCGGATCGTCAGCCACGCCTCGTCCCGGCTCGCTGGCAGCCGCGGCCACGGGACGACAGCTTCGCCGCCGGGGAGCACCGGACCCACCTCGAGGGTGCCTTCGTCCCTCGGCGTGCCGCCGTGCTCCAGCGTCCAGGAGAAGCGCAGGTGCGACAGGGAGCGGAAGTCGTGCAGGTTGACGATGCGCACTGTGCGGTTCGCGGGGTCACCGGTGATCCGGACCGGCTCGAAGACCTTCTTGAGCTCCAGCATTCCCGGTGAGGCGGTGCGGTCGGGGAACAGCAGGCCGTCGATGACGAAGTTGCCGTCGTGGACCGTCTCCCCGAAGTCGCCTCCGTAGCCGAAGTACTCGACGCCGTCCGCCGTGACCTGCCGGATCCCTTGGTCGATCCACTCCCACACGAAGCCGCCTTGGCACCGCGCATGACGCTCGAACAGTTCCTGGTAGTCGGTGAGCCCACCCGGACCGTTCCCCATGGCGTGCGCGTACTCGCAGAGGACGAACGGCATGGTCCGACGCCGGGCGTCGAGCACCGGGTCCGCCAGGGGAGGTTCGTCCCCGCGACCGATCGCATCGACCTCGGCCGGGCTGGCGTACATGCGGCTGTAGACGTCGACGTCCGCACAGGACTGGTCGCCCTCGTAGTGCAGCGGGCGGGATCGGTCGCGGTTCCGCGCCCATGCCGCCATTGCCGAGAGGTTCCCACCGGTGCCGCTCTCATTGCCCAAGGACCACATGATGATGCTCGGGTGGTTCTTGTCCCGTTCGACCATCCGGCGCATCCGGTCGACTAGGACGTCACGCCATTGCGGGTCGGCGACGGGGTTGGCCCGCCAGCCGGCTCGTTCGAACCCGTGGGTCTCCAGGTCGCACTCGTCGACGACGTACAGGCCGATCTCGTCGCACAGGTCGAGGAACCGCGGGTGCGGCGGGTAGTGGCTGGTACGCACGGCATTGAGATTGTGGGCCTTCATGAGAAGCACGTCGCGGAGCATCTGCTCCTCAGGAACGGCCCGGCCCTCATCGGGGTCGAACTCGCTCCGGTTGACCCCACGCAGCAGGATCCGACGGCCGTTGACGGTCAACAGCCCATCGACCACCGCCACCGTGCGGAACCCGATCCGGACCGGGACCCGTTCGCCGCCGGTGGCGACCGTGGCCTGGTAGAGCCGCGGCTCCTCCGCGCTCCACGGCTCCACGCCCTCGACCCGGGCGGTCTCGCCGGCAGCGAGGTCCAGGCCCAGCTCGGGCACGGTGAGCCGGGCCGGAACGTCAGTGTCGACACGCAGGGTGCCGGCACCGGTCGCGTGGTCGAAGTCGGCGTGGACGAAGAAGTCGTCCAGGCAGGCCGCGGGCCGGCTCAGTAGTGTGACGTCGCGGAAGATGCCCGACAGCCACCAGGTGTCCTGGTCCTCCAGGTAGGAGCCGAACGACCACTGATGGACTCGGACCGCGAGCAGATTGACGCGGCCGGGCCGCAGCAGGTGCCCGACGTCGAACTCGACCGGCAGGCGACTGCCGGTCGCGATGCCGAGCTCCACACCGTTGAGCCAGGCGCGCAGGCATGAGTCGACGCCGTCGAAGCGGAGAACTGCGTCCATCCCCGCCCACGCGCTCGGCACGTGGAAGGCCCTCCGATAGTCCCCGGTCGGGTTCTCGTCGGGGACGTGCGGCGGCTCGACCGGGAACGGGAACGCGTGGTTGGTGTAAGCCGGCGCCCCGTGCCCGTGCAACTGCCAGTGCGACGGCACTGGCAACACCTCCCAGGTGGTGTCGTCGTAGCCCGGTGCGACAAAGTCCAGCGGGGCGTCGCTGCGCGGCGACAGCCGGAACGCCCAGGATCCGTTCAACGAGAGCGCCGGGGCGGCCGAGGAGAACCAGGCACGCGCCGCCCGTACCCCGGTGGGCGGGGCTACGTCCACGTTGCGATTCGACGTCCGCACGCCCCCGATCACCCCTTGACCCCGCCGGCGCCGAGGCCGCTGCGCCAGAAGCGCTGCAGCATCAGGAAGGCGATGATGATCGGCACGACCGAGAGCAGCGACCCGGTGAGCACCGCCGTCGCCAACGTCGGGTCCTGCAGCGCCTGGGAGTTCCAGGTGTACAGGCCCAAGGTAATCGGGAACAACTTCCGGTCGGTGAGCATGATCAGCGGCAGGAAGAAGTTGTTCCAGATGACGATGAACTGGAACAGGAAGATCGTGACCAGGGCGGGCTTCAGCAGGTGGATCACCAGGCCGAAAAAGATGCGGTACTCGCCGGCACCATCGAGGCGCCCGGCCTCGATGAGCGCGTCGGGGACTGAGGAGGTGATGTAGATGCGGGCCAGGTACACGCCGAACGGGCTGACCAGGCTCGGCAGCAGCACCGACCAGTACGTGTTCGTCATGCCGACCTTGGCGAAGATGAGGAAGATCGGCAGGGCGAGTGCGGTGGCGGGGACGAGGACGCCGGCGAGGATGGTGTTGAAGACCACCTCCCGGCCGCGGAAGGCGTACTTGGACAGGGCGTAGCCGGCCATGGCGGCGATCACGGTGCCCACGGCGGCGCCGCCGACGGCGTACAGCAGGCTGTTGAGCAACCACGTCCAGAAGATGCCCCCGTCCCGAGTCACCGTGTCGGCCACGTTCGTGCCGAACTGCATGTCCGAGAACCACAGGCCCGCAGTGGTGGTGAGGTCACCCTGTGACTTCGTCGAGGCGACGAAGAGGTACCACAACGGCAGCAGAAAGCACGCCGTGGCGGTGAACAGCACCGCGACGGGCAAGACCGACGCCAGCGGCGACTGTCCGAGTGGCTTGTCACCCGGGGCTGCTTGCGCGCTCACTGAGCCCACCTTTCGGAGAACTTGAGGAAGAGGAAGGACAGCACCGCCGTCGCGGCCGCGAGCAGGAAGGACAGCGCCGCGGCGTAGTTGTAGGCGTTGCCCGAGGCCGCGGTGAAGACGAGCAGGTTCGGCGTGTAGGTGCTGGAGATGCTGGTGGAGATCGACCGCAGGACTTGCGGCTCGGTGAACAGCTGCAGCGTCCCGATGATCGAGAACACGCCGGTGAGGATGACCGCGTCGCGGATCAGCGGGATCTTGATCCGCAGGGCGATCTGCCAGTTCGTGGCGCCGTCGACGTGTGCGGCCTCGTAGATGTCACGGTCGATCGCCTGGAGGTTCGAATGCATGATGAGCATGTTGTAGCCGGCATAGGTCCACGTGACGATGATGGCGATCGACCACAGGACCCATCCGTCGCCGAGGAAGTCGACCGGGAAGAAGTCGGCGACCGGACCGAGACCCGGGGTGAACAAGAACCCCCACACGATCGTGCCGATGACGACCGGCACGGCATAGGGCACGAAGTAGCTGAGCCGGAAGAATCGCTTGAGACGTGCGAGCGAGGAGTCGAGGATCAGCGCGAACAGCATGGCGATGATCAGCATGACCGGGACCTGGACGACCCCGAACAGGAGCACCCGACCGACGCTGCTCAGCAAGGCAGGATCACTGATCGCCTGGGCGTAGTTGGACAGCCCGCCCCACGCGTCCCGCGCCGGACCGAAAGCGCCGTCCCGCTCGGTGACGAAGAAGCTCCGCACGAATGAGTAGCCGATCGGCAGCAGGTAGAACAAGAGGAAGAGTGTCCCGAACGGGGCCAGGAAGCCGATGATCGCGCGGCGTTCACTGCGACGCTGGGCCCGGCTCGGTGTTGCCGTGGCGGCTGCCGTGGCCCGGTTAGCGGTCTGGACACTCATCGGATCTTCACCTCCAGCGCCTGCAGGCGCATAGCCGTCTGCGTCTCGCGGTCGGCCGCGGCCAGCGCATCGGTCAGCGTGGCGTCCCCGGCGAGGGCCTTGCCGAACCCGTCGGCAAGGGCCGCGTTGGTCTGGGTCATCGTCGGACCCCACGCGAAGCCACCTTTGACCTGGCCGGCGGCCTCGGCGAACACGTCGAAGATGTGCTGGCCGCCGTAGAACTCGACCGGCTTCTTGAGGAACGGCAGCTCGATCCCGTCCTTGGTGGCGGGATAGAGCCCACCCGAGCGGTTGAGCAATTCCAGGGACTTGGGGTCGGTGTTGAGCCAGAGAGCGAACTTGGCCGCCTCGTAGGGGTGCTCACTACCGCGGAGCACGGCGGTGGTCGACCCGCCCCAGTTCGCCGCGGAGGGGCCGTTCCCGCTCCACTGGGGCATCGGCGCCACCGCCCACTTCCCGGTGGTCGAGGGGACGTTGGTCGACAGGGTCGAGTTGCCCCAGACCGCGCTGATCCAGGTCAACACCTTGCCGTCGGCGAGGGCCTTGGTCCACGGCGTGGAGAAGCCCTGCAGGGGCGTCACCAGGTGGCGCGCCAGGAGGTCCTGCCAGTAGTCGGCCACCTCCGTCGTGGGGCGATCGCCCACGCTCACCTGCCAAGTGCTTCCTTCCGTGTTGAACCACGAGGCCCCGTGCTGCCAGGCCAAGCCCTCGAACCAGCCGACATCGCGTTGCGGGAAGCTGGTGAGGTAGACCGAGGGGTCCTTGCGGTGGACCTCCTCGGCCGCCACCCGGAACTCGTCCCACGTCTTGGGCACCTGGATGCCGTACCGCTCGAACAGGTCCTTGCGGTAGAACATGGCCATCGGCCCGGTGTCCTGCGGAATCGCGAAGACACCCTCGCCGCCGAAGGTGGCCTGGTCCCAGGCGAAGCCGATGAAGCGATCGCCCGCGTCGGGCTCGAGGCACTTGGAGATGTCGCGCAGACCCTGCTGGAGCCGGAAGCTCGGCAGCATGTCGAACTCGACCTGGGCCAGGTCGGGTTCGGTGTTGGCCTTGAGCGCGTTGAACATGTTCTGGTAGGTGCCCTGGTTGCCGCCCGCGACGGCATTGAGCTCCACCCGGATGTCCGGATTCTCCGCGTTCCACATGTCGACGGCCTTGTCCATGCCCGGCACCCACGACCAGAACGACAGCGTCACCTTGCCCGACGACCGGGCACACGCGGTCGAGGCCGGTTCGGGCCCGGACGTGCCGCACGCGGCCAACGACAACGCCGCGACGAGAACGGCGCCCATGACCGCGGCCCTACTGGACCGCCCTCGTGCACGAACCACGTCAGACTCTCCTTCCCTCGCCGGCGCCTGTCGGTGTCGCCGCCGGTGCGCAGTCCCCGATCGGCAAGACTGGGACAGCAGGCGATCCACACACGAGGGGGACGGCCAAAGACAACACGGTCACAGCACCTCCGGGTCTGGTGCGGGCGTGCGCTCGCCGGGGCTCCGGCACCTCGCGCACGGGATCACCCGTGTGAGCAAGGTAACATGAAAACGGCACGAGTGACCTAGTTTCATCCGAGAGAATTGGACGACTCTGTGACGCAGACGCTGCGGCGAGGGCCGTACACCAAGACGGCGAAGCGGCGCGACCAGATCCTCGACGCGGCGCTCCAGGTCTTCGCGGCCCACGGCTACCACGCCGGATCCCTCCGGGAAGTGGCCAGAGTCGCCGAGATGAGCCTGTCCAACCTGACGCACCACTTCAACACCAAAGAAGACCTCCTGCTGGCTCTGCTGGAACGGCGAGACGCCGACAGCCCTGGGCAGCGCACCGGCACCGGAGACCTCGTCGCCGACGTGCTCGCCCAGGCGACGTGGAACCAGACCATCCCCGAGCTCATCGCCCTGTACACGGTGCTGTCAGCGGAGTCCGTCACCCACGACCACCCCGGACGGGCCTACTTCACCGAGCGGTTCGCCACCGTCCGTCGGGGCTTCCAGGAAGAGTTCGAAAAGCTCCGGGACGCCGACCGCCTACGACCCGGAGTGGACCCCGAGCTCATCGCCGGCTGCATCACCGCACTGTGGGACGGGATCCAACTGCAGTGGCTTCTGCAGCCGGGCCACATCGATGTCATCGTCCACCTGCGGACCTTCCTCGACCTCGTCGTAGCACCCGCGGACCCCGCTGCTGGTCGGTGAACCGACCGCGACACGGCGAGCACCCCTTCCGTCCACGTGAGAGGCACGTGTAGCGGCGTTTCACGCAGGACAAGGGAATTCTGCCCGGCATGCCCGCCCTCATCTCGTGGTTCCGCATGGACGTGACGACCCTCCATGCAGCGCGAGCTGCTCGACCGCCGCGCCTGGACCTCCCGGGTGGAGCTGGCCGCGGCGATCTTCGAGTGGATCGAAGGCTGGTACAACCCCCGCCGCCGGCACTCCACCCTTGGCGACCTGTCCCCGCACGAGTACGAAGCGCTTCACACCGCCGCCGCGGCCGCGGCATGATCACCACACTGAACCTGTCCGGGAAACCGGGTCAGGCTCCTCCGCGTGTTAAGTTGATGTGGCGGGTTGGGATCGTGGGGTGTGGCCTCCCCAGAGGCCCCAGTACCTCACCGGTCAGACGTTGGTGGTCGACGGCGGGTTGACCGCGCAGAGCCCGCTGGCCGCGGCCCGCCGCTCCAGCATTCCGGACCAACCATGACCACACCGCGACCTTCGATGCGCCGCGACCACCCGGGCCCCAGGCTGGCCGCCCGGTCCCGCGCCAGCACCGACCTCGGCTACGCCGCCGCCACCCTCGAGCTGCCCAGCAACGGCGGCCGCGCCCGCTTGGCCCGCATCGAGCAGGCCCGGAGCGCCTTGCAGCAGACCCTCAGGGCCGGCGGGCGACCGACCGAGGACGTCATCGACGCCTTCATCCTGCCGCTGGTCGACCAAGCGGTCCCCGAATGGCAGGCCGCCCTGGATGCCCTGCTGGAGCTACCGGAACTTGGAGGCGCCGTGGGCTACTCCGGAGGAGTCATCGCCATCGGCGCCCGCCTGGCCGCCCGGGACCCCCGGATCGCCGCCGCGGGACTGTTCGCTGGCAGCTTCATCCCTCGCACCATCCTCGACGAGGCCCGCGACGTCACCATCCCGCTCCATGTGCTGCTGCAGTGGGACGACGAAGGCAACGACCGGCAACGAGCACTGGACCTGTTCGACGCGTTCGGCTCCACCGAGAAGACGCTGCAGGCCAACCTGGGCGGCCACACCGGCGTCCCGGCGTTCGCCGGTGAGGACGCCGCCCGGTTCTTCGCCCGTCACCTGACGATGCAGAAGGCCCACGCATGAGGCGGGCCAGCGACATCAGGCACCCGGCGGCCAACAGCGCAGCCGGCACGGCAGGTACACCCCGGCGGCACCCGCGGCACCTGTCAGGAGGTGCCCGATGAGGGCCCTCGTAGTCTGTGTGATCGTGTCCGCCGACGGCTACTACGCCGGACCAGGAGGGGATGTCACCGTCCTTCCCTTCGACGACGGCTTCAACGTCTACGGACTGGAGCGGCTGCGGGCCGCCGACATCGAACTGACCGGACGGGTCTCCTACGAGCAGTTCAGGGCCCACTGGCCGGACATAGTCGACGACCCCGACGCTTCCCAGATCGAGCAGGCCATCTCGCGAGAGCACAACGCGAAACGACAGCTCGTCGTCTCCGACTCACTAACGATCGCCGGCGACGAGCCGTGGGCGGCGTCGACGACCGTGATCCAACAAGTGCAGGCCCACGAGACCGTGCGCGAGCTGCTCGACGGCGACGGCGGGGACGTCCTCGTGTTCGGCAGCCGAGCCGTGTGGAACGACCTGCTCGTCGCCGGACTGGTCACCGAATTGCACCTGCTCGTCGGGGCGAAGCTGCTCGGAGACGGAGTCCCGATGTTCACCGGGCCCCCGACCGTGCTGCAACTGGCCGAGGTCCGCCGACTGGAGGACTCCTCCCTAGTCCTCCACCGATACCTGGCGGGCGACCGATGACCACCAGGGCCGCACCGCCCGTGCCGCCCCACCCGCTCGTTGATCCCTCGACCCTGTCGCGCCCCAGCTACCGCGAGGACACGCCATGACTCTGGTGAAACGGTTCGACCACGTCGGTGTCACGGTGCGCGACCTGCGCGCGGCGACGACGTTCTTCAAATCCCTTGGACTCGAACCGGACGGCGATCCACAGATCGCAGAGGGCGGCTGGCTGGAGGACGTCATCGGCATCGACGGCGCCAGGGTCGAAGTGGTCACGCTCCGCGCCCCCGGCGACAGCCCCGGCATCGAACTAGCACGGTTCCACCACCCCGCCCACGAACACGGCCCTCACACCGCGGCGGCCAGCGAGCCCCGGCTGCGCAGCGTCGCACTCGAAGTGCACGATCTCGACACCGCCGTGGCCACCGTGCAACGCGACGGGTACGAACTCGTCCGCACCATCGGGAACTACCAGGACGTGTTCCGACTCTGCTACATCCGCGGACCACAGCAGATCATCGTGTTGGTCGCACACGGACCGGCGGCTGACCCGAGAGGGCCTTAACCGACACCGCCGCACCGAGAGCCCTCGCCCCCGCAAAAGAACCCCTTGCGGGGGCGAGGCAAGCCAGGAGTACTACACCTCTGGCCGGTCTCCGCATGCCCCGACCGGGACGGGTGTCCCAGCGTCGTCAGATCCCGGACGACCTACTTTGATGACCAACACACACCAGGCCGATCTCGTCAAAGTGTCCCGCGTGCTCGTTGTCAATCTCTCCTGCATCCCGACAACCTGACGCCTCGAGCTCCGCGTAGAGGTCCGCCTCGAGGACGACGCTCACCACCACTCGAAGGGGCGGGATGCGGGAGAAGAGGACGGAGTCTCCGGAGATGCGCTGGTCCGGTCCGGCACCAAGACCGTCCAGGGACTCGCTCTGGCTGCTGACTGCTGAGGTGAGGTCCTCCAGGGCCGACACCAGAGCAGCCGGCATCCACTGGTCGACGGGTGTCTCGAAGGAGGTGCTCACGGCTGCCTTGGCTCCAGCGGTTGGTGGGTTCTACCGCTCAGGCTTCTCCATCCGCCCACTGAGGGCAAGAGGGCGCGCCCAACAGTTTCGCGTGCTGCGCCAGATGGTCATCGTGTGTGCGGGCAAGACCCCGCGCACCCCGATCAGGCCGATCGTTGGCCCATCTGCCCGGACCGCGCATCGGTCCGGGCAAGGGCTGCCAGTCGGGTTGCCCGCGAGGCTCCACAGCCCAGCTCGTCCTGGATGGTCCGGCGTGAGGCTTGCCCGCCGGCGGCCTGGTCCAGGCGGCGGATGACCTCGATGGCGCGGTCGTCCTCGGTTCGTTCCGCGGCGGGGTGGGATGGCTTGCCCGCGGCCGGCTTGTCGACCAGGTGCAGCTGCTCGCTCGTCGACGGGCGGACCGGGCCGGGCTTCCCGCCGGCGGGGGTGGTGGGCGATCCGCTTGCGGGGAGCGGCGCGGGCCGGGAGGCGGGCGTCGAGACGCTCCGGGATGAGGCCAGGGGCGAGACCTGGTTGGGCTCGGTCTGCTCAGAGGGGGTGGTGTAGGGGGTCCCGGGCCGGGCAGGGGCGATCGGGCCGGACCGGCGGGACGTTGAGGCCAGCACCTCGATGCCCAGGGCCAGTGCGATCGGGGGCCAGGCGGCGACGGCGCGGGCGGTCCATGTCGGTTGGGCGCTGGCGATGTTGGAGGCCAGGCTGGCGGCCAGGCCAAGGGCGAGCATGAGCCAGGTCAAGAAGGTGGTCCGCCGGCCGGACTTGGAGTCGGCCAGGACGACCGCGGCCGCGGCGGCGATCGCCCCGTCGATGCTGAGCGGGAGAAGCCAGGCGGTCAGCTCAGGTTCTCCGGCTGTGCGGGCGAGTGCCTGCACGTGGGAGAAGGAGATCACTGCGGCGGTGGCGGCCACCGTGGCCACGCCCAGGATGGCAGTCATCCGGCCGGTCTGGCGGTGCGGCGTTTGGGTCACGACGGCGTTCCGTTCTGCTTGAGGATGCGGGTGGGTGTGCGTTCTGGGAAGGGTCATTGCGGGGCGGTCTGTGACGGGGGTCAGGGCGGCGATCTACGCTCGGTCGCATGTCGACGTCGGGCCAGGCCGGGCCACCGGTCCGGGCCGGGATCCCGTTGAAGGACCGCCCGGTCAACGGGGTCGCGCGTGAGGAGCCTGCTCCTGCTGACGCTCCGGCGTGGCAGCGGTGGTGCGTGGTGAACCACCCGGTGCATGGTCTGGCCCAGGGGTTGGTGTTGCAGTGGGCGCAGGACCAGCGAGGCTGGGTGGACAAGGTGGTGTTCGTGCTCGAGCAGGCTGGTGGGGACGTGACGGTCCAGGAGTGGCTGCCCGCGGACCGGTTGCGGCCGGCGCGCGCGTGAGTCAGGCCGTAGCACCGGTCTTGGCGTACCGCTTGATGGACCAGGCCATCGGCTCGTAGTAGCTGGAGCCCTTCAGCTGGACGATCTCCACGGTCTTGCCGGGGCGGGGTGCGTGGATCATCTGCCCGTTGCCGATGTAGATGCCGACGTGCCCGAAGCTGCCTGGTGAGCCCGACCCGTTCTCGCTGAAGGCGATCACGTCGCCGGGCTGCATCTTCGTCCAGTCTCTGGGCACGGTGGTCCCCCTGGCGTCCTTTCCCTGGTCCTCAGCGCTGTGCGGCAGCTGGATCCCGGTGGAGTTGTAGACGGCGAACATGACCAGGCCTGAGCAGTCGAAGCCGACCGTCTTGGTGCCGTCGAGGCTGGGGCTGGAGTAGATGCCCAGGCTTGGGCCCTGGTAGTTGCCTCCG
>Ga0208693_1002382_pt1 | contig 12461 bp, 10 predicted proteins | sample AD_UKC071_MetaG_FD_184438 | JGI IMG/M metagenome (GOLD analysis project Ga0208693, IMG submission 184438) | Active sludge microbial communities of municipal wastewater-treating anaerobic digesters from USA - AD_UKC071_MetaG (SPAdes) (version 2) | ecosystem: Engineered > Bioreactor > Anaerobic >... | reverse complement strand
CATGATCTCCTCCGAAATGGAGGAAGTCCTCCGTATGTCCGACCGCATCGTTGTGATGTGCGACGGACGCATCACCGGCGTCCTTCCCAACGCTGAGGCCACCCAGGAAAAGATCATGGAGCTGGCCACGCGATTCAACCCAACCGAACACCAGATTGAGGCGTGACCCAATGAGCACCAACACCACCGCCGTGTCCGCGTCCACGATGAAGTGGGCTATCCCCGAGCGCTACAAGGTCTTCCTTCAGCAAGGGATGGTCCTGCTGGTCGTCGTCCTCCTCGCCGTGTTCTTCACTATCATGAAACCGAACTTCGCCAGCTGGTCGAACATCTCGTCGCTCCTGCTGGCCTCGGTCGTCACCGGCGTCCAAGCGCTCGGGCTTTCTTTCGTCATCGCGACTGGCGGCATCGACCTGACCCCCGGCCTGGGCATGGCGGCCACCTCAACTTTCACCGCGATCCTGATCGCCGACGCTGGGCTGCGGCTGCCGATCTGGGTGGGCATCCTGGGCGGCCTCCTCGCCGGCGCACTGATCGGACTGATCAACGGGTCGCTGGTCGCCTACGTTCGGATGCAGCCCATGATCGCCACCCTGGCGATGATGATGGTCTGTGCCGGAACGGCGCTGGTCATAGCCAACGGCAAGACGATCTCGCTCCGGTCGATCCAGGGCTGGGAGTCCATCGCCATGGGGCAGGTCATCCCGGGTGTGCCGAACGGCGTCACCATCTTGATCCTGCTGGCGATCATCGCCGGCGTCGTGATGAACAAGACCGCGATCGGACGCTATTCGCTCGCGATCGGCTCGAACAAGGAGGCCACCAGGATCTCGGGTGTGAACACCCGTCGCTGGGAGGTGTTGGCCTACGTCATCTGCGGTGTGTTCACCGGCATCTCCGGCATCCTGATGTCGTCCCGGCTCGCCGCTGCTCAGCCGACCCTCGGCCAGGGCTATGAGATGTACGCCATCGCTGCGGCCGTGATCGGTGGCACCTCCCTGCGGGGCGGACGGGCGTCCATCTTCGGCGCCGTGATCGGTGCCGTCACCATCCAGACCATCTTCAACGGGCTGACCGTAATGGGCGTCCAGGACCAATGGCAGAAGGTCGTCCTTGGCGTTGTCGTCCTGATCGCCGTCTTCGTCGACATCATGCGGCGCGGCGGCAAGGAAGAGTGACGCCCCAACTCAAGAACTCGGCCGGGTGGTCCGGTCCCGAGAAAGCAGTCCTCCCAGAACAAAGAAAAGGAGAACGTTCATGAAGAAATTCATTGCAGGCGTGGCCGGTGCGACCATCGCCGTCCTGGCGCTCAGCGCGTGCAGCGCCGGTGGAACCGCGGCCACCAGTGCAGCTGCCGGCGCCAGCAGCGCTGCCGGCGGCTCGATCAAGGTTTCCCTGATCGCGAAGGGCACCTCGGACTACTGGACCCTGGTGAAGAACGGTGCTGAAGCCGCCGGTAAGGATCTGGGCGTCGAGGTGACCTACAACGCCACCGACACGGAGAACGAGGGCGACAAGCAGCTGAACCTGCTCACCGCCGCGATCAACGACAAGCCGCAGGGAGTTGCGATCGCTCCGCAGGACGGCGCACAGGACGGCGCGCCCACCGTGCTGGATCAGGCCAAAGCCGCGAACATCCCGGTTGCGGTGTTCGACACCCCGTTGAAGAGCTGGGACGGTGCCATCGCCACCATCGCGTCCGACAACGAGGGCATCGGCGCCCAGGCCGCGGAGAACCTGTCCAAGCTGATCGGCGGCAAGGGCAAGGTCGCCATGGTCATCCAGGGTGTCACTGGTACCGCCGCACTGCGCCGCGACGGCTTCGCGAACTGGATGAAGGCCAATGCGCCGGACATCCAGGTCGTCGACATCCAGAATGGCGAGGCCGACCCGGCCAAGTCCCGCGACAAGGCCCAGGCCATCCTGCAGGCCAACCCCGACCTGGCTGGCTTCGCCGGCACCAGCGACTACTCGACGATCGCGATCGCCGATGAGGTCGCCGCAAAGGGCGGGACGGTGAAGGTCGTCGGTGTCGACGCCTCGCCGGACGTGCTGACCCTGCTTTCTGAGGGCAAGATCGACGGCATCGTCACCCAGAACCCCTACCAGATCGGCTACAAGACCGTGTCGACTCTGGTGGACCAGGTCAAGGGGAAGGCCCCGGCCGAGAAGACCATCGTCTCCGAGGCTGCCTGGGTGACCAAGGACAACATGAACAACCCCGAGATCAAGCAAATCACAGGCTAGTTCACAGCGTGACGCCGTGTAGGCGTGCCAACGCAGCCGCCGCCCATTGCCGAGATCAGCATCCGCCATTGGCTGGTGGTCATTGGCGCCGGCCTGCTGATGTCGCTGAACGTCCTGGTGTTCCTCGCGGCCGGGATACTGCTCCCGCCGCTGGCTGAGTCTCTGGGCGTGGGGCTGGGCCAGGTGATGGTCTTCGTCTCGATCAACATGGTGGCCGGCGCGCTGGTGCTCGCCGTCGCCGGCCCTTTCCTGATCCGGCGGTTCGGTTCACGGTGGCTATCGCTGCTCGGCGGTCTCGTCACCGGCGCGTCGATCTTCGCGGTCTCGCTCGTCACCGAGCTGTGGCAGCTGATCGCTGCTCTCATCGGGTTCGCCCTGGTCACCGGGCCGAGGTCGTGGCGTCCGACCGGGGCTGGCCGGCGGGTAGGTGGCGCTGCCTGATCGCGTGTCGCGATCTCGGTGTGATCCTTCGACTTGATCCCGCTGTGAACGGGCGGTCTCGGTTCTGGCCGTGAGATCGCGACATGGTCGCCCCGTCCGCAGCAAGAAGGTGTAACGGCCAGCCATGACGAACCGGGACGCGCCGCTGCCGTCCGCCTGACTCCGTCCGCCAACCGGTCGATAAAGGATCCGTTACCGCGGGACGCGAGCGCGCCCCTGGTGACTAGCGTCGGCAGCGCAGCCGGCGGACGTCGGGTCGGGGGGCCGAAACGCCAGCGGGACTGTGCATGGGTAGCCGGGTCGTCCCGGTTGCAGGGGGGTAAACCGGGACACTCGGCGCCTGGCAGGTATCACCTGTCAGGCGTGCCCGCCATCAGACCAGAACGAAGTAGGGTCCGGCCATGGCCTCCACTGCTGGCACGAATCGCGCGCTGCTCGCTGTGCAGCGGCTGATCGGCTGGCCTGAACTCGACTTCCGCGGCCGCCTGTTCGCGGTAGCCGCCCTCACCGGTGTCTTCGCCTCGGTCACCTCGGCCATCGCTGACGCGATCAACGGCCTGGCGGTGGTGCAACTGGTGATCAACCTCCTGGTCGCGGTGTTCTCGGTTGGGATGTTGTGGCTGGTTCGGGTGACCCACCGGACGCAGCTGGGCTACGTCGTCGCGGTGGTGGTCGTCTTCATGGTGGCCTTTCCGATGCTCTTCTTCGCCGGCGGCGGCTACTCCGCAGGAATGCCAGCGTTCTTCGTGTTTGCCCTGGTGATCACGCCATTGATGATTCGCGGCAGAACTTTGTGGGTGCTCTGGTTCGCGTTGGTCGGGCTGTACGCGGCCTGTTGTCTGATCGCTTACCGGTACCCCGAGCTGGTCACCCCGCTACCGTCGGATTCGGCGGTGGTCTCGGACGTCATCGTCTCCCTCCTGATCTCCGGCGGCGCCATCGCCGTTGCGCTGCGCCAGCTGCTTCGCCAACACGAGCGCAACCAGGAGTTGCTCGCGCAACAGAACCAGCAGCTCAGCCAGATGGATCGCGCGAAGACCGACTTCCTCGCGATCGTCGCGCATGAGCTCAACACCCCGCTCGCAGCGATCCGGACGCATGCAGAGGAGGCCGAGCGGCACCTGGCCACCGGCGAACCGGTGACTCACGAGTTCTCGGTGATCGACTCCGAGGCTGAGCGGCTGAGCCGGCTGGTGGGCCAACTGCTCGACGTCGCCAGGATCGCGGACGGACGCCTCGACCTCGAGCTCCGCCCGGAGCACCTGGCCACTATGGTCCAGCAGACCCTCCGGGCGTTCATGCCGCTGTGTACCCGTGCCGGCAACACCCTCGAGCTGGCCCGCGGCAGCGCGAGCCCGGTCGTCCTGGCCGACCGCGAGCGGGTCGCGCAGGTGCTGGTCAACCTGCTCGCGAACGCCGTCCGGCACACCCGTGCGGGGGTGATCACCGTCGGCATCACCGAGGCGGACGGGTTCGCGGAGCTGTCCGTCCGTGACACCGGTGAAGGCATGCCGCCAGAGGTCGTGGCCCGGCTGTTCGAGCACTCGCTCTACCGGACCGGCGGGCTGCACTCGGCGAGGGACGCCGGGCTTGGCCTGGGGCTGCAGATCTCAGAGCACATCGTCGAGGCGCACGGTGGCACGCTTTCGGTGACCTCCGCCGTCAGCGTCGGGACGACGGTGACCTGCAGCTTCCCGCTCGCACCGGCCGATCAGTTGGTCAGCCAGTGAAGCGGACCTGCTGGAATACGTAGCGGTGATCTGCGGTCAGGATCAGTTCGAACGCGCTGGTGCCGTTAAGGCTCAGCTTTCGCCGCAGGTTCGAGATGTGCTGGCGGACGGTGTTCGTCGGCACCCCGGAATGGTCTGCCCAGACCGCGTCCAGTAGTTCGTCCTGGGTGAGTCCTCGGCCAGCGTTGGCGGCGAAGTAGCCGAGCAGCTGCAGTTCCTTCTGGGAGAGCGCGATCGCGACCCCCTCCAGGGTGACTTTGCCAGTGACGAAATCGACGTAGAGCGGCGGTAGTTCGATTCGCAGCGCCCGTGGGGCACCGGAGCGACGAAGTTGGGCGTTGATCCGGGCGGTGAGTACGTCGAGGCTGAACGGTTTGGTGAGATAGTCGTCGCCGCCGGCGGCCAGCCCGCGGACGACGGCAGCGTCCTGGCCGAGCGCGGTCACGTAGATGATCGGGGCGGACGTGATTCTCCGCAGCTCGGCGCAGAAGTCGTAGCCGGAGCCGTCCGGCAGCAGCACATCGAGCAGCACCACGTCCGGCAACTGCTCCCAGGCTGCAGCGCGGGCCTGCTGGATGCTGGTCGCCTGAGCCACTTCGAAACCGAGCTGCTCCAGGTGCCGGGAAAAGGCACCCATCAGGGCAGGCTCGTCCTCGACGATGAGCACACGCGGTGCCCGCACGTCGTTGCGCGCCATCGGCCGACCCTTCCCCCCGGAGCTCAATGGCTCGCCAGTTGCCCGGCAAGCTCCAGGGCGCCGACCAACTCCGCGCGGGCGCCCAGGGCGGCGGGGGCGACCTCGATCGCCGCCGCAGTGGCGGGCTGGGCGTACCGCATCACCGAGGCCTGGACGCCTTCGACCAAAGCCGGCGTGCTGGTGCCGAGCTGGCCGCCGATGATCAGCGCGGTCGGGTTCAGCAGGTTGCACAGATCGGCCAGCACCCGGCCCAGCGTGCGGCCGGCTTCGTTGAGGATGCGATCAGTGATCTGGTCGTCGAAGTCGGTGAACTCGAACGTCTCGCCTGCCGGGCTGTACGGATGCGAATGCAGGATCTGTTCGCGCAGCGGACCCACCGCCACCACGGCCTCCAGGCAACCGCGGTTCCCGCAGCGACAGAGCTCGGAGCGTCCGACCAAAAGGGTGTGTCCGATTTCGCCAGCCAGGCCGGTCGCGCCCCGGTAGACCTGACCGCTGATCACCAGTCCCGCGCCGATGCCGTGCGAAGCCTTCACGTAGAGAAAGTCCTTGTGGCTACGTCCGATGCCGTGCCGGAGTTCGCCGAGGGCGCCCATGGTGGCGTCGTTCTCGATGTGGACGACCGTGCCCAGCCGGCGTTCCAACTCCTGCTTCGGCGCGATACCCACCCAGCTGGACAGGATGGTCGGGGAGCGGACGACGCCATTGAGTGGATCAACCGGCCCTGGGGTGCCCGCAACCACTGCGCCGAAGGTCGTCATTCCGTGCTGGCGGCGCAACCCGTCCAGGCTCTTCGCCGCCAGATCGAGGGATTCAAGCGCGAGCAGGTCCACGTCCAGCTGGATGTGGGACTCATCGATGATCTCGCCGGAGCCGCTGCCGACCGCCACCCGGATGTGGCTGTGCCCGAAGTCGATGGCGGCTATCGGGATGTCGCTCGGGGTCACCTGCAACATCGTCGCCGGCCGGCCACTGCCCGACCCCGGTCCCTTGCCCTGCATCTCGGTCTCCATGATCCGGCCCTCGGCGAGCAGCCAGGAGACGGCATGGCCGACAGTGCTGGGGGATAGTCCGGTCATTTCGACCAAGCTGGAACGCGTGAGCTTGCCGGCGGCACGGATGTGGCCGTAGATATCCTCCCGCGTCCGATTGCGGGCGGACGTGCGCTCAGGCGACGTACGCATGGGGGCAAGCTTAACTCCTAAGTGCACAGTTTTCAGCCAACCACTGATCAATTCGTGTTGAACGATTCAAGGACAAGCGCCCTTGCCGGGGTGAACGCGGCGGACCGCGGGTGACTTTAACTCAATGATGAAGAGAAACGGTTTGATAACGACTTGTTATCCCGCGTTGACAGCATGAAACCTTCGGCTTGTGTTCGGCCTATCCGACCACCGCGGGTCCGTCCGCGGCGCGCCGGGCGCTGGGGCCGAAGGCAGGTCCGGTTGACGACGTGGTCGAAGGGGGAACGCATGTTGCTGAGCGCTGCCGCCCCTTCATCGGAGCTGGAGGCACGTGGATGAGCCAATCTGAAGTGATGCTGGAGATGCGGCACATCGTCAAGGAGTTCCCTGGTGTGAAGGCTTTGGACGGGGTGTCGTTGACGGTGCGCCGGGGTGAGATTCACGCGATCTGTGGCGAGAACGGCGCGGGTAAGTCGACTTTGATGAAGGTGTTGTCGGGTGTGCACCCGCACGGCACCTACACCGGTGAGATCATCTATGAGGGCAAGCCGGCGACGTTTTCCAGCATTCGTGATTCTGAGCATGCCGGGATCGTGATCATTCATCAGGAGCTGGCGTTGATCCCGGAGCTGTCGATCACCGAGAACATGTTCCTTGGCAACGAGGTGCGCGGGCGGTGGGGGATCGATTGGGTCGTGGCGCGGGAGAAGGCGCGGCAGTTGATGGCCCGGGTGGGCTTGCAGGACCATCCGGACACCCAGATCAAGTCGTTGGGTGTGGGCAAGCAGCAGTTGGTCGAGATTGCGAAGGCGATTTCCCGAGATGTTCGGTTGTTGATTCTGGACGAGCCCACGGCTGCTCTGAATGAGACCGATTCGGCGCATCTGCTCGACCTGATCCGCGAGTTCAAGGCCCAGGGCATGACGTGCATCATGATCTCGCACAAGTTGAACGAGATCGCCGCGATCGCTGATGAGATCACGATCATCCGCGACGGACACAGTGTGGAGACGATCGCGGTCGACCCGAACGCCCGGGTGGACGAGGATCGGATCATCCGGGGCATGGTCGGCCGACCGCTGACGTCCCGCTACCCCGAACGGCACCCGCACACGGGTGAGGTGATGTTCGAGGTGAAGGACTGGACGGTAGCCCACCCGGAGGTGCCGGATCGGCTGGTCTGCAAGGGTTCGACCTTCGACATCCGGGCCGGTGAGATCGTCGGGTTCGCCGGGCTGATGGGCGCTGGCCGCACCGAGTTGGCCCGTTCCCTGTTCGGACGCTCGTATGGCACCTGGCTGGGCGGCACGATGAAGCTTCGCGGTAGCCAGATCGAGCCGAAGACCGTGGAGCAGGCGATCGACCTGGGTCTGGCCTATGTGACCGAGGACCGCAAGGTGCTCGGCCTGAACCTGCTGGACGACATCCGCACCACGGTGGTTTCGGCCGAGTTGAGCAAGATCGCCAGCCGCAGCGGGGTGGTCGACCGGAACGCGGAGTTCATCGCCGCCGAGCAGTACCGCAAGGAGTTGCGGATCAAGACCCCGAGCGTGAACGAGGGGGTGATCAAGCTGTCCGGCGGCAACCAGCAGAAGGTGGTGGTGGCCAAGTGGTTGTTCACCGAGCCGGATCTGCTGATCCTGGACGAGCCGACCCGGGGCATCGATGTCGGCGCCAAATACGAGATGTACACGATCATGAACACCCTCGCCGCGCAGGGGAAGGCAATCATCATGATCTCCTCCGAGCTGCCCGAACTGTTGGGCATGTGCGACCGGATCTACACCGTCAGCGCCGGTCGGATCACCGGCTGCCTGCCGGTGGCCGAGGCCAGCCAGGAGTCGCTGATGCGGCTGATGACGCTGATCCCGACCAACACCGAGAACGCCGCCTGACCAGTGATCACACCGATTCGAGAAGGACTGCAATGGACGCACTGAGGAAGTTGTTCGGCGGGAACATGCGCCAGTTCGGCATGTTGTTCGTGCTGGTCGCACTAACGCTGTTCTTCCACATTATGACCAGGGGCCTGGTGGTCACCTCGACCAACCTGATGAACCTGTTGAACGGCAACAGCTACATCCTGGTGCTGGCGATCGGCATGGTGATGGTGATCGTGATCGGCCACATCGACCTGGCCGTGGGTTCGGTGGCCGCCTTCGTAGGCATCGTGGTCGCGGTCGCGATGCGTGACTTCGGCCTTCCGAGTTGGGCCGGCGTCCTGCTCGGCCTGGCCATCGGAGCCATTTGCGGCATCTGGCAGGGCTTCTGGGTGGCCTACTTCGGTATCCCGGGCTTCATCGTCACCCTGGCCGGCTACATGTTCTTCCGTGGCGCGAACCAGTGGGTGGGCCAGTCCCTGACCGTCCCGGTGCCGAAGGACTTCCAGGTACTCGGCGCGGGCTACCTGCCCGAGTGGGGGCCGAACACCGGCATGAACAACTCCACCCTGCTGCTGGGAATCGTGGCGATCGCGGTGCTGGCCTGGATGCAGCTCGCGCAGCGTCGGGCCCTGATCAAGGTCAACGCCGAAGTGCCGCCGATGTGGGTCACCATCACCCGGATCGTGCTGCTCGCCGTGGTGATCGCCTACCTCACCTGGATGTACGGCACCGGCCGTCCGGGCACCTCGTTCCCCATCCCCGGCCTGATCCTGGTCGGCCTAGTGATCCTGTACTCCTGGGTCACCCAGCGCACCATCACCGGACGGCACATCTATGCCGTTGGTGGTAACCGCCTCGCGGCTGAGCTGTCGGGTGTGAACACGAAGCGGACCTACTTCCTGGTGATGATGAACATGTCGATCCTGGCCGCGTTCGCCGGAATGATGTTCGTCGGCCGCTCCACCGCCTCGGGCCCGTTCGACGGCGTGGGCTGGGAGCTGGACGCGATCGCAGCAGTGTTCATCGGCGGCGCGGCGGTCTCCGGCGGTGTCGGCACCGTGATCGGCTCCATCATCGGCGGCCTGGTCATGGCAGTACTCAACAACGGCCTGCAGCTGATGAGCGTCGGCAGCCAGGCAACCCAGATGATCAAGGGCCTGGTCCTGCTCGCCGCCGTCGCCATCGACGTGTGGCAGAAGCGGCAGGGGCGCCCCTCCATCAGCGGACTGATCTTCCGCGGCAAGAACGCCGGCCAGGTCACCCCAGCTGAGGTGGCACTCGCCGAAAGCGAAGCCCAGGACAAGACGGCAGTAGCCAAGGAGCTCAGGTAACTACAGACTCCCCGGCCGCACCCAAGGCGGCCGGCGATAGGGCCGGTACCCACCGCGGGAACCGGATCGAGAAAGGGTATGGGATGAGGAAGTTCGTCAAGGTCGCGACGGTGCTCGCGGCCGCCGGGGCACTTGCCCTGACCGGTTGCGGTGGTGGCCGTACCGAGACCTCGGCTCCGCCGGCGGCGTCGCCGGGCGCAACGGAGTCGTCCGCGGCTGCTGCCGGTTTCGACAAGGGCTCGGTCATCGGTGTCGCCCTGCCGCAGAAGACCTCTGAGAACTGGGTACTGGCCGAGAATCTGTTCAACACGCAGCTCACCGCAGCTGGGTACAAGCCAAGCGTCCAGTTCGCCAACAATGGCGTGACCGAGCAGCAGAACCAGATCCAGGCCATGATCGAGCAGGGCGCCAAGGTTCTGATCATCGGTGCCATCGACGGTTCCCAGCTGGGCACGCAGCTCGCCGCGGCCAAGCAGGCCGGCATCACCGTGATCGCCTACGACCGCCTGCTGACTAACACGCCGGACATCGACTTCTACGTCGCGTTCGACAACTTCAAGGTCGGCCAGCTGCAGGGCCAGGCCCTGCTGGACGGCCTCGCCGCGCGCAAGGGCGACGTGAAGAAGTGGAACATCGAGTTGATCGCCGGTAGCCCCGACGACTCCAACGCCAAGGTGTTCTTCGACGGCGCCATGGACGTGCTGCAGCCGAAGATCGACGACGGCACGCTGACCGTGGTTTCGGGCCAGACCACCTTCGACAAGGTAGTCACCCAGGGCTGGAAGGCCGAGAACGCGCAGAAGCGGATGGACACCATCCTCTCCGGCTCGTACGAGAAGACCGACCTCCACGGCATCCTGTCCCCGAACGACACCCTCGCCCGTGCGGCGATGACCGCCGTTGACGCTGCGGGCAAGGACCTCCCGGTCGTCACCGGTCAGGACTCCGAGGTGGAGTCGGTGAAGTCGATCATGGCCGGCAAGCAGTACTCGACCATCTTCAAGGACACCAACAAGCTGGTCGAGCACTCGATCGTCATGGTGAACGACCTGCAGGCCGGCAAGACGCCTGAGGTCAACGACACCGAGTCCTACAACAACGGTGTGAAGATCGTCCCGGCTTACCTGCTGGCTCCGGTCATCGTCACCAAGGAGAACGCGGCTGAGGTTTACGCCAACGACGCCACGCTGGGCCCGCTCACGAAGGCCTGATCGGCACTAGCTTCACCCAGGCAGAACGCCGTGGGAGCCAGCAGTTCGCTGGTTCCCACGGCGTTTCGCCTTTGGCTGGTCGAGCTTGTCGAGACCACCCAACCTTCGCGATAGCTTGGCTGGATGCGCACCACGACCGAGAGCCTGCCCGGACTAACCATCACCAACCTCACCCTGGACGCTCCGCTGCGCCACGCCGACCCGTCCGCCGGCACGATCGAGGTCTTCGCCCGCGTGGTCACCGGCGCGGACGGCGAGCGCAAGCCGTATCTGGCCTTCCTGCAGGGCGGCCCGGGCCACGAGGCACCGCGGCCCTCGCCGGGCAGCCCGCCGTGGTTGGCGCGGGCGCTGCAGGACTACCAGGTCGTGCTGCTCGACCAGCGCGGCACCGGACGCTCGACGCCGATCTCCAGCACCGGCACCGAACCGCTGGCCGGTCTGAGCGCCGCCCAGCAAGCCGAATACCTGACCCACCTGCGCGCCGACGAGATCGTGAACGACGCCGAACTGGTGCGCGAAGCGCTCGGGGCGGCCACCTGGACGGTGCTCGGCCAGTCCTTCGGCGGCTTCACCACGCTGCACTACCTGAGCGTCCATGCCGAGTCGCTGGCCGGAGCACTGATCACCGGTGGGCTGAGCGCGGTCGGCCGTCCGATCGACGACGTGTACGCGGCCACCTGGCAGATCATGATCGCCAAGTCTGAGGCCTACTACCGGCGCTTTCCCGGCGACCGGGACCGCGTCCGCCAACTCAGCGAGCTGGCCACCGCGGGACGGATCGCGCTGCCGAACGGCGACCTGGTTTCGGCCGCGCGCCTCCGGACGGTCGGCAGCCTGCTCGGCGTGCAGGGCGGCATCGAGCGCCTGCACTACCTGCTCGAACTCGACCACCGCTCGTCCGCTTTCGCCCACGACCTGGCCGAGGCCCTGCCGTTCAGCGGACGCAACCCGTTGTACGCGGTGCTGCACGAATCCAGCTACGCCGACGGCGGGCGCACCGGCTGGTCGGCGGAACGGACGATGCCTGATCGCGTCCGCGAGGATGTGACGCTGCTCGGCGGTGAGCACCTGCAGCGCAGCGTGTTCACCGAGGACCGCGAGCTCGCCGGGTCCGCCGAGGTTGCCGACCTGCTGGCCGAGCACGAGTGGAATCAGCTGTACTTCCCGGAGCGCCTGGCCGCGGCTGAGGTGCCGGTGGCTGCGGCGGTCTATCACCAGGATGCGTTCGTGCCGCTGGAGTTCTCGCTGCAGACGGCGGCGCTTCTCCCGGATTGCCGCACCTGGGTGACTAGCGAGTACGAGCACAACGGCCTGCGGACCGACAATGCGGTGCTCGACCACCTGATCGGCCTGCTCAAGGATCGCCGCTGGCTCTGACGTACGGCTGGTTGAGCGTTTCGGCTGGTCGACCCTTCGACAAGCTCAGGGATCGTCGATCGGCCTTCGCTGGGCCACAATGACCGCATGCCAGACGCATCGACCACGACTGCAAATGTCGTGAAGCAGTTGGTCTCCGAGCCCGCGATCCACGGGGTGGTGTTGATCTCCGGCCTGCTGGTGATCGTCGCCAATCAGGAGGACGCGGCCGCTCACGATGCCCTGGTGAAGGTGCTGGCCACCACGGTGGTGTTCTGGTTGGCCCACGTCTACGCGGGTGCGGTGGTCCACCTCGGCGACCATCACGATGACGACTGCTCCACCGCCGTGCGAGTGGGCCGGGCGCTGGCCTACTCCTTC
>Ga0208693_1002380_pt1 | contig 12464 bp, 10 predicted proteins | sample AD_UKC071_MetaG_FD_184438 | JGI IMG/M metagenome (GOLD analysis project Ga0208693, IMG submission 184438) | Active sludge microbial communities of municipal wastewater-treating anaerobic digesters from USA - AD_UKC071_MetaG (SPAdes) (version 2) | ecosystem: Engineered > Bioreactor > Anaerobic >... | reverse complement strand
GAGATCCTGGCTGCCTGCGGCAAGTTCCAGTTTCAGGAGAGCGGCGGCGACCTCAAGTGAGGTGTAGTCCTCAGACATGATTCGTCCAGCGAGGGTCATGTAGCGTTCGAGGCCGCCTTCGTCGATGACCTGCTGCACCCGGTCGACGAGTTTCCGCGTCCGGCTCTCCTCGACGTCTCCCGGCGTCGGGAGCGGGATGCGGCCGATCCTGATCTTTGTGTAGTCCTGGATCGTCCTGAGTTTGTAGTATTCTCTCGGGCCTACGAACGTGATGGCCCGCCCTGTGCGCCCGGCACGCGCCGTCCGGCCGATGCGGTGGATGTAGTACTCGATATCCTGCGGGACTTCGTAGTTGATGACCAGGTCGACGTCCTCGACATCGATGCCCCGGGCGGCGACGTCGGTGGCGACGAGGATATCGATGGTTCCTGCGCGGAACTTTGCCATCACCCGGTCCCGCTGGGACTGCTTCATGTCTCCGTGGAGGCCTTCGGCGAAGTAGCCCCGGGCCTGGAGGTGGGCAGTCAGGTCGTCGACGCCACGTTTGGTGTTTGAGAAGACGAGCGAGAGTTCAGGGTCATACATATCGAGCAGCCGGCAGAGGATCTCGAGTTTGTTCCTGCTCCGTACCTCAAGGTAGAGTTGCTCGATCTGCGGGACGGTCACTTCCCGGCGTGCGACCGATATGACCTCGGGGTTCTTCTGGAACCTCTTTGAGATCTCAAGGATCGGTCCGGGGAGGGTGGCCGAGAAGAGGATGGTCTGCCGGTCTCCCGGGGTCTCGTCGAGGATCTTCTCGATATCCTCCCGGAAGCCCATGTCCAGCATCTGGTCAGCCTCATCGAGGACGACCATCTTCACCGCGGCAAACGAGAGGGTCCCGCGGTCGAGGTGGTCGAGCACCCGCCCGGGCGTCCCGACGACGACCTGGGCGCCGCGGCGTAACCCGCGGAACTGCCGCTCGATCGGCTGGCCGCCATAGATTGGGAGGATGTTGAGGCCGCGGTGGTGCTTCGCCAGACGGGCGAACTCCTCGGCGGTCTGGATGGCGAGTTCCCGGGTGGGGGAGAGGACAAGGACCTGGGTCTCCCGATTCCCCACATCGACCTGCTCGATCGCCGGGACGCCGAACGCCGCCGTCTTCCCGGTCCCGGTCTGTGCCTGACCGGTGACGTCGCGTCCTTCGAGTATCACGGGTATTGTGCTTACCTGAATTGGTGTGGGCTCCTCAAAGCCCATATCTTGTATCGCCTGAAGCGTCTTTTGCGAGATATTGAAATCCTGGAAGGTAATGTTATTCTCCATTCACCCACTTCTTGGTGCTGATACCTCTTTATCTTGTGGGGCGTTCCGGTCCCCCGGGACTCCGTACCAGTTACCGTCGGCCTCTCCCGTAACAGATATCCGGCCGCCCGGTGTACTCCTACAGGGATGGATGCCCGGTCTTCTCCACCGCTGAGTGCTGCAGAGGTCTACCTGCGGTACGCTGCCGGGCGGCCGCAGCTCCGGGGGGTCATTCTGCCCGGACTCCTGCCCCACATGGCCTGCGGCGCCGCGTACCGCAGGCCCGGCCGCGTGAAGGTGCTCTTCGTCGCCGAGTCCCCGCCCTGGGCCGCCGGGCGGCAGGAGGTTCTCAGGCCCCGCGACTGCAAGCGCCCCGACTACCCCTACTTCTGGAACGATCGCTACGATACGCGGCACCGCCGGGCGATGGCGCCGCTCTCGGGCGGGCTTGCCGAGAACCTCTTCTGGCTGCTCGGGCTCGACGGGGAGTCGCGCCGGGAGAATCTGGAGCTCTTCGCTAGGGAGGGGTTCTTCCTGGTCGATACGGTGAAGTGCGTCTTCCGGAAGAACCGGAAACCGGCTATCCCGGCCGACCTCATCCGGGTGAGCGTCCGGGAGGTCCTTGCCCCGGAGGTTGCCGCTCTCGCCCCGGAGTACGTCGTCGTCCTCGGGAATACAGCGCTTGCAGGGCTTCGGGAGATTGAGCCCTACGCGAGCGCTCTTGCGGGGGTCGGGAAGATTACAGAGACCCCTCCTGAGGACCTCTTTGAGGAGCACCGCCTCCTCTGCGTGCCCTACCCGGGCGGGCACAACCGGCGCTACCTGGACCGGATCGAGTCGGTGTTTGCGGCCATCAGGGACCTGGTGTAGGCGGCCTTGCGCGGGGCTCCTGCGCATCTGGTATCTCACGCATCCGCTGTTGCCTCTCGCGATCTCGCGCGAAAGACGCGAAGTCCATGTATCTCCTCCCAACCGGAACCCTTCGCGTCCTCACGCGTGCTTCCGCGTGAGTCTTCAGTACAGGTAGGAGATATAATGCCTCTCGCGAAGAGCACAAAGACGCGAAGTCCGTGGGATTGTTACGCCCTCCTTCGCGATCCCCCGCGCGAGGCGGCGATCTGCACCAGGACCCACACGATACGGTGAATTGCTCCACTACCCGGCGAGTTTCCTCTTTCCCTCCTCGTAGAGTTCTTCTTTGTGCTTGCGCAGCCTCTCTGCCGTCGCCTGCTCCTCGGAGGTCCCCCGCTTCTCCAGTTCGACCCTCTTTGCTTCTTCCATCACGTCCCGGGGGCGGAGGTATCCGGAAGGCTCTGTCTCCGCCCGGGTCTCCTGGTACCGCTCTTCCTCTCTTCGCCTCTGCTCCTCTGCGACTGACCGGCCCGTCTCTCCACCCACCGGGATAACTCTCCCGCCGGTCTCGACGGTCTTCTTCAGCCGCACCTCAAGGACTCCGTTCTTGAAGGTTGCCCGTGCCTCCTCTTCTGTGACGTCTGTGGGGAGGGAGACCGTCCGGGAGATTGCACCGATCCTCCGCTCCCGCATATGGTATCCGGCCTGCTCCGCCTCTCGCGCCTCCTCCCGCCGGGCCGAGATCCGGAGTGTCCTCGAGTCGAGGAGCCGGACCGAGATGTTCTCCCTCTCCACGCCGGGTAGGTCGGCGACGACGATGACGTCTGTATCGTGTTCCCGGACATCGATCATCGTTCCGGCGCCGCCGAGCAGGGGTACCTGCTGTGTGGCCCCGGAGATGCGTTCCATCGTCTCGGCAAACTGCCTCTGCATATCCGCGAGCAGCTCGTCAAATTCAGCCCGGAGCCCGCGTGGTGTTCCTCTCCATGCCATTTATTCCTCTCTCCAGCCTCACTCTTCTCGCAGTTTCGGCAGGCTCACAGGGTGTGAACATGATATATAGGTTCCTGTGGGGAGGGATGCCGGCGGTGGAGTTTGTTTATGCCGGGGGCAGTGGCATTCTCTCATCTGGACTGGTATTCTCTGTGGGTTGGTGGGGGCCGGGGCCGCCTATCCTTCCGGGAGATGCCGCCCCTGCCTCCCGCCTCCGGCACGATTGACCAGGCGACTCTTTCAGCATTCCAGCAGGTTTTCAGCAGAATTTCAGCAGGTGCTGGAAGGATCGATCTCCCCGGAACGGCGCTGAATCAGAGAATACTAGTACAGAGAGAGACGCGTCTCTCTCTACTGATCATACTGTACAGCAAAAGAGAGACCCACCCAGTTCGACCGGTCTCCGGGTCTCCGGGGGTGTGCGTGTGTGCGAAACCCGGAATGCTGTAACCACAACCTGGATACCGCCTGATACACCCCCGAATGGGAATTCCCAGATTTAATCCGGCCGTTTGATTACAACGGGCTCCGTAAACCGCTGAAAACTGCTGAAAACTGCTGAAAACAGAGGGGGATTGCTGAAAGCACGTGCGGGGGGAGCCGTACCCCGGCCGGGGGTGCTGGAACGACTATGAGGAACATCTCAGTTTTTGCTGCCCCGGCGAAGGTCGAGATCGGCTGGTGTGGTGCGGGTCTCGATTCCCGGCCGGGTGATCGATGAGCGGTATACCCGTATCCTCATTGAACGGAAGGATCTGACGCTGATGGATGTGATTGCCCTCGATAAGGTGCAGAAGGGCTACCCCATCTCAAAGGAGGAGCGGGAACTCCTGCGGAAGAAGAACCTTATCGAGGGACGGCATCCGAACTTGTATGTTTCTGAGAGCGTGGCAGCCAAGACTGATACGCAGGCTGATTATATAAGAAATAGGTCGTTTGGCAGGGCATATTTCAAGGATATGGTGGTGGCGTACCTCCGGACATATCACGAGGCGAAGAGAGCGGAGATTGAAAAGCTGTTGCTGGACAAGGTATCCGATGCTTTGAACAAGGAGCAAAAGCGCCAGTTCATTAAAGATCTGCTTCAGGAGATGCGTAAGGAGGGGACGATCAGGACTATTGGGATAACACGGGGCGCGAAATGGGTGCTCGCTCATGATCCTGAAGATGGGGTATGATTGAGAACCCTGTTGGAGAGGCCTGGTTGATTAAATCCGGATATTTTGCGTTGGATTTCATTATCTGACTGCCATCGATCAGGATTTGAAACTTGAATTGGGGATTGATTGGAGAAACGATCGGCATTGATTGGGGAGAAGATTCCAAACCTGCTGCCTGGAATGGCCCAATGAGCGGCCGTGCATTGATATTTTGAGATCATTATTGGGGAATGATTGGAGTATGATTGGGGATGGAGATACTATGGTCCCGGAGGACTGGATAACCCCGACGACTGAAGTGCTTCTTCTCGACAATTCTGCTGCTCTCGCCCGGCCGGGGCCGGCATGCAGAGACTGCGGAGCTGATCCTGCAACTCATGATGCCATGCGGTTTGTGTCACGAAACCTGGCGGGTGTCGCCGCCCCCGGTTCGCGCTGGAATGGAAGGGAGCGGCCCGCTCCGCCTCGAATCCGGGTAGAGCAGCCTCTCGACCGAACCCTGCTTGAGCACTCTATCTACTGCCTTTTGATGTGTTAAGATTCCTCCTGGTATCCCTATCGCTCCCTTTCAATACTCCCTCCTCTCCGGGATCACGCCCCGCACCCCGCCCCGGGGATCCTCCATATCTCCGGCGTACCGCGGGATCACGTGCACGTGCAGGTGCATCACCGTCTGCCCTGCGGCCGTGCCCACGTTCACACCGATGTTATAGCCGTCGGGATGAAAACGTTCATCGAGGAGGTCTTTTGCCTCCCGGACGAGGGCGAGGAGGGCGGCCTGCTCCTCGTCCGTCGCCTCGAAGAAGCCGGCGACGTGCCGGAAGGGGATGAGCAGCAGGTGGCCGGGGTTCACCGGAAATTTGTCGTAGCGGGCGTAGCAGAGATCGTTTGCGAGCACGATCTCCTCGACGGGAGGATTACAGAACGGGCAGGTCATATCGCCCATGCCGCGTACCCCCGGACATCGATCAGGTAAGCGCATTTTTCGGTGAGGTGCTCGAACGCCCGGTCCTGCCAGTCGCTCCGCGGCGCCTGCAGCCCAAGAAGCGAGACCGAGATCTCCCGCTCAAACGGGCGGGGGACGTGGTCGTGGAGGAGGCCCCAGTAGCCGATGACGTGTTCCTTTCGGGACTTGAGGAGCGCCGGATCGGGGATGCGGTCGCGTTTCTGGGCATTGACGGAATCGAGGGCGGGGAGGAGGTTCCAGAGGTCGTTGTTCTTCCAGACCGAGAACGGGAGGACATGGTCGATGTGCATCGCGTCCGGTGAGGGAATGGCCTTCCCTGACCAGACACAGGCGAGCGACCCCCCTTCCTCGAAGACCGACCGGTAGATATTCCGTGCATCCGCAATCGCCCGTTCGGTCGTCGGGGTCCTGGTGAGCAGGGAGAGCATGCACTCCTCGGTGACGGTTCCCGTTTTGTCCGCCGATGCGGTGAATGCGGCCCATTTCTTCAGCAGGCACTCCTCCCCGGAGATGAAGCTCCCAAAGTACTCAAAGACCGTGCAGAGGTCACGGGAGAGGAAGAACCGGCCGAAGTTCTCGATCAGGTGGGACCGGTCGACCGGGCTGTCGCTGGACAGCCGGTATAACGGGCGATCGTAATCGAAGACCGAGTAGTGCTCCTTCGACTGCGAGTACCCGAGGTGCTTCATCGGCATCCTGACGATGGTATTCCGGATCTCTTTGACCAGTATCCGGAACGCCGGCCCGATCTCCTCCGGGACTGAACCGCGGATATAGTCGCTGTAGAAGACCGAGATCCCGCCCCGGTCTCTGTAATAATCGATGACCGGCGCAAAATGCTTCCGGAACGAGATGGTCTTCCCTGCGTCCAGATCCTGTGTTTCCCCGTTCTTCTGCGGGATGAACGTCGGGGCTGCAAAGATTGGATAATAGTAGAGCAGCCACTTCTCGACGAGCAGCCCGAGCGGGAACGAGACCTGATCGCCGTCTTCCTCCCGCAGGTGCGAGAACTGCTGGCAGATCTCGATGACGCCCCGGAGGAGGGCATACTTGTACGTCGCGTCGGCACTGTCGCGTTCTATGATGTTGTTGATCCGGCGGTATTGGGCGAGATCCATTCTTTACAGGAAGAGATCGGGGGGTGGGGAGATATGGGTGTCGGTTTTGGTTGGGGGGCGTTCTGCCGGCGGCGTCCTGTTGTCCTGAATGAGACGAGCCCCGCTCACCGGCTCACCAGCGCCGGCAGCCTCCCACCGTGCGCTTTTCGGTACCGCTCTTTCAAAGCCTCTTCGGCAGTTCCAGGATGATCATCGACGATCATCCACCCGTACTGCAGCTCCCACCCGGAGGAGAGGAGCGCCCATACTGGATACTGGGCGGTGTGGCGTCTGGAGAACTCCAGGTACCGGCCTTTGAGGGTATTTTTACTTCCGGCATACGTCCCCGCCGACCCGATGTAGATCGTCGGGCAGTCACCTATCGCCAGGAGCCGGTCAAACCGGCTGCAAAGAAACCGGCCTGCCACGTCCCAGCCGATTGACCCGGCCAGACCGATGGCCTTCTCGTGGACCTCTCCGACTGGAGTTCCGCGTTGGTGAATCCGGATGACGTAAACCCCCTTTCGCTTCGGCGGTTTTGCGTCCTGAAACCGCGTGAACTCAAACGCATCGAAGAGGCCGTTGCAGCAGTTGTCTTCCAGCGAAGATCCTTTCACCATGGTCTGGCCGTCACCGGTAGTAAGTCTTGTAGCAGTCATTGCAGACTGGCCGGATTTTTGTCGTCGTATGCTTGGTCCCGCACTTATGACAGACCTTCTCCTTGTAGTCTGGGTTGTTGAAGCGGGCCCAGGAAGCAAAGCACTTCGGGCAGTACGGCTTCTCCGGGTTATAATCGATCGTCGCTCCGCACCGGATGCAGTACGCAGCCTCTCCCAATACTGAATCCACGACCTTCTCAAACAACCTTTTCTTCGGAGGGACTTTCAGTTTCGGCGATATGGTCCTGATGGGTTTTCTCGGCTTATAGGTCCGTTGATTCACGTTGGCCGCCACAGCCGCCTGGTTGTTGCTCTCCGGGCTGCTTGCTTGCAGGATCCTTTCAACCTCTTCGAGGGTCTGGGTGTAGAGGCCGGGATCGGTCTCACGGGAAAACCGGACGCCCATCTCCCAGTTGTTGCTCTGCGAGTGCTCGTAAAGGTTCATCGAGGTGATTATGCCAAACTGTTCGTTGATGTAGCATTTGGCGTGGAGGTCGTTGCACTTGTAGAGTTGAGCGCTCTGCAATTGTTTGAGAAATGCCAGATCCTCCGGATTGGGGTTCGTGTCGCTCCGGTAGACGATGTCGATGGGGACCTTTTTGTCGTCGATGCTCTGGAGGTATTTTTTGTTGTGCGGGGTCAGGCTGATGTAGGGAGAGATGATGAAGATCTGCTCCTCAGCGTTCTTGATGATCTCGATGAACGCTGCACTTACCCCCAATGCGTCGAGAAAATCTGCCATTAGATTGCTCCTAATGGTATACTATACGGTGGGGCGGCGAAAAAGATTCTTATATGTCTCGGTTGCTCTGTATCACCGGTATGGAGCCGTTCTGCTCGAAACCTGACTTAACGAGAGGTTTTGCGCCGGCAGAAAGTATTTGGCGATCGAGAAGAAATTTTCAATCTGGAAGAGAGGAGCACAGCGGGGCTATACTGAGAGTTGAGCAATGCCCGCGAGGGTCCAGCTGGGGAGATCATGGTCATAATACACGGGATATCTGGAAGTACGCAGTACCTCCTGAATGGGCTGAAACCCGTTGATGGAAGAAGTCTGGGGAATTTTGGAGATATTCACCACTTTTACAATAATTATACCGAAATCCTGGGTGAGACCCAGGCCGCGGTGAATAACCAACTGGAGGAGAGGATAGCCGGCCTGAACGACACTGAGGTCCAGCTCGATACCCGGATTCGAGAGGGCACCGCCCGGCGTACGGCAGAGGTTGATGGGGAGATCGCTGAAGTCAGGACAAAGATCGATAATGCAACAAATATCGTGACGCGATGTGCCTATAAGGTCAAATGCTGGATTGCGGTCTCTCTACGGTCCAGGAGCATATCGCGTCCCTTCAGCCGCCAGAATTTGGAACTACGCCGGGTTCAAACCGAGAAAGCGATGCTCATCCGGAACAGGACGGAGTTTGTCAAAAAGGGGTGCAGTAATGTCCTTGATAATCATACATTTATAACCGACAATATGTCGTTTTATATCGGTGCTATCGGGGAGGAAACGGTCATCAACGCCCTCTCACGGCTCCCCGATGAGTATCATCTCTTCAATGACGTGAACCTGCGGTTTCATCCTCCCATCCACTGGAAGGAGAAGAATGATTACATTAAGTCGAGCCAGATCGATCACATCGTCGTAGGCCCGACAGGGCTCTTTCTTGTGGAGACGAAGAACTGGAAACTCTCGGATATTGAGACGAGATCTGATAAACTGGTCTACCAGGTGAGGCGATCAAGTCTGGCGCTCTGGTACTACCTGCGGAAGCACTATGCACGAAACAACGTGCCGAAGACCCGCAACGTCATCATCTCGGTGCAGGGCTGCCGTCCCGGCCAGAGATTGGGGCCCCACATCGATATCACCACCCCCAACAGGCTCTGCGAATACATTACGAGGAGGGCGAGCGCCCTGCCGACAGCTGCGGTCGAGAGGTTGGTCACCGTGATCGGCCGGACGGTTTGAGGCCTCCTGGGAGGACTTTGGGGTCATGATGCTCCAGAGGGTGACGCCGGGGAGTCTCGATCTGAACAGAGCATCATTGATTCCAATGAAATTATGTCAAACCCAATCCTTTCATAGCAGCGGTCATCGGATCGCCGTAAAATACTGGATCTACGCGTTCCATAATATCTGCCGAAACGTCGAGGAAGTTCCGCTTATTCTCGATCGGGATGAGCGCCTTTCGGGCTCCGTTGTCCATGGCCAATTGTAATGCTTCTGAAAGGCTTGGAAGAGGCTTTATATTTCCCTGAATACTCAAATCGCCAAGGATGAGTAATCCGGGCAGTGCTTGATGCTTCTTGATGGCGGAATAAACCGCAATAACGAAAGCAATCCCTACATCGGCGGGGATACGGTTGGAGAGCAGATCGATGGCTTCAACGTGAATATCAGAGGTATCAAAAATACTGGCGATACCCATCTCCACCTTATGGCTTTGGAGGTACGAAAAAGCCCGGTGGATGGATTCCTTCATGCTCCCCTGTACCCCCCCTGCCATTTTGAGCTTCCCGGTACCTGCGGAAAGGCCCACCTCAAGACGGTAGAGACCGACCCGGCCCCCCTCGCCTACGGATGCTGTATAAACCGATCCAGGGGCTAGCGGATCGGTGGATATCAGGTTTCTTCCGCCTTCTTCAGGCACTCCAACGTAAAATTCTTCACGTGTGTCGTTGTCGATGTAGGAGAAAGAGGTCTGGTAGTATTCGAAGGAACCCATCTTCTTCAACTGTTCTTTGACCCTTCTACGACCTTCCATGGCAATATCGAGTAACTCCGCCAGTTCTTCCTTGGAGAACTCTCCGTGGGGATAGATGAGTTTGATGAGGCCGGATACTGTCTTGCGGACCGCCTTCACATCACGGGCGTTGAGGTGCGATCCCATTGAGAAGTATTTATCGACTGTATCTGTGTAGTTATGTTTTCTAAGATCCCGCAGGGCTTCTGCAAGGTAGTCGACCACGAATCCGTAGTGATCGGTAAAGAAGTCCATCCTCATTTTGGGGACTTCCCAGCCCGGCAGATAGTAGTGCAGTCGATCGATGAAGGCCATATCTTCGCGAATGATATCGGGCATCGGAGCGAATAGGTGAGAAGACCGAACCATGACCTCAACTGGCTGGTTTGTGTTCCCGAAGAGTGCAATGGATGCATAGGCCGAAAGCGCTTCTTTGCCCCGGGCAAAGGTGCCGGATTCGGCGTAGGTCTTGAGCATAGTGATGATCTCCTTGCGCATCTTCTGGAGATCGGCCACCTCGTCAAACGCAACGACGTCCCAGAGCCCGACCAGCCCCATCTTTCCTGTACTCATGTTGTAGAAGAGGTTGGCAACGGTGGTCGGTCCGGTCAGCAGGATGCCGTAGGGGGAAATTTCCTGGTAGGCATACGATTTCCCTGTTCCCCGTGGACCCAGTTCCACCATGTTGTAGTTATGTTCGCAGAAGGGGATGAGGCGGACAAGGAGGAGCATTTTAAGGCGGCGGTCGAAGAACGAGGGCTCCAGCCCCAGACCCCGGATGAGGAAATCGATCCACTCGTCGGTGCTAAACATCCTGCGTCCTTCGCAGTACTGCTCCAGGTCGAAAGTGGCGAGCTGGATCGGTTCGAGGTCTTCTATCCAGAAGGGGCTCTTCTTGCCCCGGGCCTCCTCGTCGTACATGTGGTTGAGGTGAACCTCGGCCCAGATCCCGCCCATAAGGAGACGATCATATTTCTGGATGTAACGTTCGGGGATATGCACGTAATTGTGACCGAAGTTGACCAGTTCAGCCCAGTATTTGTCCTGATCGGAGACATATTTGACTTTAACCTTGTCGATGATCATGTGCCGGCCGCGCTCGCGGACATACGACTGCGCTTTCGTGGATTCATCCGGTCGCACGAAGTTGTTTGCGAGAGTTGTATTGACGATGTTCAACCCGGCTTCAATCGCCGCCGGATTATCGGTCGCACAGTATGTCCCGAGGAGAAATTCTAGCACGAACACCGGTACGTTCGCCCCGACCTTCACTTTGCGGACCAGGTCTTTGCGCACCACTCTTCCCGGGAATGCGATCATTGCTTTGTGATCCAGATCTTCCAGTTCTTCCATGCGTTTCACCTAGAACGTGATGTGAATGGGGATGTTCTCCAGTTTCTTCAGCAGAACTCCGGTCGTTGCATCGAGGAGATGGATGGAGGCGGATTTACCCGGCCGTATTTCCGGAGGAATGAGAAGCGTTACTGTGTTCGGGTCGATACTCTGCGGATCTTTCTGACTCATTCTTAACTGAACATCTCCCGTTGCCTGTTCGTGCCCGTAGAGCGCACCAAACGGCTGGGAGATCAGATTGCCCTCGCTCCAGATCTCGACGCGTATTTTTGGTGGTTGCAGATCAACGAGTTTTGTGGCCTTTCCTTCTATTTTCACCATGCATACACGTGTGGTGATGCTGTCGCTTCCCAGTTCGATGGTCAACTGGATGCCGGTGGAAGGTTGCTGTTCCTGCGGCGACGACTGAATGGTGAGCACGGGTATGATATACTCCTGCGGCGAGAGGCCGCCGTGGAAATAGGCGAGCCCGCCTCCTGCGACCTTGAAGACACCAAATCCATACGGGGTGGCGATTTCCAGGTTGCCACCAAGCCCCAGGTCTGATGCTTTGAAGTAACAATACGCTTCATTGGCCGCGCCACCTTTCCCCACCCACACTCTGCGGTGCAGGTCGGCGATCTCGCCGCCGGGAGAGGGGATCTTCATCGGGTCATCGATCTCTTCCCCGAACAGATATCCGTGATCTGCAGTGACGATGATCGTGGATACACCGTATTCGGTAAGGACCCGGAATGCTCTTTGCAGGGTGTGGAAGATGTCGTCCATGTATCTCCGGGCCTGATATGGTTCGGCTCTTTCTGCGAATTCGTCGATCTCCTGGGAGGTCACGAGGACAAGGTCGGCGTTGCGGATACCATCTGTGACCGACTTTGAGGGGTGCAGGAGATCGCTGAGTTTGAGGGAGAGCACTTCGCTGTCTATATGCTCTTTGAGATAGTCCAGCCTCGAGGAGCGATCCTTCAACACTTTTCCTCCAACTTCGATGGCAAGTTTACCGCCCCCGATCGAGATCAGTGCAGGCTGTACGTCGCCTTTTATCATGAGAGCTGCCATCCCTACTTCAGTGATGGTAGGAACTGTGGCACGTGCCGCATCAAGCGTTGCCACGCTATTCTCCGGGAGCACCTGCAGCAATTCCTGTGCCATTTCATAGCGGAAGGCATCCACGAGGATGTATGCGACCTTGCCCTGTTCCATGGCAGGTGCTACGTACCCGGAGATAATTTCTGTCTGGCGGGGGTAGTCCGGGAGGTCGAACCGTGATTGGGCGAGTTGCTGGACGAATCTGGAGGCGATCTCTCCTCCAAGTTCCATATAGCGTTGCCGGACCTTTGTATAAAGATTTT
>Ga0208693_1002378_pt1 | contig 12475 bp, 4 predicted proteins | sample AD_UKC071_MetaG_FD_184438 | JGI IMG/M metagenome (GOLD analysis project Ga0208693, IMG submission 184438) | Active sludge microbial communities of municipal wastewater-treating anaerobic digesters from USA - AD_UKC071_MetaG (SPAdes) (version 2) | ecosystem: Engineered > Bioreactor > Anaerobic >... | reverse complement strand
GGTTGGCTGCTATGTAAGAGCTGAGATTTTCGGCGACGGCGGAATCCTTTATTCACAGCCCTTCATTCTTGAGCATGATAACGCTCCCAAGGAGGGCGGCGTAAAAGGCTTCTTCGATTTCGGCAACCTTCTTGCTATGATCCGCAAGTTCATCCTCACTCTCTTTGCGCCGATAATTAAATAATTAAAGCAAATCAAAGCACAGTACATTCGTTGTACTGTGCTTTTTTGTACCCTTTTGCCTTTTTGCTGAATTGGAAAATTAAACGCATCGGCCTCGGTTTTATGGGTTTTCTCTACACTTATGCGTACGAATTTTTAAGTTTACTAAAACTATGAGAAGAATTTTTGTGAAATTTATCAGTTTTTATCAGAAATTTTGTGAATTTTATTCACAAAGCGTGTTGACAGTTCCGAGGTTTAAACTTATAATAACAAAAAACAGGAAACATTTAGCAAATTCCATAAAATTTGCAACAAAAAAAGGGGCAAACTATGGAAAAATTCAAATGGGAGATCGTTGAAACTGAGATTTGTACGGAAGATTCGCAATCTTTCAGAACTTACGGAGTAAAAAAAGTTGACCAATGGGGCTTTGAGTTCGTTTACCCCGACATTTCTCTGGTTAAAGAAGATGTCCAAAACCTCATCAAAAGAGTAGGTCACATGGATATAGCCAGGGAACATCTTCTTGACATAATTCATGACTACATAGAAGAGCTTGCGGGCGTAGACATCTATGTCCCAAATAAAGTCCTCGTAAGCGCATAAAAAGGCTGCAGCGCCAGACTGCAGCCCGTAAGAATCATGCAGTTATTCTTCTGTTTGTTTACCTAAGAACGATGCCGCAACCTGAGCCAACTTAATGTCGGTCTGTGAGGGCGGTGTACCGCTTTCATTGAAGAGGAGCACAACGCTGCCGGAAACATCGCCGCCTCCGATAATTGGGTAGACGATTGCAGCATTGCGGTCTAAGCCTTCTATTGCAATAAAGGGCTGAGAGTCTGATGTTGCGATATAGCTAGAACGATTTTCCATAATAGACTCAAGTGCAGGGCTTACTCTCTTGTCAAGGGTATCCTTTTTCGGCAGACCCACGCAGGAGATTACATGGTCGCGGTCTGTAATAATGACAGGCATATTGGTGGCCCTGTATAATACTTCTGCGTACTGGGTTGTGAATGCCGAAAGTTCGCCCATCGGGGAGTACTTCTTAAAGATAACTTCTCCGTCGGAATCTGTATAGATTTCAAGAGGGTCACCCTCACTGATAACATTGACACTGAGTATCTTGTCCAGATGATTTCTGCTTTTTTGAACAATAATGCCTTCCCTTTTATCTGATTCAAGCTGCAAACCATCAATGTTTTCCATGGAATTAAGGGATAAAATAGTATCTATATCGCTTTTAAGAACTATTTCTACACGATCCTCATAAACCGTTATCTTTTCTAAGATAAACTCCAGGTCAGTTTTTTCAAGCTTGTCTTTGTTTAGAATATCATCGAAAATATCAAGTGCAGTTTTGGCAATACGATTTACCTTGATAATTGTGTTGCGGCGGTTTGCAGTAAGTTCATACTGATTTTGCAGTCCCTCGATTCTGTTGGCAAGTTCATTAATCATTTCATCGTAGGTCTCCGAAAGGATGTCCTCCTTCTCGGGATTTTTCATAATATCCCTTGCTTTTTGCCTTGCCAGCATTTTTATCTCAGCCTTGCAATCTTCAATCTGACTTTTCAGCATATCAAGGGTATTAGTATTTTCTTTTACCGCCTGCTGTTCGTTGCGCAAGGACTCATTAAGAATCTGTATCATTGATACCGAATTATCTTTGACTTTCCTGATATATGATTTCATCAAATTATCCAGAACATCCACTCTTGTATGATGTGATGTGCAACCCTTTACCCCTCTTGTATGATATGTTCCACATCTGTATGCAGGGGCCAGATCCTTTCTGCTCATAGGAAACATCGGACTGCCACAATCTCCACAGAACAGAAATCCCGAATAAACATTATCATATTTTTTTACACCGCGATAATGCGAATTGGTGCGCTTTTTCAACAACTCCTGTGTTATGGCAAATGTCCGGTAATCAATAATCGGTTCGTGATGGTCTTCAAACACAATATGATCGCTTTCATCTGCTTTGACATCACTGCCGTTAATTTTCTTGCGATAATACTTTCCTTGCCGAAGAGTTCCAATATAAAAATCGTTTCTAAGGATTTCTGATATTGTTACAATACTCCACTGGTCCTTAGCTTTAGCCTTATACTCCTCCCCCATCGCTTCCTTACGCATCTTTTCATACATTCTAGGGGTAGGAATATGCCGGTCAGTAAGATAGTTTGCAATCTTTTTATAGCCATAACCCTGGTTGTACAACTTAAATATAGTTCTAACCACTTCAGCGGCAGACTCGTCCACCTCAAAGGTCATTTTCTTTGTATTTGTCAATACATACCCATATGGAACAGAACAAATCCACTTCCCTTCACTTTGTCGTTTATTTATTACAGTCTTAACTTTTTTTGAAGTATCGGTAACGGGCATTTCATTTATCAAGAAACGAAATTGAATTGCTGTCCAATCATCATATGTGGGGTAGTCTATTCCGTCGCCAATCGCAATAATACGAATACCTGCGTCACGCAAATCCTCAAGCTCAACTAATCCCTTGCTATTTCGACGTGAAAAACGGCTGAAATCCTTTACTATAAGTATATCAAATTCATGAGACATCAGCTTTTTTCTCATCTGCTGATATCCCTCACGTTGCTCAAATGTATAACCGGAACGGTCTCTATCCTCATAAAATACCAGAGTGCTATCTGGAAATTTGTGCTGCACAAAATCCTCAATTATAGCTTTCTGGTTTTCAATGCTTGTATTTTCCCTGTCCATTTCCTCATCGACAGATATACGGCAGTATCCAGCAATATTATATCTTTCCATGTTATCACCTACTACCTCATAGTTACTAACAACATTGTAATATAAAAAAGATGAAATATCAAGAATTGCTTGACATTTCATATCAACGTATTTATAATTTAGTAAATCGTGATTTAGTAAATTTTGATTTACTATTTTTTGTTTAACTAAGTTTATGTTAGGGGTTGTTGTTATGTTCATTGGAAGAGAGAAAGAGCTTCAAAGCCTTAACCAATTATATCAGACAAACCAATTTCAGTTTCCGGTAATCTATGGCAGGCGCCGTGTTGGAAAAACAGCTCTAATTAACGAATTTGTTAAAGGCAAGGATACAATTTTCTTCACAGGGCTCGAGACCAATGCAAAACAAAACCTTGAGAATTTCAGCAAATGTGTGTTTACCTACACAAGCGGAAATTTCACCTCTGCCCCGGTATTCCAAAATTTTCAGGAAGCGTTGGAATATGTTTTCGTGCTGTCATTAAATAAGCGAATCATCCTTGTAATTGATGAGTATCCATATGTTGCAAAATCCTACAAAGGCTTTGCTTCCATCCTTCAGGTTCTGATTGACAAATACAAGGACACATCAAAACTGTTTTTGATCCTTTGCGGTTCCAGTATGTCCTTTATGGAAGAACAGGTCTTGGGCTACAAAAGCCCCCTATACGGCAGGCGAACCGCTCAGTTTAAGATCCAGCCGTTTGACTTTTTTGAGTGCTGCAAATGTTTCAGGAACTTTTCAAAACAGGATCTGGCTTTGATTTATGGAATTGTAGGCGGTACACCACATTATATTCTGCAAATGAATGACAACCTGTCCGTTGAAGAAAACATCAAGAACACGTTTCTAAACCCGAATTCATATATATTTGAGGAACCAAACAACCTTTTAAAGCAGGAGGTTCGGGAACCTGCAGTTTACAATGCAATCATAAGCGCAATTGCTTCCGGTTATTCCAAGCTATCGGATATTGCTAACAAAGTTGGAGAAGAAACCGGAGCCTGCTCCGCATACCTTAAAAACCTGATTTCCCTCGGCATTATAAAAAAGGAAACTCCTATCACCGAAAATTCTCCCAGGAAAACAATCTACTCAATTGCCGATAACATGTTCCGATTCTGGTATCGGTTTGTTCCGTCAAATATGTCCATCATTCAATACGGCATGACTGATTTGGCTTACCGGAATATAACCGAAAATCTCTCCACTTTTATGGGGCCCATTTTTGAGGAAATATGCAAACAATATCTCTGGCGAATAAACCGCAAGGGTAAAGCCACGGTGACCTTTACAGAACTGGGCCGCTGGTGGGGCGGAGATCCTGAAACCAAAAGTGAGACGGAAATTGATATACTAGCTATTGCAGACAAAAATTCCGCCATCTTTGGCGAGTGCAAATGGACAAATGAAAATGTAGACTCCTCCGTACTTGAAACCCTTTTAAAACGCAGCCGGCTAATTCCATTTGACAAGAAATACTACTACCTATTTGCCAAAAACGGATTTACCTCCGGCTGCAAAGATAAAGCTAAAGACATGGGAAATGTTCAGCTTATTACCTATGAGGAAATACTGTCTGAATAAATCAATTTTCATGTGGATAACACTGCGATACGAATTAAATGTCAAATCTATGTAAATGGGAGGGTTAAACCCTCTCATTTTAATGTCCTTTATCATCTGGCATCATCCCGATACCGATTAATCATCAGCAAATTTTTTGTGTTTTCAAACAAATCACCGTCGCCAGACAAAAATACTACGACTTTATATTTTTGTGCATTGAACTTCTGATAAACTGGTTTTAAAGAATTCAACACAGCAAAATCTGATCTTTCTGCTTTTGTAAGCCAGATTTCAACCAACCGCTTCTTATCATCCACATGAATTTCCAATTATTTCACTCCAATCTATTCCTAATTATTCCTCCTTATGTTCGAATTATTCATTCGCATTTTATGTTCAAATCGTATTTATAATTATTACCAGCCGAAAAGAAAGCCAAGTATTTTTTACGGACTGTGGCTGGACAGGAGTATCATTATCCCTATTACCTATTATGGCCGTATCGGGAGCAACCCGATATTTAATAAGCCGGATGTTTCTCGCTCGCTTCTTTTCAGAAGGTCATGGCGCATCCGCTAAGGTAGCTAGCGCTTGCGACGCTGGTAATAGGAACGCATTTGATGAATGGGTTATTCAATTTTCAAGGTGCAAAAATGAGATAAGGGTAAAATTATCCCTTCAATCTATTAATCAGTTTTCGCGTAAAAGTTAACCCCCTAATTTAAAAATTTTAGTACTGTTACTATATGTTCAAAAAAAGAGTAAGGTAATATAAAAAGAGGTATATAACGAGAGAAAAAACCTCTCATTATATACCTCAGTTAGAGGCCTAAAAGTAAAGCCTCCTATTCAAATTTTTTATTAATTTTTGTTACAGCCATATTCCCAGCTCATTTAATTGTATAAACTGTAAGCACTTTTTTCTACAACGCACGGTTATCTTCAATGAGCTTTTTGATTGCCAGCCCATCCACAAACCCGTCTGAGTTTATCCGCATCAGAATTTGTCCTACATTACCTACATTTGCATTTAACCTACGGAGCAAACGGATAAATTCAGGCAGTTCATTAGGTGGGGCTTCTTTGATTTGAGCGTCGAGAATTGCTCTTCTTCTGCTCCGCAAAGACCAGATTTTTATTGAAGCAGTTTTACACTTTTCAGCTCATCATCCGTAAACCTTGTTACAAGCATATTGTTCCTTTTCTCAAACTTTATTCTCCTCTCTTTGCGGGGTTTTAGGGGTGGTACCCCCAAAAACGCGAATTTGGCTAGCCAAATTCAGTGCTTGCTAAGACATTTTTTGTGATTTCACCTCCACTTTTTCTCTTCGGCCGGTAGTAGAATCCAGATAAATACAAAAGAAAAAGCACGGGACACAAACGCCCCTACTTTGTCAATATTTTACTTATTTTTTAATATTATGTTAGAATTAATACTATCATCAAAATGATGGGGAAGTCACCGTAAAACAATGAATAAGACGCCCCTACGCGAGGGGCGACATCATGCGGATTTTTATAATCCCTATGATTATGTATTTCAATCCACGCCCCTGTGCGAGGGGCGACCCGAGGGTAAGGTTGATATGGTTGTAGCTCTTATATTTCAATCCACGCCCCTGAGCGAGGGGCGACTTTTCTGACGGTTTCTATTGCAGCCAAAGCCGAAATTTCAATCCACGCCCCTGTGCGAGGGGCGACCCTGGTTACCTCCTCCGCAAGTGGTTACAGTCGGTATTTCAATCCACGCCCCTGTGCGAGGGGCGACCTGGACTTGACAGAACTGACGTTAATTTAATCGTATTTCAATCCACGCCCCTGTGCGAGGGGCGACCCAGACTGGCAGATACTATTTCCTCTCATGAGGGATTTCAATCCACGCCCCTGCGCGAGGGGCGACCTGCACGGACGTGGATCTGCTGGAACGGCTGCTTATTTCAATCCACGCCCCTGCGCGAGGGGCGACCTTTGCGGTATCATTCGGAGATCACCTCCAGGATATTTCAATCCACGCCCCTGCGCGAGGGGCGACAAAGTTGAGAAAAAGTGATTTATCACAAGTAGCTATTTCAATCCACGCCCCTGCGCGAGGGGCGACTGGGCAATACATCCCATACCCATCATCATGGCTATTTCAATCCACGCCCCTGCGCGAGGGGCGACGCCGATAGTGTCAAGGTGGATGCCGACCGATTGCGGATTTCAATCCACGCCCCTGCGCGAGGGGCGACCAGGCTTTGTATGACACGTACCGTGTTACAGCCGCATTTCAATCCACGCCCCTGCGCGAGGGGCGACCGAGGAAACGGGCGAGGTTTTAGCAGACACGAGCATTTCAATCCACGCCCCTGCGCGAGGGGCGACTAGGCAGGCGTTGGATAAAGCCAGTAAGCAAGCGATTTCAATCCACGCCCCTGCGCGAGGGGCGACCACAAAAGGCAAGCGGTTAGCTGCAGAGCATAATATTTCAATCCACGCCCCTGCGCGAGGGGCGACCCATATCCCCCCGCGTGGGAAAAAGCTGCAGCAATTTCAATCCACGCCCCTGCGCGAGGGGCGACGTTGTCGGTGATGTAATGGGTAAAGCATTAGCCGATTTCAATCCACGCCCCTGCGCGAGGGGCGACGCGGACTAAACCTATTTAACAGGCAGTTCTGGGAATTTCAATCCACGCCCCTGCGCGAGGGGCGACTCACCGCTCTCGCTATATCTACTGCTGCCTCACCATTTCAATCCACGCCCCTGCGCGAGGGGCGACTTGAGCCTCGATGCTTTCTTCGCGTTGGTTGTCTATTTCAATCCACGCCCCTGCGCGAGGGGCGACTCAAGGTGATCCATTTTTTCCTTGAAGCTGGGATATTTCAATCCACGCCCCTGCGCGAGGGGCGACTCGGCAATATGCACTTAGGATTTACTCACGGCGACATTTCAATCCACGCCCCTGCGCGAGGGGCGACTCTTCAACGCATTTTTCGCAAACATACTCGCCTCATTTCAATCCACGCCCCTGCGCGAGGGGCGACGGCTGTTTGGTTAAGATACCCTGTTATCATGTTATATTTCAATCCACGCCCCTGCGCGAGGGGCGACCAGAGTTTGCGATAAAACTTGAGAACCTGCTTGAATTTCAATCCACGCCCCTGCGCGAGGGGCGACATCAAGGAGGAAAACACTATGACACTCGAAGAAATATTTCAATCCACGCCCCTGCGCGAGGGGCGACGTGTCGCCTCAATCAAATGATTTTGTTACAGCCGCATTTCAATCCACGCCCCTGCGCGAGGGGCGACTTGCCGCATATATACAAAATGCCCAATTTTTTGCCGTATTTCAATCCACGCCCCTGCGCGAGGGGCGACTTATCTATATAACAAACACTGGGAAATAGCGGAAATTTCAATCCACGCCCCTGCGCGAGGGGCGACGAGGAAGAAAAGCTGGAGAACATAATCCTATACCATTTCAATCCACGCCCCTGCGCGAGGGGCGACGGCAGGAACCAATATACAGCATGTTCTACGTCTGAATTTCAATCCACGCCCCTGCGCGAGGGGCGACGTTACACAATGTTTAGACCAACCGAACAAGAATTATTTCAATCCACGCCCCTGCGCGAGGGGCGACTCGCTATCTGGGTTTTGCCTTCCTCGATTTTTCCATTTCAATCCACGCCCCTGCGCGAGGGGCGACCTCGAAATCTTCTAGTTTCAAGGGTATCATCGGCATTTCAATCCACGCCCCTGCGCGAGGGGCGACCAGGGCAATACAGGCTAAACGCTGGAATAATGACATTTCAATCCACGCCCCTGCGCGAGGGGCGACGCTTCCTGTTTTTCCGCTTGCCATTGCTCCCGCTATTTCAATCCACGCCCCTGCGCGAGGGGCGACCTTGTTAGGTCTGCCGCACTGCTGTGGGTTGATTATTTCAATCCACGCCCCTGCGCGAGGGGCGACCTGGTTGATGCCTTCAAGTGTGCAGACAATGCGCTATTTCAATCCACGCCCCTGCGCGAGGGGCGACGTAAAGGTTTAATTTTTTCCAGTCCACCATCAGCATTTCAATCCACGCCCCTGCGCGAGGGGCGACCCTAGCTTGTTGCTCCTATGGTTGCCGCAACCTATTTCAATCCACGCCCCTGTCTGCGTTTTCGCACCAACCATTTCAATCCACGCCCCTGCGCGAGGGGCGACTCACTTCCATAAGTACAGCCTTTGAGTTTTGGAGTATTTCAATCCACGCCCCTGCGCGAGGGGCGACGCTCCAGTCGGTAGGTAAGCGTGTCACCTCAATCATTTCAATCCACGCCCCTGCGCGAGGGGCGACCCGCTTTCGGTTTCCTCGACAACCTCGTCAATCGTATTTCAATCCACGCCCCTGCGCGAGGGGCGACCCGAACGAGATTAGAGAGAGGGGAGAACGGTATGATTTCAATCCACGCCCCTGCGCGAGGGGCGACTACCATTTGTTAAAAAGAGAGATGACTGCCCGCTATTTCAATCCACGCCCCTGCGCGAGGGGCGACATTTGTCATAGGGATTCGCACAAGTAGGATAGCCATTTCAATCCACGCCCCTGCGCGAGGGGCGACATCCTGTGTACGTTGAGCGCACCTATATTCTCCAATATTTCAATCCACGCCCCTGCGCGAGGGGCGACTAATCAAATGATTTTGTTACAGCCGATACAGCCGCATTTCAATCCACGCCCCTGCGCGAGGGGCGACCAGCCGCGATTTGAGAGTTTGAAAGGTGATATTATATTTCAATCCACGCCCCTGCGCGAGGGGCGACGCAGGGTCAAATAAATTAACATCAACGCAATGAATTTCAATCCACGCCCCTGCGCGAGGGGCGACCTGCTATTGTGTTCAAGAGCAAACGCTTATCCATATTTCAATCCACGCCCCTGCGCGAGGGGCGACTGTGTGGAGGTAAAAGAACCATGACACACAAAGTATTTCAATCCACGCCCCTGCGCGAGGGGCGACCCCGCCGGAAGCGTTTGATGAATACAAGGCGGTATTTCAATCCACGCCCCTGCGCGAGGGGCGACTTCACGGGACAAAAGGCGGTGTTGCTGGATAAATATTTCAATCCACGCCCCTGCGCGAGGGGCGACTGTTAATAGCCGTAAGGGTTCCGGAGGCGGTAAAATTTCAATCCACGCCCCTGCGCGAGGGGCGACTTTATGGCCAACTGCTGCACCCCTAAGGACAGATATTTCAATCCACGCCCCTGCGCGAGGGGCGACCCGGTGCAGAGGCAATACTCACTGAGGCAATAGATATTTCAATCCACGCCCCTGCGCGAGGGGCGACACCCCGGAGAAGCAGAAAACATCATCAGAAAATATTTATTTCAATCCACGCCCCTGCGCGAGGGGCGACGTTCCGTCTGAAAGATAGGCTACGCTGTTTCTCGTATTTCAATCCACGCCCCTGCGCGAGGGGCGACTCTACTACGACCTGCTTATCCGCAACACATTGAAATTTCAATCCACGCCCCTGCGCGAGGGGCGACCTCCTATATAATCGCCATCATCCATATTGGCGGCCTATTTCAATCCACGCCCCTGCGCGAGGGGCGACGTGCGCTTGTTCCAGACGATAGGCTCTACATAGCCATTTCAATCCACGCCCCTGCGCGAGGGGCGACCAGCCAATTCCTTTACAATCGACGAGATTGTAGAGATTTCAATCCACGCCCCTGCGCGAGGGGCGACCTTACTACGACGACCTAGAAAATGGCTATGTGGATATTTCAATCCACGCCCCTGCGCGAGGGGCGACTCCATGCCAAGTTGATACGGCACATCGTGGTAATATTTCAATCCACGCCCCTGCGCGAGGGGCGACATAAGTGAAGATAAAACTAAGTGTTCGGAGGAACATTTCAATCCACGCCCCTGCGCGAGGGGCGACATGCCATAGATGCCGCAATCATCGAGGCAATAATATTTCAATCCACGCCCCTGCGCGAGGGGCGACCACAGATAATTGACACACTATTACCGCCATTGATTATTTCAATCCACGCCCCTGCGCGAGGGGCGACAAAACAATGATAGGAAGCACAATTGCATCTTATCCATTTCAATCCACGCCCCTGCGCGAGGGGCGACACGCTGTTTTACAAGCATTGCAAAATGCAAGCGATATTTCAATCCACGCCCCTGCGCGAGGGGCGACCAGCCGTATCTGCAAATACTGTTGTTTTTCTCAATGAATTTCAATCCACGCCCCTGCGCGAGGGGCGACCATATCGCTCTTCTAAAAAAGCCATTATTTTTTGATATTTCAATCCACGCCCCTGCGCGAGGGGCGACAAAAGGGAAGCCAAAAAAGGATGCTTTCACAAAAATTTCAATCCACGCCCCTGCGCGAGGGGCGACGTTTGACCCTGATGCAGTCTGGGATGCGTTGAAATTTCAATCCACGCCCCTGCGCGAGGGGCGACTCTAAAAGCTATGGAATGGGAAGCACAACAAGCGCATTTCAATCCACGCCCCTGCGCGAGGGGCGACGGTCCAGGTCCGGAATGCCGTTGATCATTACAACATTTCAATCCACGCCCCTGCGCGAGGGGCGACGGGGATGTTTTCTATTTCACCATCCATAAGTTGACATTTCAATCCACGCCCCTGCGCGAGGGGCGACTGGTTGCAAGTCCTATGAGGTAACCATGTTCTGTATTTCAATCCACGCCCCTGCGCGAGGGGCGACAAGGAGGGGCACTATGACACACGAGGAAATGATATTTCAATCCACGCCCCTGCGCGAGGGGCGACCATCTACTAAGATCACGTTATCGGGATCTTTTTATTTCAATCCACGCCCCTGCGCGAGGGGCGACCCACGGCATCGAGTGGCAATAGAGGCTTTGAGTATTTCAATCCACGCCCCTGCGCGAGGGGCGACGGAATTGTGATTGACGTGAGCGAGTAACCTTCCTATTTCAATCCACGCCCCTGCGCGAGGGGCGACATTCTTGATAGCACATCAGCTTTTTCTTTATACATTTCAATCCACGCCCCTGCGCGAGGGGCGACTTTCATCAGGTGCAAATTATAGACCATTATCGACATTTCAATCCACGCCCCTGCGCGAGGGGCGACCCAAAGATATTACAAAAGCCGCAGGCTGGAAGAACATTTCAATCCACGCCCCTGCGCGAGGGGCGACGTAAAATTTGCAGATAAGGATATAAATGTTCAAATTTCAATCCACGCCCCTGCGCGAGGGGCGACCAGATTGGGTAGCTGCAATGCTTGCTGCAATAGAATTTCAATCCACGCCCCTGCGCGAGGGGCGACGTTAGTAAAAATGATTAGAATTGGCAGACATATTATTTCAATCCACGCCCCTGCGCGAGGGGCGACCGGAAATTGGATGTCAGAAAATAAATCTACAGTTATTTCAATCCACGCCCCTGCGCGAGGGGCGACCCCCGGTGCATACGCCTCGCTCATGTTGCCTAGCATTTCAATCCACGCCCCTGCGCGAGGGGCGACGCAGACGACATCGATATTACCAGCTTTGATTCTATTTCAATCCACGCCCCTGCGCGAGGGGCGACATTCAAGGTCCGTTATGACGGCCGAGCTATAATCATTTCAATCCACGCCCCTGCGCGAGGGGCGACTTAGCTCAAGCTCCTCTGCCCGTCTCCGGATGAGATTTCAATCCACGCCCCTGCGCGAGGGGCGACCGTGTTTAACCCGCGAAGAAGCGGAAAAAGCGTTATTTCAATCCACGCCCCTGCGCGAGGGGCGACTCCAGTTTATAAAGACGGTACAATCGGAAAAAGGATTTCAATCCACGCCCCTGCGCGAGGGGCGACTTTCCAATGTTCCCAGACAAGTCTATTAGGAACAAAATTTCAATCCACGCCCCTGCGCGAGGGGCGACTTTCCGCCGAGCAGAGGTACCCAATCCGGAATGTCATTTCAATCCACGCCCCTG
>Ga0208693_1002376_pt1 | contig 12481 bp, 6 predicted proteins | sample AD_UKC071_MetaG_FD_184438 | JGI IMG/M metagenome (GOLD analysis project Ga0208693, IMG submission 184438) | Active sludge microbial communities of municipal wastewater-treating anaerobic digesters from USA - AD_UKC071_MetaG (SPAdes) (version 2) | ecosystem: Engineered > Bioreactor > Anaerobic >... | reverse complement strand
GCTCGTACCGGACCACCGCGATGCCCTGGGCCGGAAGCGCCTCAGCGAGGGCCACGAGGTCGACCGTGTCGATCCCGCCACCCGCTCCATGGCTCACCAGAAGGACCGCGCGGGGGGCGTCCGCTGTCAGCGACAGCGTCAGGCGTCCGGGGCCGACCGGCGTGTCGACGTCGACGATCATCCGTTGAGCACCGTGTAGATGAACCAGCCGAACAGGGTGACGGCGGTCAGCGCGAGGGTGAAAAAGAGCACGATCAGCCAGCGCATGCGCTTCTTCGACCGCGTGCTGGGCACGCTCGTCGGCCCCCACTCCCCCAGCCCCGGGATCACGGTCGGCGAGGCGTCCCCGTTGAGGTTGAGGTTGCTGTTGAGCCCGTCCACGCGCGCAAGGCTACCCGGGGATGGCATCGGCGCCCCGCGCCAGCAGGTCGTCGAAGGAGTCGGCGTCCAGGATCGGGATGCCGAGCGACTCGGCCTTCGCGTACTTCGACCCCGTCGTCTCGCCGGCGACCAGCACGGACGTGTTCTTGGACACCGAGCCGGCGCTCTTGCCGCCCCGGGCGACGACCGCCTCGGACGCCGATTCGCGGGTGTACCCCGGCACCGCCCCGGTGATCACGACGGTCTGTCCCGTCAGCGTCTGAGGCAGCTCGGACGTCTCAGCGGGCTCGTCGGCCATCCGGACGCCGGCGGCCCGCCAGCGCTCCACGATGTCGCGGTGCCAGGACGCGTCCGGGCCGTCAAACCAGTCCCGGATCGCCGCCGCGATCGTTCCGCCGACGCCGTCCACGGCCGACAGCTCCTCGACGGACGCCGCCGCGACGGCGTCCACCGACTTGAAATGGTCCGCGAGCGCCCGCGCCGCTGTCGGGCCCACGTGGCGGATCGACAGCGCGACCAGCACGCGCCAGACGGGCTGGCTTTTGGCCTTGTCCAGCTCGGCGAGCAGCACCTCGGTGGTCGCACGCGGCACGGCGGGCTTCTTCGGCGTGGCCTTGGTGAAGAAGAACGGCTCGAGCGCGGGCGGCTGCTCAACGCCCGCCTTCTTGCGTCGGCGCCAGACCTCGACTCCGGCCAGCCGATCGAGCGCGAGGTCGAACAGCCCTGCCTCGGAGTCCAGCACCGGCGACTGCGGCAGGCTGAACGCGTCGTGGGGGCGTCCGAACTCGGGATCGGTCAGCGCGATCGCCGCCTCCCAGCCCAACGCCTCGATGTCGAAGGCCCCTCGGGATGCCAGGCCAAAAATCCGCTCCCGCAACTGGGCCGGGCACGAGCGGGCGTTGGGGCACCGCAGGTCCTTGTCACCCTCCTTCTCCGGACGCAGGGTCGCCCCGCACGAGGGGCACTCGGTGGGCATCACCCAGGACGGCAGGCCCTCGGGACGCAGGTCGAGCACCGGTCCTACGATCTCGGGGATCACGTCGCCCGCCTTGCGGAGGACCACCGTGTCGCCCGGACGCACGTCCTTGCGCGCCACCTCGAAGGCGTTGTGCAGCGTGGCCATCTCGACGGTCGACCCCGACACGAACACCGGCTCCATGACGCCATACGGCGTGACCCGCCCGGTGCGTCCGGTGTTCACCTCAATGCGCAGGAGCTTGGTGTTGACCTCCTCCGGCGGGTACTTGTACGCCAGCGCCCAGCGCGGGGCGCGGGACGTGAATCCCAGCGCGGCCTGCCGAGCACGATCGTCGACCTTCAGCACGACGCCGTCCATCTCGTGCGGCAGGTCGTGGCGCCGCTCACCCCGTTCGACGATGTAGCCCAGGGCTTCGTCCAACGAGCCGACCACTCGGTTGTGCCGGCTGACCGGCAGGCCCAGCGACGTGAGCACGCCATAGGCGTCCGACTGCCGCTCGAACGGCGTCCCGGAGTAGGCGCCGATGCCGTGGCTCAGAAAGTCGAGCTTCCTGGACGCCGTGACGCGGGCGTCCTTTTGCCGCAGTGATCCGGCGGCCGCGTTGCGTGGATTGGCGAAGGTGCGCGGCGGCTTGCCTGCGGCCAGGGCCTCTTCGGACAGCCGGCGGTTCAGGTCGGCGAAGTCGGCGGCGTTCATGAAGACCTCGCCGCGCACCTCCAGCAGGTCGGGCACCCCCTCGCCCGCGAGACGCTGGGGCACCGAAGCGATAGTGCGCACGTTCGCGGTGACGTCTTCCCCGACTCGGCCGTCGCCGCGGGTCGCCGCCGACACCAGGCGCCCGGACCGGTACACCAGATCGAGCGCGAGACCGTCGATCTTGACCTCGCAGAGCAACGCAGGGAACGGCTCGCCCAGGCGCGCGGCCCAGCGCCGGACCTCGTCGACCGAGAACGCATTGTCGAGGCTCATCAGGGGCTCGAGGTGGGTCACGGGCTCGAAGGACGCCCCGACAGCGCCGCCGACCTGCTGCGTCGGCGAGTCGGGCGTCTTCAGGTCGGGATGCAGCTCTTCGAGGGCCTCCAACTCGCGCATCATGGCGTCAAAGGCGGCATCGCTCAGCGTCGGCGCGTCGAGCACGTAGTAGCGGAAACGGGCGTCCTCGACGTCCTGGGCGAGGCGCGCATGGCGGGCGCGGTCATCTGTTTCGCTCACGCGCACAACCTAGCGCCGGCCACCGACAGTCGGCCGTCAGCCCCGCAGCGCCTCGTCGACGTGCTCGGCGGCGCGGCGCAAGGCGGACAGCTGCCTCGGCACCTCTCGCGGCTCGACGCCCGCGAGGCCGCAGGTGTGGGTGAGCCAGAGGCGATCGGCCAGCACGGCGCCCAGTTCCAATGGCCGCAGCCAGCCCAGGGCACGCTGCACGATGGGGTCCGGCCCGCCTGCGGCGTCCGAGGGGTCAAGGACGCCGAGGTACAACCCCGTCCCGTCCTCGACGGCCTGCGCGACGGCGTCCCACTGCGTCCGGTCCAGCAGGGAGCCGTCGAGGCTGATGCCGGCGAAGCCGGCGCCGTGGCGTCCGGACGCCGTCAACAGCCGCACTGGGACGTCCGGCGCGCAGCAGTGGACCAGCGACTCATCGCTCAACTGCGCGAACGGCTCTAGGACCTCTGCCACCTCTGCTTCGGTGACCGAGCGATGCCGGAAGAAGCCGCCCTCGGTCGGGACGCGTCCGCCCAAGACCGCCGGCAGGGACGGCTCGTCGACCTGCACGCGCACCTCAAGGCCCGGAAGCCGGCGCCTGAGGTCAGCCACAAGGACGCCCATGCCATCCGCCAGCGACTGGGCGACGTCACGGCGCGCGCCGCGGTCGCCGAGGACGCGTCCGCCGAGCGGACGAAACAGCTGGGACGCCAGCGTCCAAGGCCCGCAGACGGACAGCTTGACCGGTCCCGAATACCCCTGGGCGTTCTCTTCCAGCACCTCCAGGTCGTCGCGCAGCGTCCCCCGCGCGCGCCGCTGGTCGATGCCGGACGCCGACGACAGACGCCACTCGCCGGCGCTGAGATCGGTCGAGAGACCCGTCAACAGGGCCGTCGCGCGGCCCACGATGGACGCCCACGGCCCGCGCGCCGGCAGCTCGGGCAGCCAGGCGGGGTCGACGTCGGCCAACGCAAGACGGACGGCGGCCGCAGCGTCCGTGCCGGGCAGCGATCCGACCCCGGTCGTGCCAGCCATGAAGGTCCTCTCGTCGAGGCCGATCCTAGGCGCGGACGGCGCCAGGGCGCTCGCATGCGCCTGCCCGAATGGGGCTTTCGGCGTCCATTGCGGCACAATGGAACGTCCGCCTCCGGCGCGACGCCTCGCGAACCTGCCCGTGGCAAGGCAGTTCGCGATGCACGTAGAACGAAAGAGACGCATGACACGACCGGACCTGCCACGGCCGACCGACTCGTCCATCCTGGGCGCGACGGTCACGGACGCCGGCACCCGATTCGCCCTGTGGTCACCGCGCGCGACGCGCGTCGAGCTCGCCCTCGTGGGCAGCGACCGCCGCCAGGTGAACCACGACATGACCCGCTCGACCGACGGCGTCTGGACCGTCTTCGTGCCCGGGGTCGGCGCCGAGCAGCGCTACGGCTACCGCGTTCACGGGCCGTGGAGCCCCGACACCGGCCAGCGCTTCAACCCGGCCAAGCTGCTGCTTGACCCCTACGCCCGCGCGATCACCGGCGGCGTGGACTACTCCGGACCCATCAGCGACCACACCGTCGACAACAACTTCACGCCCGACCCGACGGACTCCTTCGCGGCCGTCCCCCTGAGCGTCGTCGTGGCCGACACCCCGCCCCCGATCCCGCTGCCCGAGCGGCCGAAGCTCGAAGACCTGGTCCTGTACGAGACCCACCTCAAGGGCTACACGCGCCTGCACCCGGCGGTTCCCGAGCACCTGCGCGGCACCTACGCGGGGCTGGCCTACCCGGCCGTCGTCCAGAGCATCTCCGATCTCGGCATCAACGCCGTGCAGTTGCTGCCGGTGCAGCACTTCGTCTCGGAGCCCTTCACGGTCGGCCGCGGGCTCACCAACTTCTGGGGCTACAACACGCTGGGCTTCTTTGCGCCGCACGCCCCCTACTCGAGCGCCGGCACGCTGGGCGAGCAGGTGCGCGAGTTCAAGGCGATGGTCAGCGCGCTGCACTCCGCCGGCATCGCCGTGATCCTGGACGTGGTCTACAACCACACGGCCGAGGGCGGCCACGAGGGCCCGACGCTGTCGTTCCGCGGCATCGATCACGCCGGCTACTACCGGCTGACCAACGACCTGCGCAACGACTACGACGTGACCGGCTGCGGCAACGCCGTGGACACCTCGGTCGACGGCGTCCTCGACCTCGTCCTCGACTCCCTGCGCTACTGGGTGACCGAGATGGGCGTCGACGGGTTCCGCTTCGACCTGTGCACCACGCTCATCCGCGACGAGTTCCATCACGTCGACCAGGCGCACGAGTTCAAGCGCCGCATCGCCGAGGACCCCGTCCTGAGCGAGGCGATCATGATCTCGGAGCCCTGGGACCTCGGCCCCTACGGCTACCAAGTCGGCCGCTGGGGCCAGGGCTGGGCCGAGTGGAACGACCGCTACCGCGGCTTCACCCGCGACTTTTGGCGCAACGCCATTCCCGGCGTCCAGGAGTTGGCGACGAGGCTTGTCGGCAGCACCGACATCTTCGATCACGACGGACGCCCCGCAACCAGTTCGGTCAACTTCGTCACCGCCCACGACGGCTTCACGATGCGTGACGTCGTCACCTACGACCTCAAGCACAACGAGGCCAACGGCGAGCGCAACCGCGACGGGGCCGACGATAACCGGTCCTGGAACCACGGCTTCGAGGGCGACACCGACGACGCGGTGATCACCGAGGCCCGCCATCGGACCACCCGCAACATGATGGCCACCATGCTGCTCAGCACCGGCACCCCGATGATCCTCGCGGGCGACGAGATGGGCCGCACCCAGCAGGGCAACAACAACGCCTACTGCCAGGATTCGCCCTTGTCGTGGGTCGATTGGCACACGTCCGAGGAGTGGGGCGACCAGCTCGACCTCACCCGCACGCTGCTGCGACTGCGCCGCGAACACCCGATCCTGCGGCCCCGCGACTTCCGCTCGTCCACCGAGATCGTGGACGCCGAGGGCCGCGGCCTGGGCCGTCGGGCGTCCGCCTGGTTCTTCGAGACCGGCTGGGAGATGGGCATTCCCGAGTGGAACGACTCCGGACGCCGCAGCCTCGGCCTCTACCTATCCGACGTCGACGAAGCGTTCTACATCTTCATCCACAGCGGCGACTGGGACACGACGTTGCGGCTCCCGGGCGAGCCCTGGGCGCGCGGCTACGCGTTGGTCGCCCACACCGGACGCGCCGACGAGTTCGTGGCTGAAACAGCGGTCACGCTCGCGCCCGGGTCCGTGCTGGAGGTTCCCGGCCGGACGATCCTGGTGTTCCAGGCGGACGTACCGAGCGAGTACACCGAGCCCGCTCCCATCGTGGGCGCCGCGGACGACCCAGCGACCGAGTCAGCCTCGGCGGGCCAGCCGGAGGCCGAGTCGCGGCAGGCGGACGGCCCCACCGCGCCCACGACGGAGGCCGAGCCGACGGCGTCCGCCCTGGATGCTGTCTAGACCGCGTCCGAGGCCCTCCGACAGAACAACGAGGCGGGGCGATCGCTGACTGCGATCGCCCCGCCTCGTGGGTTCAGCCTCAGAACGCCGGCGGCGTCCCCCAGATGCGCTGGATGTAGTCGCGCATGGACCGGTCCGAGCTGAAGTAGCCAGACCGAGCGACGTTGAGCACGGCCGACCGCGTCCACTCTTCGGTGTCGGCGTAGGCCTTCTCGACGCGCTCCTGGGCGTCCATGTATGAGGCGTAATCGGCCAGGGCCATGAACCGGTCGACGGTGACGAGGTTGGTCACGATGGAGCCGAAGGTGCCACGGTCACCACCCGAGAAGTGGCCCGAGCCGATGAGGTCGATCGCACCCCGCAGCCGGCGGTCGGACTCGTAGTACGTGCCGGGGTCGTAACCCTTCGCCTGCAGCTCGGCCACCTCGGGCTCCGACATGCCGAACAGGAAGAAGTTCTCGTCACCCACGAGGCGGCGGATCTCGACGTTCGCGCCGTCGTCCGTGCCGATGGTCAGGGCGCCGTTCATCTGGAACTTCATGTTGCCGGTGCCGGACGCCTCCATGCCCGCGAGCGAGATCTGCTCCGACAGGTCGGCCGCCGGGATCAGCTTCTCCGCCAGCGTGACGTTGTAGTTCGGCGGGAAGGCGATCTTGAGGACGCCGCCCACGCGCTCGTCCGCGTTGACCGTCGAGCCCACCGCGTTGATCAGATGGATGATCTGCTTCGCCATCAGGTAGCCCGGGGCCGCCTTGGCGCCGAACACGAAGTTGCGCGGCGTCACGGTCTTCGGGTCGAGGCGTCCCGAGATGATCTCGTTGTAGAGCGTGACGATGTGCAGCAACTTCAGGGTCTGGCGCTTGTACTCGTGCAGGCGCTTCACCATGACGTCGAGCATGTGGTCCTGGCCGAGCTCGATGCCGTCGCGTGCGATCAGCACCTCGTTCAACTTGGCCTTGTTGCGGGTCTTGACGTCGCGGAACGCCGACCGGAACTCGGCGTCCTCGGCGTAGGGCTCCAGCTCGCGCAGCCGCTCGAGATCGGTGACCCAGCCGGTGCCGATGGCGCTCGAGATCAGCTCCGAGAGGCCGCGGTTGGCCAGCCGCAGGAAGCGGCGGGGCGTCACGCCATTGGTGACGTTGGTGAACTTCTCCGGCCACAGCTGGCTGAAGTCGGGCAGGACCTTGTCGCGCAGCAGCTGGCTGTGCAGCTCGGCCACGCCGTTGACCTTGCAGCCGGCGACCGTGGCGAGGTATGCCATCCGCACTGCACGCGCCGGATGCTCGGCGACGATGGACATGCGGCGAATCCGCATCTCGTCGCCCGGGAACGCCTCGCGGACCTCGTCCAGGAACTCCTCGTTGATGCGGTAGATGATCTCCAGGTGCCGCGGCAGGAGGCGACCGAGCAGGTCGACCGGCCAGACCTCCAGGGCCTCGGGCAGCAGCGTGTGGCAGGTGTAGGCGAAGCACTTCTTGGTGACGGCCCACGCCTCGTCCCAGTCGAAGCCCTTGAGGTCGACCAGGATGCGCATCAGCTCGGGCACCGCGATCACCGGATGCGTGTCGTTGAGCTGGAAGATGATGCGCGAGTCGAGCTCGTGCAGGTCGAACTCCGGTCCGAGGACCCGCTCGATGTAGTCGCGCAGCGAGCAGGCCACGAAGAAGTACTGCTGCTGCAGGCGCAGTTCCTTGCCCTGGGGCGTCGAGTCCTCGGGGTAGAGCACCTTGGTGATGTTCTCGGCGAACGTCTGGGCGCGGACGGCCTGGGCGTAGTCGCCGCTGTTGAAGATGGCCAGGTCGAACGCCTTGGTCGCCTCGGCGCTCCACAGGCGCAGCGTGTTGACGCGCCCGTTGAGGTAGCCCGGAACCATGTAGTTGTAGGGAATTCCGAGGACGTTCCACTCGGGAACCCAGCGGGTTCGCTCGACGCCGTCGGCGTCCACGTACGTCTCGATCGTCCCCCCGAAGTCGATCTGAATGGCGTGCTCGGGGTGCGCGAACTCCCACGGGCAGCCCAGCGCCAGCCAGGTGTCGGGCTGCTCGACCTGCTGGCCGTCCACGAAGGTCTGACGGAAGATGCCGTACTCATACCGCAGGCCGTAGCCGATGCAGGGCACGTTCATGGTGGCGAGCGAGTCGACGAAGCAGGCCGCGAGGCGTCCGAGACCGCCGTTGCCGAGGCCCGGCTCGACCTCTTGCGCGCGGAGCACAGCGATGTCGAGACCGCACTGCTTCATGGCCTCTTCGGCGATGTCGATCAGCCCGGTGGCCAGCAGGTTGTTGCCGAGCTGGCGGCCCAGGAGGTACTCGGCCGAGAGGTACGCCACGCCCTTGGGTCGGGTCGTCCGCTGCTTCTTCTGCGTCTCGATCCAGCGTGCGGACAGGTAGTTGCGGACGGTCTGGGCCAGGGCCAGGTACTGGTCGTTGACGGTCGACCGCTCCAGCGACACACCCTGGTTCGACGTCAGCTCGTGCAGGAACTCACGAACGAAGCCGTCGACCGTGGGAGGCGGGGTGCCGACGGGCGCGTTGGCGACCGGGTGCGTCGGCGGGAAACATCGGGCCCACGTGCGGGCCCGCGTGCTGGCTCTCGTCGGTCACGTCGAAGGACGTGGCGCTGACAGGACTGGTCGGATTCATAGACACGAGCGCCAAGGATAACGGGTCGACACGGACGCCCCGCACACGCCCCGGTCCGCGGACCAACACACCCGGGCGTCCGGCGCTGTCAGCACGGGGTTGTCCATGCCCGATGTCAAGGAGAAATCGGTGCAGTAGGTTGTGCTCATGTCGACCCCTGCCAAGCCAGACGCGGCCGCCAGCAAGGCCGCAAACAGCGCGCGTGTCCCGGCGGGGACCCGCCCTACCATCACCCCGGTTCCCGGGATCGGACGCATCCCCGTCATCGACGTCTCACCCGTCGTGAACGGTGGCGCCTACCCCGCCAAGGCCGTGGTCAACGAGCAGTTGCCGGTGCGGGCGACCGTGTTCCGCGAGGGGCACGACGCGGTGAACGCGTCGGTCATCCTGACCAGCCCGACCGGACGCGAGACCCGGGTCGACATGACGCCGCTCGAGCCCAGGGGCCTGGATCCCTGGGAGGCCTGGATCAGGCCGGACGCCGAGGGCGACTGGACGTTTAGGGTCGAGGGCTGGTCGGACCCGTGGGGCACCTGGGTCCACAACGCCGAGGCGAAGCTGCCGGCGGGCGTCGACATCGAGTTGGTGTGCGCGGAGGGCCAAGACCTGCTGGGCCGCACGGCGCTCGCCGCCGATGCCGCGGCGGACCCGATCGCGGCGTCCGTCCTGCGCGCCAACGCGCAGTTGCTGATCCCGCAGCGGTCGGCGTCCGACTTGTTGGACGTCGTGACCAACCGCGGCCTGAACGACGCGATGCGCCGCTACGGACCGCGCGAGCTGGTCTCCCCCACTGAGGAATTCAGGCTGAGGGTCGACCGCCGACGCGCGCTCTACGGCTCGTGGTACGAGTTCTTCCCCCGCAGCCAGGGCGCCTACGTCGATGCCGACGGCCACTGGGTCTCGGGCACCTTCGACACCTGCCACGACCGCCTCGACGAGGTCGCGGCCATGGGCTTCGACGTCGTCTACTTCCCGCCGGTCCACCCGATCGGCAACGCGTTCAAGAAGGGCAAGAACAACACCCTGGACGCCTCCGCCGAGGACCCGGGCTCGCCCTGGGCCATCGGCAACGCCGCCGGCGGACACGACGCCCTGCACCCCGACCTCGGCGACTGGGACTCCTTCGACCGCCTCGTCGCCAAGGCCAAGGACCTGGGCCTCGAGATCGCGCTGGACTTCGCGCTGCAGGCGTCCCCGGACCACCCCTGGGTCACCGAGCATCCCGAGTGGTTCACCACCCGCATCGACGGCACCATCGCGTACGCCGAGAATCCGCCGAAGAAGTACCAGGACATCTACCCGATCAACTTCGACAACGATCCGGTGGGCATCTACCACGAGGTGCTGCGCATCCTGAAGCTGTGGATGAGCCACGGCGTCCGCATCTTCCGCGTGGACAACCCGCACACCAAGCCCGTCGACTTCTGGGCCTGGATCATGGACCAGATCCACGCGACGGACCCCGACGTGCTCTTCTTCGCCGAGGCGTTCACGCGTCCGGCCATGATGGGCGCCCTCGGCAAGGTGGGCTTCCACATGAGCTACACCTACTACACCTGGCGCAACACCAAGAAGGAGCTGACCGACTACCTGGTCGAGCTGTCCACCGTGACGGACTCCTTCTACCGGCCTAACTTCTTCGTCAACACCCCCGACATCAACCCGATGCCGCTGCAGTCGGGCAATCCGGCGATGTTCGCGATCCGAGCGATCCTGGCCGCGACGATGTCGCCGAACTGGGGCGTGTACTCGGGCTTCGAGCTGTTCGAGCACCTGCCCCTCGCGCCTGGCAAGGAGGAGTACCTCGACTCCGAGAAGTACGAGTACCGGCCGCGCGACTACCACAAGGCCCCGAACCTGAATCTGCTGATGGGCAACCTGAACGCGATCCGTCGCAACCACCCCGCTCTGCAGCAGCTGCGCCGCATCCACTTCCACGACGCGGCTCACGACGGCGTCATCGCCTTCTCGAAGGTCGACGGCAACGACGTCGTGTTGACGATCTGCTCGCTCGACCCCGACAACACGGTCGAGTGCGAGCTGTCCCTCGACATGGCCGCCCTTGGTCTCGCACCGGACGCGCCGCTGCACGTCCGCGACGAGCTCACCGGCGCGACCTTCACCTGGGGCCAGCGCAACTTCGTCCGGCTGACCCCGGCGCAGCCGGCGCACATCCTCCACGTCCTGTAGAGCTGAGATGATCGACAACTCCGAGTGGTTCAAGTCGGCGGTCTTCTACGAGGTGCTCGTGCGATCGTTCGCCGACAGCGACGGCAACGGCATCGGCGACTTGGCGGGCCTGACCGGCAAGCTCGACTACCTCAAGGACCTGGGCATCGACTGCCTCTGGCTGCCCCCGTTCTTCCCGTCGCCGCTGCGCGACGGCGGGTACGACGTCACCGAGTACCGCAGCGTCCAGCCCGAGTTGGGCACCCTGGACGACCTCAAGCGGCTGCTGGACGAGGCCCACGCGCGCGGCATGAAGGTCATCACCGACTTCGTGATGAACCACACGTCCGACCAGCACGCATGGTTCCAGGCGTCCCGCACCAACCCAGACGGCCCCTACGGCGACTTCTACGTCTGGCGCGATTCCCCGGACGTCTACCTGGACGCCCGCGTCATCTTCTACGACTACTTCAACCGCGAGTACCCGGACAACCCGCCCAACTGGTCCTTCGACGAGGTCCGCGGCCAGTGGTACTACCACCGCTTCTACGAGTTCCAGCCCGACCTCAACTTCGAGAACCCCGCGGTCCTGGACGCGATCCTGGACGCCATCCGGTTCTGGCTCGCGCTGGGCGTCGACGGCTTCCGACTGGACGCCGTCCCGTACCTCGTCGAGCAGGACGGCACCAACTGCGAGAACCTGCCGGGGACGCATGCGATCCTCAAGCAGGTCCGCGCCATGGTGGACGCCGAGTTCCCCGGCAAGATCCTGCTGTGCGAGGCCAACCAGTGGCCGGACGATGTCGTCGAGTACTTCGGTGATGACGACGAGTGCCAGATGGCCTTCCACTTCCCGGTGATGCCGCGCCTCTACATGGGCCTGCGGCAGGGCTCGCGGCAGTGCATCAGCCAGATCCTGGCCGCAACTCCCCCGATCCCGCCCGGCTGCCAGTGGGGCACCTTCCTGCGCAACCACGACGAGCTCACCCTCGAGATGGTCACGCCGGACGAGCGCAACTGGATGTGGAGCGAGTACGCGCCGGATCCGCGCATGAAGCTCAACGACGGCATCCGGCGTCGCCTCGCGCCGCTCTTGGACAACGACCCGCGGCGCATCCGGCTCATCCACGCGATGCTCCTGGCCTTGCCCGGTTCCCCGTGCCTCTACTACGGCGACGAGATCGGCATGGGCGACAACATCTGGCTGAACGATCGCGACGGCGTCCGGACGCCGATGCAGTGGGACGACTCTCCGAACGCCGGCTTCTCGGACGCCGACCCGTCCACCTACACCTACCCCCTCATCACGGACGCCACCTACGGTCCGAAGGCCATCAACGTGGCCGCCCAGCAGGCCGACCCCGACAGCCAGCTCAACTGGCTCAAGGGCATCTTGGCGGTGCGCGCGGCCAACCCCGCGCTGACCCTGGGCACGTTCACCGACCTGGAGGGAGCCGACGAGGTCTTCACGTTCTCCCGCAGCCACGACGGGACGACCGTGTTCGCGCTCAACAACCTGACCGAGGTCCCGCAGACGACGTCGATCGCATCGGGCAAGGACCACGGCGGCTTCAGCCTGCTGGCCGGTGCCGCCGACGTTGTGCCCGCCGAGGCCGGCCTGGAGGTCACGTT
>Ga0208693_1002373_pt1 | contig 12484 bp, 12 predicted proteins | sample AD_UKC071_MetaG_FD_184438 | JGI IMG/M metagenome (GOLD analysis project Ga0208693, IMG submission 184438) | Active sludge microbial communities of municipal wastewater-treating anaerobic digesters from USA - AD_UKC071_MetaG (SPAdes) (version 2) | ecosystem: Engineered > Bioreactor > Anaerobic >... | reverse complement strand
CCAAATTGCATCCAGGCATAGCACCCTTGATGATTACAAAACCCTCAACATGAGATGCCGGGACCTAAGTGATTTGTACTTTTTAGAAAAGCGGCTGGAGTTGATCGAGGAGAGTTTAGCAGAAAAACGGTAATTCAAAACCCCCTAGGGAAATTGCTGAGCTAGTAATGCCCCAGGGGGTATTTTGTCAGCATTCCGTCAAACCAAGGACATTTAACACCGTCTATCTCTGGACATTATGCATTAGCAGCTACAATAAACTCTCCCACCGGTATGCATATTCATCTAGCCGTGGAATTAGAATATTGCGCATTGGGACTCACAATTGTATCCAGAAAAAGTTTACTGGCAGGCAGGATTTTAGGATGTTTGAGTGAATATCTTCTCGTTAACATAATTCTAATTCGATTTGACCGGGAGGGGTTGACCGCCCGGGTGGTAACCGGCTTTGCCCGGCCCCAGAAAGGCGAGATAACAGCAGGCCCGTTGCAGGGATGCAGGCACAGCTGGGCTGAATACTACGTGGACGGCCTGGGCTGGCTGCCAGTTGACCTTACTTTCCAGTATTTCTCTTGCCTGCCCGTAACCTCGCATATTGTGGAGACCTACTCCGAACAGGCGATCAGGGTAAATTTCTCGGGGGGCAAACTAAGCGTATCCTGGTTGAACAGAATCCAGTAATAGCGCATATTAAAAGCGCCCGGAAATAGCCGCTCTCTACCCTTCAAAGGACGGGTTTTGCCGATCCTTTTTCAAGAATCCAGGTTAGCTAAAAATGACGCGGGCGAATTTTCTTTTTCCCACCTGGATGATGAGCTCTCCAGCAGTCTGAACCCGGGCATCGATTTTTGCCACCTGCTCCCCGTTCACCCTTACCCCGCCCTGCCGGATCAAACGGCGAGCCTCACTTTTGCTGGAGGCAAGTTCCGTTCTCACCAGCAAAGATACCAGGTCCGGTGAAGAAGCGGCGCCGATCCTGAACAGGGGCATATCCGCAGGCAATTCTCCTCTCTGAAAGACCTGCTTGAAGTTCTCTTCGGCACGGGCTGCAGCAGCGGGCCCGTGGTAAAGCCCCACAATCTCCCGGGCCAGTCTCATCTTTGCGTCCCGCGGGTGGAGGCGGTTATTCCGCAAATCATCAACGATTCGCCCGGCTTCGGCAGGGGGAAGCGCAGTGCCCAGGTAAAAATAGTCGGGCATGATCTCGTCGGGTATGGACATCACTTTCCCGTAAATTTCCTCCGGCGGTTCATTTATCCCAATGTAGTTGCCCAGGCTTTTACTCATCTTTTGCACGCCGTCTGTTCCGACCAGGATGGGCATGGTCAGGGCTACCTGCGGCTCCTGCCCAAATTCCTTTTGAAGATGCCGCCCCATTAACAGGTTGAATTTTTGCTCTGTAGCCCCAAACTCAATATCCGCTTTCACCGCGATAGAGTCGTAACCCTGCATCAAGGGATAAAAGAACTCATGAATGCTAATGGGCAGATTTCCGCGAAAGCGGTTGGCAAAATCTTCCCTCTCCAGCATCCGGGCTACCGTATAGGTGGAAGCAATCTGCAGTATATCGCTGAAGTTCAGCTTGCCAAGCCACTTGCTGTTGAAAAGAAGCTCCGTCTTTTCACGATCCAGAATTTTATATATCTGTTCCTGGTAGGTACGGGCGTTGGCAAGTACCTCTTCTTCGGAAAGCTGCGGGCGCGTATCGGAGCGATTGGTGGGATCGCCGATTCGGCCGGTGAAATCGCCCAGGATAATAATCACATGGTGCCCCATCTCCTGGAAGGCTTTCAGCTTGCGCAGCACTACGGCATGGCCCAGATGAATGTCCGGCGCTGAAGGATCGATACCCAGCTTGCAGCGCAGCGGTCTTTTTTCCGCGAAGCTGCGCCGCAGTTTATCCACCAGTTCGTCCTCAGTGATAATTTCAGCTACATTCTCCTTGATCCGCGCCAACTGCTCTTCTACCGGAAGCATATCCATACCAACTACCTCCTAACAGCTTCTCTTTCCTATTTTATACCATTTTAATTAATTAGTTAACTCGGTGCCTGGCACCGGGTTAACTAATTCAGGTCTATTTTCATTCCGTCAGTAGCGGCGATTACCTGGACCCCGGTTTCCTCTGTCAAGCGCCGGGCCAGGTGATAAGGCTTATGGTTAAGCATGGTCATCCCGAAATGGGTCATCACCGCCAAACGCGGCTTAATTGAACTAATCAATATCCGGGCGCTTTCCAGGTCAAGATGCTGGATCTCTTTGACCGGCGGGCGTTCAAAAAAGACCACGTTAAGAATGAGGATGTCGCTTTGCGCATAGTGTTCGGCCAATTCCGGGAAGTATGCGGTGTCGCTAATGAATGAAACCCGTCCTTGAGGCAGTTGAAAGACCAGGCCGTAAGTTTCGACGGAATGGCGGTGCCGCACCGGCACAAAAAAATCAAATGAGCCAAGCCGGTAGAGCCGGCCTTCCCGGAGAAGTTCCAGCCTCTCCGCAGATCGGCGCGCATGGCGAAAGACAACCGGCTCCTCGCCTTCGACGGCGTCAGCCGGAGCAAAAAGCGCCCCCCGGTGAATGAAGGTTCCCCTGGTCATAGCCTCGATCATTACATTGATATCGGTGGAGTGATCCAGGTGGCGATGGGTCAAGATGATAACATCGAGTTTTTCAGGATCCAGCTTGGGCCTGCTGGCAAAGCAGCGGAGGAGCGTTCCGGGGCCCGGATCGATGAGAATATTCAACCCCTGCAGGCGGCACCAGGTCCCCGCCGAAAAGCGGAGCTGTTTCGACACAACAAAGCGGGCACCGGCGGTACCCAAGAATTTAATCCAGTCGCCCAAATTCTATCCCCCGCCATATATACTTTTATCATTCTATCACAATAACCCGCTCTTAAGTAATCTTGCTTAAACATAAAAGTAATAATTTAAGAGGTCCGGGAAACGGTTAAGCCCGCGGCGGCAGAGGTAAGGTAGAAGTGCGGCTTCCGCCATCCGCGGCGGGCAAATGCTTCGCCGAGACGCCGCTTGATTTCTGCAACAGCCTCATCTTTTAACAACACGATGGCACAGCCGCCGAAACCGGCGCCGGTCATGCGCGCACCCAAAACATCCGGACAGCGGACAGCCGTCTCCACGATCAGATCAAGCTCCGGGCAGCTGACCTGGTAAAGATCCCTTAGCCCGGCATGTGAAAGAACCATCAAGCGCCCAAAATCCTGCAGTCTACCCGCTCGCAGCGCCGCAGCCGCGGCAATTACCCTTTCGTTTTCTTCAACTACATAGCGGCTCCTTTGAGCAAGCAGGGCGGGCAGCATACCCTCAACCTTATTAATTTCGGTTTTGTTCACATCGCGCAATGAGCGCAGCGGCCGCCCCAGCAGCCCGGCCAGCTGCTCCACCGCAGCCTCGCACTCTTCGCGCCGCCGGTTGTACTCCGAAGCAGCAAGCCTGCGCGGCACCCGGCTGTCGGCAATCATAAGCCGGTACTGCTTTAGCGGCAGGGGAATATACTCGTATTCCAGGGTGCGGCAATCCAGCAGCAGGGCAGAACCGCTCCGGCTTAAGGCGGCGGCAAACTGATCCATCACCCCGCAGCGCACGCCCACGTATTCATTCTCGGCCTGCCAGCAGAGCAGGGCCAGCTCCCGCGGCGCCAGTTGATGCCCCGAAAGGCCGGCCAGCGCAGCGGCTACGGCGACCTCGAGGGCGGCTGAGGAGCTTAAGCCGGCGCCCACCGGCACCCGGCTGGAGATGGAAAGATACGCTCCTGAAAGTTGATATCCGGCCTTCTCAAAAGCCCGGCAAACCCCTTTAATGTAATCAACCCAGCGGATTTCCCCGGCATCTCTTTCCAGCTGGTCCAAAGAAAAAGTCTCGCTGCCCCCAAAACCTTCCGAGACTGCAGTAATATGCCTATCCTTCCGCGGGGCCGCCTCTACGGTGACGGCGTAATCAATCGCCGCCGGCATTACAAAACCCTCATTATAGTCGGTATGTTCACCGATAAGATTGATCCGTCCGGGTGCGGTTGCTTTTACTTTCAACTGAAACTTCCTCCTGTTTCCTTCCGCCGGCGCCGCGCAGCCTTATAAATTTGCTACACCTGCTTTTTATCCAGGCAGGCCCGCAGCTCGGCAGCCTTCTTTTCCGGCGCGGCGTCGTTGATAAATGTCCCCGCGCCCTGTTCGCAGCCGGCCAGGAATTTCAGCTTGTCCCGATCCCGCACCGGTGAATAAAATTCAAAATGAAGATGGCCCCGCTCGTCACCACTGCCGGCTTGGACCGGCGCCTGGTGCAGAATCATCAGGTAGGGAAAAGGGGCATCAAAGAGGCGATCGTAGCAGGCAACCAGCTCTTGCAGCATTTTAGCCAACTGCACCACTTCGGTGGTGTTAAGCTCCGTCAACGAAGCCAGGCAGCGCCGGCTGTAAAGATGGACCTCGTAGCTGTAGCGAGCGGCAAAGGGGACAAAGGCAACCCAGCCTGACGATTCCATGATGATGCGGCGCCCGTCCGCAATCTCTTCAGCAAGCAGGTCGCAGAAGAGGCAGCGGCCCCTTTTCTGACGATATGCGCGGGCTGAGGCCAGTTCGAGCTCCGGCACGGGCGGGATAAAGGGGAAGGCATAGATTTGGCCGTGCGGATGGGAGAGGGTCACCCCCACTTCGGGGCCGCGGTTTTCAAAAATCAAGATATACCTGATTCCTTCGCGGCGGCTTATTTCCCGGTAGCGATCCTGCCAGACATAAATTAGCTGGATTACCCGTTCTAGAGAAAGAGTAGCTATGCTGCCTTCATGTTCGGGGGTATAGACGACAACTTCACAGACTCCGCCGGCCGGAGCTACGGGGCTCAGCTCGGTCCCGTCAACATCGGGTTCGGGGGGGACAAGATGGAGGCTGGGAAAGCGGTTTTCAAAAACAGCCAGCTCGAAATCAGGCCGCGGTATTTCCGTTTCGAAGCCGCCCGGAACAGTGGGACATAAAGGGCAATAGTCCCGGGGTGGATGCAGCACCCTATCCATGCGGTGTGTCGCTGTGATCACCCACTCCCGCCGGAGCGGGTTCCATCTCAACTCGGACAAGCAGAACTCACCTTCTTCTTAAGTATTGGGTGATAATCGCTTCCGGGGCCAGTTCACTTTATCTTGGAACTAACGGTCTTTAAACAGATTAATTATTATTTTTTTTATTCTGATTTTCCCCGGCTCCCTTTTCAACTTCCACCGGTTTTCCTGCCGCCCAGGAATATAGATAGAGGTACCGGCCGTCCTCTTTCTGGATTAATTCTTTCTTTAAAGCCTTTTTCGGCATGGCAGCTTCTCCTTCTATCGCCCTATCGGTAACAATAATAGGAGAATACTTCTCAAAGGAGCAAGCATTTTCCTTCCTTCTTAACGCAATCCGCTCTGGTCTGTCGCTTTAATGTCTGTCTGACTTCTGACCTCTGACTTCCGGCCTCAAAATGGAAAACGGAGCCTGCCCTTTTGGGACAGCCTCCGCTTGTACTTATAACCGGAACCCGAGCAAACTGGTAAGCCGAGTTCTGTTTTTGGCAGCCATCTATCTTGGGCGCCAGTTGCCTGACGCCTCCAGCGACCAAACCCGAGGAGTCGGCGGGCAACCTCATCCCCCTCCTACTTGGTCTTGCTCCGGGTGGGGTTTACCTAGCGAACCGGTCTCCCGGCCCCTGGTGCGCTCTTACCGCACCGTTGCACCCTTGCCCAGCACTCAACTCTAACAAAAATCTGTCAATTCCAGATTGCACGTCATTATTTTTCTTCAACGTTGTGCAACAGCAAGACCGATACTTTGCCAGAGTTGAGTGCTGGGCGGTATATTTTCTGTGGCACTGGCCTTAGGGTCACCCCCACTGGGCGTTACCCAGCACCCTGCCCTGCGGAGCTCGGACTTTCCTCGAGAACCGCCTCGCGGTCATGTTCCCGCGACTGCCTTGCTTACTCGGGTTATACCCGGTTGTTGGGATCTAAGTATAACACGCCCTGATTAGGCGTGTCAAAAGAACAAATCCATTAACACAATGCCCGGGTAAAGAGACCCGATTATGGCGCAGGCAGTTTTACGCTGCCGGAATCATTATCCAGTCATAACTGCTTTCCGGTTGAAAACTGCTCCCCGCGGCAGCCAATGAATCAAGAAAATCCAACGCTTCCTGCAAATTTTTTACCGGGACCAGTGTCATTTTTTTTGCCGCAGTTTTGGCCTCCTCATAATTTATTAACGGAACGAAAAAGTATTCGGCGCCTTCTCGTTCTGCGGCGATCACCTTCTGGAAAACCCCGCCAATGGGACCAACATCCTCGTTAATATCCATGGTTCCAGTGCCGGCAATGAGCTTTCCACCGGTCAGATCTTCCGATAGAAGCTGGTTCAAAATCTCCAGTACAAACATCAATCCTGCCGAAGGTCCCCCGATCTTACCTGTTTCAAGTTCAACATCAATCGGAAAAACAGGTTCCCAATCGAGAGTAGATATATAAACACCCAATGCGGGCATTTCTGCATCGTCGGGATGCGGCGCCGTCGTCACGGTTAAATTGAGCTCCTCGGCGCCCCGCCGCACCGTCAGCTTAACCGGATCTCCGACATGCCGGTTCTGCACGGCTGAAATAACCTCATTAGTCAGAGCCGCTTTTTTTCCGTCCACGGCAGTAATTATATCTCCTTTTTCAAGAATCCCCCAGGAGGGGCTGTTCTCTAAAAAGCCTACCACGATTGCTCCCTCGTTGATGATCTCAACGTCATAACCGGCCCGCCGTAGAGCAATAACCTTGGCCGTGTTTTTACTCTCCTGCATCCACTGATCCAAAAGCCAGCGGTATTCCTGCATATTAATCCCCGGTGGAATTACATTCGAATAGCGCCTGACTTCTATATGGGGATGTAAATATCCGTACACTAAATGCCACAACCGGGCCGATTGCTGGTTTACGGTTACCAAAAAAAATTTCCCTTGGTCATCTGTGTCCGCTCCCTCCACGGTTACCATCTTTGAAAGATCCTGGGCGGAGCCCGGTTTAATCAAGATGAAGTCGGTTGGAATAAAAAAACCTACGAACAGCAGGCCAAGAAGAATAATATAAATAAAAACCTTTCCTTTTTTTATTGCCATCAGCATTGACCTTCTTTCTCTAATTTAGCCAGTAAGGGAAGGGCTTCCCGCGCCGCCTTCTCGCCTCTGATGATGGCCTCTTCAACACATTGAAAATCAAAAGGGCCCATGTCGCTCACCTTGGGGATAACAACCAGGTCGGCGTCCCGACTTAAGGACCGATTGATTTCCCGGGACATGATATCGAGCGATCTTGAGAGCACATCAAATATATGATCTATCTTATAGTCTCCCACATCAACCCCGACATCAACCGCAATAACCAGGTCAGCCCCCATCTCTCTGACAACCGAAGCGGGCACGCGCTGTAAAACACCGCCGTCAACCAGTAGTTTCTTCCCCATCTCCACGGGGCTGAAAATGCCGGGAATGGCACATGATGCGCGTACTGCCCTGGAGACAGAGCCTTCATTTATAACCACCCGTTCGCCGCTGATGAGATCAACAGCCACTACCGCCAGGGGCAGAGAAAGATCTGCAAAAGATCTCCTGCCAGTAAGCATATGCAGCATTCGCTCCAGCTTTTCACCGGCAATTAAGCCCATGCGGGGGAATGTTATATCCATCCAGGTACGGCGGGAAATACGCTGTGCCAGACGTTCAATTAACTTTAAATTCAGCCCGCAGGCATAGAGTGCTGCAATAACAGCTCCCATGCTGGTTCCAGAGATAAAATCCACCTTTATCCCCGATTCCTGCAACACCCTGAGAACCCCAATATGGGCCAGCCCCCGGGCCAGGCCGGCGCCCAAAGCCAAACCGATTTTTTGATCCTTAAACATATGGCACCATTTACTCTAATGCCGGAGCACGGCTAAAGAGAGAATATGTAATAGAAGAGATATAAAGCTACAGCACAGGTAAGCGCTCCGCCAATTCTCAGGACGAAGAGATAAGCCGGTACCGGGGGAATATCTTTTGCCCTTCTGCCGATACGAAGCCACCAGAATACCTTGGGAAAAAACAAAGAAATAAGGCCGATAATAAGAATAATTGAAGCCAGTATAATAAAACCAATCCTATCGCCGGGCTGCGGCATTTAATAATTCATCCTTCCTGTTTTTTAAAGTATATTCTTTTATGCTGAGCAATTTCCTTTAAAACACCGGAAATATTGTTGAAGACCGGGTATAATGAAATTAGTGTAATAAAAAGGCTATGAGCTGCCGGCCAATTACCCGGAGGCGGTGATACGTGATGAAGTTCAAGCGCAGCGGAATTTTTGAATTATAAGATCATATACTTCCGGGGGCACCAGATCCTTAATTTCCCCTCCAAAACTGGCGATCTCTTTGACAATGCTGGAACTCAAGTAAGAATATTTGCTGTTTGTTACCATGAACAAGGTCTCCACTGCGGGGTTCAACTTGCGATTTACCAGCGCCATCTGAAACTCAAATTCGAAGTCTGAAATAGCTCTCAAACCCTTGATAATAATATTAATATTATTTTTCTTCACGTAGTCTATCAATAATCCGCTAAAAAAATCGATCTCTACATTGGGATAACGGGCGGTACTGCGCCGCAGCATTTCCAACCTTTCTTCTATGGTAAATACTGTCTGCTTACGCGGGTTTTTCAAAACGGCAACGATCAAATGATCCACGATGGCGCTCGTTCTGCTGATAATATCGAGATGACCTTTAGTAATCGGATCAAAACTGCCGGGGTAAATCGCTTTCTCCATTTATCGCACTCCCCCTTTAATTTATCTGAAAGATTATAGATATGAAAGCTGTAATAACTTCGGCATTTCCATCCCCAGTTCCTTCCTTTGTAAAAATAAAAATTGTGTTAAATTGCTCTTTTACCACAATTGTTACTTTATATAACTTTAAAATGAATTTATCCTCTTTTTAGCTCGTATAATAACATATTTCTCAAGGAGTGTATAAAATACTTTGCCATTAACCATAATACAAATGAAGCAACAATAATTCCCCGTAAGCTCTTCCTCCGGTTTCTCCTCTCCCAACCGCCGCGAAAGCGGTGATTTAACCGCAGGCCAATCAAAGACCTGCGGTCTTTTTTTATCTATAAAAAAAATAAAAGGCGGGCCGGAGCCCGCCAATGTATTAACCGAAATAAGTGCTACAACTGGGTGGGATTCGTCGCACCCTTGCCGGCCATCTGGTTTTCAGCTGCCTGAATCATTCTTTTTACCATGATTCCGCCAACATAGCCGTTCTGGCGGGAGGGCAGCGCGCCGAGATCGCCGCTGTAGTCGATCCCCAGCTCATTGGCAATTTCATACTTGAAATTTTCAAGAGCCTGAGCTGCTTCCCTGACCACAATACGATTTGGTCTCCGCGGCATTCATTTTCACCTCCTTGTCGTTAATGCAATCTTAGTTTGGCATGCCGGCGGTTAATTATGCTTAGTATTGTTTTCAATAAAAATATTATTTTGTTTCATTTATAAAACAAAACCTGTATTGCCAGATGAAATAACTACCATTTATTTACATGTCTTTTCAAAATTTAAATATTTGAGATCGCTACGGTAATGTGCTAAAATAGGAGCGCACTCATAGTAGTATAAGCATTGATGAGCAGGAGGATGAAATAGACAGTGGCCAAAATATGTCAGATTTGCGGTAAAGGTAAGGTTGGAGGGTTTCAGATCAGCCATTCACATATTAAAACAAAACGGCTGTGGCGTCCTAACATTCATAAGGTAAAAGCGCTGGTTAAGGGAACTTCCCGCCGAATTAATGTATGTTCTCGCTGTCTTAAATCCGGTCGGGTAGAGCGATCGATATAAACCCTGCGGTTTAGCGAAGTTTTACCCGGATTACCGTATCTCTCTAAATATCGGCCAGGAAAAAGGGCTGCCCCGGATAATAGGGACAGCCCTTTAAAAACAATTTTCTAATTTTTAACGGCGCTCCAGGAAGTATCTCTTCCCTTCATAGACTGCATCAGCAATTTCCCGGCGCAGAGCATAAGTGTTGATTGGCCTGATATTGGTCAGAATGCTTAATCCATTTAAGGTCTTGGCCAAAGTGTCGCCTTCCAGAGTTCCGGCGAGGATCTCTTTCGCCCATGTTTCAAGCTTGGGAACCATGTCATTGACCAAAACCTGGGTCATGATCAGCGGGAGCCGCGCCGCTTCCATTCCCTGGCTCGCGATGATCTTCTTGGTTCTCAGCAGAGCGCTTTCAACAGCGAATATTTCCATGGCAATATCTGCAAGCCGGACCAGGATCTCCTGCTCATTGGTCAGCGCTTCACTGAATTTCTGGGCGGCATTTCCGGCGGCCATGAGGAAGAGCTTCTTCATCTTATTTAGGATGAAGTCTTCCCGGGCCGGGCTTTCCGCGGGTTCCTCCGCCTCTCTCAGTTTTTTCAGCTCTTCGCCCAAGCCGAATACGGCATCCATGAAGGGAACTTCACCCTTGAGGGCTTTCCGCATCAGGGTGCCCGGGATCAGCATCCGGTTGACCTCGTTGGTGCCCTCAAAAATGCGGTTGATGCGGCTGTCGCGATAGGCCCGCTCCACGGGGTATTCCTGGCAGTAACCGTAACCTCCATAGATTTGCACGGCCTCGTCAACCACATAGTCCAGGGCTTCCGAGCAGTAAACCTTGGAGATTGAACACTCGATGGCATACTCCTGGATAGCTTCCACGATCTTGCTGCCGTCTCCGCCTTCGGCAATGACCTCTTCCAACTTCTTGTCAATCATGCCGCCGAGCCTGTAGACCAGACTCTCGGTAGTATAAATGAGCATCGCCATCTGGGCGATCTTATACTTGGTCAGATTGAAATTGGCGATAGGCTGCTTGAACTGGATTCTCTGCAGGGCATATTCGGCAGCGCTTTCGATACCTCTCTTGCAACCGCCGACACAGCCTGCGCCAAGCTTGAACCGGCCAATGTTAAGGATATTGAAAGCCACCTGGTGCCCTTTTCCTTCCTTCCAAAGCATATTCTCAACGGGCACCTTCACATTTTCCAGGATCACGCTGCGGGTTGAAGATCCGTGGATCCCCATCTTTTTCTCTTCCGCACCAAGGGTAACCCCTTCGGTATCAGCGTCAACAATAAAAGCGGTGAACTTCTCTCCATCAATTTTGGCATAGGTAATAATTACATCCGCCCAGGCTGCATTGGTGATAAATGTCTTCTCCCCGTTTAAAATATAGTATTTGCCGTCTTCGGAGAGAGTGGCCACTGTTTTGCAGTTCATGGCGTCGGAACCGGCTTCCGGCTCGGTTAAAGCATAGGCGGCAATCAATTCACCCGTTGCCAGCCCCGGCAGGTATTTTTTCTTCTGCTCTTCCGTACCGAAGAAAACAATGGGCAGGGTGCCAATGCCCGTATGCGCACCAAAAGCAGTGGCAAATGAACCGCCGCCGGAGACACACTCGGTTATCAGCATCGTGGTAATTTTGTCTGCTTCTTCACCGCCGAATTCTTCGGGAATGTCACTGCTCAACAGTCCCAGTTCACCGGCTTTGCGGAGTAGACCTATGGTCACCCCTTCTTCTTTCTCTTCAATCTCCTCTGTTTTGGGAATAACTTCATTCTCCACAAAATCTAAAACTGTGTTTTTAATCATCAGGTGAATTTCGTCAAATTCTTCAGGTGTAAACACTGTCTTCTCGTCGACAGGGCCCAGTAAAAAAGCTCCTCCCTTGATCAACTCACTCATTTCCGTGCTTCACCCCTTATTTTATTTATAATTATAGATAAAAGAATACTTTTATCTGTTAATATTTTCGCTGGTAAAATAACATTCCCTGCTTTGTGAAACTTTTAACTTGTCGCCTTATTTTTTGTATTAAGCATTTTTAAAAAAATAACCCCGGCCTGCCGGGATTATAACATCGGTCTCCCCCCGGGGATATGGGCTTAGCTTTTTACGAATATCCCCAGGATACCTTTGACAATACCCTTTAAAATGTAAGGCACTTTGATCACATAAAAGCGCACCGTGAACTCCCTCCTTTATGGAAGCATATTCAGCCCTTTACCAGTAATAACGATCGTATATGTAAAGCTGCCAGCCCACCCAGATCAATAGTGCGCCCAGCAGCAGCGGCCACAGGTAGAGCGGAAGCATTCTGATGACAAGAATTGCCCCCCCTACTCCCAGAATTATACCGCCACTTTTTCTCAGGAATATGCCCATGCGCCTGGCACCCATATTTACCTACCCCCAATTCCCTACGGAGTGCCCTTTATTATATGCGCCGGCTGGAGAAGTGTTAAAGCCTAAATGAGTTTGTAATTGCTATGAAAGACTCCACCGTGTTGTGTCATCCTGAGGGCGAAGCCCGAAGGATCTCTGCTTTTCGTTTACCTATCTGAACATAGTGAAGGAATCCCAAAACAGGGCTAACACAG
>Ga0208693_1002368_pt1 | contig 12509 bp, 7 predicted proteins | sample AD_UKC071_MetaG_FD_184438 | JGI IMG/M metagenome (GOLD analysis project Ga0208693, IMG submission 184438) | Active sludge microbial communities of municipal wastewater-treating anaerobic digesters from USA - AD_UKC071_MetaG (SPAdes) (version 2) | ecosystem: Engineered > Bioreactor > Anaerobic >... | reverse complement strand
CGCCGTAGAGGACCTCGAGCGCCATCACCAGTTCTTCGAGGGCGGTGTTCCCCGCCCGTTCGCCGAGGCCGTTGACGGTGACGTGGGCGGCGGATGCTCCGGCACGCAGGGCGGCGACGGTGTTTGCAAGCGCAAACCCGAGGTCGTCGTGGCAGTGGATGGAGAGCGGGGCAAACAGTAGCGGCGGAATGATCTCGACCGCCCTTTCGGGCGTGAGGAGCCCGACGGTGTCGCAGAAGCAGAGACGGTCTGCGCCGCGTTCGACTCCTTCCCGGAAGATCTCTGCCAGGAACGTCTGGTCGGCGCGGGATGCATCTTCTCCGGAGAGTTCGACGATGAGTCCGCGCTCTTTTGCGTACTCGACGCTGCTCCAGGCCATCTCGCAGACCTGTTCGCGGGTCTTGCGGAGTTTCTTGCTGATGTGGAGGTCGCTCACCGGGATTACCAGGTGGACGGAGTCTGCACCGGCGTCGGCGGCGAGGTCGATGTCCGCGGGCAGCGCCCGGACGTAGGTGCAGGTCTCGGCTTTGAGCCCGGCGTCTGCTATAAGGCGGATGGATTCACGCTCTCCGGCGGATGCGGCTGCGGAGCCTGCTTCGATGACGTGGACACCGATACCGGCAAGGTGGGCTGCAATCTCAAGCTTCTCGGCCGGCGTCAGGCTGACACCAGGTGTCTGCTCGCCGTCCCGCAACGTGGTATCAAAAAAGCGGATCGGTTCAACAAATAAAACAATCACTCATAGTGGTTTTCACCGGAACAAGGTTGGCGGCGAGGGAACTTAAAGGTTGGGCAGGGTTTTAGGCTCTCGAGGCCGGTGTGTCCGGGGAGGCGATATCCCATCGATAAGGTGCCACGGGTAGGATGAGCAGATCCGCGGCTTGATGCGAACACCCTCACCGAGATCTCGTTCCTGCTCCCCGAACACGGTATCCGACTATCGCCAGACACTGCCCGCCCCCTCGGAAGGGGGCGGGAGGAGGCCGCGGAGCGGCCGGGAGGCGGGGGCGGTCAGGCGAAAGACGTTCATCCAGCATGAAGAGGAAAGAAGAGGAGATGGCGGAGGAGAGAGCGCGGGACTGGCTTGAACGATACCTTGAGATCGAAGCCCTCACGCATGCCGCGGGTGATCCACCACCAACAGAAGAAGAGTGTCTTGGTGAGACGGAGGCGAATGGGAAATAACTTCTTTCGGAACCTCACAGGTGCAACCAGTCGGATCTCTGCCTGGAAGAGTAAAGTTTGTGGAGAATTGAATGGTTTGCGGTTTGGCCGATGATGAACTCTTCGTGCTTTATATTCTCTACTCACATCGTAATTTCAGAGCCGATGTAGGGTATAACTCCAAAAAACTTCAACGGAACTACTCAAAAAAGTATGACCGGGACTTCGGTGCCGGGACAAAACGCTTGAAAAATCGGAGATATATCACATCGATAAAGAAGAAAGACGAGAAGTTCTACATCTCTGACTTCAAAAAGTTTGAGAACTGGGGCATGGTGAGATCAAGAACGTCCGGCCAGGCAATCCTCTATTCGATCAACGATGATTCGCTGCTTGTAAAGAGCATTGCGCAGCTCAACAACGTAATCATCGAGACGATGCTTGGAACCGAAAAACTGTATGAGATCCGCGAATACCTGGAGAGGAAAGATCCCGCTGCAGACCGGCAGGACCCGTAAGTGGAGCGGTTCATCGGTCCTGGATCCAGCCGCGGTGAAGCAGCAGTATGGCATGAACATCCGGGCCCGGCTTTCCAGGGGGCAAAAGACCTGTGGAGACGCACCCGGTTTTTTTTTCAGGGTGCGCTGATGATATCCCTGATGTACTCAAGCGCAAGCAGCGCGTCCTTGCGTTTCTGGTCGACGGCATGCTCCCTGGCGAATTCCAGGAACCGTGCAGCCTCCTCCGGGTCACCACCCCTCCCCTCTGCCGCGCTTGCAACCGCCTCGTACGTCCGGTCGGGGAAGTAGATCTCCTTTGCGGCCTCTACCAGCGCCCGGGCGGTATCGGCGCCGATCACACCGCACTCGATCGCCGCCTGAACGGTCGCCCGGATGTTTACAAGCGGCTCTGAGATTGCCGCGAATGTCTCGGGATCGAAGAGGAGCGCCACCTCGTCATCAGCAACAAGTCTCCCCTCGCGGTAGGCGCGGTAGATCTCACCGACACCCTCCATACCCAGGCTGTCGAGTTCCGCCGCACGGAGCGCCCCCATGCTTGAGGCGCCGACGACCCGCACCCCCGCCCTCAGCGCGGCAAGGATCTCGCGGTGGGCCACAGCAGAGTCCTGGAAGAAGACGCCATCGATCAGCCCGATGACCCGTGCCCCCTCCTCCGCTGCCCGGATGACGTCGCCCCGTTTTGCGGGTGGCCGGTAATCGGCGTCCAGGATCTGGCGGGCTGCCGCCGGGTCACAGCTTGGACCCAGAAATACGACGACGCCTCGCATCACGGCACCTCCAGCCCATCCGGTCCTGGTCCATCGCGTAGATCTCCAGGCCGGGCACGACAACCCGAACGACCGGGATCCCGATCTCGGGTCTGGTGAGGTCGACCACGATCACCCGCGACAGCCCCACCGCCCTGAGCCGGTCGATGACGTGCCGGATGTCGGTGAGGAAGTCGTCGCTGTCAAACGACGGCAGGTCAGCAAACGAAACACTCTCCGAATCCGCAAACCAGTGGCGGTTCAGCCGTTTCGTCCGTTCGTAGCCGATCCGTTTCCTCACATCCGCTGTATCGGTATCCTCCCTGGCGCCGTGGATCTGGGTCAACCGGCTCTGTGCGACCTCCGTGAGCGCCCGGAGAACCGCGATCCCGGTGCTGGTATGCGACCCCATCCCGATCGTGAGCAGCGTCGGGTCCCTGAGGACGAGGTCATCGGCGACCGCTGCAACCGTGGGGATCCCCGTATCACTGGTGATATCCTTGAGCGTGACCTCCACCCCCGCAGCCTCGAACCTTGCAAGCAGGTCGGCGGCAAGCCCGTCCTCGATCCCCTCGATCCGCGGCCCGGTATCCCGTGTCACCTCCGCGAGCGACCAGGCGTCGCGCTCAACAACCTCCATCAGGGCGTGGAAGACCGCCTCCTCGAGGGTGTTGCCCGAGGCAAGCCCGCTGGTGTTCGTCCGGAAGAGACCGCCCATCTTCACCGGCAGCGGGTGGAAGACCGCGTGGGCCGGGATAAGGATCTCCTCCTGCTGCACGATATCATAACCCCGCACCCAGGGGATCACCAGATCGGCCGGGACGTGATCGGGTAGGATCAGGTCGGCGGGATCGAGCGCTTTATGCTCCGCCGAGACCTCACTGCAGCGGCCCATGATCACCTCGCGGTCGCCTATCTCTGCAGAGTAGCGCTCGATCCCCTCCATCATCGCCGAGACCTCGGCCTCGATCGGGGTGGCACCCTTGCCGTTGTAGACCGATATCGCCCCGGCCTCCGCGGTCGGCCGGATGCTCGAGAAGACCGGGATACCGATCCGATCCAGGTTTGTTATGTCCGCAACCCTGGTTATCCCGGCCGCAGGCAGCCTCTCCCGCGCCAGGCGCAGCGTCTCTTCGGGCGGAACCGCACGCTGGGTCTCCTTTGAGTAGGCCTTCCTGCAGGGCTGAAGCCGGATCATGCCCCGCCTCCAGAGGTTTCGCCGGGCACCCAGCGTTCACCGCCGCCGCCGATCTCCTTCTTCCATATAGGCACACTCTGCTTGATCCTCTCGAGGACATACTCGCAGGCCGCAAAAGCCTCATGCCGGTGGCCGGCGCCGACGACGATGAGGAGGATGTTCTCACCGATCCGGAGTTGCCCAACCCGGTGGATGATCCAGACGGCCGCTACCGGGAATCTCTGGAACGCTTCATCCCTGATGGTCTCAAGTTCTCTCACCGCGACCTCCCGGTAGGCCTCGACCTCCATCACCTCCACACCTTCATCGGCCCTGACGGTGCCAAGGAAGGTGACGAGAGCACCGAGATCCGGTCTCTTCACCCGCTCGATCACGGCGTTTATATCGAAATCCTCTTCTGTAACACTGATCATGCTCTTCTCCTCACCTGCCGCCCCCGCAGACGCTGCAGTCCTCCTGCCGCTCCACGGCCAGGGTCGTCATCGTCCCCGCCCGGCCGTCCCAGATCAGGAGCCTGTTCTCCAGGAGTTCGCCGCTGCCGGTGATGTACTTTATGGCCTCGTTTGCCTGGACAAGACCGATGATCCCCGGCGTCGTCCCGATGACCGGGATCATCTCCTCCCCCGGTGGAGCCGCCGGGAATATGCACTCCAGGCAGGCCGTTCTTCCCGGGATGATAGTCATTGCCTGGCCGTCAAACCCACTGACCGCGCCGTGGATGAGCGGGACACCCATCCTGATCGCCGCCCGGTTCAGGGTGTAGCGCACAGCGAAGTTGTCGGCGGCATCGATGACGAGATCGACCCCGGCAAGATGGCCGGCGGCGTTCCCCTCATCCAGGGCGGCCTGGATCGCGGCGACCCTGATGCCCGGGTTCTGCGCCCGGAGTTTCGCCGCCGCCGACTCGACCTTCGGCCGGCCGATATCGCTCTCGGTGTGGAGCACCTGCCTGTTCAGGTTGGTCAGGTCCACGAGATCACCATCGATCAGCCGGATCTCCCCCACACCGGCGGCGGCCAGGTATAGCGCGACCGGGCAGCCGAGCCCGCCGGCGCCGACTATGGCGAGCCTGGCTTTTGAAAGCCGCTCCTGCGCCTCTTCCCCGAGGAGCGCTATCTGGCGGCTGTAGCGCTCCCGTTCCCGGTCGGTAAGCATCGCTGGATATCCTCCTTGATCCTGCAACCCTTTGAATACGCAATTTATGTGGTCTCCCGGCTGATTTGAAGATTGCGTTTGCAAAAAGCCGCACCCAACATCGATTTGCCGCTGGCAGAGAAGAGAAAAAGTGCCGATGCGAGGGGTGAGATTCGAACTCACGAACTCCTACGAGACCAGGCCCTCAACCTGGCGCCTTTGACCTGGCTTGGCAACCCTCGCTTTATCTACCCATATACAACGCACTGCAATATAATAAAACATTAGGCCCCTCACGAGGCTCTGCCGGAGGCCATCAAACCAATGCCTCACTGGTTTGATAAACCTCTCCGTGTCCAGTCCATGGACAGATTCCGGGGGGGGTGACCGGGATCTGTATGAAGATGCTGCCTCCATCTTCATGCGGTATGCCTCTGGTCACAGCGGCATGGTGCGGTTTTTTGCGAGACGGCATTGAGGGGAGGTGGGAGGTGGGGATGTTTCCACTCCCGCAGCGAAATACGCTCCCCCTCCCCACGGGGGTTGATTCCCGATCGATACAGTGCCAGGGGTGTGCATCACCTCACCCGGTTCCCGGTGAGAAAACCCCCGAAGATCCTGTTTCCTCCCCGTGCACGGCTATCCGGACTATCGCCATGCACTGCCCGCCCCCCTTGAGGGGGCGGGAGGAGGCCGCGGAGCGGCCGGGCGGTGGGGGGTGATCGACTCGCTGCCTGAATACCGTTCCCGGTGACACGCGGAAACAAAAGGGGAAGGGACGTCCCGTCCCCTCCCCCCCCAGGTGGCGGCTGGTCAGCCGCAAAAGACGCTTCACCGCCGTGGTTATGGAGGGCATCACACCATGAGCAAACTGGTTTTATAGTCCCCGTCGCGTAATACCGGGAAGAAGCGGGGAGTTTATATCACAGAACCGTTGATTTGATGGCCTCTGCCGAAAAGCCGCATCCCCTGTGAAAAGCACCCGACGAACGGTGTCCCGTAATAACAACTACGGAGATAGACACCATCCCGGACGGTTGTGTGTGTTGTCACCCGCCGCGTTCCCTGATCCTCGCCAGTGCGTCCTCAGCGGCCTTCCGGGCGTACCAGTCCTCGTCATCGAGGCGGGCTTCAAGCGGTGCAATCGCCCGCCCATCGCCGATCTCGGCCAGGAGATCCGCTGCACGTTTGCGGACGTCCCCGTCCTCATCCTCCAAGGCCGCGATGGCCTCCTCCATCGCAGGGGCGCCGATGGCGATCAGCGCCGATGCAGCCTCACGGCGGACGCTGTAGTAATCGTCGTGGAGCAGGGTTATGAGGCCCCGCACCGCACGCGGATCGCCGATCTCACCGAGCGTCATCGCCGCCCGCCGCCGGATGCTGTCGTCGCGGTCTTCCAGGATGGTGATCAGGGGTTCGACTGCGGCGGCCCCCATCCTGGCGAGATCGCCCCAGCGTTCCTTTGCTATCAGGTAGACGACCGTCTCCTCCCCCCCGGCCGGCGACCAGCCCAGTCGATCCAGGGCATCGGCCACGCCGGCCCTGACGCGGAAATGCGTATCGGTGAGTGCAGCGGGGAGGATGCGTGCAGCAGGCTCCCCTATCATCACCAGCGCCTCCACGGCGCTCTTGCGTGACGCCTCGTCCCCCTCCGAGAGGACGCGGAGGAGAGGCAGAACGGCAGGTTCGCCCATCAGCCCCAGCGCCCGCACAACAACGCGCAGGAGGCGCGGGTCATCCAGGAGGAGCGCATCGATCAGGGGTTCGATGGCCGCAGGGTTTCCGATCTTTCCAAGCGTTGCGGCCGCTCCCAGCCGGATCGGCAGCGGGGCGGTGCGGAGCGCCCGGATGAGGGGTTCAACCGCCGGGCTCCCTATGCCGAGAAGAGCCCGCGCCGCTCCCAGCCTGATCCTCCAGTCGCTGTCCTGGAACGCCTCGATGAGCGGCATGACCGCCGGTTCGCCGATCATCTTGAGAGCCTCTATCGCCTTTCTCTGCGCCGCTTCCTGTTCGGTCCGGAGTTCCCGGATCAGTCTCATGACCGCCGGCGCCCCGATCACACCGAGTGCATGACCTGCACCCCTCTGGACGCCGCTGTCGGGGTCGTTGAGCATCCCGATCAGGGGTTCGACAGCCGAGGCCCCGATCGCGGCGACCGAAGCCCACTGTTCTTTTGCAATCAGGTAGCGGATGGTCTCCTCCTCGGTCTCCGGTTCCCAGCCGACCCGGTCGAGGACCTCCGCAGCACCCAGCCTGACCATGTAGCGCTCGTCGTTGAGGGATTCTGTGAGAAGCAGTGTAATCGGCTTCCCGATGCGGGTGAGGGCATCGATTGCCCCAAGCCGGATGACGTCGCCGGGGTGGTCCAGCGCCCCTATGAGTCCGGGTGCGGCCGACTCTCCAAGGGCGGCGAGAACCCCGAGGGCCCGCTCCCTGACGCAGGCGTTCTCGTGCCCGAGCGCTGCGATGAGCGCATCAATGGCGGGCTCGCCTATCGCCTCCAGGATCGCGGCAACTGTATCGCCGGTATCAGGATCCGCAAGGGCCTGGATGAGCGCTCCCGTGGCGGGCTCGCCGATCCTGACAAGCACTCCTGCGGCCGTCCTGCGGATCTGCGGCCGGTGCAGGGCTTCGATCAGCGTATCCACTGCTGAGCCGCCGATTCGAACCAGTGCATCTTCGGCCGGTTCGCGGAGCCTCTCCTCACCGAGCAGAGAGACCAGCGGGGGGGCAGCAGGCGCCCCGATCTCGACCAGGACCTCCATCACGGAGGTCTGCACCGCAGCATCCGGATCGCCAAGCCGTGCTGCCAGGTGGTTGATTGCCGTGCCGCCAGCCTCAGCGACCTCCTGCCACCGCTGCAGCGCGATCAGCCAGGCGATCTCCTCCTCCGGATCCGCAGGCTTCCAGCCGAGCCTCTCAAGAACCCCTGCCGCTCCAAGCCTGACCGCGGAGTTCTCGTTCTCGAGGGCTTTTACCAGCGCCGGGATTGCGGGGCCGCCGATCCCGGCCAGTGCGGCCATCGCGCCAGCCTGCGCCTCCCTCTCCTCGCCGAGGAGGGGGATGATGGCATCTGCCGCCGGTTCGCCGATGCCGGCCAGGGCGTCGATGGCTTTTCGATGAAGACGGTCTCTTCCTCTCCTGAGGAACTCGATGAGGTGCGGGACGGCCGCCGGTTCGCCGAGCCTGCCGAGCACCTCTACCGCACTCTCCATCGCGGTCTCGCTGCCGCCCTCCTTGAGCAGGGCAAGAACCGGAGATACGGCCGGCTCTCCTATGGCGGCCAGCGCTTCCGCCGCCGCCGGGGCAACGCTCTTATCGGCAAGAGATGCCACGAGCGGTCCAACCGCCGCCGGATCACCGATCTCGCCGAGGGTTGCCGCGGCCTCGCGGCGCACGCGGCCGTCATCATCGTTGAGTGCACGGATCAGCGGTTCGACCGCTGCGCTGCCCATCAGGGCGACCTCCGTCCACTCCTCCCGTGCGATAAGGTAGCATGCCCGTTCGGCATCGCTCCAGGGTTCCCAGCCCATCTCGCCCAGGATATCGGCCACGCGGGAACGCAGCCGCTGTGGCCCGGCGATGAGGGCCTGGATCAGGCCGGGGATTGCCGGATCACCGATTGCGCAGAGGATCTCACGGAGCACAGATTCTATCTCTCCATCGGCTGTGTTCAGGGACTGGATGCAGGCCTCAGCCGCAGGTTCGCCGATCCGCACCAGCGCCTCCGCCGCGGTGCTGCGGAGGTCCGGGTTCTCGAGCATCCGTATGAGCGGATCGATGCCTGCCGCCCCGATCTCTGCGAGCGCCATGGCGGCGAGCGGCCGAACCTCATCGTCTGCCTGCTGCATAAGGTCGATCAGGGGGCCGATCGCGGCCTCGCCGATCTCCCCGAGGGTGCGGGCGGCGTTCCACCATAATCCTTTATCGCGGGATCTCAGGATCTGGATGAGGGGTTCGATTGCGGTCTCACCGTAAGCCGCAAGATCCAGCCATGCCTCCTCGGCGATGAGGCAGCGGATCGATGCGGCGGTGTCAGGCGGCGTCCAGCCGAGGTCGCGGAGGATGGCAGCGGCGGTGTTCCTGATGCGCCGTTCAGGCGCGTCGAGCGCCTCGATAAGGGAGGGGAGCGCTTCGTCGCCGATCTCACGGAGGGCGTAGCGGGCCCCGAACCGCACCTCCTCGTCGTCATCGGCAAGCGCCTGGATCAGGGGCGGCACAGCGGGACCGCCCATGCGCACAAGTGTGGTTGCAGCCCCGATCTGCGCTTCGTCATCCCCGAGCGCGGCGATCAGCGCGGGGATCGCCTCTTCGCCGACCATGGCAAGGGCATCGGCGATGCACCACCGCCGTGATTTGTCTGCTTGCGCAAGGGCGTGGATGAGTGGGTCCACAGCGTCTGCTCCGCGCTCTGCGATCGCTTCTACGGCACGCCGGCGAACCATCCCATCGTCGCTCATAAGGTCCTCGATGAGCGACTCTACGGGGCGGTCGTCCTGGAGACCGATTCCGGCGGGTTCAAGTTCATCCAGGGCAGGGCCGAGGTCGCCCTCCTCAAACCCGAGCATCCGTATGAGGTCATCGTCGCTGAGCGATCCGGAGCGGGAGGCGGAGGGCGGTTCGTCCGCGATACTGATGTTGGAACTCTCTATGGAGAGATCTTCGGGGGATGCCTCTCCCTCCACGGGAGTCACCTCCGTTGGGGGTTTGGACTCTTCCAGATCTTCCCCGGGCCATTCGATCTCGATCTCGCCGGGGAAGAGGGAATCGGCCGGGTACGGTTCGGTCTCAGCGCCGGGTGGGGCAGTCGCGGGGGGGTGGGGTTTTTCTTCTTCGTTCTCGCTCTCTTTTTGACCTCTCTTCAGCCAGCGCTTTAGGCGCGAGGGTCTCCCGGACCTGAGGAGACCCGGCAGGCAGACTGCCGGAAATACAGGCCCGCCCGTCGCGGGGATGCCGTCTGCAGCGGCGGTGATGAGCAGAAGGGATGTGATTATTGCGATTGCGCATAACACGGCTTGAGTGAGGAGCGGGGATGCACACCGCCTCTCCGGCCACGGTTCGCTGGCCGCTGCGGGCTTCGTCATCCGGGGGTCGGTGAGCGGGATCTCCGGGGATCCTTCCCGGGCGTCGGTGTGCATACCACGATCTCTCAGTATAAAAAATTAAAAGTGTCTGTCCAGCGGATCTGCGGCCGGGAGGTGGGGGGTGATCGACGAATACCGTTCAACCAGAGACGCGAGTGACAGGGGCGGGGGATGTTCCATCCCCCTCCCCGTCAGCCCCACCCCCACGGGGCGATTCCCCATAGATACAGCGCCACGGGAGAGATTCCCTTCAGCTGGTTTCAGGCGAGAACTCCCCGAAGAATCCTGTTTTCCCCCGTGGCACGGCATCCGAACTATCGCCATGCACTGCCCGCCCCCTCGGAAGGGGGCGGGCGGAGGCCGCGGCAGCGGCCGGGAGGTGGGGGTGTTCCAGCGAAAACCGTTCAATCGGAGACACAGGAGACAGGGGCGGGGGATGTTCCATCCCCCTCCCCGTCAGCCCCACCCCCACGGGGGCGATTCCCTGTAGATACAGCGCCACGGGAGAGATTTCCTTCACCCGGTTTCAGGCGAGAACTCCCCGAAGAATCCTGTTTTCCCCCGTGGCACGGCATCCGAACTATCGCCATGCACTGCCCGCCCCCTCGGAAGGGGGCGGGCGGAGGCGCGGAACGCGCCGGGAGGTGGGGGTGTTTTCCAGAGGTTAAAAACCGTTCCCGGTGACACGTCGAGAGACGGGGGGCGATATCCCATAGACACACTGCCAGAGAGGAGACTACTTCTCTGCCGTCAGTATGAACACCCTCACCGAAATCCCGTTCCTGCTCGCCGTCGATGGCCCCCCTCCCTCCTCCGCCCTGCACAGCGGAAAACACTATATGCAAAAAATAGAGATAAAAAGCCATGACTACCCGATCCGGATCATCCCCGCCGTACGTTCTCACTCAAGTGCAACCGCTGCGTTGCCGGCGCCCGTCGCCGGAAAACCCGCCATATTATCCACCGCTGGAGGGGGTCTGTTGATGCGGAGCAGCATCCAGGCCGGGATACTTGCAGCCTCAAGCCTTGCCGTGATCGCCATCACGATCGCCTGCCTGGCAAATGGTATCACCACCGTCTTTACGCATATCTTCTACATTCCCATAGTCTACGCCGCCTACTACTACCTGCGGCGCGGGGTTGCCGTATCCGCCGGGCTTGGAGCGATCTACCTGGCGCTTGTTCTCATCCTCACCCCGGCGACCGCCGGGATCATCGTTGCGGCTCTCATCCGGGTGGCGGTCTTCATCGCCATTGCTGTGATCGTGGCCACCCTTGCCGCCCGCCTCCGGGCAGCGGTCGCCGCCGGGCTGGAGGAGGAGGAGCGTCTCCAGGAGTTGAACAGGGAGATCCATAGGAGGGAAGGATGGTACCGGGCGATATACGAGCAGTCGCCGATCGCCATCGGGGTGTATGATGCCAGCGGGAAACTCGCTCATGCCAACCCCGCCGCCCTTGACCTGCTGGGCGTTAGGGATCTGGATTCGCTCATCGGGTTTCCCCTGTTTGAAGACCCAAATTTTCCAGAGGACCAGAAGAAAAACCTCCTTGAAGGGAGAACAACCCACTACCATGCCCAATTCGATTTCGAGACGGTCAGGTCGCATAACCTCTATCCCACCTCACGCAGAGGGGTCATCTGGCTGGATCGCCTCATCACCCCCATAAGGGATGATGGCGGCTCGATCATAGGTTACCTCGTCCATGCCTACGAGACCACCGCACGCAAGCAGGCGGAAGACGCTCTTAGAGAGAGCGAGGAGATGTTCAGAAACGTCACCCAGTCGGCGTATGACGCCATAGTCATGGTCGACAGCGAGGGACGTGTGACTTTCTGGAACAGGGCGGCAGTGAAGATGTTTGGGTATTTGGAGGATGAGGTGCGCGGGAGACCGGTGCACGACCTCATCGCCGCGGCAGACGTTCTAAACGCAGCAGAAGAGGGGGTGCGCAACTTCGCCCTCACCGGCGCCGGTCCTGTCATCGGCAGGCCGCTCGAGAGGACGGCTCGCAGAAGAGACGGAAAGGAGTTTCCCGTTGAACTCACCATCTCCCCCCTGAACATCGGCGGGGCATGGCACGCTGTGGCTGTCATCCGGGACGTCAGCGAGCGAAAAGAGGCGGAAGCAGCGCTCCGGAAGGCTCACCGGCAGTTGCAGATCCTCACCGGGATCACCCGCCACGACATCCTGAACAGCATAACAGCGGCTGACGGTTATATGGAGTTGTACAGGGACGCCGACCCCGCCGCCCGGGAGACATACCTTGAGAAGGTTCATCTGGCAATCCACAAGATCCAGCGTCAGATCGAGTTCACACGCCAGTATGAAGCCATCGGCACACTGGAACCCGGATGGCAGAACCTCGAAACCCTGATCCAGGGCCTGGAAGTGCCGTCATCGATCTCGTTCCAGACCTCCGGGCTCAAACGCGAGATCTACGCGGATCCCATGGTAAAGCAGGTCTTTGAGAACCTCCTTGACAACACCCTGAGGCACGGCGGCGACGGCGTCAGCAGGATCACCCTCACCGCCGAGGTCTCCGATGGCGACCTGCTGGTGGCCTGGGAAGACGATGGCGTGGGTGTTTCAGGGGAGGATAAGAAACGGATATTCGAACGCGGGTTTGGGAAGCACACGGGTTTGGGCCTCTTTCTCTCGCG
>Ga0208693_1002359_pt1 | contig 12542 bp, 10 predicted proteins | sample AD_UKC071_MetaG_FD_184438 | JGI IMG/M metagenome (GOLD analysis project Ga0208693, IMG submission 184438) | Active sludge microbial communities of municipal wastewater-treating anaerobic digesters from USA - AD_UKC071_MetaG (SPAdes) (version 2) | ecosystem: Engineered > Bioreactor > Anaerobic >... | reverse complement strand
ATGCTGCTTGGGCGCCACCACGGCACGCGCACCGATCAGGCCAGACAGCGCAGTGATGACCCCGACAGCCGGGAAGTCAGGCGGGCACTGCATGCGCTCGGCAATGTCCACGATCCAGCCGCGCAGCGCCTCGGGCAACAGTTCGGGGTCGAACGGTGCCACGGATGGCAGGGCATCGGGCAAGGACACGGGATCAGGCCATGCGCCGCTATCGTCCGCCCCCTCCAATGGCGGGAATGCAGGGGCTTGCGCTACGGGTAATGCCGCATCAATGCACGCCTGCACCGCGTCCAATCCGGCCTGCTGGTGCAGGTCGTTGAAGTCGGTTTCCTTGTCGTTACGCTCGCCGGAAAAGTGAGGTTTTGTGAGGTAGCCACCTACAGCCCTTGCCGCCTCGGTGGCCTTGGTGATGCCCGGATTGCCGTCGGTAAACGCATCATCGTCAGCTGCCAGGATCAGGCGCAGCTTGGGGTACTTGCTGTGCAGTGCCTGGGCCACTTCCAGCAGATTGCCCGCGTTGAAAGCCACGGCAACGGCATGGCCGGTGGCCTCATGGATGCTGGCCCCGGTGGCGAAACCCTCGCACACGATCAGCAGCCGCTTGGGCTTGCCAATGCCAAAGTAGCAGCCCTTGATGCGCCCGCCCGGCTGAAAGCGCTTGTCGCCCTCGGGGCCGATGGCTTGCAGGCTGTGCAAAGTGGTTGACGCATCGCGCAGCGGGATCAGCAGCGCCTCTCCCTCGGCCTTGATGCCGTGGGGTTGAATGCCCTTGCGCACCAGATACGGATGATCTGCCGGGGCCGGTAGCGCAGCTTCCCAGCGCTGCGCCGCCGCCGTCGCTGCATCCTGCTGGCGCTGTGCCTTGTCGGCTTCGCGCTGCTGGGCAATGGCCTGCATGCGCTGGTGGTGGGTGCTGCGCTCGGCCTGGGTCATCGCATGGGTGTCTTTGCTGCACCAGGTCTGTGATAGTCCACTGCGCCAGCAACCAAAAGCGCCCGCCGGTACATCGCCATCGTCGTGCAGTACGTACCAGCCCGATTGATCCATGCGCTTGCCGTTGGTGCTGAATCGGTACAGCGTGCCGTCGCCGTGGATCACCTCGGGCACTGGCAGGCCTGCGCCTGCAATGGCTTGTTGGAATTGTTCGGATGCGATCACAGCCGCCCCCCAATCCGCGCCAGGAACAGCGCGGCATCGTGAAGGGTGGGCAGGTGGCGCACCAGCCCCCAGCGCTCGGCCCAATAGGTGGTTGTGCCGTCCGGGGAAGTGACGTGGTTCAGGTGATGCCCGCGCTGTGCGAATGCTGCGCGCAGGGCAGTAAAATCAGTGCTGTCCGTTTTCTGAATAGCGCCCTTGGAGCCTGCCAGCTCCGGGGCGTTTTTGTTTGGGGGCTGCTTCATATTCGCCCCCTCAAACCGTCGCCAGTTGGTCTATCCGCTTGGCATGCAGGCGGTTCACCAGCTCGCGGATTTCACCATCGGACTGCCCCGCGATGCGGGCGCGAACAATGGCTTTCACCTCATAGTCAGGCCAGGCTTTTGCACGCTGCCCGATGGCTACGGGCCGGGTGAAAAGCCCCGCCCGGATGGCGTTGTAAATGCTGGTGTTGCTGCGGTCGCCTGTTTCAGCCTTGCAGGCGTCGATTCTCCAAAGTGCCATTGCTGCCCATCCTTTCACGGCATTGGTTGCCGGTGTTTCGATGGGTGGCAGTTTGGTTTTTGGGGCTTGCTATTTGAAGCCCGTCAGCCGGTACGGTGCGAGGTCTGCCGGTAGAACCTACAGCCTGCCCGCAGGGCCTACGGTGTGCCGGCAGAGCGTAGTTTTTTCCACTCGCCGACCCAATCACGGACTGTGCGAAACGTGTAGGGAACAAGTTTTCCAGCCATTTTCCCGGCAGCATCGTCCATGCTGGTGCATGTGCTGAAATTTGCATCCAGCCAGGCGAAAGCGTCAGCCTTTGCAGCGCGGTTTTCAACGTGAATTTTTGACGCAGCATCAGAAAGCATCTTTTTGCGCGCCATGTTTTCTTGAACTATCTTCAACACGCCTCCGGAAAGTCCGCAATGCCCCAAAGCGATTCCACGCGTAGTTGCGATGGTCATGAGGGTTTTGAGGCTTTTCATTTCGCTGCCGCCTGCGGATTCAAGACCGCTCATGTCTTGCCCGTTATTTGTCGCAATCAAGATAGCGCCATAAGCCAAGCTGATTGCAGATAAAGAATCCGCCGAAAGGTGTGGCGCAGATTTGCAAAGTCTCTCGAATTTTTTAGACCCTTTGCCATCGATTGAAATAAGCTCGGGCGGTACGAACTCCCCCGCCTCGCTCTTCGCCTTAACAATGCGGCTCGCATCGCGTTCAATCGTCAGTGCCAAAAATGAGGTTCCGCACTCGCTAAAAACGTCAGCCGGGATACCAAGTAGATCAATCGCCTCATTGAGGCTATTAAGTTCTTCTCGGTAAAGCTCTGCTATATCTAATCCCATTGCTTGCCCTGTCTCGCTCACCTGAAAAGAAAGGCCAGCGCCGCCGGGTCAGGGCGTCCCGGTTGTCCCCCGTCGGGTAAGGCGTGGCGTCAAACTGTTGTCTATGCCCGCTTGAGTTGCACCACGTCAGCACCAGCGGCCAGCTTGTCCAGATAGTCCGCCCAGCGCTGCATCATGGTCTGGCGCTGCTTCAGGTAGGTGGTGCGGTTGTAGGCGCGCCCGTTCGCATCGCGCACGGAATGGGCCAGTTGTGCCTCGATCACCAGCGGGTCGCATTCCAGCCGCTCGGCCAGCATCGTGCGTGCCGTTGCCCGGAACCCGTGCCAGGTCTGAATGTCGGGCGTGTAGCCCATGGCTATCAACGCCGTGCGTACTGAGTTTTCAGATATGGGCTTGCTGCGCTGGCGCTCGCCGGGGAACACCAGCCCGGTTGATTCGGTGTAGGGCTTCAAGACTTCGAGAATCTGCACGGCCTGGGTGGGCAGGGGGACAAGGTGGGGCTGCCCGTTTTCCTTGCCGTCCTTGGTGCGCTTCATCCGCGCAGCGGGGATCGTCCACAGCGCTGCCTCCAGGTCGATTTCTGCCCAGCTCGCGCCCCGCAGTTCGCCGGGGCGCTGGAACAGCAGGGGGGCCAGCCGCAGCGCTGCCCGCACCACGGGGCCACCCTTGTAGCCTTTGATGGCGCGCAGCAACTCGCCCAGCCGCTCGGGGTCGGTGATAGCAGCAAAGTGCGTTCCCCGGTAGGGGGCCAATGCGCCTTTCAGGTCGCCGGTAATGTCCCGGTTCACTCTGCCCGTAGCCACCCCGTAGCGCCATACTTGCCGCGCCAGCATCAGGCCCCGGTCGGCAGTCTCTACAGCCCCGCGTTCCTCGATCTTGCGCAGCGTCGCCAGCAGTTCTACGGGTTCGATATCCGCCAGCCGCCGATCCCCCAGCCAGGGGAACAGGTCACGCTCAAACTGGCGCTTTGCCCGCACTGCATGGGCTTCGCTCCAATGGGGTTCCTGCTTTTCGTACCACTCCAGGGCCACCACTTTGAAGCTGTCGCCCGCTGGGTTCAGTGCCTTGAGCTTTTCCACCTTGCGGGCTTGAATGGGGTCTTGCCCCTCGGCTTTTTGCAACTTGGCAGCATCCCGCGCCCGCCGCGCCGCAGTCAGGCCCACGGCTGGATAACTGCCCAGCGCCAGCCGGGTTTCCTTGCCATCACGGTAGATTTTCTGGAACCAGCGCTTGGAACCCGCAGGACTAATTTCCAGGTACAGCCCCGCGCTGTCGGTAAGGCGCTCCCGCTTCTTGTCTGGTGGGCAGGTGGCATTGCGGCATTGGGCGTCTGTCAGCATCGGGGTTCCCTGGGGTGTTCCCCGGCCTTGGCGGGGCAGTTGTTCCCCGCCTGCCGGGGTAAATTGGGTTTTGTTCCCCGATATGTTCCCCGCTCACGGTTTGGCTGTCAATGGTTGCCCTTGTCCATCCTTGCTATGCAAGTGCTTGATTTTCCAATGAAAAAGGCCGCCAGGTGGTGTTCCTTGGCGGCCTTTGTTTTGGTGGATGGTGGAGCTGGGGGGATTTGAACCCCCGTCCGCAAGCCTTGTTCGGGCAGATCTACATGTTTAGCGGTCTGATTTGAATCTCACCTCCTGTGTCGCGCAGTCGCACGCTACACAGAACGCCAGCACCCTATTTTCTTACCCCGGAGCAAGGTACCCGCCCCGGAGCCAGCCTATGAAATTATCTTTGCAGCCGGGAGCCTCTCGCTTGCGCTAAAGACCCCTTGCCCAGCCCATAGGCCTGCTGTTGCAAAGCTCACCGGCAATTAAGCGGCGAGTGCGAAACGTTCGTCGTTTGCAGTTAGTTTGTTTCAGTCTGATTTACGAGCGCACTGAGCTCGACATGCACCACACCGCGTCCGAACCCACGTCGAAACCAATGCAGCCCCAGAACCTCTATTTTAGGCCTTGCCGAGCACTTGCAAGAGCTCCAGGGGAGAATTAATTACCCCATGGGCTCCCCAGGCCGCGAAATCACTCTTGCTGCCAAGATAACCATAGGCGGCTACCACCGTGCCCATACCCGCCGCAAGGCCGGCGATGATGTCACGCTCGTCATCACCCACGTACAGGCACTCAGCCGGCTGCAGGCCCATGCGGCGGGCAGCCTCCAACAAAGGAGCTGGATGGGGCTTGGCATGGGGCGTAGTGTCACCTGCCACCACGGCACCCGCGGTGTCGAACAAGGCCATGGCGCGGGTGAGCGGCAAGGCGAACCGTTCAGCCTTGTTCGTGACCACCGCCCAGCGCAGGCCCAACTGCTGCAAGTTGGACAGCATCTCGGGCACCCCCGCAAAAGCAGCCGTGCGCTCGGTCATGCAGGACTCGTAGTTCACGAAGAACTCCTCACGCATGGCCAGAAAATCTGGGTGTTCCGGTGTCATGCCAAAGGCCTCACCCAGCATGCCCCGCGCTCCGGCACCCGCCATCGGCCGGTAGCGCTCCAGCGGGTAGGACGGCAGGCCACGGGCCACCCGCATCTTATCCACCGCAACACCCAGGTCTGGGGCACTATCCACCAGGGTGCCGTCCAGGTCGAACAGCACCGCACGCAGGCCTTCTGCGCCAGGCCACAACAGCTTGCTGCTCATGGTCATGTGCACACAGAAACCTGCAGCTTCTGCGCCGCCATCATATAGTTCACGCTGCTATCCTGGCTGAGCCAGAAACGCTGGGTAACGGGGTTGTGTTCCAGCCCACGGACCTGCGACACGTCCAGCCCTGCCGCACGGCAAAACCCGGCGAGCTCGCTCGGACGGATGAATTTAGCGTATTCATGCGTCCCACGCGGGAGTAGCTTGAGCAGGTACTCAGCTCCCACGATGGCCAGCATGAAGGCCTTGGCATTACGGTTGATGGTGGAGAAGAACACCCAACCACCCGGTCGCACCAGATCGGCGCAGGCCTGCACGATGGAGGCGGGATTGGGCACATGCTCCAGCATCTCCATACATGTCACCACGTCATAACGGGCAGGTTGCTCCTCCGCCAGCGCTTCGGCACTGACCTCGCGGTACTCCACACCGCCGGTCTGCGCCTCCAGCGCATGCAGGCGGGCCACACGCAAAGACTTGGTCGCGAGATCAATGCCCAGCACCTGCGCACCCTTACGCGCCATCGCATCCGACAGAATGCCCCCGCCACAGCCCACGTCCAGCACCTGCTGGTCTTTGAGCGGCGCAATGCCGTCGATCCAGCCCAGCCGCAAGGGGTTAAGCAGATGCAGGGGCCTGAACTCCCCTTCTGCATCCCACCAGCGGTGGGCCAATGCTGAAAACTTCTCCAACTCCGCCGGGTCTACGTTCACCGTATCAGTCATGCCATCATTTTCGCTTATTCCAAACCACCAAATATCCGGTAAATGCAAAACAAAAAAGCCCCAAGGCCAAGGCCATGGGGCTTTTGAATTTCCGGGAGGAAATTAGTTGGCGCGGGTGCCGACCACTTCGATTTCCACGCGACGGTTCTTGGCGCGGCCTTCGGCAGTCTTGTTGTCAGCAACAGGTTGCTTCTTGCCCTTGCCTTCGGTGTACACGCGGTTCTTTTCAATGCCCTTGGAGACCAGATAGGCCTTCACAGCATTGGCACGACGCTCGGACAGCTTTTGGTTGTATTCAACCGTACCGATGGAGTCGGTGTGACCCACAGCGATGATCACTTCCAGGTTGATACCCTTGACCTTGCCGACCAGATCGTCCAGCTTGGCTTTGCCTTCGGGCTTCAGAGCGTACTTGTCGAAGTCGAAGAAAGCGTCAGCAGCATAGGTCACCTTGCTTGCGGCGGGAGGTGCGGGCTGAGCGGGAGCGGCAGGAGCTGCAGGAGCGCCAGGGGCCGCAGGAGCAGCAGCCACAGGGGCAGGTGCGGGAGCAGCAGCAGGAGCGGGAGCCAGAGCACCGTCGCAGCCAGGAGCTGCGGTGGCGGGCGTCCAGAAGGCATCACGCCAGCACAGTTCGTTCGTACCGTTTTTCCAGACGAGTTCGCCAGAGCCGTTCTTCCAGTTATCAACAGTTTGAGCGCCAGCGGCGGTAGCGAGCGCAGCGGCAGCAAACAGCATCGCTACTTTATTCAATTTCTTCATGGTTCTCCTCTTGGGGAAAAAGCCGCAGCCGCGCTGCGATTCGGAATACGTTGTCAGTGACCATCACCAAGAACGTTGATTTGATTGTGCCACACGTCTTCTGACAATCGAACCCCAAACAACGCGGACGCGGCTGCACAGGGCCTGAAACAAGTGGATATGTTGCTAGTTCGCTACAGCGGCTTGCCCGTAAAATGGGCATCTGACAGCCCATTTCCTGCCTAACGACTGCTTTCCATGACCCAGTTTGCCAAAGAAACCCTGCCCATCAGTCTAGAAGAGGAAATGCGGCGCAGTTACCTCGACTACGCCATGAGTGTGATCGTCGGGCGGGCACTGCCCGATGCGCGAGATGGCCTCAAACCGGTGCATCGGCGTGTTCTGTATGCCATGCACGAGTTGAGCAATGACTGGAACCGACCATACAAGAAGTCGGCCCGCATCGTAGGCGACGTGATTGGTAAGTACCATCCACACGGGGACAGCGCGGTGTACGACACCATCGTGCGGATGGCGCAGGATTTTTCGCTGCGCCACATGCTGGTGGATGGTCAGGGCAATTTCGGCTCTGTGGACGGCGACAACGCGGCAGCCATGCGGTACACCGAAATCCGCCTGGCGAAGATCGCCCACGAAATGATTGCCGACCTCGACAAGGAAACCGTCGATTTCGGCCCCAATTACGACGGCAGCGAAAAAGAGCCGCTGGTCATGCCCAGCAAGCTCCCCAACCTGCTGGTCAATGGCTCTTCCGGCATTGCCGTGGGTATGGCGACGAATATCCCGCCCCACAACCTGAACGAGGTGGTGGACGCCTGTATCCATATGCTGCGCCACCCGGAAGCGTCCATCGACGAGTTGATGGAGATCATCCCGGCCCCCGACTTCCCTACCGCCGGCATTATTTATGGCATCAACGGCGTGAAGGACGGTTACCGCACCGGCCGAGGCAAGGTGGTGATGCGGGCCAAGTGCCATTTTGAAGATATCGACAAGGGCCAGCGCCAGGCCATCATCGTCGACGAGCTGCCCTACCAGGTGAACAAGAAGACGCTGCAGGAGCGCATGGCCGAGCTGGTGCACGAGAAGAAGATAGAAGGCATCAGCCACATCCAGGATGAATCAGACAAGTCCGGCATGCGCCTGGTGATCGAGCTCAAGCGCGGCGAAGTGCCCGAGGTGGTGCTGAACAACCTCTACAAACAGACCCAGTTGCAGGACACCTTTGGCATCAACATGGTGGCGCTGGTCAACGGCCAGCCCAAACTGTGCAACCTGAAGGATCTGGTGCAGGTGTTCCTGCAACACCGCCGCGAAGTGGTCACCCGTCGTACGGTATTCAACCTGCGTAAGGCACGCGACCGTGGCCATGTGCTCGAAGGTCTGGCCGTGGCACTGGCCAATATCGACGAATTCATCGCGCTTATCCGCAACGCCCCCACTCCCCCTGTGGCCAAGGCCGCCCTGATGGAGCGCACCTGGGACAGCAAGCTGGTGCGCGAAATGCTCACCCGCACCCGCTCCGACGGAGGCGTGGTGAATGCCGACGACTACCGCCCTGAAGGCCTGGAGCGTGAATTCGGCCTGGGCAGCGACGGCATGTACCGCCTGTCCGACACGCAAGCCCAGGAAATCCTGCAAATGCGCCTGCAACGCCTGACCGGGCTGGAGCAGGACAAGATCGTGGCCGAGTACAAGGAAGTGATGGCCGAAATCGACGACCTGCTCGACATCCTGGCCAGGCCCGAACGGGTATCCACCATCATTGGGGAAGAGCTCACCGCCATCAAGCAGGAGTTCGGTCAGACCAAGATCGGCGTGCGCCGCAGCCAGGTCGAACACAGCTCCTTCGACCTCTCCACCGAAGACCTGATCACCCCCACCGACATGGTGGTCACACTCAGCCACAGCGGCTATATCAAGAGCCAGCCACTGTCTGAATACCGCGCCCAGAAACGCGGTGGGCGCGGCAAGCAGGCCACGGCGACGAAGGAAGACGACTGGATCGACCAGCTCTTCATCGCCAACACCCACGACTACATCCTGTGCTTCTCCAACCGTGGCCGCCTGTACTGGCTCAAGGTCTGGGAAGTGCCCGCCGGCTCGCGCGGCTCGCGCGGCCGCCCCATCGTCAACATGTTCCCGCTGCAAGATGGCGAGAAGATCAACGTCGTGCTGCCGCTCACCGGCGACATGCGCAGCTTCCCGGCCGACCGCTATGTGTTCATGGGAACCAGCATGGGCACGGTCAAGAAGACAGCGCTCGACGAATTCAGCCACCCGCGCAAGGGCGGCATCATTGCCGTCAACCTCGATGACGGAGACTACCTGATCGGCGCCGCTCTCACCGACGGCCAGCACGACGTGATGCTGTTCAGCGACGGCGGCAAGGCCGTGCGCTTCGACGAGAACGACGTGCGCCCGCTGGGCCGCCAGGCCCGCGGCGTGCGCGGCATGACGCTGGAAGACGGCCAGAGCGTGATTGCCATGCTGGTGGCCGAAGATGAAACGCAGAGCGTACTGACCGCCACCGAAAACGGCTACGGCAAGCGCACCTCGATCACCGAATACACCCGCCACGGCCGTGGCACCAAGGGCATGATCGCGATCCAGCAAAGCGAGCGCAACGGCAAGGTCGTGGCCGCCACCCTGGTGCATGCGGACGACGAAATCATGCTGATCACCGACAAGGGTGTACTGGTGCGCACCCGCGTGGCAGAGATCCGCGAACTCGGCCGCGCCACCCAAGGTGTCACCCTGATCGCACTGGATGAAGGCGCACAGCTCAGCGGGCTGCAGCGTATCGTGGAAAATGATGCCCGCTTGGCTGCTGGGGATGAGGATACGGGCGAAGGCAACACCGACACACCGTCTGCACCTGACGCCTGACACGCCCAATCGCTATATTTTGTATAGCTTCATGCCCGCATAAAAAGTGCGCATGAAGCGTATTTCATTGAAATTTCAGCATGCAACGTCCCTACAACTTCTCCGCAGGCCCCGCCGCCATTTCGCCAGAGGTACTGTCCCTGGCTGCCAGCGAAATGCTGGATTGGCATGGCAGCGGCATGGGCGTGATGGAGATGAGCCACCGCGGCAAGGAATTCATCTCCATTTACGAAGCCGCAGAAGCAGACCTGCGCGAGCTGCTGGCCGTGCCGCCCCAGTTCAAGATCCTGTTCATGCAGGGCGGCGGCCTGGCCGAAAATGCCATCGTGCCGCTGAACCTCTCACGCGCCGCCACCGCCGACTACGTGGTCACCGGCAGCTGGAGTGACAAGTCGCAAAAAGAAGCCCGCAAATACTGCGAAGTGAACCTCGCCGCCAGCAACGCTGCCAGCCAGCACACCCAGCTGCCCGACCCGGCCAGCTGGCAGCTGAGCCGTGGCGCAAGTTACGTGCACCTGTGCTCCAACGAAACCATCCACGGTGTCGAGTTCCACACCCTGCCCGACCTGGCGGCGCTGGGCAGCGACGCCCCGCTGGTGATCGACTTCTCCTCGCATGTGGCTTCGCGCACGGTGGACTGGTCCAAGGTGGGTGTGGCCTTCGGCGGCGCCCAGAAGAACCTGGGCCCTGCCGGTGTCACCCTGGTGGTGGTGCGCGAAGACCTGCTGGGCCATGCGCTGCCGATCTGCCCCAGCGCCTTCAACTACAAGACCGTGGCCGACAACGAGTCGATGTACAACACCCCGCCCACCTACGCGATCTACATCGCCGGGCTGGTGTTCCAATGGCTCAAGCGCCAGACCGAAGGTGGCCTCACCGGCATCGCGGCCATGGAGGCGCGCAACATCGCCAAGGCCGAGCTGCTCTACAACGCCATCGACAACTCGCAGTTCTATGTAAACAAGGTCGCGGCCAACTGCCGCTCGCGCATGAACGTGCCCTTCTTGCTACGTGACGAATCGCGCAACGACGCCTTCCTGGCCGGTGCCAAGGCCCGTGGCCTGCTGCAGCTCAAGGGCCACAAGTCGGTGGGCGGCATGCGTGCCAGCATCTACAACGCCATGCCGCTGGCCGGCGTGCAGGCACTGGTGGACTACATGCAAGAATTCGAGAAGCAGCACGCCTGAACGCCTCACCCATTTCGCCATGAGCTCGCACACCCCTCTTCCCCCGAACGTCACCCTCGGTGATCTGCGCAACCAGATCGACGCCCTCGACAGCCAGTTGCTCACCCTGCTGAACCAGCGCGCCCGCGTGGCTGAGCAGGTCGGCGAAATCAAGAAGCGCGAAGGCACCCCCTTCTTCCGCCCGGACCGCGTGGCCCAGGTGATCGAGAAGATCCAGAACGCCAACCAGGGCCCACTCAAGGGCGAACATGTGGCCGCCGTCTGGCGCGAGATCATGTCCGCCTGCCTGGCGCTGGAGTCGCCCCAGCGCGTGGCCGTGCTGGGCCCCGCCGGCACCTTCTGCGAGCAGGCCGCCATCGAATTCTTCGGGGGCGCTGCCGACCTCGTCTACTGCGCCAACTTCGACGAAGTCTTCCATGCCACCGCTGGCGGCAGCGCCCAGTACGGCGTGGTGGGCGTCGAGAACTCGGTCGAAGGCGTGGTCACCCGCTCGCTCGACCTGTTCCTGCACACCCCCACCCACGTGGTGGGCGAGGTGAGCCTGCTGGTGCGCCACAACCTGCTGCGCACCAGCAACTCGCTGGAGGGCATCGAGGTGGTGCTGGCCCATCCGCAGGCCCTGGCCCAGTGCCAGGCGTGGCTGTCCAAGCACCTGCCCAACGCCGAGCGCCGCCCGGTATCGAGCAATGCCGAAGGCGCCCGCCTGGCCACCACCAACCCGGCCTGGGCTGGCCTGGCCAGTGAGCGCGCCGCCACCCAGTTCGGCCTGCACATCGTGGCCCATGCCATCCAGGACGACGCCTACAACCGCACCCGCTTCGCCATCATCTGCCTGCCGCAGACGCTGGGCACCCCGCCACCGTCGGGCAAGGACTGCACAAGCCTCATCGTGTCCGTGCCCAACCGCCCGGGCGCGGTGCACGATCTGCTGGTGCCGCTGAAGGCCAACGGTGTGTCCATGACGCGCTTCGAATCCCGCCCCGCCCGCACCGGCCAGTGGGAATACTATTTCTACATCGACATCGACGGCCATCCCGCCCAGCCCCATGTGGCCCGCGCGCTAGAAGAGCTGCGCGGCCTGTGCGCCTTCTACAAGGTGCTGGGTACCTATCCGGTGTCCGCCTGACCATGGCCCCCACGCTTATCACTATCGTGTATTCGCTGCCCCCCAAGGGGGCGCAAGCCTCCCTTGGGGCGGCCCGGCGGGAGGCTTGATGTTCGAGCAACTTGGTCTTATCGGTTGCGGCCTGATGGGCGGCTCGTTCGCCCTGGCGCTCAAGCGCGCCGGGCTGGTCAAGCGGGTGGTGGGCTACAGCAAGTCGCCCTCCACCACCCAGAAGGCCAAACAGATGGGGGTGATCGACATCGAGGCCCCGTCTGCGTTGCTGGCCGTGTCGGGCTCCGACATCGTGCTGGTGGCCGTGCCAGTGGCCGCCACCGAAGCCACCTTCAAGGCCATCCGGCACCTGGTCACCAAACAGATGCTGGTGATGGATGTGGGCTCTACCAAGAGCGACGTGGTCGAGGCCGCCCGCCGTGCGTTGCGCGAACAGGTGGGCTCCTTCGTGCCGGCCCACCCCATCGCCGGCAAGGAAGTGGCGGGCGTCGAACATGCCGATGCCGACCTCTACAAAGGCAAGCAGCTGATCCTGACCCCCATCGAGCGCACCCTCACCGCGCAGCTGCGCCGCGCCCAGGAAGTCTGGACGGCCATGGGCTGCCGCGTGGTGCAGATGTCGCCCGAAGCGCATGACGCCGCCTTTGCCGCCGTCAGCCACCTGCCCCATCTGCTGGGCTTCGCGCTGATGAACAGCATCGCCGCGCAGCCCGCCGGCAAGGAGTTCCTGGGGCTGGCCGGCCC
>Ga0208693_1002352_pt1 | contig 12563 bp, 14 predicted proteins | sample AD_UKC071_MetaG_FD_184438 | JGI IMG/M metagenome (GOLD analysis project Ga0208693, IMG submission 184438) | Active sludge microbial communities of municipal wastewater-treating anaerobic digesters from USA - AD_UKC071_MetaG (SPAdes) (version 2) | ecosystem: Engineered > Bioreactor > Anaerobic >... | reverse complement strand
ACCGCCGGCTACCGCGAAGGCGTCGCAGTGCTTCGGCGCAGCGCACCGTTCCGCGCCCTCCTGACCGCCTTCGGCCTGCAAGCTGTCGCCACCGGACTCATGCTCGCCGGTGCCAATTACGTCGCGGTCTGGGTGATGAAGTCCAACGACGCGCTGACGTTCCTGTTCGTGGCGCTGATCGCGCCCGCCATCCTGTGTTCGCCACTGTGGAACACCGTCGCCCGTCGCGTCGGCAAGGAGCGCGGGTTCGCGGCGGCATCGGTGCTGTTCGCTGTGGCCACCGGCACACTCGTGCTCGCGGTGTGGCAGCCGGGACCGTGGATGTACGTCTCCGTCGCTCTCGCTGGTGCAGCCTACGCGGGCATGCAGGCGCTGCCGATGGCCATGCTGCCGGACGTGATCTCCCACGACGCCGCGAGCTCGCCGGACTCCAGCGCAGGCGTCTTCGGCGGCGTCTGGACGGCGGGCGAGACCACCGGCATGGCACTCGGTGCCGGCGTGCTGGCGCTCATCCTCACGGTCACCGGCTACATCCAGACCGTTGCCGGTACCACCGTTAGCCAGCCAGCCACCGCGGTCACCGGTATCGCGCTGAGCTTCAGCATCGTCCCGGCCGCGCTCACCCTGCTCAGCCTCTTCTTCCTCGCCGGCTACCGCCTGCGACGTACCGACATCGATGAAGCCACGAAGGAGGACGCATGAAGATGGACACCGCCGCCACGCTCGCCCGGCTGACCGAGTTGCGCGCACACGACGCTCCGACCCACGGCGGGCGCCTGCTCTCCTACGTCTACGACTCCGGGCACCCGGAGCTGGACGAACTCGCTGCGGCCGCGATCCGCGCGATGCAGCCGGTGAACGGCCTGGACCCGACGGCTTTCAGCTCGGTCGCGGTGATCGAACGCGAGCTCCTCGATTTCGCTCGCGAGGTTTTCCACGCTGGGCCGGACGTGGCCGGCACCGCGACCTCGGGCGGCACCGAGAGCTGCCTGCTCGCGGTCAAGACCGCGCGGGACTCCTGGCGCGCCAACGGTGGCACGGAGCGTCCGCGGCTGGTGGCACCAACCACGATGCATGCGGCGTTCCGCAAGGCAGCGGCACTGTTCGATCTCGATCTCGACCTGGTGCCGGTCGATGTGACCACCGGGCGGGTCGACGCCGGTGTGATGGCTGAGCGCTTCAGCCCCGATGTCGCCTTGGCCGTGGTCAGCGCGCCGTGCTATCCGTTCGCTGCCCTCGACCCGGTCGCCGAGGTCGCCGAAGCCGCACAGCTGGCCGGCGTCGACCTGCACGTGGACGCCTGCATCGGCGGGTTCGCGCTGGCGTTCTGGCCGCCGTCCGATGCCGCCGCACCGGGGGGCGCCTGGGACTTTGCGGTTCCCGGGGTCACCAGCCTTTCCGCTGATCTGCACAAGTACGGCTACGCGCCCAAGGGCATCTCGGTGCTGCTGCAGCGTGGGTTCGACCGGCAGCGCCACCAATGGTTCGCCACGAGTTCCTGGCCGGGCTATCCGGTGGTCAACGCGACGCTGCTGGGGTCGAAGTCGGCCGGTCCGCTGGCTGCTGCCTGGGCGATCGCGTCCGTCCTGGGGGTTGGCGGGTTCCGTCAGCTCACCGCGTCCATGGCTGCCACCACGGCGCGGCTCAGCGCTGCGGTCGGTGCCATCGACGGCCTGTCGGTCGTGGGCGCGCCCGCCGGCCCGATGCTGTCGCTCGCCGCGGATGTGACCGATCCGGCCAGGCAGGTCGACCCGCACCTGTGGGCGGACGCGATGCGCACCCACGGGTTCGTAGTGCAGGGCCAGCCGGCCTCGACCCAGCCGGACGGGACCGTGCTCCCGGCCACGGCGCACCTGACGATCACGCCGGTCACCGCGCACGTGGTCGACGAGTTGGCGGCAGCCATGGCGGCGGCCGCAGACACCGTCCGGGGCCGACCGCACCTGGATGGCACGGCGGTTGCGGCTGAGCTGATGGGCGGCGCCGACCCGGCGGCACTGGCCGGTCTGGACGCCGAGGCAGCCTTTGCCGTCCTGAGTGGTGCCGGGCTCCTCGACCCGGGGGCGCTGCACGCGATGGCACCGGTGCTGGCGCTGGTGGAGACCCTGCCCGCGTCCGTGGTTGAGCGGTTGCTGATCGAACTGCTCGCGTCGCCGCTCGATCGGCGGGGCTCGGGCCCAACGCCCGGCTCAGGCGGCGTTGAGGCGGGCCAGCAGGCCGGCTGACACCGCCGGCCATTCGTCGGCGAGCACGCTGAACACCACCGTGTCCCGGAAGCTGCCGTCCTCGCGGCGGGTCTCGCGACGCAGTACGCCCTCCCGGGTCGCGCCCAGCTTTGCGATCGCCGCGGCCGAGCGAACGTTCAGCCGGTCGGTCTGCAGCTTGACCCGGCCGAAGCCGAGTTCCTCGAAGCAGTGCCGCAGCAGCAGGTACTTGGTCTCCGCGTTCACCGCCGTGCCCCACCAGCGGGACCCGTAGATCGTCCAGCCGAGGTGGATGCTCTCGTTGGCCAGGTGTGCGTCGCCGAGCGAAGTGGTACCCACCAACGAACCGGCCGCGTCCAGCGGCGAATCGGTCGCGAGTCGGACGGCGAACGCGATCCGCCCGAACCCGACACCGTTCGGGGCGTCCGCTGCCAGAAACCTCGAGCGGCCCAGCGCCAGCGCATCCTCGGTGGTCGCGGGCCGGCGGTGCATCACGTATCCGGATGCGTAGACGGCCGGGTCCATCAGGATCGGCGCCAGATCCGGAAGATCCGCCTCCCGCAGCGGGGCGAGACCGACGCAGTGTCCCACCAATGAAATGTCCCTGGGCAGGTAAGCGGTCACTGCTGGAGGGTATCAAGGCCCGGGGTTGCGCTGGGCGTTCATGCCTCACGACAAGCGGCGATGCTCGCGCTTAGCATCGCTAGAGCTGCTTGCGTGGCATCCCTAGCGATGCTAAGCTGAGGCCACATCACCAGTTGACAAGCGAAGGGGGCTGGAAATGGCTGTAGCGATCGAGGCGATCAGAGGATTCCTGCATCTCTTCACCGAGGATTGGTCACAGCACGACGGTTCGCCGTTCCACGTGATCACGGTGCTCGACGTCCTGGAACCCAAGCACTCGTAGTTCCAACCCGACTCTGCGCGAGCGGCGCCCGTCAAGGGCGCCGCTCGTTCTTTGTTCCGGTCGAGTTGGCCGTGGTGCCAGACTGAACCCAGGAGGTGGCATGACCGGGTTCCGCGCCGGCGATCTGCTGGTCGCCGCTGTCACGATCACTGACGGGGTCTTCGACGGCGCCGTCGTGCTGCTGCTGGACGCCGATGACACTGGCACAGTGGGCGTCGTGCTCAACCGGACCACCTCCATCGAACTGTCGGAGGCACTGCCAGCCTGGGCGGAGCTGGTCTGCGAGCCGCCCGCGCTGTTCGACGGCGGCCCGGTCTCCCAACAGGGCGCGGTCTGTCTGGCCGAGCCCTGGGCGCTGGGCGAGGAGCCCCCCGGCTGGCGTCCGGTGTTCGACGGCGTGGGACTGCTGAACCTCGACACCCCGGTCGAGATCGCCGAAGGCACCTATCAGCACCTGCGGATCTTCGCCGGCTACGCCGGCTGGGACGCCGGCCAACTCGAACGCGAACTCGACTTCGAGATGTGGCACGTGGTTCGCGCCACGGTCACCGATGTCTTCGATCCCGATCCGGCAACGCTCTGGCGGCGTATTCTGCGCCGGCAAGGTGGTGAACTGGCGCTGTTCTCAACCTGGACCGCCGAGACCGAACTGAACTGAACTTCTCCGCGACGCGGATAGTATCGGTGCACTGCTACCAATGGAGGGAAACAAGGTGTCTGAGGCTCCTCGGAGTGCGCCGCCGCGGATCCTTGTGGTCGACGACGACGAGGCCCTCGCCGAGATGCTGCACCTGGTGCTCGGCTCGGAGGGTTTCGATGCCAAGCTCTGCCACACCGGCGACGCCGCGCTGGAGGCGTTCCGCGAGTACCGTCCCGACCTGGTGCTGCTCGACCTGATGCTCCCCGGACGCGACGGTGTCGACGTGTGCCGCGACATCCGGGCCGAGTCCGGCGTCTCCATCGTGATGTTGACCGCCAAGAGCGACACCATCGACGTGGTGGACGGGCTGTCGGCGGGCGCCGACGACTACGTCGCGAAGCCCTTCAAGACCCAGGAGCTGATCGCCCGCATCAAGACCCGGCTGCGCCGCCACATCACTCCCGAACCCGACGTGGACAACCTGCGGATCGGCGACCTGGTGATCCGGGTGAACGAGCACACGGTCCGCCGCGGCGAGAACGAAATCATCCTCACTCCGCTGGAGTTCGACCTGCTGCTGGCACTGGCCAGGCGGCCCCGGCAGGCGTTCACCCGTGAGGTGCTGCTCGAAGAGGTGTGGGGCTACCGCCACGCCAGCGACACCAGGCTGGTGAACGTGCATGTGCAGCGCCTGCGGTCCAAGATCGAGAAGGACCCGGAGAAGCCGGAGATCATCGTCACCGTGCGCGGTGTCGGTTATCGCGCCGGTGAACCCAGAACGCCGGTATGAGCCGGCTTTCCAGCAACCCGGCGTTGCGACTCTGGTCGCGCTCGCTGCCATTCCAGGTGGTGGTCACCACCCTCGCCGCAGCGATCGTGATCCTTGCCGCCACCGGCTGGTTCCTGATGGAACAGTCCAGTCGGGGCATCATGGCCGGCAAGACGCAGGCGAGCGTCGCCGAAGCGTCCGCCGTGGTGTCGAACATGCAGCGCGACCTCTCCACCACCGACCTGCGCACCACGTCCGCCAGCGAGCGGATCACCCGGCTGGCCCGCGAGGCGACCAACCGTGGCCTGGCCGGCAACCAGTACTTCGTGGTCGTCGAGACCCCGATCCAGAAGATCGGTACCGGCGGCCTGGCTCCCGAGAGCATCCCGGATTCGATCCGGGAGAGCGTCGGTTCTGGGGACGGGTTGTGGAGCACGCCCACCCTGATCCGCTTCACCGACTCGCGTCCGGACGAGCCGGGACTGGTCGTGGCAGCCACTCTGCAGGCGCCCGGACAGGCGCCTTACCCGATCTTCTTCCTCTTCTCCACCAGCCAGGAGAAGGCGACGCTGGCCGTCGTGCAACAGGCCACCCTCGCCACCGGGGTCTTCTTGCTGGCCGGTCTGACCCTAACCGTCTACCTGATCGCGCTGCAGGTGCTGCGGCCGGTTCGAGCCGCCCGGCTCGCGGCCGAGCAACTCGCGTCCGGTCATCTGGAGGACCGGATGGCCGTCGTCGGCACCGAGGACCTCGCCGGCCTGGCCCGCTCGATGAACCACATGGCCGAGGAGCTGGACAAGAAGATCACCCAGCTGCAGAACCTCTCACTGGTGCAGCAGCGATTCGTTTCCGACGTGTCCCACGAGCTGCGCACCCCGCTGACCACGATTCGGATGGCCGCTGAGGTGCTGCACTCCCACCGGGACGAGTTCGACGCGGTGTCGAGACGTTCGACCGAGCTGCTGTCGGCCGAACTGGACCGTTTCGAGGGCCTGCTCACCGATCTGCTGGAGATCTCCCGCTTTGATGCCGGAGCCGCCCAGCTCGCCTTGGACTATGTCGACCTGACCGTCCTGGCCGGGGAGGAGATGGCCGCCCAGCAGCGGTTGGCCGAGCGGACGCACACCCAGCTCACCCTCGACTCCGGCGGTAACTGCGTGGCAGAGGTGGACGGTCGGCGGATTCGCCGGGTGCTGCGCAATCTGATCACGAACGCGATCGAGCACGGGGAGGGCAGGCCGATCACGGTGTACGTCCGCGGTGACGAGAACGCCGTGGCGGTTGCCGTCCGCGACCACGGGGTCGGCTTCACCGCGGAGGAGGGGAGCCAGGTGTTCAACCGATTCTGGCGTGCGGATCCGTCCCGCGGGCGGCACGTCGGTGGCACCGGTCTGGGACTGTCGATCTCGCTCGAGGACGCGCGCCTCCACGGCGGGCGTCTGGATGCCTGGGGCAGCCCGGGCGCGGGCGCCCAGTTCCGGCTGACCGTGCCCAGGAAGGCCGCGGAAGAGTTGCAGGGTTCGCCATGGCCGTCCGTGCCGCCGGACGCGAAGGTGGTGCTGCATGCCTAACCGTCTGCTCGCGCTGGTCGTCGCGGTGCTGCTGGCCCTTGGCGGGTGCGCCACCGTGCCCACGTCCGGGCCGATCGAGCACCACACCCAACAGGTGCCCGGCACGGACTCGGGGGTGAGCGTCCACCCGCTGCCCCCGGCGACGGGTGCCAGTCAACTGCTCGTCGTCGAGGGGTTCCTGCACGCGATGAGCATCCATCAACCCAATTACGCGGTCGCGCGCCAGTACCTGACCGAGACGGCGAGCGCGCTCTGGCACCCCGAGTCCGGCGTCCAGGTCTACGCGGACGGGAAGCCGCCGGAGGAGTTCGGCCAGACGGTGATGCTGATCACCCCGCTGGTCGGCCGGCTCGACTCGCTGGGCAGCTTCGCGACCGCCTCCGAGCAGTTGCGGCACGACTTCGAGCTGGTGCGCGATGCCAACAACCAGTGGCGCATATCGAACCCGCCGGACGGGCTGCTGGTCTCCCGCTACCTGTTCAGCACCAACTTCACCCCGGTAACCGTCCACTTCCTGGACGCGTCCGGCAGCGTCCTGGTACCCGAACAGCGGTACTTCGCTAACGGTGACCAGGCGCTGACCGCGGCGGTGCAGGCTGTGCTTTCCGGCCCGTCCGAACGGCTGGCGCCGGCGTTGCGGCGGGCTTCGGTGAGTGAACTCGATGTGGATAACGTGAGCCTCGACGAACGCGGGGTGACCATGGTCGAGTTGGGCTCGGACGGGCTGCGGCTGACCACCGAGGAGCGACAGAACCTGCTGGCCGAGATTGTGAACACCGTTGTGGGCTTCGCCCAAGTGACCGCTGTGCAGGTGAGTATCGGCGGCCTTGCCATTGCCGGGGAGTTCGGCGGTACCGAACTCGACGGCGACGACTTCACCCGGATGTCGCCCGACAACGTGACTGCGCAGCGGTCCCTGTTCGCGATCGCCGAGGGGCGCGTGGTGGCGCTGCGCGAAGCCAATTGGGCGGACTTCAGCCCGGTCGAAGCCGACCTGACCCGGCCCGAGCTGATCGCGGTGCGCAGCGACCTGGCCGAAGTCGCTGCGATCACGGATTCCGCGACCAGGCTCGTCCTGGCTCCCGTCGGTGCGGCCAAGTCGCGGACGGTGCGCACTGGAACCGGACTGCTGCGGCCCGATTTCGCCAGGAACGGCGAGTTGTGGTCCGCGACGGCCTCGGGGCCGGGTAGCTTCCGGGTGTTCCGAGATGGGTTGACGATCCGAGTGGATGGGAGTGAGCTGCCGAAGCGTCCGTTGGTTGCGAGCAAGCTGTCGCCGGACGGCACCCGGATCGCGCTCGTATTGCGCAACGGCACCCGCACCGAGGTGGGGGTCGCGGTCGTGGTGCGCACGGATGACCAGATCCGGCTGACCGGCTGGCGGCCGTTGGAGGTGAACCTGAGCACGGGTACCGACGGTGCGGCGCTCGATCTGGGTTGGGCGTCCCGATCCACTTCGACGAAGTGGTCGCCCGCGGAAGTTGCCGTGCTGCAGCGTCTGGAGACCGGTGACACCAGCGTGGTCCGGGTGAGTGAGGACGGGGCGACCGCAACGGATATTGGACCCACCAAGGCAGCATCCTTGATCAAGCTCGCCGTGGTGCCGGGGCGGCCAGCAGTTGCGTTGACCGACAGCGGCGCCGGCTACCGCTTCGAGAGCGAGTTCAACTGGGCGCTCGCGGTGACCGCTGTGGACGATCTGGCCTATTCAGGTTGAGCCTGTGGACGGGTGATCGCGCTGGCGACTCCTGCCGAAGATAGGGACGTGACCATTGCGCGCCTGCTGAGCGTCGGGGGAGAGCTGGTGCTCGGCGCCCACTGTCCTGGCTGCGGCGCGTCCGGCCTGGGCGTCTGTGCCGGCTGCCGGACGGCGATCGCGGTGCGGCCGGTAGCGGTGGCTGGGTTGCCACCCGGACTGCCTGCGGTGGTGGCCGGAGGCCGCTACGACGGGGAACTGCGCCGCCTACTGCTGGCGGCCAAGGAGCGCGACGCGCTCGGTGCGGTGCCGGTCCTGGCCGAGCGGCTGGCGGTCGCGTTGGCCCGCTTGCTGCTGGACCGGCCCGAGCTCGCCGCTGGCGGGTTGCTGATCGTGCCGGTGCCCACGGCGCGTGCCGCGGCGGCCGAACGTGGCCTGGATCTCACGTTGGCCCTCGCCCGGCTGGCGGCCCGGCGGTTGCGCGGTACCGGGCTGGACGTGCGCGCGTCCGCAGGGCTGAGGCAGGTGCGGCGACCCGCTGATCAGGCCGATCTCGGCCGGGAAGGCCGCCTCGCCAACCTGGCCGGCGCATTCACCGCGGGGCGACTGCCGCCGGGGGAGTTGTTGCTGGTGGACGACATCGTGACCACCGGTGCGACGCTCGTCGAGGCCGTCCGAGCGTTGCGGGCCGCTGGCCGGGAGCCCTTTGCAGTCGCGACAGTGGCGGCCACCACGCGCAGGATCACCCCTTCGTGAAGCTTCGCGAGCGGTCCCTGAGGTGCACGACCCAACACCCTCGGCTGGTGTGCGCGTCCACAACGAAAGTGGCCACTTTCGCGCCGAGAGTGCGAGAAAGTGGCCACTTCGATGGCTGGTCGGGTGGTCGAACTGGTCGTTACCTCAGATCGCGGTCGAGCCGCTTTCGCCGGTCCGCACTCGAACGACGGTGTCGACCGGGATGATCCAGACCTTGCCGTCTCCGACCTCGCCGGTCCGGGCGGCCTGCACGATCACACCGGTGAGCGCCTCCGCGTCCTCGTCGTCGACCAGGACTTCGAGCCGCACCTTGGTGATGAAGTCGATGGTGTACTCCTCACCCCGGTAGACCTCGATGTGGCCGCGCTGGCGGCCGTAGCCGGAGACCTCGCTTACGGTCATACCGCCCACGCCATGCCGTACCAGCGCCTTCTGGACGGTTTCCAGCATCTCCGGCTGGATGATTGCCGTTACCAACTTCACTTCTTCGCTCCTGTCGTCTCGGCCACCGGCATGTCGTCCTTGGTCAGGACGAGGGTGCGCTGAACCTTGTTGGTGTAGTACACGGGGCTGAGGTCGTAGCCGGCCTCGGAGTGCTCGGCCAGGTCAATGCCGCTCAGCTCGTCGGCGGAGCTGATCCGCCAGCCGATGGTGTACTTGATCGCCAGCGCGATCAGGTAGGTCATCACAAACGAGAACGCCATCACCGCGAAGGCGCCGATCGCCTGCTTGCCGAGCTGGTCGAGCCCGCCGCCGTAGAACAGACCGGCCACACCGGGATCGGCGGGATCGCCGGAGGTCGCCGGATCGGCGAAGAACCCGATCAGCAGGGTGCCAACCAGGCCGCCGACGAGGTGGACGCCGACGACGTCCAGTGAGTCGTCAAAGCCGAACCGGTACTTCAGGCCGACGGCGTAGGCGCAAGCGATACCGGCCAGGGCGCCGATGGCGAGCGAGCCGAGCGGACTGACCGCACCGGCGGCCGGCGTGATCGCGACCAGGCCCGCGACAATGCCGGACGCAGCGCCGAGCGAGGTGGGGTGTCCGTCCCGGAGCTTCTCCACCACCAGCCAGCCCAGCATCGCTGCCGCGGTAGCGGCCAGGGTGTTCACCCAGGCGAGGCTGGCGAGGCCGTTGGCCGCGACGGCCGAGCCGGCGTTGAAGCCGAACCAGCCGAACCAGAGCAGGGCTGCGCCGAGCATCACCAGGGTCATGTTGTGCGGACGCATCGGCCTGGTGCCGAAGCCGATCCGCGGACCAATCACCAGGGCGAGGACCAGCGCCGCAGTACCGGCGTTGATGTGGATCGCAGTCCCTCCGGCAAAGTCGATCGCGCCCACTACGTTGGCGATCCAGCCGCCGACGACCCCCGCGTCGGGGTTCGAGAAGGCGAAGACCCAGTGGGCGGCCGGGAAGTAGACCAGCGTGCCCCAGAGGACGGCGAAGGCAGTCCAGGCACCGAAGGAGGCACGGTCGGCGATCGCGCCGGAGACCAGCGCGACCGTGATGATCGCGAAGCAGGCCTGGAAGGCGACGAAGGCGAGTGCGGGGTAGGACGCTTCCGGATCGTTCACCAGCAGGCTCTGCAGGCCGGCGAACTCGAACGGGTTGCCGATGATGCCGGCGCCACCAACCGAATTGCCGAAAGCGAGGCTGTAGCCGAACAGCACCCACAGGACGCCGATGACCCCCATCGAGATGAAGCTCATCATCATCATGTTCAGCACGCCCTTGGCTCGGACCATGCCGCCGTAGAACAGCGCGAGACCGGGGGTCATCAGCAGCACCAACGCGGCACTGATGAGGATCCAGGCGGTGTCGCCGGAGTTGAGTTCGAGAATCATGGCAAAAGGCTGACCGAGTGCTGTTACGTCCAGACGCGTCCGGTGTTACGGCCAGGTTAGGCGGTGTTACGGGCTGGTTAGGCGGAGTTACGGTCGCGTTGCGCGGCTGTCGGTGAGGGTCGGATGCCCGCATGGCGAACACCTGAGAAGTTCCTAGCCGAAGCGCTGGCAAAGCCCACAGGTGCGAACTAAGTTGGGGTCATGGCACCCACGCCAGTTCACCGGCCACTTGGCAGGGAACCGGGCTGGTGCCGTTGCTGTTTGGGCAAGCCCTGCGCACTGTAGGGCACCGAGAAGGAGGTAGACATGGACGTCCTGGTGACTGGCCGGCACTGCCAGATCCCCGATGAGTTCCGCGCTCGGGTTGAGGAGCGGATCGCGTCGATCGAGAAGCTCAAGGACCGGGTGATCCGGGTTGAGGTTCAGGTTTCTGCCTATGGCTACAAGAAGCAGCCCGACCAGTCGACGCGCGTGGAGATCACGCTGCGTAGCCGGGGACCGGTGGTACGCGCCGAGGCGTCCGCCGATGACAAGAACGTGGCCTTCGACCACGCGCTCGATCGGCTGAAGTCGCAGCTGCGGCGCGCGTCCGATCGGCGCAAGACCCACCGTGGCCTGCGGGGGACCGGGAGCCTGGCCGACGCCGCCCTGGCCGTGCCTGCGGAGTCGGCGGAGGAGACCCGTCCGGAGATCCGGAAGATTGCCGGCCTGGAGATCCACGGCGACGGCCCGCTGGTTGTGCGCGAGAAGTACTTCGATGCAGTACCGCTGACGTTGGCGCAGGCGCTCGACGAGATGGAGCTCGTCGGCCACGACTTCTTCCTCTATGTGGACGCCGAGTCCGGCCACCCCAGCGCGGTCTACCGCCGCAAGGCCTACGACTACGGCGTGATCCACCTCAACCTCGACGCCGTCGAGGAGGCGACCGCCTGACCGATTCATAGGCTGCCGTTCGGCGAGTCTGCACGATTCGCCGGACGGGCTGCTGGTCGGCTCCCCAAGGTGGCGACGAGGTACCCGGATCCTCATCGCGCCCTCGGAGTTGAATTTGAGTCCCACCGCAAAGTCCACGGTCGGCACGCTGGTGCTCGGCTTCATTGGTGTGCCGCTCCTGCTCACCTTCGTTTGTGGCAGCGGTGGGGGATGTTCTTCGGACCGCCGCAGGCGTTCGTGGCGGTGCTGCTGTCCGTGCTGGTGGCCAGCGTGGGTGGCTACCTGCTGGGCGCGCGGCAGGACGCGGCAGCGATGGCGGGACGCCGGGTGCTGATCTGGACGCTCGTCGGCACCTGTTGCTGAGCGCCGTTGCGGGCGCCCAGATCGTGCAGGCCTGGGCGAATTCTGGAGCCCCGGGAGTAGGTGTGCAGGTGGGCCAGGAGGTCGATCTGTCCGAGTACGAGCCTTTCGGTGAAGGGAACCGGTTGGTAGTTCCGGACATCGAGCCGACCCGGAAGTTCACCGAGCACTTCCCGAGGCTGGACGGTGCCACGGCCGCTTATCCGGTCTACGCCGCAATGCGCCAGGCGCTCTATGCCGTTGAGCTGAACGACGAAACGCGCTACCCGTTCATCGACAACTACCTGACCTGCTCGAACACGTCCGGCGGCCACGACCGGCTGATCTCGGGTGAGGCGGACGTGTTCTTCGGTGCGCAGCCGGGCCAGCAGGAACGCGCGGCCGCCGTAGGCAGGGAACTCGAACTGACCCCGATCGGGCACGAAGCGTTCGTGATCTTCGTGAACCAGGACAACCCCGGTTTCGGAGCTCGCCACTGCCCAGCTACAGGACATCTACACCAAGAAGGTGACCAACTGGAGCGAGTTGGGGGGTCGGGACGAGAAGATCCTGGCGTTCCAGCGTCCGGAGGACTCGGGTAGTCAGACGACCATGCAGGCCAAGGTGCGCGACCGTGATGACTGGCAATCCCGGCATCAAGCTGCTGGCGGTGGACGGGGTGCAGCCGACGGTGGAGAACATCCGGAACGGCAGCTACCCGCTGACCGTGGACCTGTACGCGGTGACCGCTGGTAACAACAACCCGAATGTGCCGAGGCTGCTCGATTGGGTGGTCTCGGCCGAGGGCCTGAAGCTGATCGAGCAGGTCGGATACGTCGGTCTGAAATAGATCCTGCCGACGGCGGCTGGCGTCAGCTTGCTTGGGCCGGCGCACTTCTCGGCG
>Ga0208693_1002335_pt1 | contig 12624 bp, 15 predicted proteins | sample AD_UKC071_MetaG_FD_184438 | JGI IMG/M metagenome (GOLD analysis project Ga0208693, IMG submission 184438) | Active sludge microbial communities of municipal wastewater-treating anaerobic digesters from USA - AD_UKC071_MetaG (SPAdes) (version 2) | ecosystem: Engineered > Bioreactor > Anaerobic >... | reverse complement strand
CTTCTAACTGGTATACAATAGTCAACTGGTCTGATTCTGAGCTCATTGTAAAGTTTGTAAATTCCTCTTCCGACATTGCTGATCCGCCACTTTCTACCTTAAACAATGCCGCACCCGCAAATGTTTGGGGTAGTAAGGATACTACATCTGAGTCACTTCCCTTTATAACGCAAGTCATTTCCAAGGTTTGAGCCCCCGCTGTGTGAGTCCAAGTTACTCTTGAGTCTTCTATTCCTATTCTAAGAACAGGATTCTGGTCTTCGTCTCTAAGCTCTATATACTTCCAGTTATCTTGAATGTAGTCTCTTATATCTTGATATCCTGCATTTTGTACTACTGACATATATAGCTTCCTCCTTATTAAGTTATTTAAAGACTAAAGGAATAAGATGTTTTAAGTCTTATTCCTTTAGCCGGCGGTTATTCCTCAACCTAGTCTACTCCACCTGGGTTATCTCCCCCACCTGGGTTATCTCCCCCAACCGGGTCATCTTCGATAACTGCGAGGCTATGTTCGATAACTGCGATACCGTCTGTATTGATCAGCTTCACAGCATAGTGAACATTAGTTGTGATTATAGTGTTTCTTTTGAGGATATCTCTGCCAGTTTCAACGATCGGAGCCCTCTTTGTAATGTAACCGAGTGCGTTCCTTTCAAGCATGATCGAAGTTGCAACACTATTATCAGTATCATAAGGTACTCTGTCTGTGATCATAACCGGCACACCGTAGAGTGTTCCAATGGCGCCTGTAATAAGTACACCTGCAGGATATTTGTCAGCACTAATGAAGTTTGCATCCTTCAAAAGAGCGGTGTACATTCTGGAGTGAACTAACAATACAGCGATCTCCTCTGCTTCGTCTCCCCACAAACTTTTTGCATCAGCAACCTTTTCATAAAACTCGTCATTAGTATCAACAACTCTTTCTTCTGGACAGTTATCAACTGCTTCGGAAATAAGGTCTGCATCAATTTTTCTTGCAACAACTTTACCTACCTGAGTAGCCGCTTCATCCAAAGGATCTCCAATAGAGCTGAGTAATGCCTGATCAGTAATAGTAACTGCCTTACCTACTTCCTTAACGGTAGCATCTGCATCGCTGGAAGTAAGTTTTTCAGGAACCATTGCAACATCTTCCGTAAGATCCTCAGCATCTCCGATTGGGTTCCATTTCGGAAAATGAACAGTATCTCCAGGGTTTCCAACTAACGTAGTGTCAGTTAGAGCAAAGTTAGCGATAACTAGCTTTCCCTTAAACTTTGCGGTTACGATATCTCCAAATACTTGCGGTACTATCATATCTGTTTTTAAAGTTGTTGTAGTAGTAATAGTTCCTTCAGCCATGATAAATTACCTCCTTTTACTTTTGAGCGGCGTTTCTCACCGCCTCATACAATTTTTGATCTTTTTGGTACAACTCAACTTTCTCAGCATAGCTCATCTTGTTCCAGTCGTACCCTTTCGCCCCGTCATTCTTTACATTTGACTGCCGTGGGTCGTCCTGTCCGACTTTCTTAATGATCTCTTCCTTTACCTCGAGGTTCATTGTCTTTACTAATACTTCGAGTTGAGCTTTTCTCCCCTCAATAGTATCAGCTGTGAGCAGTATTGCTAGTTCCGGTTTAAGGCCCTTGCTTGAAACAAGTTCCTTTGTCTCCAGATCCAGCATCTTTTTGTTGAGCTCAGCTTCTTTCTTTGCAAGCTCTTCCGTCTTTTGTTTCAATTCAAATTCTGCTTTCTGTTGGTCTGTCATGCTCTGAAGTTGAAGCTGTGTCAACTGGTCTTGCAGTTCCTTCATTTCTTTTGAATACTTTGTTCTAACCTTGTCGGTTTCACTCTGTATCAACTTAGCTAGTTCTTCTTGGTTTTTCGGCATTTCAAGTGCCATATAATAAACCCTCCTTCAAGTTCTAAACACGTCGCCCTTCTAGAAGAAGTTCTTAGTGCTTAGCCCTTTCATATTTTGGATATCTTCCATTAACTATAGTATAACATACTCTACCATTAGTTGTCTATAGCGAATGTGGTCTTAAAAATTTGCCAAATCCGGTAATCAGGTAAATTCATTGATTGGCTGATGTTACTTGACCTGGTCGGTGTTTGTGGTGTCTGGCTGATTTGATTTCTCTTTCGCTACTCTTTCCATCTCTGTTTTAACGTCAACAACAAACGGTATAATGCTGAGCAATGTTTCATCACTAATAGTTCCTTTCAGCTTAACAACGATATCAGCCAGTTCAAGCAAGTTCTGTGGTATGCTTCTGTTGAATATAATTTCTACATCATTATAATTGTAAACCTTATTTTCAGTTAAAGCAAGTATCTTACTAATAAGTCTGATACGTTTCTTTATACCCAGCTTGTAGTTACGCTCTTTGTTATTAGCTTTCAAGTCAGCTCCACTGAACTTCATCTTTATGCTAATACCAGACATTGGATTACCTTCATCATTGTCTTTGTACAGTTTCGGCGTACAGCTGAATGTGAGTATACAATCATTAAGTCTTTCAAGGTGCTTTTCAATAGCGTTGATTTGCTGATCCCATACTAAGTACTCAGCCTGTGCTCCCTCAGGTAACTGTATGCACCTACTATTTATCATCTCCTGTAACTGTTCCTTATCCATAGTACAGTTGATAAGTTTCAATAGTGGGTTGGCGTTGTACTGCAAGGTGTTGCTCAGGTCTGATGCCCTCTCATTGAACTCGTCAATCAAAGTTTCTACATCTTTTAAATCACTGAGTCCGTAATCCATATTGCTAATAGTTACATTTTTATAATGAATGATAGGTACTTCTCCGAGTTTGTGTGGGGCGGCAGGTTTTGTTAAATCAAGTGTTACTTTCCCATCTTCCATATCGTAGTAGGTAACAGCCTCAGTATCATAAACCTCAACCTTATGAACAATCTTTTTCTTGCCGTTTGCATCAAGTTTCTCCATCTCAAAGAAACGAATAACTGCTTCAAGTTCTTTTGTAGATGGGTTGTAAATTGGAATACATTCACTAGCAGGAAACTCTATCATCTTAATTGTTCCATCTTTCTTAAGGTAAATGTACTCATAAGCATCTCCCACAATAGAACAATTCTTGATTATTTCCGCTGTGAGAAATGGTTCGTCATTGTAAGCAAAGATACTCCTCAACCTCTCTATAAACTCATCAGTGTCAGCAAAATTGGGATCTTCAATTGACCTATTGTTTGCATAAGTAATTGGTTTACCAACTAAGTAGCTGTGAGCTACGTCAATAATGAACTTAGGAAACTGGAAAACGAGTCTGGTATTTGCTTTACCCTCTTCCATTGCTCTGTTTAGTATTGGGTGATCCGCTGTGTAGTAATTCATATACTTACGGTACTCAGCCTGTTTGCTCGTCTTAAACTCGTTGATGTAATCAGCTATGATTGCAAACGGATTAACTTTAGGTATCATATCTATCTCTCCTTATTTTAATAATTTAACACTTCTGCCTATAAGCCTTCTTGCCATTTCCAATGCGTCTGGACCGTCATCATGTGCCGCTAATGGGAAGTATTCTAATTGTTCTAAGAGTAGCTTCTGTTCACGTAAGAACTTGATGTATCCATTTTTAATATCAGGTTGTAGTCTTTCAATCCTGAGTTGCTTGTCTTGGTTATTTGATAAACCGTTTATATTAACATAGATGTTCTTTGACATAAAGCGTTTTCTGAGTTCGTCTTTAAAGAACGACTGGAAAGCTACATCTTCAACTCCTAATGCTCTAAATGGCTGTTTTATAAGATCTATCCAATAGAGTAAAATATCCGCCGCATCATCAATGATTTGGTCTGGATGTCTACGTTTCATATTACACTCTAGGCAATACATTTGTCCAGTTTTCTTGTGCTTTGCTAATACAACAATAGCACTAAAATCTGAAGTATTCTTCTTACCCATTGAGGCATCAATTGCCGCAAAGAGCTCAAGTTCTTTAAACTGAGGTTTAATTTCTTCAAGTGTAAAGTATTGAAACCATTCCCTAAGGAATATCTGATTGTCTGGGTTTAAAGGATTGTTCTGCATCTCAGTATTAAAGGCTGCGTCTCCTTCTGCAACTTTCATAACCATTAAGTCATAATAACTGTATTTTGCTTCCCATAGTACTTCTGTTCCCTCTAACATGGCTTCTTTGTGTTGGGCGAAGAATTTTTTAGCAGTTTCCAGCCTATTCTCATCCTCCATATTAGTGAGTAACTTTTCCCACTCATTCCAGAGCTCATATGCTTCGCTAAACTTAATTACTGCGGAGTATTTTTTACTGTTGTATAGTGGGTTATTCAAAACGTCAGCTAATAACGAATCGTAATGCAGTACAGTTCCCAAGAAAACAAAGTCGGTATTTTTGTCGCCCACTTTAGAAAGAGCTTTGTAATACCAGTCCTTCAACTTCTTACGTTGTTCAGGACTTCTGACTGTTTCATCATCTTCCAAGTCATCACATATAACCAAATCTGGTCTGCTTTCCTTGTTCTTAAGACCCCTTATCTTATTACCGCTACCAAGTGCTTTGATTTTAATGCCTGAACTTGTTTCAATGTTTTCAGCATTCCATATCTTACCTACTAGGTCTCCAAAGTCCTCTCTTAATAAAGGATTGAATTCTAATTCATCCTTAATGTTGGCTAAGAATGACATTGCCAGTTCCTGCGATGCTGATACTATTAGAATGAACCGCTTTAAGTTAAAGCAAATACAATACAGTGGGTACAAAAAGCCCAGTATAGTTGATTTAGCTGTACCACGAGGAAGTGCTAAAGCATAATGGTGTTGCACATGAAACTCTTTCGATTCCTCTAAAATGACTCTTAAATCATCATATATCTTTTTATGCACTTCAGGTACTGGTAATGAGAAATACTCTGGAAAGTAAGTCTGGCCAAACTGAAGAATACCCTTTGAAGCGTATTTTTTTCTAATGCGTTTATTCTTTTCCTTCAGCAAGTTTAAGTAATCTCTCTTGCTCTTTGATTTGTCTATCCAGTTCAGCATCGCTCATACCCCCTAAGTCCAAATCTCCGGATACCCTAGTTTCAATCTTTTCAACGTAATTGCCTGCATACTTGAGCATGAGCTCCATTGCCTTTACATTACCGCCAATAGCCTTACTTGCTAAAGATTTGAATAATTGGGGGAGTTCGTCCTTCAGGCAACTATATGCTAGTTCAGTCACAGCTTTCTGAAAGTCTTCATTTCTCCGCCATCTCCATAATGTAGATTGATTGATGCCCAACTCATCAGCTATCTGTTGTAGGCTTAACTCGTTATCTGGTCGAGCAAGCATTTCAATAGCCTTCAACTGCTTGGCAGTAAACCTTTTAGCTGACATATCTTATTACCCTCCTTTCTGTTTCGTTACTATTAGTATAATATCTATCCAATCATTTGTCAATTCATGTGGGGTGGTGTGTTATTTCAGGTTCCCTCGAACTTTAAAATTTGCCAAATCCGGTACTCAGGTAAATTCATTGATAGGCTGGCTTACTTGACCTTGAGGCTGATTAATCCCACCCGCTGAACCCACCAAAGTCTCCCCATCCATCGATGTCATCATCGCCAAATATTTCTTCATACATCATAGCTTCCATGATATCTCCAACATCAATTTCACTGCCATATTCATCATATATGGAAACTAAATCATATATGACTCTGTATCTATTCATTCTTTCAAAGAATACATCAGCCTTTATAAATACAGTTCTACTATAGCCTTGGAACTTCATTGTCAGTGCAGATAAATCATAACCTCGGTCTTCAAGTGCTTTCTTTAACTTCTTCATCGTTTTTATTCGAGTCTTTCTATCCTTTGACATAATCCTTATTATACCCTCATCTAATCTACCTGTTAATGCGGCTAAGAAATTTTCGCCAAGTATCATTCCTTTAGTAATAAGATTTATTAAACCCATATTCTCACTCCCTCTCTTAATGATATGATTTGTTGTGGGGTGGCATTTTATTCATGCCACCCAGTCTTGATTTCTCAAAACTCTTTGTGCCTTGCACAATTCTCGAACCAGTCTTTCAAGTCCATGGTCTGTTTTAGATGTATGAATGTCTTTATCTTAACCATTCCATCACATGATAAATAAAGTTTACCATTATCGATTACATAATCATCTATCGGCACTAACCTTAAATTCTTTGGTACTATTGGCTCAGTATTTGTCATTGCCTTAAACCATGACTCGAAGTTATACTTAAAACTCAAATCTAATTCCTCTACACTCACATATTTAATCATATTCTTATTCCTCCTATTTTATTAATTTATGGTTGAGCAGTTGGCCGGTGTTCAATTAAATAAACGCCTGGCCCCCTTGACTATTACTATAGGCTATGCTATACTAATAATATAATAACTATGCCTCAAACACGATTCAACTCCATTTATTTGTCAATGTTTTTACTACTTTTGCTGGATCAAATCCTTTAGGCCGTTTAATAACGGTCTTTTTCTTTGAAAATAAACGTGTGCATCTCATCCGACCTTGATTTCTCATCATAACGACCTCCTTTTCTCTTATAAATCGTCCCACGAAATACATTTCTTTAATTGAGATTTTCTTTGACGTTCTTCTAGTCTATCTGTGTCATCTCTTTCTTTGGGCGATTTTGACTCTTGGGACGATTTTGTTTCTTTAGATGATTTTACTAAATCTAGTGCCACTAATACACATGAGTCTTTTTCAAGAGTACTAATAATCTGTGGTATAAGTCTTTCAGCTTGGTTTTTATTTTTCTCATCTCGAGCATTTCTTTTGTCAACTAGTTTTTCTTTAGCAAGATTAATAAATACGCTCGACTCTAACACTGGCAGATAATAAGGAATATTTTTGTTTTCTGTATTACCAGGTTTCTTTTGTAATAACCCATTTTTTATAAGTCTGTCAACACATCTTCTTACAGTATCATATTCAAGTCCAGTGAAATCTGCTATTGTATTATAAGATTTTGGAACATATCCATCTTCATTGATATCAAACCCTTTTCCTGTGCCAATACCCTGTAGTTTGTTAGCATAGTCTGAATAAATTGAATACATTACTAATCCTTCAGTTGCTCCTAAGAGATATATAAACATTGCTTGTGAGTTCATTCATTGTTTCCACTCCTTTCTATTGTAATACTATGCGTGGCTAAAGCCAGTTTGCAGAGACAGAATCTGTAAATAAGAGCTGGTCTAGTATCCGCCTGAGTGCTTCTGCAAAACTAATGCCATGAGCATCTGCATAAGCCTGAATATACTCGGCTTGTCTCTCGGTAAAATAACATTGTCTCTTTGTCATTTCTAAGACCCCCTTTTGTTTATACTATTTATACTATACTTATATTATACACTGATATAAGCAGGTTGTCAAGCATTTCACTAAAAGTTTAAAAATATTTTATTTAGCTATTAACTGTAACTGTACAGTTAACGCACCATTAACTAATAAGTTAACGAACCATTAACTGTACACGTGGACTTATGTTCCACAGGGAGTGGACTTACGTTCCACAGGGAGTGGACTTACGTTCCACAGGGAGTGGACTTACGTTCCACAGGGAGTGGACTTACGTTCCACAGGGAGTGGACTTACGTTCCACAGGGAGTGGACTTACGTTCCACAGGGAGTGGACTTACGTTCCATTAATAATAATATAATAATAATAATAATAAGAAATAATAAGAATATAATAATAATTACCATTCTTTGCTTCGCAAAGAAATGGTAGTATTTTTTAAAAAAATATCCTAAGAAATTTTTCGACTAAGGCTTAGTATTAACTCTTAAAGACCAAGACCGGCCCCAAAACCATCTATGATTAGTACATACACAAATTTTAGCGAATATACCTTTATTTTGAGCGTTGTATTTCTATTTGTCTTCGGCTAATAATACATTCGTAGTGTAATTGCATGTCCCGTAAATTACGATATAAACTAGATGGTAAGAAAAATAATTGTCCTAGTATTACCAACCTACCCACAAAAACAGGCACTTACTATATGATTAGTAAGTGCCTAATAGTCATGACTTATGCTCAGACGCAACCGAGGTTTTTAAAATCGGACCCCGCACATCTGAGGGTAGTTCACCTGATGTACGGGTTAACTTGACCTAGTCCTGTTTCTTAAAGTTGGGTTTCATTATATCATTTCCTTAATAACAATCCTATGATTGTCAATACTGTTGGTACTGATAAACCTATGAGCCATTTCATTGTGGACACTAAACTGTCAATGCTCTTAATTAGGTTATTGATTTGTGTTTTAATCTCCCGACCGTCCTGCTCCAAAGTGTCCAACCTCCCTGCATGATTGTTTAACCTCGTATTATGCACTCCGAGCTTTTCATCAATAGCCTTATGCCTTTCTTTGCATAATTCTTCATTGTAAGCCATGACACATACCTCCTATAAAGTATTTAATCTGGTGTAATAGGTATTTTAAGGCATGTTTCACTCTCACCAACTTTGTTTACAGCAAATACACCTATCTGAGTTGCACCTGCAGGAACTACTACTGGATGTAAATTCAAATAGTAGTAAATATCACTAGTAATGCTAACTCCACTGAAGTTGACTGTAACTAAATCATTAGCGTAGAATGATCGGTGCGGTGCTGCTAACGGTTGGGCTATTGGACTTCCAATCCTTCGATTGTTTCTGTCCAAAAAGTAGACATTGTAGTACGAAACATTATATTCATTTCCTCTGTAAAATTTAAGTTTTCCGGATATACAGTTGTTATTTTGTTTAACTCCTTTTTCATATGAAAGTCCTGTTATTGTGAGGGCCGGCTTAGATTGTTTAGCATCCTGTTCAAACAATGAAGTATCCGGTTCAACAGGAACTACATACTCCTTATCCAGTATATCTTTATCATACGGAGGTTTCGTATGGAATGGATTGTTAGTAGGACTAAGATTCTGTTTTGGATTGTAACTATATCCAAAGGGAGTGACACGAGTACAAGTGACTTGCACCAAACCCGGCACAAGAAATTCAATCTTATCTACCTGCCATATATCTCTTTGTAATGGAAAGACTGCGTACAATGCCTGAGGATCATATGCAAATTCCTTCATTACTAGTACCAGAGTTCTCTTTGATTGATACCATTTTTCTTCATGGTCTTGATCCTCTGGAACTTCAAATGCTCTTTGGCTACTCAACTGGTCAATATAGGCAACACGTATGAACGGTCCAACAACTTTAGTTACTACATCTGCAAAAGAATAGTTGACTAAGAAGTTCCTATGCAGGTCGCTATTGTCCGATTCTGCGTAATTGCGAAAGCCTGCACCACGAATTGCTTTTTTAGGATCGTAATTGGGCCCAGGGAAAAACAACGAAGCATTGATATTCACTGTGTAAGGAGCATGTCTCATTCTACCTTCATAATAGTAGTCGTGACGTTTAGTAATGTCAGTAAATACTAAATAGTTTTTTCCAAGGTAAGAAACAACATCTCCTGCTTTCAGTGGGGCCCGGCTGATTATTTTCTTGTCGTCGTATTGAAATATCATGGATGGAGCCGCAACGTTCTTGATGACAACTTCGGTAGGCACTCCATTTACCTTTGTAGTGACTCCAAGGTTTCTGAACAACTTCTCCATAATACTTGATACAATAACGTTCTTATCGAAGGACATAACCTTCACCCCTCTTAAATAAATGATACATCTCTGTTTATATAAGGTGCAATCAACTGTCTCACTGTTTCCGGATAAGTAGCTAATGATGTATCCTTAGCGAGTTGAGTGTTGTACCTTATACTGAAATCTTCAAAGCTGATTTGACTTGCACCTGCCAGCACATCCTGAACTAAAGACATGTTCTTGATATTGGTTTGGATTATCTGAGCTACTGCAATCTTTAATCCCTCTGGGAAAATTTCTTGCATAGTAACCTGACCATTTTCGTCAGTAATCGGATATATGAAATCATTTTTGCACACTCTTTTCACATAGTCTATGGTTGGAGCAATCATTTTGCTAATGACTTTGTCTTTGCTCTTATCCTCTAACTCTATCTGAAGATATGCCTTTACTTCTTCAACTGTCATTGGTAATGCCATATCGTTCACTCCTTTCGATTTATTAGCCAACTTACCCACCGAGGTTTTTAAAATCGGACCGCACACTCTGGTGGGTAGTTCGCCTGATACATGGATTAACTTGACCCTGTCTATATCCACTGTCTATATTCACTGTCTATATCCACTGTCTGTCCAGTTTAAGTCTGGTTGCTATAGGATATTCGTCTGTCATAGCAGTAAATTCAGCATACAATGGTCCATACCCATCGGGTACTGTGTACAGCAACTCATATACACCGAATGAAATCTCTTCCAAATCGCCTAATTCGTAAGTGACAAGCACATTCTTTTCACTGTCCATGATTTTAAGTGTACCATCAACTACATGAGCCTGGCTACCACTTTTACTTTCAATATCCAGTGTAATCTTGATTGTGTCACCTACTATGACTTTATCTGTCCAATCATTATTCAGATTCAATTTAGCAAGTATCTTGTCCTTTATCTGAGTGGAAGCAAATGTTCTGATTCCACGCACAAAGGATTCCAATACCACTATATGATTTCTGAATGGCGTTGCTGATGCTTTGATCTTTCTTACCTTAACTTTCAGAACCTTAAAATTATTACCCTCTAAATCTGCATCAGTAAGAATTTTTCCAGCATATGATTTAGCAACAACCTTTACTGATACCTGAGTCATTGCATCCAAAGGACTAACGAAAGCAACAGCTTCCGCCCTAAACTTTCTTCTATTTGAAGCTTCTGACTCTATTTGTCTTACATAACTACTTCCGCTAACAGTAGCAATCCTATTACTGGAAACATTTGATTTGATTGTGCCGGCGGTGCTTTTCATTTCAACCGTAGCTTTTCTCTCTGTTCCAATAGAACTGTTTATCTTGTTAATGAAAGATTTAATAACGTATCTCGGGTTAGTCTTTAATGCCACTGCGTTGATTGCCTTTATAAATGAACCCACTTCAACAGTTGCCTGCCTCTCAGTAGATACATCAGAGTCAATCTTTGCAACATAACTTGAAGCTACTCGCCCATCAAGTCCAATTCCAGTAATAGCACTAAAGATTTGCTTTATGAATGAAGTAACTGTTCTGTCCTCCACTACCGGCTGTATATACTGATGTATGAAGTATGAATTGTTATAGTCAGCAGTTCCAATCTGCCAAGTAGTATCAAAGTCCCATGATGTAAAGGGTGCAACATTTTTATTTTTCATTGAGGAAGAATCAAGTCCATATACTCCTGGTAGGTCTCTTTGAATATAACCAGTGTCCTTTAATCCACCATTAACAGAAGTATCATGAGCACAGAGCTCAATAGTACCATCTACATAGTTTCCAACAAACCCACCTCTATAAGGTGAAGTACTTGGTGAGGAATAAACTTTTACAGCACAATAACTTCTTCTGATAGTACCAGTGTTTCTGCCTGCAAATCCTCCAACATAGTCTCCAGTTCCGGAGTATGCTTCTCCTGTGCTAAAACAATCTTCAATTAATCCTTGATTGTTTCCCACAAATAAACCAACGGAGCTTCCGCCTTCACAAGTATTAACATAGCATACTCCACATTTTTGAATTATACCGTTGTTTCTTCCTACAAAGGCACCAGTTTCATTCTTACCTTTTACGGAACCATAATTTATTCTTAAATTTTTTATCGTACCATAATTCTCACCAAATAGTCCAACCGGAGTATTTGGAAATGATGCGGTGGTTCTTGATATCTTAAGCCCACTAATAGCTTTTCCGTTACCATCAATAACGGCTCCATTTGCAACATTCACTGGATTCCAGTTACTATATGAACTGAGATTTATGTCATTCATTACTTTATAGTAATAAGGTCCAGTTGCACTTGCAAGATCTGCACCAGTAACTATTTGAAATGGATCTGATGGTGTACCTGCACCGTTCATGTTTACCAACTCCTTCCCTTCGGGTTTTAAAAATTCTAATCTGCACACCTGAGGGTAGTTCGCCTGGTGTATGGGTTAACTTGACCCTGCCTACTTATAAAGAAAGAGTTATACCATACACTAATGGTATGACATAACTCCTTCCGCCTGTCTACAGTGATTATATCACCTGAGGTACTTCCACTTTGAAGATTACAGTCAACTGGTCAGCTTCAGTAGACATTGTAAACTGAGTGAATGATTCAACTGCCATTGGATCTCCATCAGTAGGCACAGTGTACAATGCCGCACTACCGAATGTCTTAGGCAACAGCGGAGCTATATCATCATCGTCCCCCTTTACAACAACAGTCAGTTCCAATGTCTGTGCACCGGGCTCGTGTGTCCAGGTAACTCTTGGATCACTTTCAGGAAGTCTTACAATAGGAACGCCTGCTTCATCTCTAAGTTCGATGTACTGCCAGCCTGCCTGGATTCTGTCTCTAATATCCTGATATCCGTTTGCACTAATTTCAGCCATGTTCATCATCCTCCAATCAATTATTTTGTGTTTTGCTATCCCTACTAATTACACTAAAGGGAATATAAGATTATAAGACAATTTGATTTGTGGGGCGGCGTTTTTACTTACCC
>Ga0208693_1002332_pt1 | contig 12632 bp, 11 predicted proteins | sample AD_UKC071_MetaG_FD_184438 | JGI IMG/M metagenome (GOLD analysis project Ga0208693, IMG submission 184438) | Active sludge microbial communities of municipal wastewater-treating anaerobic digesters from USA - AD_UKC071_MetaG (SPAdes) (version 2) | ecosystem: Engineered > Bioreactor > Anaerobic >... | reverse complement strand
GCGTTTCACCAGCGCCAGGATCACCAGCAGGATGACCGCGCCCACCACGCCGGCGATGAAACCGGCCACCTGGTTGGCGCCATACAGGCCCAGGGCGCGGCCGCCGTAGGTGCCCAGGAACGAGCCACCCACGCCCACCAGCGTTGTGGCGATGATGCCCATGCCGTCGTCCCCTGGCTTGAGGAAGCGCGCGACGAGGCCGATGATGAACCCGATGATGATCGTGAAAATGATGTCCATGGTGCGAGCGCCCGCAGGCATTGGTTGCAGAGAAGTCGATTATTCAACGGCAGGCGGGTGCCAGGTGTGACGGAATACGCTGCCTGGTGGTCAATATCGGTGGGGCCGAAGGTCTGCGCACTATTTGACATGCAACTGCGGCATGATGGTGGACTGTTGTGGACACCGGCAGGCGTCCTTCCGCATGCGATAAGCTTTTTCCCATCTACTTACGAGGTATGCAACATGGGTCTTCTTGATTCGGTTCTGGGTTCGGTGCTCAACGGTGCGATGCAGGGCGGTGCGGGCCAGCAGCCTGCATCCGGCTTGCCTGCGGGAATTCCTCCCGAACTGGCCGAGGCACTGGCCGGCATGCTGGGCAACGACGGCGGCCACGGCGGGCTCGACGGGCTGGTGGACAAGTTCAACCAGGCTGGCCATGGGGATGTCATCTCTTCCTGGATCGGCCCTGGCGAAAACAAGCCGGTGTCGCAAGGGCAGCTGCAGGACGTGCTGGGTAACCTGAGCGGGCCGCTGATGGCCATGCTGCCCGCGCTGCTGCCCATGATCATCGACAAACTCACCCCCGACGGCCAGGCCCCCCAGGGCGGGCTGGGCAACGGCAGTGACCTGCTGGGCATGCTGACCAAGGCCATGGCCCAGCGCAGCTGATTTTTCCTTCACCATCCATCCAAGGAGTTCACATGGGCATTGTTTCTTTCATCAAGGACGCTGGCGAAAAACTGTTCGGCGGCAGTTCCGCCGTGGCCGCAGCGATCGCCGAACCCAGCAGCCAGGAAAAGCTCGCGGCCGCCAACGAAGTCGCCTCGAAGGCCATCAAGACCTACATCAATGCGCAGGGGCTGCCCGGTGACGCACTGACGGTGAGCTTCAATGGCGCCGACCAACTGGTGACGGTCAGCGGCGCGGTGGCCAGCCAGGAAATCCGCGAAAAGATCGTGGTCTGCTGCGGCAATGTGCAGAACGTGGCGGGCGTGATCGACGACATGCAGGCCCCCGAAGAGCCCGAAAGCACCTACCACACCGTGGAGCGTGGTGACACGCTGAGCGCCATCTCCAAGAAGGCCTACGGCAACGCCAACCTGTACAACGTGATCTTTGAAGCCAACCGGCCGATGCTGAGCCATCCTGACAAGATCTACCCCGGCCAGGTGCTGCGTATTCCGCCCAAGCCCTGAGACCGTGCACTGAAGGCGGGGGCACCCCGCCTCCCTGTCATGGAGTTACTGAATATCCCGCGTGGAGGCAGACGCCGCGCGGGATAATCTGCTTTATGTCTGCCGTTTTCGAGAAAACCCCCTGGTCCCAACGACTCCTGCCTTTGGTGCAAGGGTTTGATGGATGGCTGGCCTTTGCAGTCTTTCTGCTGGTCTGCGCCGGGCTGCTGACCATGTATTCCGCCGGGTTCGACCACGGCACCCGCTTCGTGGACCATGCCCGCAACATGCTGATCGCGGGCGGCATCATGTTCGTGGTGGCCCAGGTGCCACCGCAGCGCCTGATGGAATTCGCCGTGCCGCTGTACACCGTGGGTGTGGCGCTGCTGATCGCGGTGGCCCTGTTCGGCATCACCAAGAAGGGCGCCAAGCGCTGGATCAACCTGGGTGTGGTCATCCAGCCCAGTGAAATCCTCAAGATCGCCATGCCCCTGATGCTGGCCTGGTGGTTCCAGCGCCGCGAGGGCCAGTTGCGGCCACTGGACTTCCTGGTGGCGGGGGCCCTGCTGCTGGTGCCGGTGGGCCTGATCATGAAGCAGCCCGATCTGGGCACTTCCCTGCTGGTGATGGCCTCCGGGCTGGCGGTGATCTTCTTTGCCGGCCTCAGCTGGAAACTGATTCTGCCACCGGTGCTGCTGGCCGGCCTCGGCATCACGCTGCTGGTCTGGAACGAACCGGCACTGTGCGCGGACGGGGTGCGCTGGGTGGTGCTGCACGACTACCAGCAGCAGCGCATCTGCACCCTGCTCGACCCCACCCGCGACCCGCTGGGCAAGGGTTTCCACATCATCCAGGGCATGATCGCCATCGGCTCGGGTGGGGTGTTTGGCAAGGGCTTCATGGCCGGCACCCAGACCCACCTGGAATTCATCCCGGAGCGCACCACCGACTTCATCTTTGCCGCGTTCTCCGAAGAGTTCGGCCTGGTGGGCAACCTGCTGCTGGTGTCCGGTTTCATCTTCCTGATCTTCCGCGGCCTGTTCATCGCGCTGGAGGCGCCCACGCTGTTCTCGCGCCTGCTGGGGGGTGCGGTGACCATGATCTTCTTCACCTACGCCTTCGTGAACATGGGCATGGTCAGCGGCATCCTGCCAGTGGTGGGGGTGCCGCTGCCCTTTATCAGCTACGGCGGTACAGCCATGGTGACGCTGGGCATGGGGCTGGGCATTCTGATGTCTATCGCCAAGTCGCGGCGGCTGGTGCAGACCTGAGAGGCTGACCTGCAGGGCACTGCCTTTGATGTGCCATGGCTTGGTCATGGTTTTGACACATATCAAACAGGGCGGCAGTGACCAGGAAGATACTGGCGGGATGCCCTCCACCGATGACAAAACCGCCATGGCCACTGCCCACACCGCTTCCCCGGACGCACCCGTTGCCCGTACCCGTCGCCCCTCGGCCCGCCCCCGGCGGGTCAGCCTCGGTGATGTGGGGGGCAGCACCCAGCCAGCCCGTATCCGCCACAACACCATCACCGAGGCGGTTGCCGCCGCCGAAGCGGCCACCCTGGCTGCCGTGCGGGATGTGGTGGCGCAGCCGGGCACCGAGGCAGCCAAGGCAGCCAGCCTGCGTGCCATCCTCGAAGGTGCTTCGCCCGACGACGCACGCGCCATCCGGGAACTGCTGCAGGGCGACCGGCTGAAGACGCGTACGCGCAAAACCGCGGAAGTCTCCCCCGACGAGGAGCTCGGCGCAGACTGGCGCAGCGGGGCCTACCCGTACAAGAATCTGATGTCGCGCCAGAACTACGAGGCGCAGAAATACCTGCTGCAGGTGGAGTTGCTCAAGCTCCAGGCCTGGGCCAAGGAAACTGGCCAGCGCGTTGTGATCCTGTTCGAGGGGCGCGATGCGGCTGGCAAGGGTGGCACCATTCGCCGCTTCATGGAGCACCTCAACCCCCGGGGTGCCCGCGTGGTGGCGCTGGAGAAGCCGACCGAGGTCGAGCGCGGCCAGTGGTACTTCCAGCGCTATGTGCAGCACCTGCCCACGGCCGGCGAGATCGTGCTGTTCGACCGCTCCTGGTACAACCGCGCCGGCGTCGAGCGGGTGATGGGTTTCTGTTCGGACGACGAGTACCAGGAGTTCATGCGCCAGGTGCCGCAGTTCGAGCGCCAACTGGTGCGCAGCGGGGTACACCTGATCAAATTCTGGTTCTCGGTCAGCCGCAAGGAGCAACGCCGCCGCTTCAAGGAGCGTGAGGCCCATCCGCTCAAGCAGTGGAAGCTCAGCCCCATCGACCTGGCCTCGCTGGACAAATGGGACAGCTACACCACGGCGAAGGAAGCGATGTTCTTCGAGACGGATACTGCCGATGCGCCCTGGACCGTCATCAAGAGCGACTGCAAGAAACGCGCACGTCTCAATGCCATGCGCTACGTGCTGCAGAAGCTGCCCTACACCAACAAGAAGGCCGACAACATCGGCACGCTCGACAACCTGCTGGTGGGCCGCGCGCATGTGGTCTACGAACGGGGCGAGCGCCCTGGTGGGGCGATTCTGTAGCCAGGGCTACTCGCACGGCGCATGGGTATGGCATGCCCTTGCTGCAGGGCCTGGGGTGCGCGCCTAAAATGATCCGCATGATCTCTCGCGAACCCACCATCGAACGCCTTGCCATCGCCCAGCGCCTGCTGCTGGAGCCTTTTGGCCTGGACGAATCCCACCTGTCCCGCGCGCTGCGTGAAATCCGTGCGCACCGGGTGGACGATGCGGACCTGTACTTCCAGTACACCCGCAGCGAAGGCTGGAGCCTGGAAGAGGGCATCGTCAAGACCGGCTCCTTCAGCATCGACCAGGGTGTGGGCGTGCGCGCCGTCAGCGGTGAAAAAACCGCGTTCGCCTATTCCGACGACATCTCCGAGGCCTCGCTGCTGGATGCTGCACGCACGGTGCGCTCCATTTCCAGTGCGGCCCAGCATGGGCGGGTGCGTGTAGCTTCTAAAAAGATAGCAAAAAGCCGCTCCCTGTACGCCGAGCTGGATCCCATCGCCTCGCTCGACAGCACGGCCAAGGTGCAGCTGCTGGGCAAAGTGGAGCAACTGGCCCGCGCCAAGGACCCCCGTGTGGCACAGGTCATGGCCGGCCTGGCCGCTGAATACGACGTGGTGCTGGTGGCCCGTGCCGACGGCACGCTGGCGGCCGACGTGCGCCCGCTGGTGCGCCTTTCCGTCACGGTCATTGCCGAGCAGAACGGCCGGCGCGAGATGGGCTCGGCGGGCGGTGGTGGCCGTTTCGGGCTGGCCTATTTCGACGACGCGCAGATCGCCAAATATGTGGACGACGCCGTGCGCTCGGCCCTGGTCAACCTGGAATCGCGCCCCGCGCCTGCGGGCGAGATGACCGTGGTGCTGGGTTCTGGGTGGCCCGGCATCCTGCTGCACGAGGCCGTGGGCCACGGGCTGGAGGGCGACTTCAACCGCAAGGGCTCCAGCGCCTTCAGCGGCAAGATCGGCAAGCGCGTGGCCGCCAAGGGTGTCACCGTGCTGGACGACGGCACCATCACCGACCGCCGCGGCTCGCTCAACGTGGACGACGAAGGCAACGTGAGCCAGCGCAATGTGCTGATCGAGGACGGCATCCTGCAGGGCTACATCCAGGACGCCATGAACGCCCGCCTGATGGGGGTGGCGCCCACCGGCAATGGCCGGCGCGAGAGCTACGCCCACATCCCCATGCCGCGCATGACCAACACCTACATGCTGGGTGGCGACAAGGATCCGCAGGAGATTGTGGCCAGCATCCAGCGCGGCCTGTATGCCACCAACTTCGGCGGTGGCCAGGTGGACATCACCTCGGGCAAATTCGTGTTCTCGGCCAGCGAAGCCTACTGGGTGGAAAACGGCAAGATTCTCTACCCCGTCAAGGGCGCCACCATCGTCGGCGCAGGCCCCGAGGCACTGAAGAAGGTGCGCATGATCGGCAACGACATGGCGCTCGACCCGGGCGTGGGCACCTGTGGCAAGGAAGGCCAGAGCGTGCCGGTGGGCGTGGGCCAGCCCACGCTGCGCATCGACGGGCTCACCGTGGGCGGCACCGCTTGAGCGGCCCGGACGTGCTTTCAACTGTGCTACATTCAGTTCATATGCAAGTTCGCAGCGCTTTCTATTTTTACTTTTGGTTCTCGGTCCCCGGCGGACGAGAGGCGAACGCGTAGACGCACGAACACCTCACTCGACAACCGCCGCAGCTGCAAAGCCCGGCGGTTTTTTTGTACCCGAAATCCACCCTTCAACCTTTTATAACCACCCGGTCAGGAGTTCCCACCATGAATGCACAAGCAGCCAGCCATCCCAGCGAGCCTTGGTACCGCGACGTCGAAAAAACTGGAATCACCGACGACGAACGCATCAAGGACATCACTGTGCTGCCCCCTCCGGAACATCTGATCCGCTTCTTTCCCATCCAGGGAACCCCTACCGAAACCCTGGTCTCCAACACCCGCCGTGCCATCCACAACATCATGGCCGGCACTGACGACCGCATGCTGGTGGTGATCGGGCCCTGCTCCATCCACGACCCGGCCGCCGCGCTCGAGTACGCCCGCCGCCTCAAGGCCATGCGTGACCAGTACGCCGGCACGCTGGAGATCGTGATGCGGGTCTACTTCGAGAAGCCTCGCACCACGGTGGGCTGGAAGGGCCTGATCAACGACCCCTACCTGGACGAGAGCTACCGCATCGACGAGGGCCTGCGCATCGCGCGCCAGCTGCTGATCGACATCAACCGCCTGGGCTTGCCCGCCGGCAGCGAGTTCCTGGACGTGATCTCGCCGCAGTACATCGGTGATCTCATCAGCTGGGGCGCCATCGGTGCCCGCACCACCGAGAGCCAGGTGCACCGCGAGCTGGCCTCGGGCCTGTCAGCGCCCATCGGCTTCAAGAACGGCACCGATGGCAACATCCGTATCGCCACCGATGCCATCCAGGCCGCCGCGCGCGGTCACCACTTCCTGTCGGTGCACAAGAACGGCAGCGTGGCCATCGTGCAGACCAATGGCAACAAGGACTGCCATGTGATCTTGCGCGGTGGCAAGGCGCCCAACTACGACGCCGCCAGCGTGGCCGCCGCCTGCAAGGACCTGGAAGCCGCCAAGCTGCCCGCCACCCTGATGGTGGACTGCAGCCATGCCAACAGCAGCAAGCAGCACCAGAAGCAGATCGAGGTGGCGAAGGACATCGCGGCCCAGGTGGCGGGCGGCTCGCGCAGCGTGTTCGGTGTGATGGTGGAAAGCCACCTGCAGGCCGGTGCGCAGAAGTTCACGCCGGGCAAGGACGATGCCTCGGTGCTGGAATACGGCAAGAGCATCACCGACGCCTGCATCGGCTGGGACGACTCGGCCGCCGTGCTGGAGGTGCTGTCGAAGGCAGTGCTGCAGCGCCGCGGCTGATTTTGGGGCTCTGAATGGCGCAACGCCGGCATCCAGTGCCGGCGTTGTGCTATGAAAATCGTAGTTTTCGCGTTTCAAGCCCGTGCGCGCAGCCCGGCCAGCAACTGGTCGTGGATGCCGCCAAAGCCCCCGTTGCTCATACATACCACCTGGTCGCCCGGCTGGGCGGCGGCCAACACCTGGGTGACCAAAGTGCCGATGCTGGGTGCCACCTGCGCACGCGCCCCCAGTGGCGCCAACGCGGCGGCGGCATCCCAGTCCAGCCCGCCGCTGTGGCAGAAGGCCAGGTCGGCGGCCTCCAGGCTCCAGGGCAGCTGGGCTTTCATGGCGCCCAGCTTCATGGTGTTGGAGCGGGGCTCGAACACGGCCAGGATGCGTGCCCCAGCCGGCAGGCGGCGGCGCAGGCCGTCCAGCGTGGTGCGGATGGCGGTGGGGTGGTGGGCGAAGTCGTCGTACACGGTGACACCGGCCACCGTGCCGCGCAGTTCCATGCGGCGTTTGGCGTTGCGGAAGCTCCCCAGTGCGCGCGCTGCGTCGGCGGGTGGCACGCCCACATGGTCGGCCGCAGCGATGGCGGCCAGGGCGTTGAGTTGGTTGTGCACGCCGCCCAGCTCCCACTGCACCTGCCCCACGGGCACTCCGCGCTGCAGCACGGTGAAGTCATGGGGCTCACCCTCGGCGGTGAAGTCGCTCACGGTGGTGCCAAAGCTGCGCACCTCGCTCCAGCAACCCTGGGCCAGCACGCGGGTCAGGCTTTCTTCCAGGCCGTTCACCACCACCCGGCCGCTGGCGGGCACCGTGCGCACCAGGTGGTGGAACTGGCGTTCGATGGCGGCCAGGTCGTCGAAGATGTCTGCATGGTCGAACTCCAGGTTGTTCAGCACGGCGGTGCGGGGGCGGTAGTGCACGAACTTGCTGCGTTTGTCGAAGAAGGCGGTGTCGTATTCGTCGGCTTCGATGACGAAGGGGGGGCGGTAGGCCGGTTCGGGGCGGCTGCGCCACTGCGGGCTCTGCTCCGTGTCCCCCGCCCGCGTTGCGGGCTCCTCCTTGACCTGCGCAGAGCCCGCCGTGGCGCAGCTTCCGAGGCGGGCGGAGATGCCGAAATTCAAGGGCACGCCGCCGATCAGGAAGCCTGGCTGCAATCCAGCAGATTCCAGCACCCAGGCCAGCATCGACGTGGTGGTGGTCTTGCCATGGGTACCGGCCACGGCCAGCACATGGCGGCCTTGCAGCACATGTTCACTCAGCCACTGGGGGCCGCTGGTGTAGGGCAGGCCGGCGTCCAGGATGGCTTCCATCAGCGGGAACTTCGGTGTGCCGTCCGGCAGACGGGCCCGGCTCACCACATTGCCCACCACAAACATGTCGGGGTGCAAATCCAGCTGGTCGGCGCCAAAACCTTCGATCAGGTCGATGCCCAGGGCCCGCAATTGGTCGCTCATGGGGGGGTAGACGCCGGCGTCGCAGCCGGTCACCCGGTGCCCGGCCTCGCGCGCGAGTGCCGCCACACCGCCCATGAAGGTGCCGCAAATTCCCAGGATATGTATGTGCATGCGGGCGATTTTAGAGGCCCTTCTGGCCTCTGGCGCCCTGTTTGCCGGGGTAATAAGCTATCAAAAGAGTAGTTTTCGCCAGCGCAGGGAATGGGAGGCATTGCGGGATTCCCCGGGGTAAAACACCGACAATGGGCGGGCAACACCGTTCGCCATGGATACCGCCAAAGCCGAAATCGCCGCTACCGCCGCCCGCCTTGTGGTCGAGGAGGGGTTGGAGTATGCCCAGGCCAAGCGGCGCGCCGTCAAACAGCTGGGGCTGCCGGCCCGCACGGCCCTGCCCGACAACGACGCCGTGGAAGACGAAGTGCGCGAGTACATCGCCCTTTTTTGCGCCGACACCCAGCCCGGTGAGCTGCAGGCCCTGCGCGCGCTGGCCTTCGACTGGATGGGGCGCATGCGCGAATTCCGCCCGCACCTGGCCGGTGCCGTCTGGCACGGCACGGCCACCCGACTGTCCGACGTCTACATCCAGCTGTTCTGCGATGACCCGAAGTCGGCTGAGATTGCCCTCATCGACCACCATGTGGACTATGAGCCCCACACCATTACCGGCTTCCATGGGGAACCCACCGAGGCGCTGAGCATCGGTGCGCGCTGCAAGGCACTAGGGGAGGTGGTTGGGGTGCACTTCATGGTCTACGACCTGGACGACCTGCGCGGCGCCCTGAAACCCGACAGCCGCGGGCGCACGCCCCGTGGCGACTTGGCGGCCGTGGGCCGCCTGCTGGAAGATACTTCTGCTGATGAGCACTGAGCACACGATCAACGCGCCCCAGGTGCCCGCCGGGTCGGCTCCCACTTCGGCCGCCCGCCGGGGCCTGCTGCTGGCTGCCGCCGGATTGGCTGGCGCAGCGGGGGCTGGGTTGGCCTGGTGGCGCTACCAACCCCATGGCGCGGCGGGTGACCCGGTGCCGGAGGGCTTCTGGGGCTTGTCACTCAAGACACCTGAGGGCGCTGCACTGGATGTGGCGCGGTTTCAGGGCAAGCCGCTGCTGCTGAACTTCTGGGCCACCTGGTGCCCGCCGTGTGTGGAAGAACTGCCTTTATTGGATGTCTTCTTTCGTGAAAATTCGGCAAAAGGCTGGTGGGTGCTGGGTGTGGCCGTGGACCGCGTCGAGGCGGTGCAGACCTTTCTGCGCAAAACCCCGGTCACCTTCCCGGTGGCCATGGCCGGTCTGGGCGGTGCGGATCTGGGGCGGGCCTTTGGCAACCAGGCCGGTGGATTGCCCTTTAGTGTGGTGCTGGGAGCGGATGGGTCTGTGGCGCATCGTAAAATGGGCCAGATTACGCACCAGGACTTGGCGGCCTGGGTGGCGGCTGGCTCGGCCTAGCGCGGGCCGCGAGCACGATCCCTTCGTGCTGTCAAGCGATAAAATCCTCTAAAAATCAGCATCGTGGGCGAATTTGAGGTAAATTCGCCCATCAATTTTGTTTCCGGCTGATGGAGCTTCCATGGATCTAAGAAAACTCAAGACCTTGATCGACCTCGTGTCCGAGTCCAACGTCTCTGAACTCGAAATTACCGAAGCCGAGGGGAAGGTGCGTATCGTCAAGGGCGGTGGCGCCGTGGTGCAGCAGTTCGCAGCGCCCCTGGTGGCCGCGGCTCCCGTTGCAGCCCCTGCCGTTGCAGCCCCTGCTGCCGCACCCGTCGAAGCGCCGGCACCGTCCGGCCATCTGGTCAAGTCGCCCATGGTGGGCACTTTCTACCGTGCCTCCAGCCCCGGAGCGGCCTCTTTCGTCGAGGTCGGTAGCCAGGTCAAGGCGGGCGACACCATCTGCATCATCGAAGCCATGAAGATCCTCAATGAGATCGAGGCGGACAAGGCCGGCACCGTGACCCAGATCCTGGGCGAGAACGGCCAGGCCGTGGAATATGGCCAGCCCCTGTTCGTCATTGAGTAAGCCGCCATCAGGCCGTGTATGTTTAAAAAAATACTGATCGCGAACCGAGGGGTTCTGGCCGAAGGCCAGGCGAAGCAAATTGCACGGGCGCGCGTGAGCGTGCGGGCGATGAGCCGCGAGGGCGCATATGTTTAAGAAGATCCTGATCGCGAATCGCGGCGAAATCGCCCTGCGGATCCAGCGCGCCTGCCGTGAACTGGGTATCAAGGCAGTGATGGTCTATTCGGAAGCCGACCGCGAGGCCAAGTACGTCAAGCTGGCCGAAGAGGCCGTATGTATCGGGCCCGCGCCTTCGGGGCAGAGCTATCTGCACATGCCGGCCATCATCTCGGCCGCCGAGGTGACCGATGCCGAAGCTATCCACCCCGGCTACGGCTTCCTCAGCGAGAACGCCAATTTTGCGGAACGTGTGGAGCAAAGCGGCTTCCAGTTCATCGGCCCCACGCCTGAGTCGATCCGCATCATGGGCGACAAGGTGTCGGCCAAGCAGGCCATGATCAAGGCTGGTGTGCCCTGCGTGCCCGGCTCGGAAGGCGAATTACCGGAAGACCCGGTGCAGATCCGCCGCATCGCCAAGTCCATCGGCTACCCCGTCATCATCAAGGCTGCTGGCGGCGGCGGCGGCCGTGGCATGCGGGTGGTGCACACCGAGGCGGCCCTGGTCAATGCCGTGCAGATGACCAAATCCGAGGCGGGTACAGCTTTTGGCAACCCGGCGGTGTACATGGAGAAATACCTCCAGAACCCGCGCCACGTCGAGATCCAGGTGCTGGCCGACAAGCACCGCAACGCCGTGTACCTGGGCGAGCGCGACTGTTCCATGCAGCGGCGCCACCAGAAGGTGATCGAGGAGGCGCCGGCGCCCGGCATTCCGCGCAAGCTGATCGAGCGCATCGGCGACCGCTGCGTGGCCGCCTGCAAGAAAATCGGCTACCGCGGTGCGGGTACCTTCGAGTTCCTGTACGAGAACGGCGAGTTCTACTTCATCGAGATGAACACCCGCGTGCAGGTGGAGCACCCGGTGACCGAGCTCATCACCGGCGTGGACATCGTCAAGACCCAGATCATGGTGGCGGCCGGCGAGAAGCTGCCGTTCACGCAGCGCCAGATCGCCATCCGGGGCCACGCCATCGAATGCCGGGTGAATGCGGAAGACCCCTGGAAGTTCACGCCGTCCCCGGGGCGCATCACCACCTGGCACATGCCGGGCGGCCCCGGCGTGCGGGTGGACTCCCACTGCTACACCAACTACTTCATCCCGCCGAACTACGACTCGATGATCGGCAAGATCATCGTGCACGGCGATACCCGCGAAGAAGCCATTGCCCGGATGCGCACCGCGCTGCTGGAGACGGCCATCGAGGGCATCAGCACCAACATCCCGCTGCACCGCGAACTGATGGTGGACGCCAAGTTCGTGGCCGGCGGTACCAACATCCATTACCTTGAGGAATGGATGGCGAACCACACGCGCTGACCCGCATCGACACCTGCATGTTTGAACTCTGCCTATTGAGCCCGGAAGACCGGGTGGAAGCCATCAGCGATGCGCTCGATGCCCTGGAAGCCCTGAGCGTCAGCGTCGAGGATGCCGACGCCCAGACCGCCGCCGAGCAAGCCCTGTTTGGCGAGCCCGGCATGCCACCGCCCAAAGACGGCTGGCGGCGCTCGCGCATCCTGGCGCTGTTCACCGACGAGGCGACTGCCTACGAGGCGCTGGTGGTGTTGACCGCGATGTATGGTTCGGACTGCGAGGCCCAGTATGTGGCCGAGGTGGCCGACCAGGACTGGGTGCGCCTGACCCAGTCGCAGTTCACCCCCGTCGAGATCACCCCCGAGTTCTGGATCGTGCCCACCTGGCACGAACCACCAGCGCAGGCGCGCCAGACCATCCGGCTCGACCCGGGCCTGGCATTCGGCACCGGCACCCACCCCACCACCCGCATGTGCCTGCGCTGGATAGCGCGCGAGGCGGCCCGCCAGCCCCTGGGCCGCGTGCTCGACTACGGCTGCGGCTCGGGCATCCTGGCCATCGGTGCCGCCAAGTTCGGCGCCAGCACCATCGACGCCGTGGACATCGACCCGGCAGCCGTGGAGTCCACCATGCTCAATGCCCAGGCCAACCATGTCGATCTGCAGGCTGGCCTGCCCGACCAGGCCCAGGGCAGCTACCAGACCGTGCTGGCCAATATCCTGGCCACCCCCCTGAAAGTGCTGGCGCCTCTGCTGTGCGGCCATGTGGCGGCCGGTGGATCGCTGGTGCTGGCCGGTATCCTGGAGCGCCAGGCGCAGGAGCTGCAAGAGGCCTATGCCCCCTGGGTAGCCCTGTCC
>Ga0208693_1002325_pt1 | contig 12649 bp, 9 predicted proteins | sample AD_UKC071_MetaG_FD_184438 | JGI IMG/M metagenome (GOLD analysis project Ga0208693, IMG submission 184438) | Active sludge microbial communities of municipal wastewater-treating anaerobic digesters from USA - AD_UKC071_MetaG (SPAdes) (version 2) | ecosystem: Engineered > Bioreactor > Anaerobic >... | reverse complement strand
GAACTGGTATACTTTTGTCATGAGGACTCGTCTCCTTTCGGGAGGTACTGCGTTTTGTGACAAAAGCATTGTACCAGAAAGGCTGACGGGTCCTCAACTTTCATTTAACTTTACAATACGTGGATTTATACAAGGAGGCTATTGGCATGAATTATATGAGCCCGTTTGAAGCGGCCGCGGGATGTGATATTGTAAAATCCGGCGAAAAATGGCCGGACATGCTGCTGTCTGGTGGTATTGACAAGCGGGTGCTCGCGGCCACAACCGAGGAAATAGACGGGTATCTGGACGGAGTGCTGCCGGTACTCCACCGCCGCGGCGGATATATCCCCACCAGCGACCACGGTGTGCCCGAAGAGGTGCCTTTTGAAAACTATATCCACTTTCGACGCCGGATTGCCGAATACGCATAATGCCGGCTTAAATATATAACAATAACCCTTTTTCGGTCAAAAGCTTTACAGAATTGAACAGAGCATATCCGTCAACCTGCCTGGTGGCAATTCACAGCCTCCGTAACAGCAGGTTGCGGATATGCTCTTTTTTGCTTGTTTACCCGAAAACCAATCGTCTGAATTTGCCTTTTAAAAAAGTATTTTGAAGTCTGCCGGCGCAACCGGCAGCCCGACATGCGGCTAAATGTTTCCACTGGTCCAAACTATAGGAGTTATTACTTTTGAATTTATAAGATAATGACATAAAAAAATGAGCCAATTTTATATTAAGCAAATATGGACACCCAAAATAACAAAAATTAACATTGATTGTATAAAAAATTAAGCTATAATATACACTATAGACAAAAAGTTATTAATTAGATTAAGTTTTTTTATAAAAATTACCTTTTCAGAGTTTGTGTTAAGGATGTGGTTACAATAAAAGCTCAGGACGGAAGGCTTTTCGAGTTTGAAAATACATATTTTTACAACCCTAAAAAATTCGGGTTTGTTGATGTCTGGCAGGTAGGGGAATTAAGCCTTGAAGCCGGGTTTAAAATGTTTGAGCATAATCAGGCCTGCCATGAAATCAGCTTTATCGTGTCCGGTGAAGGGGTTATGTTCAACGACGGACAGCCAGCGAAAGTCCAGCCGGGCGACATCCATTATATCCCCAAAGGCTCGGAGCACAGCTTTACGGTCAGCAAAACGGAAAACCTCAGGATGGTTTATCTGGGGTTTGAACTGAATGAGGAGACCAAACAGCTTGGGTGTGATGATTTGGAAGATGTCTTCAAGAACCCCCCGGTCGTCGTCCTGCGGGATACCGGAAATATAAGGATTATGCTTTACATGCTTATTAATGAGATGTACGGCTCATCGGTGCTGCGCGAGAAGATGGTTGAAACCTATATAACCCAGATTATCGTGCAGTTATACCGGTTTTTCAAGTCGGAAAAATCAAATGTATTCGAGCCGGATATCAAAAAGAATGTAATCGGCAAATCAATATACAACATTGTAAACCATATTGACTCGCACATTTTTGAAATCGAAAGTATTAAGAGCCTCAGTCGGAAGCTGGGGTACAGCCACTGTTATTTATCCCACATGTTCAAAGAGCGGATGGGGATAACCCTTCAGGAGTATGTTACCCAAAAAAGAATTGAGGCGGGCATGGATTTGCTGCGCCAGAAGAAATACAGCATAACCCAGATAGCCCACCAGCTCAACTATGAGTCTTCCCAGTCTTTCGGGAAGGCGTTCAAGAGGGTTGTAGGGTGCACTCCGAGCGAGTATCAGAAAAGGTTTTCCGAAAAAAGCGAAGAAGTCAAGGAAAGAGCATAATACGGGGGGCGGTTGTTATAAATAAGCTACTTGTTAAAACCGGCAGCGGTTTGATTGCTGTGGTAATGGCCGCCAATATTATAGCGGCGGCATTCATGCCGGCTGCCGCGTCGGACAAAGACACCGCTGCTGAAGAATTCTTTACCGGTACCTTTACCGATATAAGCCAGCAGTACCTGACAAAAAGGAAACAATACAGCAATGTCCCGTTTGCGCAGGAGGATATCGTCCTCCCGATAGAGGGTTCCGAACTCGACCAAAGCAGCAGGATTATAAACGATACAAAGCTCAGCCCGGCTCCTGTAATCCGCCTTGGGGGTAGCGGGCAGACAAGCTGGAAAGTAAATGTTCAAAACGACGCGCAGTATGTAATGGAGATTACATACCGCGCCGTCGAAGATACAAGGCAGGATTTGCTGCTGTCGCTGTTGATTGACGGCGAGCTGCCGTTTGCGGAAGCCGAGAGCATAGCGCTGAACAGGATTTGGAGGGACGCCACCCCGATTTTAACCGATGAAAAAGGCAATGACTTAATCCCTCTGCAGGAAGAGGTTTTGAGGTTCACAACGACCAATCTCAAAAACAGTCAGTTATTTACAAACGACGATTTTTATATTTATCTGCAACAAGGCGAGCACACAATTTCCATAAAAAACAATTCCACGGACATATATATTGCCGGTGTCAGGCTGACAAAGCCCAAACAGATTAAAACGGATGGGGAAGCAATCGAAGGATACAGCCGGTCGGGGTACAGGGAGATTGAAGACGCGCTAATCATTCATCAGGGCGAAAACACCTTTGAAAAGAGCAGCCAGAGCATTTTCCCTCAGTATGACCGCACCAGCCCCGCCACAGTTCCGTACCACGTCAGCAACATCAAGCGGAATGTCATAGGCAAAAACGGCTGGAATATCCGCGGAGACTGGATATCGTGGATAATCAGGGACGTTCCGGAAGACGGCCTGTATTACCTGAGCTTTAAGTACCTGCAGGACACAAAGCTTGACATGCCCTCTTACCGCAACGTCTATGTCAACGGCGAACTGCCGTCCCAGAGTTTTGTCAATGTGGAGTTTAAATACAATGTCCAGTGGAAGAACAAAACGGTTACCGATAAAAACGGCGCTCCGGTGCCGGTTTACCTGAAAAAAGGGGACAACGAAATCCGCCTTGAGGCTTCGCTCGGTGATATCACCGATGCTTACCGGAGAATTGAAGAAGCGTGCCATATCATGCGCGATTTGTATATCAAGATGGTTATGATATGCGGCACTTCTCCGGATAAGTACAGGGACTATCACCTTGAAAAGGATATCCCTGAGCTTATCCCCACTTTTGAAGAATTGATATCACTCATCAGTCAAGCCGCCGAGGAGATAGATTCCGTAAACAGGAAGAAATCCTCTCAAAGCGTATATCTGTGGCGCGCTGTCGCCCAAATCGAGAGCTTTATAGACGACCCTTCTTTAATCCCCAGCCGCATTGGCAATTTCAGAAGCACCATCACCACGTTGACCGATTGGCTTTTCAGCAGCTCTGAACAGCCGCTGACGCTTGACTATATCATGGTGCATTCGCTTGATACAGAACTTCCGCCACCGGTCGCGGGATTTCTGGACGTGGCAAAGCATATCGTCGGCTCCTTCATCGCCTCGTTTACCGCAGATTATTACCTGATAACCGACATGTCCGGTTCAAAGGAATACATCAGCGTTTGGGCGAATATGGGGCGGGACCAGGTACAGGTGCTGCGGGATTTGATTATTGACGATTTTACCCCGCGGCACAATATAGAGGTGTCGCTGAGCCTTGTGCAGAGCGGTTTTGTGGAGGCAATACTCGCAGGGGTGGGGCCGGATTTGGCCGTCGGGATAGCAAGGGGGCAGCCAATAAATCTGGCTGGCCGCGGGGTGCTGCAGGATTTGACGGAGTTTGACAGTTTCCCTTCGGTCGCCGGCCGTTTTGCAGATACCGCGCTGGTGCCGTACACCCTGAACCGGGGTGTATATGCGCTCCCGAACACCCAGACCTTTTTCATGATGTTTTACCGCAAGGATATTTTTGAGACGCTGAAACTGAGAGCGCCTGATACGTGGGACGATGTCATGGCGCTGGTTGCCCGGCTGCAAAAGAGGAATATGACCTTCGGGCTGCCGTATACGATATTGAACGCGGCCGCCGCCATTGACCTTGGGATGGGCTCAAAGGATATGTTCAGCATTCTCCTGCTTCAGAACGGGGGAAGTTATTACCACGACAACGGCAGGCGCTCCGCGCTTAACGATGACCCCGCCCGAAAGGCTTTCAAAACATGGTGCGAGATGTATAACCAATACGGTTTTGATTTGATATACGATTTTTATACCCGCTTCCGCTACGGGGAAATGCCAATCGGAATTGCAAATGTCGAGTTTTACAACACGTTGGTGGGAGCGGCGCCCGATATCAAAGGATTGTGGGAAATCGCTCCAGTCCCCGGCACAAAAACTGAACACGGAATTGACCGCAGCATCGGCGGCTCCGGTACGGCGCTTGTGATGTTCAATTCGGCTAAAAATCCTGAAAACGCATGGAAGTTTATGGACTGGTGGACAACGTCGGACGTTCAGACCAAATACAGCCAGCGCGTTGAAAACCTGCTTGGAACAAAAGGTCGTTTCTACACAGCCAATCTGGAGGCGTTTTACAGTCTTGGCTGGTCCCGGGCGGAACTGAACGCCCTAAAAGCTCAGCGGGAATGGCTTAAAGAGATTATGGAAGTCCCCGGCAGCTATTTTGTTTCGCGGAGCCTGGACAACGCGTTCCGCGCTGTGATTTATGACAATAAAAACCCGATGGAATCCCTTGAAAAAGAGGTTTTGAAAATCGACAGGGAGATTGCCAGAAAACGCAAGGAACTGCGTTTGGATTAGCAGTCGGCAAGGCAGGGGGAAATGCAGTTGAAAAAGCAAAAAACAAAGGATAAAGGCGCGTCCGCAATAAAAGAATACAGCCTCGCTTACCGGATTTGGAAGTACCGTGAGAGCTATCAGCTGATATTCCCGTTTATGCTGCTGTTCTTTTTGTTTACGGTGCTGCCGGTGCTGTCGTCCATAACTTTAAGCTTTACGGATTTCAACATGCTCAGCATGCCGAATTTCGTCGGGTTTGACAATTATGAGCGGCTGCTGCTTGACGACGATATTTTTCTGATTGTTTTTAAGAACACGCTGGTGTTTGCTTTTATCACAGGACCGATAAGCTATATTCTGAGTTTTCTGTTCGCATGGCTGATTAATGAACTTGGCCGGGTACTGCGCGCGTTCCTGACGCTGATATTCTATCTGCCGGTACTCAGCGGCAGCGTGTTTTTCATCTGGTCGCTGCTTTTAAGCAGCGATGCCTACGGCATGATTAACGGCATACTGCTTGATTTCGGTATTATCAAAGAGCCGGTGGCATGGCTGCTGGACCAGAACACCCTGTTGTTTTCGCTGATTGTCGTCCAGTTGTGGATGGCACTCGGAACCGGGTTTTTGGCTTTTGTCGCCGGACTTCAGAGCATGGACCAGTCGATGTTTGAGGCCGCCGCGATTGACGGAGTTTCAAACCGGTGGCAGGAGCTGTTTTACGTTACCCTGCCTTCGATGTCCCATCAGCTTTTGTTCAGTGCGGTCATGCAGATTTCGGCCTCGTTCGGCGTCGGTACGGTAATTATCGCGCTTGCCGGTTTCCCGACCACGCAGTATTCTGCGGATACCGTTGTAACATATATTCTTGACGTCGGAACCACCCGCTTTGAGATGGGCTATGCCTCCACACTGGCTGTGGTGCTGTTCGGCATGATGTTCCTGACCAATTTCATCATCACCAACCTGCTGCGACGGTTTAGCGCCGAATAGTTATCGGAGTAAAAGGAAGGAGCGCCTTTAAATGGCTCGCAGAAACGTACTTTTCCGCCAACATCTGAATAGAAGTCTTGCAGGCAACATTGCCGTCTTCTTATGCCTGCTCTTATTCGGCGTGTTCTTCGCATTCCCGGTGGTATTTGCGATTAACACTGCATTTAAGCCTCTGAATGAGATACTGGTCTTTCCTCCGCGCTTTTTTGCGGTCAACCCGACAAGAGAAAACTTTATCCAGCTCTCTAAAATGGTCGCCGAATTCTGGGTGCCCCTGTCCCGGTACATCTTTAACAGCGTGTTCATATCGGCTGTGGTTACCCTCGGCCACCTGTTGCTGTCCAGTATGGCGGCATACCCGATGGCGCACCATAATTTTCCCGGCAGCAAGGCGCTGAACACCGTCATAGTCTTGAGCCTGCTTTTTACCTCTACGGTTACCTACATACCGCAGTACGTAATACTGGCAAACCTGAGAATGATAAACACATACTGGGCAATCATCCTGCCGGCAATGCAGTCTTCGCTGGGTCTTTACCTCATGCGCAGTTTTATGATGGGAATACCAAAGGAAATGCTGGAAGCGGCAAGGATTGACGGGGCGAACGAAAAGCGCACATATTTCAGCATTGTAATGCCGAATGTAAAGCCTGCCGCCTTAACACTTATTATTTTCTCTTTTCAGAGCATTTGGAACTATGTCGGAGGGTCGGCGGTATATGCCGAACAGTTGAAAGGCCTGCCGGCGCTGCTGCAATCAATCGCGGCAGCGGGTGTGGCCCGTTCGGGCGTAACCGCGGCGGCCACCGTTCTGCTGATGATACCTCCTGTGCTTATATTCATACTCTCGCAAAACCATGTCATCGAAACCATGAGCACCTCTGGTCTTAAATAACAGTGAATTGGAGGGAGACCGTGAAAAAGGCATTTTCTGTTCTGCTCGCAGTGCTCTTGTTCGGCCTGTTTGCGCCGGCTTCGCATGCAAAGAATGCTTACCACACCTACACATACGATTCATACCAACAGGCGGTGCATACGGCTCCTGCATATACGGTCGAGAAAATAGTCGCTTCGGCGGAAGACGGCGACGTCCTGTTTGAAAATCCGGTTGATATGGATTCAAAAGACGGCGAGCTGTTTTTATTGGACGCGCAGAGCTCGAAGATTGTGGTGTTCGACCAAAACCTGACGGTAAAACGGGTTATCACGCCGTATGAAGAAGATAATTCGCCAATCGCTTTTGGCGAGGCGCTCGGCATTTTCATCTGCGATGACGGTCGTATTCTGGTCAGCAGCAAAAAACCTGGCTGTGTCTACATACTTGACGAGAACGGTCTTTGCCTGTCAAAACTGACAGAGCCTAAAAGCAGCCTGATACCCGAAGGTTACTATTACGAGCCCATCAAGGCGGTTGAAGACAACGGCGGGATAATTTATGTTCTCAGCGCGGGCAGTTACAGCGGAGCGCTGCAGTTTGACGTAAACGGCGCTTTTTTAGGCTTTTTCGGAAGCGAGAAGGTCGCGGTTACCCCGAAAGTTTTAATCAATTACTTCTGGAAAAAGGTTTTAACCGATGAAATGGCCGCCGGGCTTGAGCGCACGCTGCCGGTTGAGTTTGTCAGCTTTGACATTGATGACGGCGATTTCATCTACACGATACGGCGCGGCAATGACGTCAACAGCGGTCAGGTCAGAAAGCTAAACGCGCGCAGCCAAAACGTGATTTCCGAGGGTGTCTACGGCGATTATTATACCGAAGCGTTGCTTACTGACATCGCCGTTCATAAATCCGGTTTCATATCCATTTTGGACAACCAGAACGGCAAAGTGTTTCAATACGACAAAGACGGGCAACTGCTGTTTGCCTTTGGCGGTATCGGGCAGCAGCACGGCTGTTTTATGAACCCCGTTGCTATTGAAGAATTTGACGAAAAACTGCTGGTGCTGGATTCAACAAAGAAGACGATAACGGTTTTCAAACGCACAAAATTTGCTGAAGATATTCATTCCGCGCTGCTGTTGTATCACGATGGTGAATACCAGAAGGCCAAGCCGTACTGGCAGAATGTGCTGTCAGCCGATTTTCGCTATGAGCTGGCAGGTATCGGCCTTGGAAAAGCCGCAGAGCAAAAAGGCGACTATGTTACCGCGATGAAATACTACAGGATAGGCGTCCGCCGGGATTTGTATTCGGACGCGTTCTCGCAGATGAGGGCTAAAACAATCCGAAATCTTATCCCGTTTATAGTGCCGGCGTTTTTAGCGGTGGTAATCGCCGGAATGGTTTTAATGAAAAAAAGGCTGGCAAGACGGGTTGTCTACGGCGGCGGAAGGAAAGCCATCAAATATCCGATTTACTGCCTGTTCCACCCGTTCAGCGGCTTTGAAGATTTAAAGTATGAAAAGACCACTTCAAAAAGAATAAGCGCGTTTTTACTTCTGTGCTTTTTTGCGGTAACCGTTTTGACCCGACAGGCAACAGGGTTTATCTTCAACTACAACCGCATTGAAAAGTTTAACCTGATTGTCGCGATTATCATGTCGCTGGGGCTGTTTTTCGCGTTCGCTATCGCGAATTATGCAATAACCACCATCAGCGAGGGCAAGGGCTCGTTCAAGGAAATTGTAATGTTCCTGTCCTATGCGCTGGTGCCGTTTATCATCGGCAGTTCGGTATGCCTTGTGCTGAGCCATGCAATCAATATGGATGAAGACGTTTTTTACCGGATGGGCGTCTATATTACCTATGTATGGACCGGGTGGCAGATACTGATTGCGCTTAAGGAAGTACATCAATACAGTTTCAAGAGGGTAATCTGGACAACGGGTTTGACGGTTATTTCACTGGTGATAATGGTTATCCTCGCGGCGATTTTATACAGCGTATTCAGCCAGCTTTTCAGCTTTATCGCCGTGATTTATCAGGAGCTGTTTTTATAAACCCGGCATGCTACCCTTCTGTGAGGAGTGATTAATTTGCAAAGCAGCAGACTCAGGGCTGTATCTGTCATACTTGCTTTGGCGTTTATATTCGTTTTATCTGCAGCCGCCGTCAATCCGGGAGAACAGGCGGCAGGCGAGAATACCGTGCCCTATTATGCCCGTTCGGAAAAGGACAGCTATGAATATGAGACAATATCCGAATTGAACGGTATTAGCCTTGCGGTTGACAAAAATCAGGCGGCAATCATGGTAACCGACACCACGGGGAAGGAGTGGCACAGTACCCCGCCGGATTATATGGAAGACGAATTGTCCAATTCCGCCACCAAAATGGCGATGGCTTCGCTTATACTGGTGTCTTACGCGGACATTACAGGAAACATAACTACCGTCAACGGCTATGCCGCCAGCGTAAGGAAGTCCACGTACAGCGTCAGGGAAATCAATAACGGCATCCGGTTCACGTTCACGTTTGAGCGCGAAGGTTTTGTTGTGCCAGTAGAATTCTGGCTTGATGGCGCCGGCTTAAACGCCTCTGTTGTTATGGGCGAAATTCGGGAGACAAACCAAAACTTCAAACTTATACAGATTGCTCTGCTCCCGTATTTCGGCGCGGCGAAGCTCGGCACGTCAGGATATTTTCTGGTTCCCGACGGGTGCGGCGCGCTGATAGAATACGACAAATCCAATATTTTTGCCGAACACTACCAGCAGAGGGTGTACGGCGGCGAGCTCTCCACCACCAGATTGGAGGCCGACGGTATCAAGCGGCAGGCTCTGCTGCCTGTGTTCGGCAGCAAGCAGGGGGAGGAGGCGTTTGTCGGGATTATCACATCAGGCGCCCCGCGCGCAATTATCTCTGCCAAAGCCGCGGGCATTGACGCCGGATACAGCCGGATTGGGATTACTTTCATTTACCGCGAAACCGACATGGTTTTCATCGAGAAGAAAAACCAGACCGTCAGGATTTTTGAAACCAGACACAGCGCATACGACCGGCATACGGTGAGGTATCAGTTCCAAAGCGGCCAAAAGGCGGATTACGTCGGGATGGCCGAGACATACCGGAATTACCTGATTGATGAGGCAGGCATAGATTTGAAAGAAGAAAAAATCCCGGTATACATTAATCTTCTGGGCGGGATACGGGCCACTACCAATGTGCTAGGGTTCCCTGTAAACAGAATTCATCCGTTGACGGATTTTGCCGCCGCCGCCGATTTTCTGCAGTCGCTGATATCAGACGGAGTGTCGCCGGTGGGGCTGCAGTACACCAACTGGCAGAAAGGCGGCGACAGGCACCCAGTTCAAACCTCAATTAAGCCGGAAGGAAAGCTGGGAGGCAAATCGGGCTTCAAAAAACTGCTTGATTACTGCGGCCAAAACGGCGTAAAGCTGTATCCCGACATCAATTTGACAGATATCCGAAAAACCAGTTTTAGATACGGTACGGGCAGCGCGGCAAAATCCATACAAAAACAGCCTGCAATGCAGTACCATTACCGCCTCAACAACAATTCCGCCATACTTTCCGAAGCGACATTTCTGCTGTCTCCAAACAGGTTTTACGGGCTTTCGGATATGCTGATAAAATCCATACGCAAATGGGATATGACAAGTATCGGGTTGACTACACTCGGTCAAAAGCTGTACTCCGATTTCGGCGGGAACCATGTGAGCAGGGATAAAGCGGAGGATATTTGGAACGAGGTGCTTTCAAAATTCAAACAGCAGCCGCAGATGGAAATCCTGCTGTCTTCCGCTGCCGGATACGCGCTCAAATATGCGGATGTCATCACCGATACGCCCAGCTCGTCAAGCGGTTTTGACTGTACCACTGAGGACGTCCCGTTCTATCAGATTGCGTTAAAGGGGCTTATCCCGCTTTCGGTTGAGACCCTGAATCATTTGCCGGATTACCGCAAAGGCTTATTGTTTGCGGCCGAAACCGGCGCGGCGCTGCAGTATGAAATATTCAATGAGAACGAGCAACTGCTGAAGGATTCCCATTATTACAGTCATATAATCAACGGGCTGATGTCCGAATGGATTAATAAAATCGCAGATGGCTTCCGCGAAATCGCTCCGCTGTATCAGGCGGTTTCAGGAGCGACGATATCGGGGCACCGGAGAATTCAGCCCGGCGTTGCAAAAACCGTTTATTCCAATGGCGTGGTTGTTATTGTAAACTACAACAATTTTGACATCGTACATGAAGGGACAACTGTAAAGGCTTTGGGCTTTCACTGGGAAGGGTGATGGATTTGAAACTGCCGACATTCCAAAGACACAGGCGCACCATTATGGAAAAAAGGCGTTCCAGATGGGGCTGGGTATTTGTACTCCCGTGGTTTATAGGGACCGTGTTCTTCTTTATTAAGCCGCTGGTTCAGGCCGGCAGGTATGCCTTTAGCAAAGTCAATATCCTTCAGGGCGTAGTGAATTATAAGTGGATTGGCCTTGACAATTTCATCTATATTTTCACCAAAGATTCAAGGTTCATACCCGATTTGGTCAACAGTACCCTGAACATGCTTTATCAGGTCCCGGTCATTGTGATATTCAGCCTGTTCATGGCTCTGCTTATAAAACCGAAGTTTTTCGGGAGGACTGTGTTCCGCTCAATTCTCTTCTTTCCGGTGATTATCGCAAGCGGGGTGGTAATCAACATCCTGCAGACGCAGGTAATGATGACAACCGCCGAGGCAAGCGCGTTCCAGGAAGCATATATGTTCAGCATGCCGAGATTTACGGTAATTACCGAAAAACTAGGTATGCCGGTTTTCATCAGCGATTTGGCGAGCAGGGTTACAGGCGGCTTTTTCAACATAACATGGAAATCTGGAGTACAGACGGTGCTGCTGCTGGCGGCGGTCAATCACATTTCGCCGAGCTCATACGAAGCGGCGGAAATAGAAGGAGCCAACGCGTGGGAGAAGCTGTGGAAAATCACCTTCCCGCTGGTGTCGCCGACCATATTGGTTGTGATTATCTATTCAATCATTGATTCGTTTACTGATTACAGCAACAGCATGATGAGGATGATTAACGACCAGTTTGCGTCGGGGTATTATGAATACAGCACGGCAATAGGGCTGGTCTACTTTGTCATAGTCCTGATTTTGGTCGGAATTGTGAATCTGATAATATCCAGACGTGTTTTTTACGCGACTTTATAATAAACTGCAAATTCCGACACCCGATATTAAGAATTCGGCAATGCTTTTTCATTTATTGCTTAAAAGAATTTTATCGCCATCTGTCAGGCCTGAGACAGGGGTTGCGCACTAAAACGGTAGTGAGATAATTTTCTGTAAGACGGTAAAAACGAAAAATTAGGACACTCAACATAAAAAATTAAACAACGTTTTTATTTATATAGTGTTGTACAATCATTATATAAAATGGGGCGCATTGTGAAAAATATAAGCCAGTTTAACCAATTAATCAGTTAACGAGATGAATGTTTAACTGAAACGGAGTGATGTGATTCAGTCATGGTTTTTGATTTTAAAGCAAAGAAATACCCGCAAATCACCAAAAGACAAAAGAAGTAAGCAATTGGGCTCTGTAAAGTTAACATGAAAGAATAGCAACCGAAAATGGACAATAGCTTCATGCCACAAGCAGATACTCCCGTTTTTGTTTTTTGGAAAGTTTAAGACCAGCAACCTGCGCCGGTGTCATATCATTCAAACCGGAATGAGGGCGAATGAAGTTAAAGAAAAAGACAAACATGGAAATCAGGTTATTAGCAGAATCAAAAGATGAAAAGCCTTGTTTGGTTTTGTACCATGCTTTGAACTGCTTGTGAAAACATTCAATAAGATTGTTTGAGATAGGTACCGTCAAGTATTTTGCGCAAATTAATTTGCAGTCTTGGTAAAACAGAGTTATCCAGCGATGAAATCGAGACCCCAGAAAATTTTGTGTAAATTGGATTAAATAGCTTCCTTTCAGACAAGAATTAGGGTAAGAAATAATTCAAATCTGAAAGGAAGTTTTTTGTATGGAAAAGACACCAGCCGAATTGATGAA
>Ga0208693_1002324_pt1 | contig 12651 bp, 21 predicted proteins | sample AD_UKC071_MetaG_FD_184438 | JGI IMG/M metagenome (GOLD analysis project Ga0208693, IMG submission 184438) | Active sludge microbial communities of municipal wastewater-treating anaerobic digesters from USA - AD_UKC071_MetaG (SPAdes) (version 2) | ecosystem: Engineered > Bioreactor > Anaerobic >... | reverse complement strand
AGGAAGAAGAACGGACAAATAATCGCCCAAGTCATGGATCAAGGGCAGATAGTCTGTACCTTGATTCTAAAGGACGACTACCCTCTCGTGGTAGTACAAAGCGAGAGGGTGTGGGTTGTTTATGAGGCATAAGGGGTTGAGTCGAACTGGTGATGCAATGGTTGGTACGCTGATTATGTTTCTTGTCCCGCTAGTGTTCACGGGGATAATGTATGTTGCTCTGTCTGTAATAGCGGCGATACTCTGGGTGCTGAAACAACTCCCAGGGATTGCACTCCTGGGAGTCTTAATATTGGCAGTATGCCTAATTCTAAAAAGGTGGTGATATTGTTGGCAAAAATCCCGACTTTTACAGTGACTATAAGAGTGCCGGAACATGCTTTCCTGAAGATGGAGGCTGAGGTAAAACGACGCAAGGAGAGAGGAGAGATCGTCTCCAAGAACTCCATATACAACGAGGCCCTGGAGATGTACCTGTATTACCTGGAGATGGAAGATGACGACGAGGAGGAGGAGGAGGTATAAGTGAATATAAAAGATTATGACCTCTTGCTCGACGAGTTATATGAACTTGTCATAGCGGAGCAAGAAAGAGACTTAACCAGAATCGAAAATGAGAGATATATCGAGATAGTAGATATACTGCACGATGCTGGAGCAGAGATACCCTTTGGATTAGAAATTTAAGGAGGGAGATGGCATGAGCGAAAATCCGAGATTAGTTCTATGGGAGAGAGGTCATACAGCAGACCTCGATACTGGCAAACCTGTCGGGGTCTTATTAGACCCAGACAAAATCTTCGAGGGCGTTAGTACTTTCGAGTTCAACTTCGTCCTGTTTCCGGGGATTCCCGGAAACAGGGTGGTTGAGTTACCTGAGTCGTTCCCCGACGAAGATGGTTTTGACATTCCTTTGGAGAGGATGTTCGTTGACGAACTGATTCCCTATATCGAGGAGATACTGGGAGTCAAGGCCGAGTATGCGTCCGATGACTTTGTTAGGTCTGAGGATGTCTTAGGTTTCGACCTAGACAGCAAGACATTCTTCAACCTGCAATTCTGTACCACAATCCCCTGTTACGAGTATGTCTGCAATTCCAACCTGACTACCATCACCTTTAATGATGAGTGTGACACATGGTATGACCTAGAGGTAATTAGCACCTATGACTTGGACATTCTCGATGAGAACTCCAATCGCTACTATCCTCGCAGGAGTACAGGGAATCATGCCATGTTAGAAAAAGTAATCATAGACGATAGCCGAAAGGGACTCCTGTGGCACGAATGGAGTCAATGGCAAGGCGAGGAACTTGATAAAGGATTCCTGCTTACCGAGGAGGAGGCATTGGAACTGCTAAGGCATCATCCCGAAATCGACGAGATTCAGGCATGGCTCCAGGAAGGGGGTGTAAATAGATGATAACAGGATTTAGTTATGACACAACAACAGGGGAATGGTTAGTAGATTATTGGACTGTATGCAAAGGAATAAATAAAGGATCATTTAAACCACTTTATAAAAATAATTTGGGGTATTTTATTAAGGTGGGCAGAAAAGAAATTTATCTGAGTGATGAACAGATAAAACAATTTAAAGAACAACGAAAAACAATAGATTGGACATAGGCAGGGAAGATGCCCTGGACTAGAACCCGGTCATAGCTCCTTGACTCAGGGGGCTATGGAGGGGGTTTTATTAAGACCTGCTAAAAAAAAAGGAGGTTTTTGGTATGTTAAATGAAAAGGTGAAAGCTGAAGTAAAAAACTGGGTAGAAGGATTCACAGAATTTAATTCAGATATTTACGATGCAGTAGTTATTATGCCAGATGACAAGGAAATCTACATCATGGTTTTTATTCCCCGTTATGCGAGTCCCCAGGGATCATACGAGCCAGGGTGGGGGCCTAATATGGAGGGAATAAGGCAGGAATTAAGACAGCTAGAGGCTTTGCAAGGTAGGGAATTTACAGACGAGGAACTTGACGAACTAGAAGAATATGCATGGGATATCGCGATGGAAAAAGTGGAACACACACTAGCACGCTGGTCTCAACGGTACGGGGCACCCATTGAGTACGGTACTTATACCGAATGTACGAAAGAGGAATTTGAACAGGCTGTTGATTACCTTCTTGATGCGCCTGACTATCAGAGAAAGGAGGAATATCAGTATACCCTAATTGATACGAGAATTAAGGAATAGGAGGTTATACCATGAAAAAGATAATAGCCAAAGAAGTTAATCCGGCTTATGTAGATTTTAGCTTTTATTTTGATAATGACGGATTGAAAGGCGTTGGTGGTGAAAATTGCGCCGTATACATTGTACCGGCGGACAGGAGAAGGAATAGCGGCTTTAACATGGACGAATATCGGGAAATTGAACAAACGGCTGATTCTTTAATAGAAACATTCAAAGAGGTATCTCCCCAAAACGAATATTATCCAACATACAAAGAAGCCATGCTATCGCACAATATTGAATATACAAGCCGCAGATGTCACTTATTGAAAAAATGGGCAGAACATGCAAATCCATACGATACAAGTGATATTGCAGAATTTTTAACCATTACCACGGGTGAAGAATGGGCGGTAAAATCGTTTACGGGATATTCTCAGGGAGATTATTGTGAAGTGGTATATTGCATCAACCATTACACGCCAGAACATATAAACGAAATAGGTAAATTCTGGTTAGGCTGTGGAACAGAATTTTGTATTGACGGTTGTTACGGATATTACGTCCCCGACACTATCCGCTGGGAAGAAGGGGAAACATTACGCAAATATTTAGCAGACTGTTACGGCTGCAAGCCGGAGGAATTAGAAATATATCTCTATGACGGGGAACACGTTGTAACCGATTATAGAATAATGGATTAAGCCGTTGCGGCGGGAAAGGAGGGGGTAGCATGGCAATAACAGTTAAGTATCAGCATGGTGACTTAGAGTACAGTCGTATCGGCGGTAGTGCCTCCCAAGTGAGGCAAGTTTTGGAGACCATACAAGAAGACCTAGTTGCCCGCTGTGGGCAGTACACTTGGGTATTAGAGGGCGAACCCAAGAACTACCGTATCGTTGCTCGTTGGGGCAGGATGAGCTTTACTGAGTCTCTGGGCAAGACCCCAGGGGAGGCACTCAGAAACTTCTACCCTGCTCGAGACATATTGGAGACTAAGTACGGGGTTGCCCCATACTAATCACATATCATATAAGGGGGTGAGAAAATGGACAAAGAGGAGATGTTGGCGTACCTTAAAAGCGAGAAAAAGAAGATGCGGGCAGAGTACGAAAGGGCGAAGAGGATATTTGATGAAATGACACAAAAGGAGCAACTAGCCCATCAGGAAGTTTACCGTGCAAAAGAGGATTGTTACTATAGGTTTTTGGTAATATGCGATCATTTGGGCGTTGAATAGGGAGGGGTTACCTTCCCTCTCTTATTAAGGGAGGAGTGGTGAACCTAAAAGGGGCAAGTCGGTTGTATTCGGCTTGCCCCTTTTTTTGTCCCTACATAATCCCCCACCGCATAGCCAACAGGTAGATTATTTTTCGCTTTATGCGTTGTTGGGTTCGCACTCCCAGCCCGTACTCGCTTTCAATGATCTCCGCGGGTATCCTTGCCCAGTAGGTTTTCTCCAGCACCAGCCTTTCCTTGTCGTTAAGGATGAGAAGTACCGACTCTATCTTAGAGCAACTCTTTTCTGCAATCGCCGCTTCTCTGCCCCTGGTGATTTTCTCGATCTTTTCCAACATCCTCTGCTGCTCCGCAGACACCTCCCCGCCCTTGACTATAATTTTATCAAAGCCGCGATTGCCGCCTTCCTCTAAAACATAGTCAATTTCCTTGCGGGACTCTTCGACCAGGGACTTATTGGCGATATACTTATACAGTTCTCCTTCGCAAAAGCTCCGAACGTGCTGCGGAATCATGGGAATATCTATATGTCTCATGCTTACCTTCCTCCTTCCGTCCAGTCTTCGCCGTTGTCCAGCGTCTTAATGATTTCCCTTACTGCGTCCACTGATCTAACAGTGGTTGCTACTGCACCGGCCTCCCGCCACTGAGCTAAGACTGCCTCCTGTAGCTTCGTTGGACCTGCTCCGCCTGGTCTTTTCACTTCGAGTTTTATGGTACGCCCCTTGTAGCAAACATCTATGTCGGGCTCGCCAGAAGTGCTGGCATCACCGGACACCTTTCTTGCCCTGCATTGCTCTAAGGCGTTAAGGTACTTTAGAATCCCATTAACAATACTGGACTCTAGTGGAGTCTTTTTAGCGCCAATAACACATCCCCCCTTATGGGCTCCAGGTACTTCTTCTTGGCCTTGTCGTATTCTTCTTGCGACTCCCAGCCATCAGGCCCGATCTGAGGTCGAATCACATAGATCTTCTCGCCTTTGACGAGGCGACACCCTTGACACCTAAAACCATGGATGGTACGAGCAGCTTCCTTGTTGATTTTGAACATTATACTTAGCAAATCTGCCCAGAGATAACTTTCCAAACCACTTCCATCGTCAAGGTCAGGGCGAGGATCGGAAAAGACAATTTCTTCCCTTCCATTGATTACCTTTTTTTGGTAAGGATTTCTAGGTATTTCCATTTCCACTCACCTTTTCTCTGTTATTTTTTGGATATCATCCCAGTTATTGGTATAATTCTTCCATATCCTGGTAAAAATCGGCCCGGTTACCCCACCCGGTTACCCCACCTTCGACCCTCCAAAACGCCGAAATTTCGGACTTCGTGAGCCAGTTACCCCGGTTACCCCACTTGCGCACATACACCTACCCTATGAGAAAAAAAATTTTATAAAATTAAAAATGAAAAGTGTAAAAATATTTTTTCCCCTTAAATAGTATATATATATGGGGTAACTGGGGTAACTATATATATATGGGGTACTATAAGCCCTATTTTTCGGGGGTTACAGCGGTTACCCCGAACATTTGTTCCCTGGGGTAACCTGGGGTAACTGGGGTAACTTTTCTAAAAAATATCCGTCCCATATAACTCCAGGTCTTCCTCCGGAGGAGTCGAGTCTGTTTCTCCAGAGAGAGCAGACTTGCGAATGAAGATTAATCTGTATAATTCCCCGTTGATTTTCTTAGGTTTAGAGAATCTGGTGCGTTGTCGCTTGCCAGCCTCACTGGCCACCTCGATTATTCCCATCTTGGCTAGTTGTTCCTGTACTGCTAGTGCCGAAAAGTTGTTTCTCTCCAGGAAGTCCCGCAGTGCACTGGGGACTAGGTAGTAGTAGTAGTCATCTTGGTATCCTAAAACCTCGTAAGGCATAACCTGTTCGTCTTCTTCCTTACCCATGTCTTCGATGCGCAGCACTTTACGCTGGTTAATTGTGAGCCAGTCCCTAATCTCACCGATTGCCCTGGGAGCCAGCCTGGTCGATTCTTTGGTGACTAGAGCACTGGTGTTTAGAATCCGGTGCATCAATATTTCCGTTTCGGCCTTCGCGTCCTTCTCTGAGTAACCGAACACCCACACCGAGGATAGATAATCGGCCAAGAACAGCGCCGCCAATGCCCCTATATGGGTACTTACTGCGTCTTTAGCTTCTCCCTCTATGAACTCTACTATTTTTTGGTGCTTACTCTTTAGCTCTTTCCAGTCTGATTGTATGAGTTTTTCGATAAAAATTTCACCTGCATGGCCGTAATGCTCTTTCGTTATCTCGTATATCTCTTTAAGTTCCTTGGTTTGTTCCGGCCCTTGATTAGGGCACTCCAAGTCAATTATTCGGGTGAATACGCCCTGCTTGGACCTGTCGCTAGTCAACCTTTCCTCGCCCGTGGTGAGTACCACATTGACCCATTCCACCTCATCCTGCACGCTCCCATCCTTAGATCCCCGTCCCCTGCCCTTGCTGAGAGCCAGCATATAAGCAATGGAGTCCGATACCCTGGAGTCCATAGAAGCCTGTTTCTCGTCCACGAATAATGGAAGGTCGTTGGTGAAGCCGGCCACTTTCTCCATTGCTACTCTGGTAGAGTTAAAATGCCGTCTTAATCGCTCTGGGTCACCCCATACGCTCAAGGCCGCATACCCAACGGCAGTCTTCCCTGCCTCGGACTCTCCCCAGAGATGGAGCAAGAAAGTCCTCTCATTTAGGATTCTGAGCAGCGGAGCGGCGAACGCTCCAGCGAAAAATAGCCTCATGGTGGGGCGTTTATTGAGTCTTACAATCTCAACTACTCGCATCCACCCGTCAAATGAACCCGCCTTGGTGTACCCAGTTAGAATATTTGCGAAACCGGCAGTGGGGGCGATTTCATATCTGTCGGGATGCGTGGGTAAGAACGCATTATTACTCACCCATCCTAGTTTTTCAGTGCATCGTACCATGGGAATCAAGTCCCTGTTCGTGTTTTCCGCTTCGTAGATATAGTCTATTAATAACTTGGCATTGTTTGAGGTAACGAAGATTCCCCACTTAGAGAGATGAACAATTGACTGCGACGATGCCAGCCATTCTCTGGGAATGATCTTTGTTCTGCACTCCCCGTCGCTTCTCCACCCAATCTCTAACTTCTCGGTTCCATCTTCGAGGCTCCTCAACTTGCGCTCGATCCAGATGGGCGTATGGCAAATAGATACTGCTCCTTCTTCCTTTAGGACATAGATGCCATTGTCATCACATCGGTATCCGTCGGGAGTACGCCTTTCTAAGCCATCCCTCACTTCTATGGGTTTTACTGCGGATTCGGTAATGTCTAGTTCCTGAGCGTTGGACATGACACTGTTCCAAACTGATTCAAACTTATCGGGGTCGGCACAGTGGAGGTCGCTAGGATCTTTGTGGTCGCTCAGTTGAATACGGAACACCCTGCCGTTCCAGTCAGCGCTCAAGAGATTAGTACATATCTTTTCCACGAAGTTTTTGCCAGCATCGTCTGGGTCTTCGTAAATATACAAGTTGAATCCCTCTAGGTAAGGAACCCATTCTCGCTTGAAGGTAGATGCTCCGGGGATGCCCAGGGCGGGTATGTTATGATGCCATAGTGTTTGCGAGTCGCTTTCCCCCTCCACTATCACCAGGCTCTTAACTTCTTCTTCCCTATACTGAGGAAGTCGCCAGATACCATAGGGGATCAGTTTGGCTCCACTAGACCATCGGAACTTGTCACCTGACCCCGACTCCCCTCTGATTCTAGTAGCTACTATTTCTCCGGTCTCAGACATATAAGGAATTAGGACTCTGGTTACCCCGCCACGCTTGCCACTCTTGACACCAAGCGTCTTGAGGAACGCAACTGGCAATCTTTTCTCGGCCGCATAGTCCTCTAAAAGAAAAGGAGAATCATCCACCGCCTTGCTTTTGGCAGCACTCTTGGATTTTGATTTCCCACCGTTCACGACGGTCAACCCCGCAGCCTCTCTCACTACACGATAGGCTTCTCTTTTTTCCATTCTGATCGACGGACACTCTTGCAGGAACGAGTAAATGTTGCCCTGAGCCTTGCAGGAGAAACATTTATACTTCCCCGTGCTTAGACTTACATTGAAACTGGGAACTGTTTCGCTATGAAAGGGACAAAGAGCCATCGCTCTGTCGCCCGTGATGCTAGTAAATTTAATATATCGTTCGTACAATTCCTTGTAATTTGTTTTAGAGTCTATGTCTTGCATTTACTTGCCTCCTTTAGTCTCATATCGACGCCCTCCTTTCGTGGTTATTTGGTAGTAATTAGGAGGAATACTATCACCCCCTCTCTATCTCGCGTTATTTTTCAGACGCTTTTCGCGTCATTTATCACAAAGCGCTTCCGCAGGGGCTGTATTTTGGCCACACAGGGGCTTGTAATTACAAAGGCAATGTGTTTCACTCTAATGGGCGGGTAAACTTCACCACGGGGCAAATAATAGCCTTTCCGGCGAAATGGCTATAAATATCCCTTTTTTTCCAGTTTTTCAATGTGTTCTTGCTGGATTTTCTTTAATGGGTATGGCGTGCCGTACTTAGTTTCCCAGTTGTATGCTAAAATCGCCAACATAGTATCACAGGTTTGTTTTACATCTAAAGTTTCCCTAGTCGCCTCGATGATATCTTCTCGAATAAGAGCGGCTGCGACCTCGCCCACCTCTTCTAAAATCTTCTCAATCTGACTTTCCGCTGTCCAGTTGTTTCTTTTCCAATCGACTTGAACCCTTTCATCGTCAAAAGACCGGAAACCGCAGCCTATGCACGATACAAAATCGGCGTTCCTTGATATAACTGCCCCGCATCTTGGGCAAGCCTTAGCTTCCTGGTTGCTGTACGTAAACATACTCACTACACCTTACCTCCTCGTAAATGCCGGCCAGATAACCGGCAAATAATCTCCCTCTTTGAACTCCGGCGATACTTCAATTCGATTTAGATACTTTATCGACTTCTTGCACTTCCGGCACTTAAAGCCAACAACCTGGTCAGACTCGCCACTAAATGGATTTTTGATTTCACTTCCGCAGAACGGACAATATTTAATCATTAGAGGTCGCCCCCTATGTCATCAAACAGGACGGGGATCTCTGCACGGAAGCGTTCAAGTATAGGCACGGTAATCTCGCGCATCTGGGGATGAGCCTCTGGTGCAGTCCTCAGCCTAAGAAAATGCCTCCACTCTCTAAGATTCATGGTTACAACTATTTCCGTTTTTAGGCTATTAGGAAGCACCGACCTGGCTTGTTGGGGCGTCCATCCAAGGTCCAATAGCCTTAGGTAATCTCTTTCGGCACGAAGCATTGACTGGAACCAACAAACCTCCGCCTCGGTCATTGCTGGCATAAGCTGCCACGATTGGATTGGATACCTCCCAGTAATGTCACTGCCAAACCAACAGGGCAGGATAAAGGTCAACTCGCTACCGAACTTGTCCTTGTTATAATTGCAATATCTAGTGGACTCTTGGGCATACGATGCCAACCGATGTCGGACTATCTCATGTGATACCCCTCTGTCACAAATGATTCTTACAGAGACACTGTGATGCTCTATCATGGCCTCGTGACCACGATCGAGCAGCATTTTTACAAAACTCAGAGCAGAATCGTCAGTAATGCGGTCTTCCGACTTGTAGCAAGTGCGACCTGCTATCTCTAAGTCTCTTAGGATTGACTGCCCATTGATATTGGACAGGACTTCAAATGTCGGTTTAGTTATCTTCATAAGCCCCCTCCTCGTTCTTTATTTAGCCTCCTTTATTTCGCATCATTAACACTCCCCGCCTTAGCTGGCGGGATTTCCTTGGACTGCGAACTACTTCGCTAAAAATAAATTCATCTCCAATCCTGCCATCCTGCGCCGTATCTTGTAGCCACCTTTTAGCCAGGATAGCCACCTTTTTCTGAACTCTTTTACATATTTACCTCATATGTTTTCAATTCTCCTAGTGGCCTCTCGCACCAGTCTCAGTTTTTCTTCGAGTGGCAATTGCTCGGTAAACTCGGCTACAGCCTTTTCCAAGAAGGTCTTGGCTGTTTTGAGGTACTGGATAGCCTTCTTGGGCTTGTTATACTGCAGCCACTCGTAGGAGTAATGCTCGAACAGGTTTGCCGTCACAATAAACAGGCACATGGTTTCCAGATCCTCGGCATTCAGCCACTTGGGGAACTTCTCTTTGTAGTCCTCCCGTAGCTCCTGCTCGATCTCCTGGACTGCCACCCGCCGGTTGTGGAGGATCGGCATCAGCTCATCTTTAGTGATAGACCGCTTTTTGAGTGTCTCCAGCTGGGCTATCTCGCCCCTAGCTTCTAATAGCTCGGCTATGGTTACCACTTGCTCCTCCCCTTCTGTCGTGTTTTCCTTGGACTATTCATCTATCGTTCTTTGTTCTAATATATTAATGGCTTGCTCTAAAGCCCAATTAACTAGGGTTTCAGCCTCATCGTCAGTTAATCCTTTGCGCCTAGCATGCTTATAGCTAGGAACAACAATTTCAATCAATTCTAATCCCTCTATCACTTTTTTAATGTCAGACATGCCCTAATGCCTCCCCTCTATGCGGCATTTCTTCCTTGAAATGTTCATTAAAACACCACAACCATACTTGGAAACGGCGCGGAATTCTTCGCATCCCCGAATTTCAACCTGCCCCTGATAAACCGAACTTCCCGCGCTTTGCCATATATATAATCATGAAAATAGCTTGTATCAGTCCTGGCCGGGATCAACATCACCACGGTTGTCCCAGGCTTTTTCGACTCCTCGTAGCACTTCTTAACCCATTTGCTGATCTCTCGCCCATAGGGAGGATTACAGAATACTGTTTCCCCCTGCCAATCCTGTTTTAATCCGTCATCTTCAACCGTGAAGAACTGGGCACATTTTGCGTTCTCCCGTGTTGCACATGGGTCTAAAGTAAAGCTAAATTCGCTATCTAGTTCATCGAAAAACTCTTGTGGTGTCGCCCATAAATCCGTTTTGCTACTAAACATAGCTTCGGTATTCAGCTTTCTTCCTCTCCCTTCGCACTTATAACAAACTCCGTTTCAGTTGTCGTGGTTTCCTTGGACTGCGTAATTATCCTAAAATGTCATAAAACGCTTCTTTGCCTGGTATCCATGGAAGGTATCTTTAAAGGCGTTCTTGACCCAGAACTCGGGAGTAGCAGTTGCACCAGTCCTCAGTACGTCACCGAATCCCTTGGCCAACTTCCATACCCAGCACTCACCGCAGTAATGCAAATTCTGGTTTTCGTCCACTTCATTTACCTGAGATGGTCTAAATTCTTCTTTCCCATATGGATATAACCGTCGCTGCTGGGGAGGTAAAACCTCAATGGCCTCTATATCGTCCTCATTTATGACTTTCTTACAACGGTTACAAATTATTGCTTTCATTGATAGCTCTCCTTTCCTTCACAGTTTAATGGGTAGGCAATTGCTTGCTGATATTTATGCATTATTTTATCTCCCCCAGTCTGTCTAAAAGCTTTGGTAGCCCCTTTTTTACAATTTCGGTTGATGCTCTATCCACAACCCTTTCAATTACTGTATCTTTTTTTGAGTAGATGTATTGCTTTATAGCCTTATCTACACCTTCTCTTATCCCTATTCTCGCCTCTCGGTTCTCGTAGCAATGCTCTGTAACAAGGCGTTTTGCAATTTCCTGAGATACTAGCTCGGTTATATAACTTTCATCAATTTCGATTTCTATTTTCATGCGTTCGTTCTCCCTCACTTTCTGGTTAGGGCAACATTTTAGCCCTAACCTATCTATCTATCTTTTGTCCCAAATACGCACCCTCCTAAGAAAAACCCGATTATAATTCCAGCACATAAGGCCCAAAACACCATCCATTGATTGACCATATTTTTTCTCCCTTCGTAGTGCGCATAATTTACACACTGCGCTACACCCGTAAATCCATAATGGCCTGTATATACTGCAGCTGCGTCTTAGCCTGGGTGCAATGAGTCAAGACATTCTCAATCCAAATCACTTTCATTTCGTCTAGGGTCGCGTCCTCGGCCACCTGGTATGGAATCGGCTCGTCGTCCTCCGGCCCGAATCCCTGTTCCCTTTGCGCCGCTTCACACATCAGTACGTCCTTAACCGTGATTTCCGGTTTATCAGGGTTAAACGCTGCTTCATCAAACGGGGCTCCCTGTGCTACACTATCCCCAGCAGGCTCCTGGCTGCCCTGAATCGGCTCCTGGTTCCCCGCCTCAGCCGGTTTGGGTTCCGGGGTCTGCTCTTTGTCTTTTTTAAGCCAATAAGCTAGTGTCCCTATTGGCACCCCTAATTCCTGTGCAGCTTTGTTCATGCTTCTGCCTTGGCTCATGAGTTCCCTAGCTTTAGCTACCATCTTCTCTTTGTCCAGACTGACGGCACGCATCCCCTCTTCCTCCTCTATATTTTTTTGTTGTCTGAGATTACGCGTCATTTTACGCTTAGCCGGGTCATCCCATCCCTCCGGGAATGCAGGCATTGTACCTAAAAACTCGCCCTTGCTCCCGTCGGGGTTGAGCCTAAAAACCTTTACGGTGTTATCAACGAACCCCTCCGGCGGCTCGGATTTCTTCGGTGAAATGTCATTTCTTTGAAGAAGACGGGACACAATCATCTTCGATAACCTCCTTTTCCGTGCATATTCGCCAGAACAGTTCTGCCACAAGCTGGCGCGTTGTGAAGCCTTTAAGGAGGGCCGGATCAGAAAGATTGACTTCGTATTCTTCAACCTCGACTTCAATTTCAGATTCCACAAACAAAGCCGGCCGAACGCCCCCGGTGCCGTAGTACGCGTAGTTGTCGTCCAGCGTGCCGACCGCGCGGACAAACCGCACGTAGCTCAAAGTGCCGGCGAGCGGGGTTATAAGCCACCACCAGTCGTGCGGGGCAAGAAGTCCCTGTTCGCTGTACTTCCTGAACATGGCTTCTGTTAGCAGGCCGATTTTGTCAGTAACACTTCCGTAAGTGTTATTTCCGGCACTGTCGGTAAGATCCCATTCTGTCGGAATGATGTTTTTTGACAGGATTGGGCCGCCGGCTTCGTCAAAATTATTCAGGAAGTCACGGTTCAGATCGGCGCGAAGGGTGCTTGTCCGCCAGTTGTTCGCTTTCCAGTCTTCAGGCCGGTTAGGCTTAAAAGGCTGGCAGGTAAACGGCCGGTCGGCGATACATTCATCAGTTATGACTAGGGTTT
>Ga0208693_1002308_pt1 | contig 12685 bp, 11 predicted proteins | sample AD_UKC071_MetaG_FD_184438 | JGI IMG/M metagenome (GOLD analysis project Ga0208693, IMG submission 184438) | Active sludge microbial communities of municipal wastewater-treating anaerobic digesters from USA - AD_UKC071_MetaG (SPAdes) (version 2) | ecosystem: Engineered > Bioreactor > Anaerobic >... | reverse complement strand
ACAGGCGCCCATGCTGCACGCCTTATCGTGCAGCGTCCAGCACTCCTGCTCGATCTGTTTGAGTTCGTCCATCGTGTAGCGATGATACCTGGCAAGGATATCCCCGTATTTGTGGGTAAACGCGGCGATCTCCTCAAGGAGAGCCTTCCGATCAACCCTCGGCCCCGGCGCCCCAGCAGAACAGCGGTCAGCCCCGGAATTGCTGCGTTCCATGATGATACCTCTTTGCCAGAGGAGGAGTTAGCCTTTCCGGAAGGGGGGGTGAGGGTGCTCTCTTCGGCAGAAGGCGCGGGACGCGTTCCAGGACAAAAACCCGCGGCTGCAGTCGATCGCTCCTGATTGAAGAGGGGTGCGGAGCGTCACGGGCAGCAGAAGGTTTGAATGACATCCTCACGGCCGCATACCGGGGCAAAAGATGGGGGTATCAAAAGTATGTCCCGCCCCGATCGAACGCCTCCCTGCGGTCGCGGGCCATCTGCAGCAGCGTCTCCTCGATCTCCGGTCTGCCGAGGATATACCCCTGCCAGAGTTCGGTGTAGGGGTGTTCAGGCACGACGATGATCCCCTTATGCTCCGCGACCCGGTCCAGGATAAGCGATGCCGCCCTCTCGACAGGATAAGCGTCGTCGGGAATCCTCAGTTCGCCGTGCGCCTGGCCGTCGATACCCTTATTGAAGATAGGGGTCGCTATGTTCGCCGGGCAGATCGTCGAGAAGTAGAGACCCCTATCCGCATACTCGTACCTCAGGCATTCGGTCAGCCCCGTGACACCGTACTTTGTGAGGGAGTAGAGCGCCTGGAACGGAGGCGGAGCGATCCCGGCTATCGAACTGGTGTTCACTATGTGCCCGAACCCCTGTTTGAGCATGATCGGAACCGCGGTATGGACACCGTATATGACGCTCCAGAGGTTGGTATCGATGATAGTCTTCCAGTCCTCAAGGGTGGCCCTCTCGAACGGCATCGTTCCACCCACACCTGCGTTGTTGAAGAGGATATCCAGTTTCCCGGCTTTTTCTGCCGTCGCCTCGATACCCCGCTGCACCTGCTCCTGAACGGTCACGTCCATGATCAGGGGCTTTACCCGGTCGCCGTAGGCGTTGAGCTGGCCGACAGCCTTTGCAATCTTTTCCGGACTGCGGCCGGCCATGTAGACGGTTGCCCCCCTCTTTAAGAGTTCTTCGCTGATCGCATACCCTATTCCGGAGTTTGCACCGGTAACGATGCAGACCCTGTCTTTATAATAATCAGAATCAACCAAAATTCTCACCCTATTTTACTCGATGACCCTCGCGCCCATCGCACGGAGGATTGCCCTGCCCTCTACCATTACCGACTGCGTCACCCGTTTCATGGGCAGGGCCGCAAGACTGTTGATGATGTAGTACTGGACAGGGTTCTGCATCGGGGTCTGCTCGATCCACTCCAGGCTGCCTCTTCCGGCCTGCGCCGTCTCCACCTCCATGCCCTGCGGGTAGAGGACAAACTGGCTCAGTTCCGCGCCGGGAGCGCCGACTTTTGGGATATACTTCCACCCCAGGGTGTTCATGGAGACAAACTGCGACTTCAAGACCTCCAGGTCAGGCCCGGTTATCGGCCCTGTGGCCTCAAAACCGATCCTTAGAAAGGTGTTCCCCTCGTAACTGGCGGTCGTGGCATAATGAGGCCGCAGGATGTGGAGATCCTCGATATCCGCATGTATCTTCGGGATGCCGGTCTGTTCCCGTCCCCCAAGTATGGGTGCGGTTCTGTTCTCCCATACCACAAGCGTGTATGCACCGTCGATCTCGTCCTTCTTTCCGTGAAACCGGACCGGCGCAGCCACGTTGATCAGGTTGTAATGCCCGCCCTGCAACCAGTTGATCTCGGTGAACCTGCTGAAAACAACCTGCACTTCAGGTGCCAGGAGTTCAAATCCTTCAGGGATATAGTTTTCAAGAAGGTCCCTCCCGGTCTCGTAACTGATCGCAAGGGACGCCGCTCTCTGCGTGACCAGGGTCTCCGGGTCAAACCTGCTCCCGCCAAAGTGGACAGGCATCAGGTAGGTGAAGTCATCATGTGTTCGGAACATGGGCATCCTTCCACCTGCCTTACTCCCTCAGGGTATATACCTTGTGGTTCGTTGATCTTGAGAGCCATGTCTTTTAAGGCCAATGCTGACAGAATTGACCGACTCGCGGCCCTGGTAGTGAGAGAAGAGGTGGTTGTGGTGTCCGGGTCAAAAACCGTTCGAGCCCTCGCCCGGGGACGAGAGGGAGCGCAGGAGATAATTCCGCATCGGGAGATCCATGCGGCCGGAACCGGAACCGAACTTCGTCGTAAAAGGTGCCATCTGCGATATGACATACAACCGGTTCTGCCTCAAAAGCCATACACTCTGACCGGTCACGTTGCTACCGCAAGACAGATAAACATGGAGATCAACCCACTCTTCACCCGATAGCCCATACACGGGCGCCGGTTACAGGAGACGAGATTGGAGCGGCCGGGATGGTAGAGGAGACCGCCGGGAAGGAGAGGCCCGGTTTAAAAACTCGAGCGGAGTCCGACCTCTCTCTTGAGGTGGTCATACTTATAGTCTTTGGCGTATTCATGCTCCTCTTCGGCGTGCTTCTATTCAGGATTCACACAGGTGAACTTCCGTACGCCCCCGACAGCACCTACGGACTGTTTCTTGTTATCGTCTCGTTTCAGATAATAACAATGGGAAGGACCCCATTCGGCGATCTCAGGCGTTCATGGGCGGTAATACTTCTGGGGGTCTGCACGGCGGTCATCGGGATGGTCGCCTGTTTCATACCGGGGCTGCTTGCTGAACCGGTTCGAATCCTTGTCGGTATACTGCTCTCTGCCGGCGGGGCCTCTCTCATGCTGCAGTTGCTCTTCTCCAGGGATAAGGCCAGGCTGTGGCTGAAGGCCCCCGGTATACTCCGGCAACTCACGCTCGCCTGCATCCTCGTGTATCTCTTCTCGATCGTTCTTGGTCTGGTCACGCTCCTCCCGGGCATCACAACCGATCCACAGACGGCGGTTCTACTCATAATCTACGGTATCAGTTACTTCTACCTCTCATGGTGCATCCAGAACGCCAACCGGGCGTACCCCCCCGGAGAGAGGACTGCGTGATCGCCATGGATTCCAGCGGTCCGCCTTTAAAACCCGGGCTCAGATTCTTCAGGGAGACCTCGATCCCCCTCTCGATTGCGCTGGTCATCCCGGTCGGCGTCCTGCTGGTTCTCCTCGGGCTGTTGCTCTTCCCTGTAAACACGGGGGCGATCCCGTTCTCCCCGGACGGGCAGCTCGGGCTTCTGCTGGTCATCATGGCCATCCAGATGCTTGCGCTGGGGGAGACGCCCATGGGCCGCTACAGGCGCTCGCACCTGCTTGCCGCCATCGGGATCGCGTTCGCCTCGATGGGGATCTTCTCGTGCATAGTTCCCGGCGTCCTGACCGACGTGATCCGGGTGCTCCTTGCGATCCTGAACATCGCCGGCGGAGCGATACTCCTTGCAAAACGGTTCCTCCCGATCTCGCAGGGTGCCGGCAACGCTGCGGCCGCCGTTCCGGCCTCTCTCATGCCGACCTTCAAGAGACTTACCGCCACCCAGACGGTGCTGAACGTTGTATCGATATCGTTTGGCATCAGCATGCTGCTGCCGGGCCTCATCCCCGGCATGGTCATTGCGGGGATTGTCGTGGTCAACGGCCTGCTCCTATTTGCGCTGGCGGCAATCCTTATGAAGGTGGTTTGACCGCCGCAGGCGGCATCAAGACCGCTCCGCTACTGGAAAAACCGTTTGAGAAGACGTATGCGAGGGGTGAGATTTGAACTCACGAACTCCTGCGAGACTGGACCCTGAATCCAGCGCCTTTGACCTGGCTTGGCAACCCTCGCGCCTGATACCGTGGGAGTTCAAACAAAATAAATGTAATCACTCCTCCCGGGCAGAGGAGTTCCGGGAGTTGTTCTCCATGAACCGCTTCATCTCGAGTTCACGCAGTTCGTGCCGCCTGATCTTGCCGGAGATCGTCTTCGGGAGCGACTCCACAAACTCGACCCTGCGGGGATACTTGTAGGGCGCCGTCACCCGTTTGACGTAGCGCTGGATATCCTTCACCAGCGCCTCCGAGGGTTTGTAGCCGGGTTTCAAGACGATGAACGCCTTCACGACCATCCCCCGGATCACGTCGGGCGACCCGACAACCGCCGCCTCCTGGACGGCGGGGTGCTCCATAAGGGCGCTCTCAACCTCAAACGGCCCGATCCGGTATCCTGACGACTTGATGACGTCGTCATCTCGCCCGACGAACCAGAAGTAGCCGTCCTCGTCCATCCGCGCTTTGTCGCCGGTGTAGTAGAACCCGTTCTGGAACGCCCTGCGGTTCTCCTCCTCGCTGGCGTCCAGGTAACCCCGGAAGAGCCCCACCGGCCGGGGGTTGAGCCTGATCGCTATCCGCCCCTCCTCCATGGGACCGACCGGCTTACCATCGTCGTCGTGGAGTTCAATATGCCATCCGGGCATGGGCCTCCCCATCGAACCGGGTTTGACCTTCATGCCGGGGAGCGTCCCTATACAGAGCACAGTCTCGGTCTGGCCGTAGCCTTCGTAGATCGTCTTGCCCGTTCCTTCCTCCCAGGCCCTGATAACCTCGGGGTTGAGCGCCTCGCCAGCGCTGCAGCAGTGGCGCAACTCGGCTAGATCGAACTTGTCGAGGTCGGCCAGGATCAGCATCCTGTAGATGGTCGGGGGGCAGCAGAACGTCGTCACGCCATACTTCTCCAGGAGCGGCAGGATCTCGGTGGGATTGAACTTCCCGCGGATATCATATACAAATATGCAGGCACCAACGATCCACTGGCCGAAGAGTTTTCCCCAGGCGCTCTTCCCCCAGCCGGTATCGGAGAGTGTCAGGTGGAGGTCGTTCGGGTGCAGGTCGTGCCACAACTGCGCCGTGACGATGTGCCCGAGGGGGTAGGAGTGGTCATGGAGCACCATCTTCGGTTCGCCGGTGGTGCCGGAGGTGAAGAAGATCAGGAGGGGGTCGGTCGATTTCGTCCGGTGCATACCGGGCAGGTTCACCAGTTTGTAGGAGCATGGGGCGGGGTAGTCGAGCTCGACAGGGTAGCTGACCCAGCCATCCCGTTTGCCGTCGGTCATGAGCATCACCTCGAGCGAGTGGCACTCGTCACGGATCTCCTCAACCTTCTCTGCGTGCTCGGCCATGGTTATGACCATCTTGATCCCGGCAGCCTGTATACGGTATTTCAGGTCTTTTGGTGTCAGCATCGTCGTTGCGGGGCAGTAGACCGCGCCGAGTTTTATGAGGGCTATGACAAATATCCACCATTCTGGGACGCGTGGGAGCATCAGCATCACACGGTCGCCTTTCTTGATCCCGTATTTCAGGCAGATGTTGACGGCCTGGTTCGAGAGGCGCATCATGTCAAAAAAAGTGTACTTCTTCTCGTTTCCTTTCTGGTCAACCCAGATCATTGCCAGTTTGTTCCGGTCCTTCTTTGCCCAGGCGTCGACCACGTCAAACCCAAAGTTGTAGTATTCAGGGACATCTATCCTGAAATTGGCACAGAGTTCTTCGTAGGAGGGTCGGTTTTGCTCTACATCAGCCATAACGCGATCCCTTAGAGGTTGCGCGTTTATGGTTTAAAGGATTCACTAAATAAAAACACCAAGGCCATCAAACCAATACCTCCAGGCCGGGATGGATTCCGGGGTGATTGCATTGCCACGCACCAACTCCCATCCGGACCCGGGCGGTGGCCGGGGTTTTTATAAACTGCCCGCGCCGTTTTCATGTGGCCTCCTGGAGCGTCCCATCCCCCGGCGAGCCCCCACCCACGGTGGCGATTCTCCATCGATACAGTTCCAGGGGAGAGATCCTCTCTCTGCCGTCAGTGTGAACACCCTGCCAAAATCCCGTTCCTGCTCCACGTGCACGGCCTCCGGGGCTATCGCCACAGACTGCCCGCCCCCTCGCAGGGGGGGCGGGAGGAGGCCGCGGAGCGGCCGGGCGGTGGGGGTGGCTCGACGTGAACCGTTCAACCAGAGACGCAGGAGACAGGTGAGGAGGGGAACCGTCTCCGCCTCCCCGTCAGCCCCACCCCCAGGGGGCGATTGTCCATCGATACAGTGCCACGGGAGAGGAGATCTCCTCAACCATCTTCCCGATGAGAAACTTCCTGCTAATTCCACACCAGTCCCTGGATACGGCCGCCGTGACAGATTGCCCCCGCACCTGCCTGCCCGGGGGAAAGGGGCGCTGGCGGTGGTCGGCCGCAAAAGATGTTTGACGCGGTGGTGGTGCGAGGGCATCAAGCCATGAGCAACCTGGTTTGCTGAGTTCCGCAATTGCCATAAAGATCTACTATGAAAAGATGCAGAGCGCCGCTCCGCTTCAGAGTATGGACGGCAACCATCAAGCATGTAAACTTTTGATGCACCCGAATACACCCCGTGAACTCTTTCGTCGACCAGCCGCGCCCTTTCGATGGATGGGCAGTAGTGTGTGGCGATTCCAATGAATGCAGCGTTCGGGACGCAGATGAAACTTCTGCGGATCTAACAGGAAACCAACAACACCCCCTCTCCGGAATGGCGTCTTGCAAAAAAACCAGGGCACGGCCTGAAGGCATACCGGTCTGATGCCCTCCCGTTTGGGAGCAGCCACACATTACTATTATGGTATAAAAAATGATACTAATATCGATGGATGAGAAGGGATACGAGTCACTAAAAATTGAGAACATTGTCGCCTCCGGTGTGATCGCAGATGCTATCGACCTTGAAAGCGTATCCGGGAAGATAAAAAACTGCGAACTGAACACCAAGCGGTTCCCGGGAGCCGTCTACCGCATCGAGAAGCCAAAGATCGCATCCCTGATCTTCTCCTCTGGTAAAGTGGTTCTCACAGGAATCAGGAGACCGGAAGACCTTCAGGACGGCCTTGAGATCATCATGCGTTCGCTCCGTGATGCCGGTGTCGACACCTACAGCGAACCCCAGGTTGCCGTCACGAACATAGTCTGTTCTTACGACATGGGCAAGTACATCAACTTAAACAAGGTGGTCATCACACTGAACCTTGAGAACATCGAGTATGAACCCGAACAGTTCCCTGGACTTGTATACCGCATCGATGACCCGAAGATCGTTGCCCTTCTCTTCAGTTCCGGCAAGATCATCCTGACCGGCGGAAAGAGGATTGAGGATGTCAAGAGAGGGCTCGACTTTCTCGAGCAGCGTCTCGATACTATCCTGTGAGAGGGTTTTTGCTCATACGGCCCGGGATATAAGACCGGCGCGGCAGTTCTCCTCCGCGTTCGAGGCGCCCGGGGACGCTCGAATTTTCACCCCGCCATAATGGGGTATCCTACACCGGCCCCCCTCCCCCGATACTCCGAACAATCCTGGCAACGATCACCCTCTCTTCCGGTTGCAACCTCGTGTGGTACAACCCTGTATCCCCGGTCACAACAATCTCTACAGCATCCAGAACCGGTTTCAGGAACCACTGAAACTCGGTGCCCCCGCACCTGATTATCTCATCAACAGCGCTCCTTATCGCGGCTGCATCCCTCTCCCCGATGATCTTCATCTCAGGAAATCCAGGGTGATCTTCTTCACCGGACGCGGTTCCAAACGGCCCGCCTGAGTATACGCAAGTCTCTATCAGGCGCAGGCCGTTTGTCCGGTTCCCATCCAGCAGCTCCTCTCCTGCAAGGGTCAGGCAGAGATGCATAAAACGCGTCAACTGCTCCGGATCCGTAAACGGCCCATCCAGGTTTTCTATTTCTGCCAGTGCTTCACTCCGCTTTCCGGCTGCGATATACGAAGCGATTGCAACCAGCCGGTTATCCGGGGCTTCACCATCCACGACCCCCGGCGACCCACCGCCTGCCATATCAAGAACCGCCGCCCGCGGTTCTTCCAGGTGATCACGGTCTTGAGGGTTCAGACCAGCACCACGGAACCTCTGTGGCAGAGATACTTTCATGCGTCTTTAACCGCACGTTGAGCACCGGCTTCGCAAATGGGCTACGAATATTCGGGATACACCTTCATAGACCTCCCACTCAGATCGGATATTCTGTGGGTGCTCTTGAACCGCTGAAAAAATAGGTTGGTATCATGCTTTCCCGAGCCAGAGATCGACCTTATCGCGGTTGTTCTCGACCCATTTCTTTGCGGCTTCCTCTTCAGGCATGCCATCCGCGATATCGGTCATGACCGAGGCGATATCCTCATTGGTCCAGCGGAACCGCTGGAGGATTGCATAAGCCTCAGGGTCGTCGGTCTTCAGATCCTTGCGCGCCAGGGTCACAATATCCTCGGCACCGCCATAGACACCTTTCGGGTCGTCAAGGAACTTGAGGTCCCAGCGACCGAACTTCCAGTGCGGCGACCAGCCCGTCACCACAACCCACTCACCGCTCTCGATTGCACGGCTCAGTTCGGCGGCCATGCTGGCACTGCTGCTTGCGACCAGTTCGTAGTCGAGGTCGTACTCCTCGATGGCCTGCTCGGTCCGGGTCATGATGCCCGCACCGGGGTCGATCCCGACTATCCGACCACCGAACTTATCGACGACATCGTTCATCTCCTCGATCGAGTCTATGGTCACATAGGCCGGAACCACAAGCCCTATGCGGGCCGCACCGGGTATGTTCTCGTTGACGTAGTCGATCTGGTCGCCATACTCCTCCCAGTAGTGCGCATGGGTGTGCGGGAGCCATCCGGTCGTCGTGAAATCAACTTCACCGCTGGCAAGCCCCTGGAATAGCGGGCCCGCGTCAACAGCGATCATCTCAACATCGTAGCCTGCCTCCTCAAAGACCTGTTTCATCACGTTGCTGCTCGCGATGGCGCAGTCCCAGGTGACGTAACCGATGCGAATAGTCTTTTTCGGCTCCTCTGTTCCGGTGCAGCCGGCAGATACAAGACAGAGCACCAGAACAATACCCAGCAGTGCAAGCAGGCTTCCCATCTTTCGAACCATATAATTTACCTTCTCAGTTTTTTACCGCACAACACGGCGGCATGCATTATAGATCCAGGTTGTGTGGGGTTTCCGGGTCTTTCCAGCCCTCCAGGATCTGCGATCCCGGCATAGAGCAGAGGTGGCAGCATCTGCCACTCCTGGCGCTTTTGCACCCCACAGCAAAACGGCCAGTATTTGACCCCTCCAAATTATGAAGAGCACCTTATTTAGGTTTTTCTGGTTCCTTTTTAAGAACGGAGCGTTTCTGAAACCCTATTTGAAGTGGTGTGCACCCCTGAAATCGCTCCTGGGGCGCACACCGAACCGACATCCCCGCATCAATCATAACCACAGCGAGAAGAGAGAAAATACGATGTAAAATGGGCTTTTTGAGACCTGCTTACACCCTCTCACCACGTTGTGGCACCAGGTTCTGGGTGATCCGGTCGAGGATGATCGCGATGATCACGATGGCGAGCCCCGCTTCGAACCCCATACCGACATCCACCCGCTGGATCCCCACAAGCACCTGGTAGCCAAGACCCCCGGCACCGATCATCGATGCGATGACGGTCATTGAGAGAGCAAGCATGATACACTGGTTAACCCCTGCCATGATCGTTGGAAGCGCAACAGGGACCTGCACCTTGACGAGTTTCTGCCAGGGCGTGGACCCGAAAGCATCCGCAACCTCGATCAACTCGGTCGGAACCTGCCTGATCCCAAGATTGGTGAGACGCAGGGCCGGTGGCATCGCGAACACAACCGTTGCGATGGCGCCCGGCACGTTTCCAAGACCAAAGAAGATCACGGCAGGGATGAGGTAGACAAACGAGGGCATGGTCTGCATGAAGTCGAGGATCGGCCTTAACGCGGAGTTCATGGTATCGCTCCTTGCAGCAGCGATCCCGAGAGGGATCGATAGCGCCAGCGCGGCTATCGTCGAGACCAGAACAAGCGCCAGCGTCATCATGGAGAGGCTCCAGAGGTTGAGATCCCAGATCAGGATAAGCCCGATTGCGGTGACTGCCGCCAGTTTTATGTTGCGCCGGGTGACAACCCAGACCACCACGGCCGCAATGAGTATCAGGATAGGTACCGGTATGGCAAGCAGCAGATCCTGCAGCCCCCCGATCAGGAACCCAAGCGCCGCGCTGATGGCATCAAGCAGCCAGCCGAAGTGGTGCTCTATCCAGTCCACCAGCACCTCGACTCCGTAGCCCACGGGCAGTTTAGGCAGTTGCATTCGTATCCTCCCCCTTTCGTGCCAGGGCAGCAAGTACGGCGCCGCGCGATATGCTGCCCACCAGCCTGCCGGCATCGTCCACCACCGCAACAGGGTATGGGTTCTTAACGACAAGTGATATGATATCGCTCAGAGATGTGGTGGGAGTCACCTTCGGAACATCTGTGATGAGGATATCTTCAAGTCGTTTTCCCTTCCTGACAGCCTCAACGGCATCGTCAAGTGTCACCCTGCCGCGGAGCTGCCGCTGACGGCTGACAACAAAGATGCAGGATATATCGTGCTCCTCCATCAGGTGGAGGGCAACCCGCGGCCCCGCCGTCCACTGGGCGACGGGTTCGGCCCGGCGCATCACGACGCCTGCCGTAAGAACCCTGGTCAGGTCGACATCCGCAACAAACTTCTCCACATACTCGTTCTCGGGGCTGGTCAGGATCTCCTCCGGAGTGCCGATCTGCACGATCGCGCCATCCTTCATCAGCGCTATCCTGTCACCCAGTTTCAGGGCTTCGTCGAGATCGTGGGTGACAAAGACGATCGTCTTGCCGAGCCGCTGCTGAAGATCCAGGAGTTCGTCCTGCATCTCCCGGCGTATCAGGGGGTCGAGCGCGCTGAAAGCCTCATCCATCAGGAGGATGTCCGGGTCGCTTGTGAGCGCACGGGCAAGCCCGACCCGCTGTTTCATCCCTCCTGACAGTTCATCCGGCATGCTGTCCTCGTAGCCGCCAAGCCCCACCATCTGGAGCATCTCTCCGGCCTTTCTGTGCCGCTCCTCCAGGGGAACACCCTGGATCTCGAGGCCGAAGGCGACGTTCTCAAGGACCGTCCGGTGCGGCAGGAGCGCGAAGTTCTGGAATATCATACCCAGCTTGCGTCTCCTGACCTCCCGGAGTTCCTCCTCGCCCATGGGGACGATATCTTTGCCGTCGATCCATACCTCGCCCGACGTGGGCTCGATGATCCGGTTGATGCACCGCAGGAGCGTCGATTTCCCGCTCCCGGAGAGGCCCATCAGGACAAATGTCTCACCCCGCATCACATCGAACGAGATATCGATGAGGGCCACCGTGGAGCCCGTCTCTTCAAAGATCTCCTGTTTTGAGCGGCCCGCACGATAAAGTTCTATGGCCTTTTCTGGCTCCTCCCCGAACACCCGGGTCAGGCTCCTGACACGGATCATCGGTTCCGCGGGTGCTGTCTCTTCTTCAGTTACCTGCTCTAAAATGATGGACTCCTCCGGGCTCACAATTTCTATTTCATCTGGTTTATAATTTCGGGTTTTGAAAAATCTTTATTTTAGTCTCGAGTTTTGATTTTCAGGACGCTCCAGGGCGGTTTCACCCCTGGCAGAGATCACTAATCTTTATCTGAGAATTTACGGACATTTTACAGTTTACTCAGCCCATACTGCTCATTCTTCCAGGATCCGCCGCCCCAAAGCATCCGGCCGCAAATGCCCGCTCCCGGCAAAACCGGCAGGCCGCTGCTCCCCGGCCATACCGTTTCTTTTATTGGCTGAGAACTCATATCCATGTAGATCAATCCACAGAGTCTATAAGACGGAGACCACCACCATGGACAAGGGAAAAGTCGTTCTGGCGTTTTCAGGGGGTCTTGACACCTCCATCTGTATACCCCTGCTTCGCGAACATTACGGGTTTGACGAGATCATCACCGTCGCGGTCGACGTCGGCCAGCCCCCTGAGGAGATCGCCCGGGCAACGGAGAAAGGGCGGATGCTTGCGGATAAACACTACACCATCGATGCAAAGGAGAGGTTTGTATCGGACTGCATCTTCCCCTCAATCAGGGCAAACGGCTCATACGAGGGCTACCCCATGGGCACGGCGCTCGCCCGACCGCTGATCGCCGCAGAGGTTGTAAAGGTCGCCGAGAAGGAGGGGGCATCAAAGGTCGCGCACGGCTGCACCGGGAAAGGAAACGACCAGCTCCGGTTTGATTTCATCTTCAGGACAGCGGGCTACGATATCATCGCGCCGATGCGGGAGATGAACCTGACACGGGAGTGGGAGATCGCCTACGCTCAGGAGCACAACATCCCTGTCTCTGCGGTGAAGGAAAAACCGTACAGCATCGATGAGAACTGCTGGAGCAGGAGCATCGAGGGCGGTAAACTGGAGGACCCGGCCTTCCACCCGCCGGAGGATATCTACGCCTGGACGGTATCCCCCAAAGATGCCCCGGATGCGGTGGAAGAGATCAGCATAGAGTTTGAGCGGGGTGTCCCGGTCGCCCTCAACGGAGAGAGGCTTGCGGGGCTTGACCTGATCCGGGAACTGAACCGGATCGCCGGGAGGAACGGTGTCGGCCGCAACGACATGATCGAGGACCGGATCCTCGGGCTGAAGGCCCGTGAGGTCTACGAGCACCCGGCCGCAACCGTCCTCCTCACCGCACACACTGACCTCGAGCACCTTGTGC
>Ga0208693_1002304_pt1 | contig 12696 bp, 10 predicted proteins | sample AD_UKC071_MetaG_FD_184438 | JGI IMG/M metagenome (GOLD analysis project Ga0208693, IMG submission 184438) | Active sludge microbial communities of municipal wastewater-treating anaerobic digesters from USA - AD_UKC071_MetaG (SPAdes) (version 2) | ecosystem: Engineered > Bioreactor > Anaerobic >... | reverse complement strand
GACATAAACTCATTTGTAAACTGATACATGGTAAGCCTCCTTTCTACAGTGCCTATTTCACGGACTGTACAGACCTGACTCTGCCGGCAGTAATCGGGAGCTTTGTTAACATCGTCTATACCGGTCCCGCGCACGAACCCTTTTTGATCCTACGGCATATACTATTAGAATTATAGGAAAAGCGCAACAATAATGGCGGTGTTTTCTGAAAAAAGACGCCCTAATCGGAGAACTGGGCGATACTTAGAGATGTTCTGTAATAGGCAGTTGTCTGTCAATCAGGTCAGTACTGCTAAGGCCATGGAGAAGTTATCATCGGGCCTTCGGATTAACCGGGTTGGTGACGACGCTGCCGGTCCTGCGACTTCCGAAAAGATGAGAGGGCACATCCGTGGGTTGAAACAGGCAGAAAGAAACGCTCAAGACCGGATTTCTTTGATTCAGACTGCTGAGGGTGGTCTTAATTAGATTCGTTCTATCTTGCACCGGATGCGGGAGTTGTCGGTGCAAGAAGGTCTCTAGGGAGTAGCCTGAGCATGGTTCTTTCTGCAAAAGCTCAGACTGGTACAGACAGGATTTCCACCAGATGTTGTCTAAACATAGAAAAGACGTAATATTTGATAGATATTTGGTCAGTACGTCAGGTAATCGGTGTTTACCTTTGAGATACTGCTGGATTTCGAGGAGGACAATCCATGAATAACTGGGGTGAAAAGGTTAGCTTCATCTGGTCAGTTGCGGACTTATTGCGGGGTCCATATCGTCCTAACCAATACAAGGATGTAATACTACCTATGACCGTGCTTCGGCGTCTAGATTGCGTTTTGGCTCCCACCAAGCAGAAGGTGCTGGATGTATACGAGAAGATGAAAGACGGCCCGGTGAGGAATTTAGAGCCGTTCCTTAAACAAGCGTCAGGGTATGAGTTTTACAATATCAGTAAGTTCACCTTTGAGTCACTAAAGGGTGATCCAGATAACCTGGCTGTTAACCTGGTTCAATATATGAAAAGCTTTAGCGATAAGGCCCAGGAAATCATCGATAGCTTTGGCTTCGAAGAACATATAGCAAAACTCGACAAGACCAATAGGTTGTATCTACTGGTAGAGCGTTTCAGTGAGCTTGATCTGCATCCGAATAAGGTCTCTAACCGGGAGATGGGATATATTTTTGAAGAGCTTATCCGTCGGTTCAATGAAGCCAGCAACGAGGAAGCTGGGGATCACTTCACGCCTAGGGAAGTGATTCAGCTTATGGTAGATTTACTATTCTTGCCAGACAGCGATATTCTTTCGGTTAGGGGAATAGTCAAGACTATGTACGATCCCGCATGTGGAACAGGTGGAATGCTCTCAGTAACCGACAACTACCTGCAGGAGCTGAATCCCCAAGGCCATTTAGAGCTATTCGGCCAGGACTATAACGCACAAGCTTATGCCATTTGTGGCTCTGATATGATGATTAAGGGCCAGAGTATGGAGAATATCAAGTATGGTGATAGCTTTACCAACGATATGCACAAGGGGAAACGCTTTGACTACATGCTAGCCAATCCGCCCTTCGGTGTAGAGTGGAAGCCCCAGCGGGATTTCATCGAGAAAGAGCACAAAGAACAGGGGTTCGGTGGGCGTTTTGGTGCAGGGCTTCCCCGGATCAATGATGGTTCTCTTCTGTTTTTGCAGCACATGCTTAGTAAAATGAAGCCTGTTGATGAGGGTGGAACAAGGCTTGGTATAGTGTTCAATGCTTCCCTTTGTTTACCGGTGGTGCCGGTTCAGGGGAGAGCGAAATACGCTGCTGGATTCTGGAAAACGATTGGCTGGAAGGAATCGTGGCATTACCTGATCAGCTATTCTACAATACGGGTATTAGCACTTATATATGGATTCTGACTAACCGCAAACCGCCTCACCGTAAGGGAAAAGTACAGCTTGTTGATGGTACGAGCTTCTACAAGAAGATGCGGAAGAGCCTGGGCAATAAGCGGAATGAGATCTGTGATGAGCAGCGGGCCGAGATCACACGCCTATATGGGGAGTTCCAGGAGGGCGAGTTCGTCCGCATTTTCGATAATGAAGACTTTGGCTACCAGCGCATCACTGTGGAGCGCCCCTTAAGACTTAACTTTGCTGTTACCGATGAGCGCCTAGAACGTGTCAAGCAAACAAGGCAGTTCCAGTCATTGGCTATGTCAAGGAAGCGAAAGGATAGCGAAGAAGCCGCTAGGGAAATAGCGGAAGGTAAGAAAAGACAGGAGCAAATCCTTGAGGCCCTGGAGTCTCTTCGTCCTTTAGGTGTCGTGAAAAACAGAGAGCAGTGGGCAGAAGCCATGAGGAAGGCTGGTATTAGGGAGCCTGCTGGACTCTTCAAGGCAATTCTCATGGCACTCTCTGAGCGAGATGAGAATGCGGATATCTGTGGGGACAAGAATGGAAATCCAGAGCCCGATCCGGAACTTAGAGATTATGAGAATGTGCCGCTGAAAGAAGATATCCACGCATACATGGAAAGAGAAGTGCTCCCCTTTGTGCCCGATGCCTGGGTGGATGAAGACAAGACGAAGATAGGCTATGAGATCAGTTTAAACCGATATTTCTACAAATACACACCTCCCCGACCACTAGAAGAGATTGAGGCTGACCTGAAAAAGATTGAGCAAGAGATCGCTGATGTGCTAGCGGAGATGAGACTATGAGGTGGAAGCGATATCCAGCCTATAAAGATTCAGGTGTGGAGTGGCTTAGTGAAGTGCCTGAGCACTGGGATGAGTATTCACTCCACTGGTGTGTTGAAGAGATAAACACTGATGTTAGAACGGATAGTATGATTTATATTGGGTTAGAGCACATTGATTCGTGGACAGGCAAGGTCCGCTTTGTCGACCAAGTGTCTGAGGGAATCTCAGGAAAGCATTTTCTTCCGGGCGATGTTCTTTTTGGAAAACTGCGTCCGTATCTGGCAAAAGGATTTGTTGCCGATAAATACGGCCTTTGCTCAGGCGAACTACTGGTTCTCAGACCCCATGGTATGAATCGGTTTTACCTACATTACCTTCTTCTTTCTCCTGGGTTCGTGGGTTGCGTCGACTCATCTACCTATGGTGCAAAAATGCCCCGCGCCAGCTGGGAGTTCATCCGTAAGATCGTTATCCCTGTTCCAAGTCTTGGCGAACAAGAGTGCATAGCCTCTTTCATAGATGCTCAGACACGTGGCATCGACACCCTAATCTCCAAGAAACAGCGTCAGCTAGAGTTGCTCGAAGAAAAGCGCATCACCTTGATAACCCATGCTGTCACCAAGGGCCTTGATCCAGATGTAAAGATGAAGGATTCGGGCGTGGAGTGGTTGGGGGAGGTACCGGAGCATTGGAAAGTGGTTTCGCTAAAGCGAATGGCCAGGATTTCTTACGGACTAGGGCAGCCACCAAGAGAACTAGAAGATGGCATTCCGCTTATCCGGGCGACGGACGTTAGTCGGGGAACTATTGACCTTTCCAACTGTTTGAGAGTTGATCCTACAGATGTTCCTGCTGGACGCGATGCATTTCTAGAACCCGGTGATATCATAGTTGTCCGGAGTGGGGCGTACACGGGGGACTCCGCGGTGGTTCCTAGAGAACTAGCCGGAGCTGTTGCAGGATATGATATGATTGTGCGCTGCTCAGATTGTCTTGCAGAGTTCATGGCGTATGTTCTTCTCAGTGATTCTATGGCTCAACAAATCAACATGGTATCATCCAGAGCAGCGCAGGCTCATCTCAATGCTGAGCAACTGGGCGATTGTATTGGCGCTTTCCCGCCTTTTGAGGAGCAACGTTCGATAGCACGTTACCTTGATCGCGAAACCACCCGCATGAATGTAATAAGGGACAAGATTCAGCACTCTATCGAACTCCTCCAAGAATACCGCTCCGCCCTTATCTCTGCTGCGGTAACCGGGCAGATCGATGTGCGTGAGGAGGTAATATAGTCATGTCTCGACACCGATACACCGAGACTGCCTTTGAGGCTGCCATAGAAGAGCACTTGCTCAATTATGGAGGCTATCAGAAACGGACCACGGAGACCTTCGATCCAGAGCTGTGCCTGGATACAGAGATTTTCTTGCGGTTTGTCCAGACAAACAGCCTAAAGAATGGCAGTACCTAGTTGATCTTCGAAGGGGCCAGGCAGCTGAAACCCTGGTCGGTGATCTCTGCCGCGCCCTAGACTCTGAACACGAAGGCTGTCTCAATGTCCTGCGCCATGGCTTCAAATGCTTTGGTAAAACCTTTAGAGCAGCGTACTTCGCTCCGGCCAGTGGTCTAAATCCCGAGATCCAGCGCCTATATGATGCCAACATCCTGACGGTAACAAGGCAAGTACGCTATGCCACTCAGCATTCCAAGACCCTAGATATGGTGTTAAGCCTTAATGGCATACCCATTATCACAGCAGAGCTCAAGAACCCCATGACCGGGCAGACATGGAGAGATGCCGTTTATCAATATAAGCGCGATAGAGATCCCAAAGACCTGATCTTTCAGTTCGGTAAGCGTACTCTAGTCCACTTTGCCGTTGATCCCGACTTGGTGTATATGACTACCAAGCTAGATGGTACTAATACTTCTTTCCTCCCCTTTAACAAGGGTGATGGCATCGGAGCAGGTAACCCGGTCAACCCTAACGGACATAGAACTGCTTACCTGTGGGAGGAAATTTGGCAGAAGGATAGCCTCATGGAGATTATAGCTAAGTACATGCATCTGGAGGTTAGCGATAAGCAGATAGGTGGCAAGCGGGTAAGGAAGAAGACTATGATCTTTCCACGCTACCACCAACTAGACGTTGTCCGCAAGCTAGTTAGCGATGCACGGGCCGTCGGTGTAGGCAAGAATTACTTAATTCAGCACTCAGCAGGGAGCGGTAAGAGTAACAGTATCGCTTGGCTGGCTCATCAGCTAAGCAGTCTGCATGACGATGAGGATAACAAGGTATTTCACTCGGTGGTGGTTGTAACCGATCGCAGGGTCTTGGACCAGCAATTGCAGGACACGATTTATCAGTTTGAACATAAGGCCGGTGTTGTGGAGAAGATCGATCGAGACTCAATGCAGCTGGCTAAAGCCTTGAAAAACGGGGTACCAATTATCATTACTACTCTCCAGAAGTTTCCCTACGTAACTGAACGGATTGGGGTCTTAGACACCAAACGCTATGCTGTCATAATCGACGAAGCCCATAGCTCTCAAGGTGGGGAGACCGCCACAGAACTTAAGGGAACCCTAGGTGGTGCATTACTGGTTCGAGAAGCCAGGAGAAGAGCGGAAGAAGAGGGCTTGGCAGATTACGAAGAGGAAATCCTACGCACTATGGCCAAGCGTGGTCGTCAGGAGAATATCAGCTTCTTCGCCTTTACAGCAATGCCGAAGTATAAGACCCTGGAGGTATTTGGCGAGAAGAACGAGTACGGAGTACCGGAACCATTTCATCTGTATTCCATGCGCCAGGCAATCGAAGAAGGCTTTATCCTAGATGTACTGGAGCACTACACTACGTATAAGACCTACTTTAAACTGATCAAGTCCATCGAAGATGATCCCAAGGTAGATAAGCACAAGGCATCTAAGGCCCTAGCTCGGTTTGTCAGTCTCCACCCGTATAATATCGCGCAAAAGACTGAAGTCATTATTGAACACTTTAACGCTTTCACTAGGCACAAGATTGGCGGCAAGGCGAAGGCCATGGTTGTTACCTCATCCCGCCTTCACGCTGTTCGCTACAAACAGGCTTTTGATAAATATATCAAAGAGCGCGGCTACGATCATATCCGTGCCCTAGTGGCATTTTCCGGTACTGTCGTCGATCCAGAGAATCCCAATGTAGAGTATACTGAGAGCCAGATGAATGGCGGTATTCGGGAAGATGAACTGCGGGCGCAATTCGATACTGACAAATACCATGTGCTAATCGTAGCAGAGAAATTCCAGACAGGTTTTGATCAGCCCCTCCTACACACCATGTACGTCGACAAGAAGCTTTCAGGAGTTCATGCAGTACAAACTCTATCTAGGCTTAATCGCACCTACCCAGGGAAAGAAGACACCTTTATCCTAGACTTTGTAAATGATGCTGAGGACATCCAGGCTGCCTTCCAACCTTACTATGAGAAAACCATGGTAGGCGATCGGGTTGATTATAAGCAGCTTTATGAACTACAGGCCAAACTAGACTCGTACCAGGTATTCTGTAATGCTGAGGTGGAGGAGTTCTGCAAGGTTTTCTTTAGGCCTAAGAAGGTCCTAACCACTCAGGACCACGGCAAACTGAATGCCATTATCGATCCCGCAGTACAGCGATTCCGAAAGCTAGATGATGAGACCCAGCAAGAGTTCAGGGATACTGCCGGTGCCTTTAGGCGTCTATATGCCTTTCTTGCCCAAATCATTCCCTTCCAAGATTCTGATCTAGAGAAGCTGTACACCTACATACGATTCTTACTTACCAAACTACCCAAACTAGACTATGGACCGAAGTATGACTTTAGTGATGATGTGGACATGCAGTACTACCGCCTGGAGAAAATTCACGAGGGAAGTATCCATCTGGAACGTGGAGGGGAAGCCGAAGTCTCTGGGCCTACAGCGGTAGGTACAGGACAAGTCCAACAAGAGGAGGCGCCACTCTCGGAACTGATTCGGGTGCTGAACGAACGTTTTGGCGCAGAATGGGGAGAAGGAGATCGGCTATTTCTGGAATCCATTAAGGCGGATGCAATTCAGGACCCCATTATCCAAGAGGCCGCTAAAGTAAACACTCTGGAGAACTTCTCATACAAGGCCAAACGCCTGGTAGATGACCTAGTCATGAGTAGGATAGACAAGAATAACCATATGGTGGCCAAATGCTTCGACAATCCGGAGTTTCAACACCTGGTGCAGCAGGCTCTTTACCGCAGTATCTATTATGATATCCATGCTCAATAAGATTCCCCAGGCGGCTACCTACCAGAAGACTGTCGTAGGCCCCCTTAAGGGGTAAGTTCATTCTTGCTAACGAACGAAGCTCCATCAGTGCCGAGAATCGAGATGAACTGACCTGGAGGTCTACGTCAAGTATTAGGCAGTGAAATCGCAAGATGATATGTGCATTCTTGGGATTAACCTGAGGATTTACGTGAAGAGGGAAGAGGTAATCGGCGAAGCCGGGATTCAAATCAGCCCGGAATCACTTTGACGAAACAGGTCCTCGTCCTAGGTCCGTCAAACTCACAGAAATAAATGCCTTGCCATCTTCCCAACAAAAGCCTGCCATTTTCGATGATAACTGTTACACTGCTTCCTATGATGCTTGCTTTCATGTGAGCTGTGGTATTTCCTTCGATATGGCGGTATTCCGGGTGATGTGGACAGGTTTTGCCGAGACCGTACAGCATGTCTGTGACTACATCAGGATCAGCATTCTCGTTGATTGTGATTCCTGCAGTGGTGTGCGGGCAGTATACTATACAAATTCCATCGGTTATACCGCTTTCCCCAACCGCTTCCCGGACTTTTGACGTTATGTCATGAAAACCTTCCCGTGCTGTTTGTAAGGTAAACTTATGTACCATAGCTTTCTTCTCCCTTAGTGTCTTTCAGATGAGTACTTTGATATTGTTTTCTTCCCACATTATACTACAGCGATTCGTCGAGTTCGTGTTTTTGAGGCTAGAGACAAGGAAATCCGGTGGAATACCCATTCGTCCTTCGACTGGAAAGCCTTTGTGCAATAACCTTAGCAAGGTAGCACTACCCTGAGTCTCCCAAACCGAGAAAAAAGGTTTTCGCGCTTTTTTGCAGAAGTGTTTACGCCAAACATCTGCTTAATGCCTGGTAGATTATGTATGTGATATATGTGACAGGAGATCGGTCAGGTGATGCAGCAATGGGCATAACTCTAAGAGAAGCATTAGACTTAGGAATTCTACCTAAAGCAAGGGTAATCGCAGGTCGTAGGGGCTTAGACAGGCAGATCCACTATGTAGACATTATGGAGGTGCCTGACCCCGATGACTACATTCGCCAGGGTTTGCTATGCGTCAGCAGCTGGTACGCTATTCGTGGCGACGAGGAAGCCCAGCTGCGCCTCGTTAAAGCTGCCGCCAACGCCGGAGCTGCCGGTTTTGTCCTCAAAGTCAAGCGTTACCTGGGCCGGTTGAGCCAACGGGTAATCGATCTTGCTGACGAGTGCGGGCTTCCTATCATTGAGATCGAAGGCGATGAGCCGTACGTCGAGATTACACATCCGCTTCTCACCAAGATCATCAGCGACCAGGCTTTCAGGTTGGAATATTATTTAAAGGCTCATAAGCTCTTTCGGCGTGTTGCACTTGAGGGCGGAAGCTATGACGCAATCGCAGAGGCTCTGTATTCACTCATTCATAATCCTGTTATTTTATGCGATGCCGAAGGAAAGCTCCTGGCCTGGTTTTGCCAGGGGGAAGAGTGTGGCGAGTCTTCTCTTAAGGTAGGGATGCCTGTCTTAGGTGAGACAGACATCAAGGATCTAAGTCATGTGGATCACTACACTTATCGGGAATCAGGATTGTGCACCGGCGAGTTCTTGGTGTTCCCCATCCGGGTAGAAGCAGATATTTACGGCTATTGGTTGGTTTGCGAAGCGAACAAAGTCTGCACGGAGCTGGACTTCATCGCCTTGGAGAACGCCAGCACCATTGCAGCTTTAGAGACTACGAAGAGAGCTGCTGTCTCCGAGATTAAGAGCCATCTGCGCCATGATTTTGTAGATGAACTCATCCGTGGTGTTTGGATGTCTGAAGAGACTGCTCAAACCAGGGCGTTGGCACTTGGCTGGGAGTTTATCCCTCCTGTAGGGCTTATCGTAGCGGATATTGACGGGTTTGCGGCTTTTCTCCAGAAGATACAGGATGAAGAGTACGCAAAACAAATCAAGTTAAGGATGCTGGCAGTAACTCAAGAGGTTGTTGCGTCCCATTCGCGCTCGCATATTGTGATCGGAAGAAGCGATAGTTGCATTGCAGTTGTTAGCTTGCCCTCAAGGTGCAAAGACGGTAAGGCCGACAGTTGGCTGCTTAAAGTTGCCGAACAGCTTCAAACGCGCCTGAGAGCAGAACTTGCCGAGATAAGTGTCTCGATTGCCATAAGTCAGCCGTACTTGCGGCTGGTGGAGTTGCGCTCAGGTTATCTTGAAGCATGTGAACTCATGGATATCTGCAGAATTGTTTGGGGGCCCGGACAAATAGCTACCAAGGAAAAGCTTGATATCTACCGGCTTTTCTATCACTGCGGCTCCCAAGGCGAGATGGCGGAGTTTTGCAGCAAGCTCCTGAGCTCCCTGGTCAAGGGAGACACAGGCAGCCGTACAGAACTCATCCACACACTTCGAGTCTACCTTGAATGCGGTGCCTCTATCACAAAGACAGCCCAGTCTTTGTTTATCCATGAAAACACCTTGCGGTATCGTCTGAAGAAGATCGAGAAAGTGTCAGGACTCGATTTGAAGGACTCCAAGAACTGTTTCAAACTGGCGCTTGCCCTCCATATACTTCCATTTCTTAAGGATTGACGGTGGTTTCAAAGGGAATTTCGACGATTTTCGTAGGGATCCGACAATTATTGGATCCCTTTTCGTTTGTTGTCGACGAAGGGCATTAAAACCGGCATGCCTAATAACATGCGAAAGTAGGACAAGTCAACTCAGTATTTGAGAAGAAGAGGAGGTGACTTAGAAATGGCCAAGACGCAGGATGACAATCAACGCAGAGGTAAGCTATGGCTTCTCTTAGCAGGAATGTTCGTTGTATTTGTCGTTTTCCGCCAAACATACCAGCAAGGACGGAAGCTGCTCGACAACGTGCATCCCTGGGATTGGATCGCTCTTGTAGTTATTTTCGGAATACTGTTCTACTACTTGTACAAGTTCAGCAAAGAAGGGATAAGGAAAAATGAAAGGTCCTAAAGCTACTGATTTGCCGAAAGAGACCTTGGCCTCACAAGACGGGCCGGACGTGGACATCCGAAATGTCTCATACAGATATCCCGGATCGAAAGGTCAGGCGCTAAAGGATATAACTCTCCGAGTCAACCGAGGCGAACTGGTCCTTATTACAGGTGCTTCAGGTGCAGGAAAAACGACGCTCCTTTGTATGTTAAACGGCATGGTACCTCAATCCTATGGCGGCGATTTTTCCGGCAGCGCATTTGTGAAGGGATATGACACCACCAAAGTGCCTGTGGGTCGTTTGGCTTTTGTGTCCGGCATGCTCTTTCAGGACCCCGCAGGCCAATTGATTTGTCCTACTGTAGAAGATGAAGTCGCATTCGGTCCTGAGAATCGAGGTCTCTCAGTAGACAAGGTAAACAGCTTGATTGACGAATGTCTCGATTATGTCAGAATGAGCGGTTATCGGGACAAATCACCCCATGCCCTCTCCGGTGGCCAGCAGCAAGCTGTTGCCATTGCTTCAGTTCTTGCAATGGAGCCGGATATCTATGTCCTTGACGAGCCCACATCAAACCTGGATCCTCTGGGAAGTCAGATGGTCTTCGATTTGATCGGGCGTGTGGTGAGAGACAAACAAAAGACTGCGGTAATCGTCGAGCATAAGCTGGAGAAACTGCTGGGTATCGCTGACCGCCTTGTCATCATGGCAGACGGACAGATTGTAGCTGACGGACAGCCGAGAGAAGTGCTGTTAAGTCTAAGTGCCAAACAAGATAGCGGTATCTATCCACCGCAGGTCACTGAGCTCTTTTGGAAGCTTCAGGAGGCAGGATTACTGGAGGTTACGGAAGCACCGTTTACAGTCGACGAAGCCGCAAAGGTACTTTCTCCATCTGTGCAATCGTGGAGAACCGCAGAATCCGGGAAAGATTTGGAAGAAGGTAAGGTAGAAGCGGAAGACGCCGGAGAGACAGTGGTAGAAGTCGAGGATCTTGAGTTTGCGTATCCTGACGGGACCAAGGCTATAAAGGGAGTCGATCTTAAGGTTCATAAGGGGGAGTTTGTATCTATAGTCGGACAGAACGGCTCGGGAAAAACAACCCTTGTTAAACACTTAAACGGACTCCTAAGGCCCACACGCGGCACTATCAGGATAATGGGTGAGGATGCTGCCAAGTATCCCATCTCTGTGCTTGCGACAAAGGTCGGGTACTGTTTCCAGAACCCTGACCACCAGATCTTCTCTTCAAAGGTATTTGACGAGCTGGCGTTTGGACTGAAGAACCTCAAACGCTCCAAAGAGGAGATACAGGCAACAGTCGAGATGGTTGCTGAAAGGTTAGGCTTGCTGGACTTGCTTGACCATAACCCCCATACCTTGAGTAAAGGTCAGCGCCAGCGGATCGCAGTAGCCGCAGTTCTTGCCATGGGCCCTGACATAATGATTGTGGATGAGCCTACCACAGGTCAAGACCCTCGACAGAGCAGGCAGATGATGGATCTGATGAGACTCCTAAACGAGGAGCACGGAAAGACCATCATCGTCATTACACATGACATGGCTCTTGCAGCCGAGTATTCCCATCGCCTGGTAGTCATGCATGCCGGGCGGGTAATACTTGACGGTGTGCCGGCAGAAGTATTTCGACAGGAAGAAGTGCTACGTTCAACTAACTTGGAGCCACCTCAGATAACGCAACTGTTTCTAAAGCTCGGAATAGAACCGGTTGCGGTGACGGTAGATGAAGCATTTATGCGCCTTTCAGGCGTGCTTAAGGAAGTGCTAGCATGAGTAGAGTAATAGTTGAATCAAACGAAAACTGGCTGCGCAGTCTGGATCCTCGCACCAAGACGTTTCTTTTACTTGCGTTTTTGGTCGTCGGTGTGAGCATTCTGGATCCATTCTTGACGCTTGGACTTCTTCTTCTCGTCTTTTGTTTATATCTGGTTGCCGGTATACCCCTGAAGGACCTTGCTGAACTCAGCAAACCGCTGATATTTGCCTTTGTCATGTTTTTCTTGCTGAACTTCCCATTCGCTAAACCGCTGCCTGGGGAGAAGGTGTACTTCTACCTGATTCCTCCCAGATTCGTTCCCATTACCATGACTGGGATCCTGACAGGCCTTAGCAGTGCCTTGCGGTTCATGATGTTTATCTGGATTGCTAACTTGGTTACCTCAATAACACCTACTTCTGAACTCCTGTTAGCTCTAAACAAGAGCAAGGTCAGTCCGGAAGCGTCCATAGCAATCGGAATTGCATTCTCTTACATTCCGGAACTGCAAAAAGAGTTTATGACAATCGTAGAAGCCCAAAAGTGCCGAGGCGCGCAGCTTGAGCAACGAAACCCGGCGAAACGCCTCATAGCCTATATACCTGTGATTGTCCCTGCTCTCTATATATCCATATTGAGAGGACAGGACATTTCCAGGGCGATCGAAGCCAGAGGGTTCACGTATAACCCTATTCACCGGACGTACCGCCGGGACATCGTCATGCAGCCTGCGGACTGGGCAATGGTTGCGGTGATGGCACTTTTGTGTGTCGTAGTCCTGTATCTACGCTATCGATATCATTGGTTTGATTACCGTTTTATCCTGAATCTACTGACGTAATGTCTACTAAGTAATCCGTAAAGGGGGAGACATAAGAATGGAAGGTTATTCTGAAAGACGTCCATTACTCACCTCCCAGCAGATAGGCTTGGCCGCAGCCTTCGGAGGTGCAGGTTTTGCTTTTAGAGCTCTGGGT
>Ga0208693_1002289_pt1 | contig 12761 bp, 11 predicted proteins | sample AD_UKC071_MetaG_FD_184438 | JGI IMG/M metagenome (GOLD analysis project Ga0208693, IMG submission 184438) | Active sludge microbial communities of municipal wastewater-treating anaerobic digesters from USA - AD_UKC071_MetaG (SPAdes) (version 2) | ecosystem: Engineered > Bioreactor > Anaerobic >... | reverse complement strand
CCATCAGGACGGCTTCGACCGGATCTGCATCGCCACCCTCGGTCGCGCCCACTCCACCGGCGCGGACCTGAGCCTCCACGAGTCGGGCGACGCGCCCGCCCTGGCCACGCTGCGCCAGCAGGCCGGCCAGTACGTCGTGCTGAACGACCGCACGATGTGGCACAGCGCCAATCCGGTCGTCGCGGTTGACGCGGGCCTGTCGGGGTACTGGGATGCCTTTGTGCTGACCGCTCACCGCGCATGACCGCCTTCGATCTGGACGCCGTCCGCGCCGACTTTCCTGCCCTGACGACGCCGGACGCCGCCGGGAACCTGCCGCTGTTCCTGGACGGCCCGGGCGGCGGCCAGGTGCCGCGTCCGGTGTTGGACGCCATGGTCGAGTACCTCGGCCATTACAACTCCAACCTCGGCGGGTTCGCCGACGCCGGACGCCGGACCACCCAGCTCGTCGCGGACGCACGCGCCGCGGCCGCGGACTGGCTCGGGGCTGCGTCCGAGAACATCGTCTTCGGGCCCAACAGCACCACGCTCATGTTCAATCTGAGCCGCGCGGTCGCCGCGACCTTCGCGCCGGGCGACAACGTGGTGGTCAGCGACCTGGACCACTTCTCCAACGTCTCGAGCTGGCGGCGCGCCGCCGAGGATGCTGGCTGTGAGGTGCGCGTTCTACCCCTGGACGCCGACGGCATCGACCTCGACTACGGACGTCTCGCCGACCTCGTCGACGAGTCCACGCGCGTCGTGGCCGTGACGGCGGCGTCCAATCTGCTCGGGACGCGTCCGGACGTGGCCCGCGTCGTCGCCCGCGCCCGCGAGGTGGGCGCTCTGGTGAGCGTGGACGCCGTGCATGCGGCCGTCCACGAGCAGCTCAACTTCGAGGCCCTCGATGCTGACTTCCTGTACGCCTCGGCGTACAAGCTGGGTGGTCCGCACCTGGGGATCTGCGCGGCCAAGGCCGAGCACCTGAGCGGGCTGCGTCCGTACAAGGTCGAGCCCGCGACCGAGGAGAGCCCCGCCCGCTGGGAGCAGGGCACCCAGTCGTTCGAGGCGCTCGCGGGGCTCGTCGCGCTGGTCGACTACTGGGCCGAGTTCGGGTCCGGCGGCGACCGGCGCGCGCGGCTGGCGTCCGCCTATGAGGTCATCGACGCCCACGAGCGGACGCTGACGGAGCTGTTTCTCGCCGAGCTGGCGAGGCGTCCGGACCTGCGCCTCTACGGCCGCGCGTCCGTCGACGGCCGGACGCCGACGTTCGCCTTCAACCTGACGGACGCCGACGGGGTCCGGGATGCGTCGGGGCTGGTCCGCTGGCTGGGGGAGCGCAACGTGGCGCTCGGGCTGGGCAACTTCTACGCGCTGGGAGCGGTCCGGCGCCTGGGGGTCGAGACCGTGTTGCGGGCGGGCTTCGTTCACTACACGTCGGCCGACGAGGTGCGCCGGTTCTTCGCCCTGGTGGACGAGTGGTCCGGGTCGGAACGCTAGCTGACAGGCGCCGGCCGCGGATGTGATGGCGCGGCCTGCCCCCGGAGCGCACGGCCAGGAATTGTTCCGTCGGCAGGAACGCGGCGAGCGCCTGAAACCTACTGTGCCGGTACCTGGTGCTGCTCGGAGTGCTCGCGCTGCTCGTGACGTTGTTCCTGCCCAAGGGGCTGTGGGGCCTGATCTCCGGCAACGGACGCTTCCAGCTGTTCCCGACCGGCTACAAGCTCGTCAACGTGCCGAGCGCGCCGACGACCAAGCAGGACGGGGAGGCGTCCGGCGCCTGATCGTTACGGGCAGGACTCCAGCGCCGTCAGACCGGTCAGCGTGATGACGCGCCAGCGTCCGCCGAGATAGATCAGGGACGCCGTCCCGCCGGTCGCCCGCTTGGTGGCGTCCGTGGGCGGGACGATCGCGCCGGACGACGTCTTGACCGTGACGGCCGAGGCGTTGGCGCAGAAGTCGACGTCGGCGATGCCGGCCGTGCGATCGACCTCGCCCGGGCTGAACGACTCGATCGCGGTCGTGCCGACCTGCTTGTAGCCCTTGCTCTTGTAGTACTCGGCGGTCTGGGTCCACATGGCGAGGACGTCGCCGCTCATCGTGTTCTTCATCGCATCCGTCGGTGCCCCCTGGCCGCCGGCCTGCAGCACCTTGTCGGCGGCGGCGTAGTAGGCGTTGAGGGCGGGCAGCAGCTGCGAGATGGCCTGGTCGTTGACCGCGGAGCCGGTGGGGGCGGGGGTGCTCGGCTTGGTCGTCGTGGGCTTGGCGATGGTGGGTGCCGGCGTGCTCGGCTTCGCCGTCGTCGGGGTCGGGATGCTGATCGTCGGGGTCGTGACGGTCGGCGTCCAGGTGCTGCTCGTCGGCGCTGTCGTCGGGACGGTCGTGGCGGGCTGGGCGCAGCCGGCGATCAGGACGGCGGCAGGCAAAACGGCGAACAGCCGGCGGGCCGGGAAAGTCATGGGCTCCATCGTGCCAGTCCGGGCGCTCGAGATCCGGACGCGACGCCCGCAGCGGACCGCATTAGGGTGCAGACGTGAGCCTCAACGGATCGATCGTCACCCTGAGCGCGGGGGAGTACCGCGCCACGCTGGCCGCTTCGGGCGCGTCCCTGGCGTCGCTGACCTACGCCGGACGAGACCTGGTGCTGCCGTTCGACGCGGCGTCCGACCTGGGCCTCGGCTACCTCGGACGCACGCTGGCCCCCTGGCCCAACCGCATCTCGGACGCCTCGTACAGCTTCGACGGCGAGACCTACTCGGTGCCCTGCAACGAGCCCACCACCGGCGCGGCGCTGCACGGGCTCGCGTCCTGGGTGAACTGGACGGTGGCGGGCCGCTCCGACGACTCGGTGACGTTCGCCCTCGACCTGCCGGGCTCTCCGGGCTACCCGTTCCCGCTCGAGTTGCGGGCGGTGTATCGACTGGACGCCGACCTGGGGCTCGTCGCGCACCTCGGAGCCACCAACATCGGCGCCGTGGACGCACCCGTCGGGCTCTCGACGCACCCGTACCTGACGTGCGGCGTCCCGGTTGACGAGTGCTCGTTCGAGCTGCGCGCTGACGAGGTGCTGCTGACCGACGAGCGGATGCGTCCGGCGGGGCTGGCGTCGGTGGGCGAGGCCGGTTTCGACTTCGGACGCCCCACGTCCCTGTCCGGACGCCGCGTCGACCACGCGTTCACCGGCCTGCCCGAAGGTCAATCGGCGGGCGGCAACCTGTGCCTGGCTTGGGAGGCTGTGCTCGCGCACCCCGACCTGGGAGCCGTCGCGCTGGCGTCCGATGCGCCGTGGGTCCAGGCGTTCACCGGCGACGTCCCCGGACTCGACCGCGGCGGGGTCGCCGTCGAGCCGATGACCTGCCCGCCGGACGCCTTCAACTCCCACCCCGACGACGTCCGGCTCGCGCCGGGGGATGTCCGGGTGCTGACGTACTCGATCCGGGCGCTCTGAGGGGTCGCGCCCGGGTTCCGGGGAAGGAAGCGGTCGCCGTTTCCCATGGTGGTGACTGCCTCCACCTCATCAACTGCGCCGTTAACAGCACGTTCACATGCCCACCTGGGGGTGTGAACGTGCTGTTAAGGCCAGTGTGCGAGCGTTGGACCGGGCGATCGGTGTCCACCTGCCTCGATAGTGTTCGAGCGTGACGGAACTCGTGGTCCTGGTCCTCGGCGGTGGCGGACGAGAGCACGCCCTCGCGTTGGCTTTGAGCCGTGATCCCTCGGTCGTCGCGCTGCACTGCGCGCCGGGGAATCCGGGCACAGCGTCCATCGCGACGAACCACGCGCTTGACCCGTGCGACGGCGCCGCGGTCCTCGCGCTGGCGACCTCGCTGGGCGTCAACCTGGTGGTCGTCGGGCCCGAGGCTCCGCTGGTCGCGGGGGTCACGGACGCCGTCCGTGCGGCTGGCATCGCGTGTTTCGGGCCGTCGGCGGAGGCAGCCCGACTGGAGGGGTCCAAGCAGTTCGCCAAGGAGGTCATGGTCGCGGCGGGTGTGCCGACGGCGGCGTCCGTCTACTGCACCACGGTGGCCGAGGTCGCCGAGGCGATCGATCGCTTCGGCCCGCCCTACGTCGTCAAGCAGGACGGCCTTGCTGCCGGCAAAGGCGTCATCGTCACCTCCGATCGGGACGCCGCCCTGGCGCATGCGGCGGACGCCCTGCCCGCGGTCGTCGAGGAGTTCCTGGACGGGCCAGAGGCGTCCCTGTTCGTCGTCACCGACGGACGCGACGTCTTCCCGTTCCCGCCCGCCCAGGACTTCAAGCGCGTCGGCGAGGGCGACGCGGGTCCGAACACGGGCGGCATGGGCGCCTACACGCCCCTCGACTGGACGCCGAGGGGCCTGATCGGCGACGTGGTGACCAGCGTCGTTGTTCCGACTCTGGCGGAAATGGACCGCAGGGGGACGCCCTTCGCGGGTCTGCTCTATGTCGGGCTGGCCTTGACCTCGCGCGGACCCCGGGTGGTCGAGTTCAACGTGCGCTTCGGCGATCCGGAGACCCAGGTTGTGCTGCCGCGATTGTCCTTCGGACTAGGGGGTTTGCTGTACGCGGCGGCGTCCGGGACGCTCGGGGACTACCTGACGACGACCGACCGGTTCGGCTTCACCGGCTACGCGGTCGGAGTCGTGGTCGCCGCCGACGGCTACCCCGGGACGCCAGCGTCCGGTGGTCGGATCGCAGGACCGCGGCTGTTCGGCTCGGACGACAACGTCCACATCATCCACGCGGGCACGTCCCTGGACGCCGACGGCAACCTGGTGGCGTCCGGCGGGCGGGTGCTCACGATCGTGGCCACGGGTGACACCCTGGACGACTGCCGCCGCGACGCCTACGCCGCGAGCGACGAGCTCGATTTCCCGTCCGGCTTCTACCGCCGCGACATCGCGCTCCGTGCGGCCCAGGGTGAGATCGAGACTCCTTCGCGCTAGCCCCGATCCAGTCATGGCGACGTGGCTCGACTGGCGGATCCCGGGCTCCCCTTCCCACGCTCTGCTGGATGACCCGTCCACCTCGAAGGCCAGCCGCAGTTCGGGCAGCGCCAGATCGAAGTAGGCGATCCGAGGGCCCACGACCACCTTGTCGTTGGTGCGGTAACTGGCTCTTCACAATCCAGGGTGTAGGTGGGGTTTGAAGCATCCTGTCTCGAGCAGGCTTCTGGCGATGTAGTTGGTGAGGTTCCGGCAGCCGAGGGCGGAGCCGCGGAGGGTCGTTAGGTGTTGTTGTTCGCTTTCCTTCAGTCTGGGCTGCATCTGCCCTGATTCCGGTGGAATCACCGGGTCGGGTCGTGGCGGGTGGGCGGCTCACGGTCAGCTTCCGGCGGTTCCCCTTGGGCTCGCAGTTCATCGGCCATTCGGCGGAGCTTGTCGCGGGCATCGGCGCCGGTCCCTGTGGCGTTCGCCTGCTGAGTCAGCGTCCGCGCACGCGCGATCGCCTGCTCGGCGCTGGGATCTTGCAGCTCAGCCTGGCCGTCCATCGCCTGCAGCAGCCCAGAGATCTGCTGGAAGCGGTCTTGCGCGGCCGCTAACTCCACAGCCTGCGGAAACGGACGGCCGATCAGCCGATCACACTGCACGATCGTGTCTTGGCATTGCGCCAGGCGCAGCTGCGCCTCCTGCAGCTTGCTGGGGATCTTCGCCACCATGTTCTAGAACTGGATGACCATGCCGTTGGTGATCGCCACCCGCTCGCCGTACGGCACCATGCGCCGCGTCGTGACTTCCGGCACCCCCTGGACTTGCAGTTCGATGACCTCTTGGTAGGTGTGAAGTCGCGGTAGTTGCGAGCCATCACCGTATGCCCACCCAGTTCCCCCAGACGCACCGGTTCTTGGCTCAGCCGAGCCAGACGGGCGAACTCGGCAGCCCGTTCCCGGTTGTCGACGACGACCCCGTTGACAGTGGTGAAGCGGAACGCATCGCTGGCCGTCAGCTTCACGCGGGCAGACGCCTCCGCGAGCCTGGCAATGTCCGCCCTGGTGGGCTCCAGCGCGCCCTCGGCGATGCTCTTGCGCTGACTCAGGGAGCGTTGCGAGTCGTGGTGGGCGCGTTCCAGCCTCGACAGCCTGGACAGTTCGTGCTGGGCGTTGGCCAGCTCGAAGATCAGCGGGTTGCCCGATGACGCGGCCATGATCTCGGAGTAGTTCGTGGGCATCGGCCCGCCCGAGATGTCCCCCTCGACCGAGCGGCCCGTGCCCCGCGCCGTCATGACCTGCTCGATGAAGCGTGCTTTGCGCGCCAGCGTCTGCCACATGAACGTATCGAAGGACCCCTCAGAGACGACGTGACTGCGTCCAGCTTGCATCCAGGTTGGTGGCCGTACGCCTCGGTGATCAGCCGTAGATCGAGGGCGGCCTTGCGGCCATCGCCACCGATTTTCAGCATGTTGTCCTCGTCGGGGCGCACAACCCGGTTCTCGACGTCCTTGGCGCGCTGACCCAACAGCTTCATGTAGTCGCTCAGCTCCTCTCCGGCCGAGACGAGGATCAACTGCGAGGAGCGTTCGCCGTCGCTGTTGGCTGCGATCAGCGGGCGCGGAAGGTCCAGGTCGGCGGCGGTCTTGACGTCGGCGAACACTGAGAACATCGACCGCGCCTCAGGGATGTTGTTGAACTTGGCGAACCGCGACTTGATCTTCAGCCCGCCGGCCACGGTGACCTCGGGTGCGGTCACCACTTCACCGAACGTCGCTGCCCAGGAGTCAAACTGCTCCAGTCCGGCGTCCGCCAACCCCTGCGGGTGCAGGTAGCGATGCATCACATGAAGTTCGGCGATCGAGTTGGCAATCGGGGTCGCTGTCGCCCCGCACATCACCCGACCACTCTGGGTCGTGCGCCGTAGATAGGTGGCTTTGGCGTAAAGATCGGGACCGACCGGCTCAGGCCGCATCGAGCATGGGATTTGGTCCCGCTCCAACAGCGGGGATCGCAGATCAGCCCTGAGTGACGCCGACCGTCAGCCGTCCAGCGCGCGGCGGAGGGCGTCCAGTTTCATCTCGACCCGGACCAGGCGCTCGGTCACGTCCGGAGCAACGCCGGACGCCGACGCGCCAGCAGCCGCCGCAACGGCAGCCGTGGCCGCGCCGCGGCGTCCACGGACGAACTTCAGGTACCCGACCGCGACCGTGACCAGCAACGCCACCGCCACCACCACGAACCGGAGCGGAGAGGTGCGCCCATCCAGCGACACGCCGACGGCGTAGATCATCGTGAAGACGCCCCCGAGCAGCAGGCCGTTGGCGACGACGTCCAGGCGCTCCGACAACACCAGAGACACCGCGAAGATGACCGTGGCGCACACCAACAGGATGATGCTCGCTCCGAGGGACCAGGAGTCCACGGCTGCCCGCCAGGCGTCGTCCCCCGACGAGGTCTGGTCGTAGCGCGACTGCGGGTAGAAGGTCATCAGGCCGACCGCCACAAAGCCGACGACCACCAGCCCGAGGAAGAACGAGTAGAGCGCTTGGATGATCTGCTGGGCCTTCATGGCGACTCCTTCGTCGGCATCTGATGAGCCAGCGTAGGACACCGCCACCCGCCCCCGACACGGGGCTGGGAGCCCGGGGACGCCCGCCCCCGGAGAGGGCTCATCCGGTCGCTGGGCCGCGGCTCAGGCAGGCACCCAGCCGGTGAGCCAGACGCGCGATGTGTCGTCCAGCAGGAGCGCCTCCTTGAGTTCGCCGTCGCCGATGCCCGGCTGATGCACGGAGAGGGCTCCCGTGTCCGGATTCGACGACAGTCCGGTCACCTTCCAGGTGAGCACCGCCTGGGCGGACGTTCGGGGCGGCAGGGTCAAGGGAATGATGTGGGTCCGGTCGGTGTCCAGGCGCAATTCGGGGGTCGTCCCTTTGCGGCCACCCAGCCACAGTTCCGGGCGGTCGATCCTCACCGGCTCGGTGCTGCAGTTGTGGACCGTAAGCACCAGCTTGTGGCGGCGCCGGTGATGTTCGACGGACGTCAGCTCACGGCGTCCGGTCGGCGTCGTGGGTGGCCATGTCCCCCTCCAACCACCGCGCGCCCGGCGCGAGTCGGGCCGTGGCCGATGATCGGGTCCGACCGCGGACCCGGCGCCGGCGTCCGCCCTCGCCGGTGAAACAATGGGGCGTCCACGCTGAGGAGGAGCCCTACCGTGAGCGTCCCGAACGTCCTGGCCAGCCGCTATGCCACCGCCGCGATGCGCGCCATCTGGTCCCCCGAGGGCAAGATCGTCGCGGAGCGCCGGCTCTGGCTCACCGTCCTCGCCGCGCAGCGCGACCTCGGCGTCGACTTCGGCGGTGATGATCCGGACGCCCTCGCCGCCGATTACGCGCGGGTCATCGACACCGTCGACCTGGCCTCGATCGCGGCGCGCGAGCGGATCACGCGCCACGACGTGAAGGCCCGCATCGAGGAGTTCAACGCGCTGGCCGGCCACGAGCACGTCCACAAGGGCATGACCTCGCGCGACCTCACCGAGAACATCGAGCAGTGGCAGTCGCTGGAGGCGTTGAAGCTGGTCCGCGAGCGCATCGTCACCGTCCTGGTCGCCCTCACCCGCCTCGCCGTCCAGCACCGTGACCTCGCGATGGCCGGCCGCTCCCACAACGTGCCCGCCCAGGTGACGACCCTGGGCAAGCGGTTCGCGACGGCCTCCGATGAACTGCTGATCGCCTTCGACCGCGTCGACTCGCTGATCAAGCGCTACCCGGCCCGCGGCATCAAGGGGCCGATGGGCACTGCCCAGGACATGCTCGACCTGCTCGGCGGCGACGCCGCCAAGCTGGCCGACCTGGAAGGCCGCGTGGCGGCGTCCCTCGGCTTCGAACGGACGCTCATCGCCACCGGACAGGTCTACCCGCGCTCGCTCGACTACGACGTCGTGACGGCGCTGGCGCAGACGGCGGCGGCGCCGTCGAACGTGGCGACCTCGATCCGGCTGATGGCGGGCGCCGAACTGGTCACCGAGGGGTTCAAGGAGGGTCAGGTCGGCAGCTCGGCCATGCCGCACAAGATGAACACGCGGTCCTGCGAGCGGGTCAACGGCATGGCGGTGCTCCTGCGCGGGTACGTGTCGATGGTCGGCGAGCTGGCCGGCGATCAGTGGAATGAAGGCGACGTGTCGTGCTCGGTGGTGCGCCGCGTGGCATTGCCGGACGCCTTTTACGCTCTCGACGGCCTCTTCGAGACGTTCCTCACCGTGCTGGCCGAGTTCGGAGCCTTCCCCGCCGTCATCGAGGCCGAGCTGCAGCGCTACCTGCCCTTCCTGACCACGACGAAGGTGCTGATGGCCGCGGTGCGCGCCGGCGTCGGACGCGAGATCGCGCACGAAGTCATCAAAGAGCACGCCGTCGCCGTGGCTCTCGCGATGCGCCAAGGGCAGCGCGAGAACGACCTGCTGGATCGCCTCGCCGCGGACACCCGTCTGGGTGTCGGCCGCGATCAGTTGGACGCCTCACTGGCCGATCCGCTCGAACTCGCCGGGGCGTCCGGGGATCAAGTGGACCGCATCGCCGCGCGCGTCGCCGCGTTGGCGGCCGAGTTCCCGGTGGGGGCGTCCTATACGCCGGGCGACGTCCTGTAGGACTTCCCCGGCGCGGCGCGGGTGAGCCCGTTCCCACGGCCGACAGTCCGCGCCCTCCTGGCCGGACACCACCTCTATCACGCGCCCATCCGCGAGAGCCCTTCAAGTCGCGGAGCTGCCTGCCTGACCCCGGGAGCGACCATCGGCTAGCGAATCTCCTCCTCAAGAGGGTGCCTGACCAGCCCTCGGGATGATGCCGGGTCACCGCCCGCCTCGATAGGTTCGAGACAGCAGCCCACCCCGTTGTCCCGATCCGTGAAGGAATCCCACCCATGACGGCGACCATGCCCGCCCTGCCCACCCCCGGACCCGCCCCCACCCGACCCGTTGCGGCCGCCCTCGACCTGGTGAAGGTCTACGGCTCCGACAAGACGCGGGTCGTCGCGCTCGACCACGTCACCGTCGAGTTCGGACGCGGCACGTTCACCGCGATCATGGGCCCCTCGGGCTCGGGCAAGTCGACGCTCATGCACTGCCTCGCCGGACTCGACCGCATCACCGCCGGACGCGTCTTCCTCGGCGATCACGAGCTGAACGCCCTCTCCGACAAGGAGCTGACCCGCGTCCGGCGTGACCGGGTCGGGTTCGTTTTCCAGGCGTTCAACCTGCTCCCCACGCTGACGGCCCGGCAGAACATCGTGCTGCCGCTCGATCTGGCCGGACGCAAGCCCGATCCGGCGCACTTCGACCAGGTCGTGGCCTCGCTGGGCCTCGGCGATCGGCTCGACCATCGTCCCTCAGAGCTGTCCGGGGGGCAGCAGCAGCGCGTCGCGATCGCGCGGGCCCTGATTACGAAGCCCGACGTGATCTTCGCCGACGAGCCCACGGGGGCCCTCGACTCCAAGAACGGCCTCGCCCTGCTCGCCTACCTGCAGGCCTGCGTCCGCGACCTCGGCCAGACGATCATCATGGTCACCCACGACGCGAAGGCGGCCGCGCACGCCGACCGCGCGCTGGTCCTGTTCGACGGACGCATCGTCGACGACATCGGACGCCCCAGCGTCGAGTCCGTCAATGCCGCGCTGGCAAGGCTGGATGCCTGATGTTCGCGGACGCCGTACGTCAACTCCGTTTCCACCCGGGGCGATTCGTCGCCACCCTGCTCGCCATCGCGATCAGCGTCGGCTTCATGGCCGCGGTGAGCATCTTCATGGCCACCCAGACCTCCGCGCTGGGCAAGATGTTGGCCCTGCCGACCTCGCGCGCCGACGTCGTCGTCACGGCCAACTCGACCACCGGGACCGCTGACCAGCTGAAGTCCGCCATCACGGGGGTCCCCGGTGTGGACGCCGTCGAGCGATCGCGCTCGGTGTCACTCGGCCTGTCCAAGGGAACCGAGAGCGCCTTCGTCGAGGCTCACGTCCTGCCGTCCGAGCGCTTCCGCTGGGCACGTCTCGCCAGCGGCGCCTGGCCGTACGGACCCCTCGAGATCGCGGTCTCGCAGCAGGTCGCCGACACCCTGAAGGCCAAGGTCGGCGACAGCCTGGAGGCTGGCCCGATGCAGCTCCGGGTCGTCGGCATCAGCGCGGACGCCCCCACGCTGTTCATGCAGACCGCCTACGTCTCGCCGATGTTCGGCATGGACGCCGACAGCGCCACGTCCAGCCCGGCCGGGTCCTGGCTGGTGGCGCTGAAGCCGGGGACGGACGCCGCGGCGTCCGTCTCGGCCATCGACCGGGCCGTCCAGCCCTATCGCGGAGCCAAGGACACCTACCCGGGCGCGAAGGAGCCGATCACGGTCGGGACGGCGTCCGACACCCAGCATGAAGCGACCCTGAGCATCACGCGCGACTTCGACGTCATGAAGTACCTGCTGCTCGCCTTTTCGGGCATCGCCGCGTTGGTGGGCATGATCATCATCGCCAACACGTTCACGATCCTGCTGGCCCAGCGGCGTCGCCAGATCGGGCTGCTGCGCGCGGTGGGGGCATCCGGACGCCAGGTGCGCGGCCGGTTCCTCGCCGAGGCCGTGCTGCTCGGGTTCGTCGGGTCTGTCGTGGGCCTCGCGCTCGGCACGGTCGCCGGCTGGATCGGCGCGTCCGTGACGAAGGCGTCCTTCTTCGGCCTGGTGTTGCCCTGGTCCGATCTGGCGATCGAGGTCGGGATCGGCGTCCTGGTCACGATGCTCGCCGCGATGCTGCCGGCCCTGCGGGCGACGAGGGTGCTGCCGCTGGAGGCGCTGCAGCCCGTCGCCACCTCCGAGCAGGTGCGCAAGGCGTCCGTGGTGCGCGCCGTGATCACCGGCCTGCTGATCGTCGCCGGTGTGGGGCTGGCGGCCGTCAGCCAGCTGGTCAAGGTCGATAGTGGGAACCCCAGCCTGGTCGGACCACTGCTGCTCGCCGTCGCTGGGGCGATGCTGCTGACGATCGGGGTCCTGGGGGCGGCGCCCCTCTACATCCCCGCGCTGCTGCGTGGCCTGGGCGTCCTGATCGGACGCAACGCGACCGCACGCCTCGCGGCCGACAACGCCGTTCGCAACCCCTCGCGGGCCGCCGCGACGGCCACGGCGTTGATGCTGGCCACGGGACTGATCGTGACGCTGCAGGTCGGCACCGCCACCGCGGAGAAGACGATGCTCACCGAGATCGAGAAGACCTTCCCGATCGACCTGACCGTCACGGCGCCCCTGCACTCCCTGGACCCGGGCGACGACCCCAACGGCGGCCCGACCGCCAGCTCGTCCGGACGGCTCAGCGCCTCCGTGCTCGGCAACGTCAAGTTGCTGCCGAACATCAAGGCGTCCGCGGTGCTGAGTGGCGGCGCCGCCAAGCTCAACGACGAGCCGGTCATGGTCGTCGCGCTGACGCCTGACGTCGCGAGCGTCTCGTCCACCATCGGTTCGGTCGCGGACGGGGTCGTCCTGCTCAACGGCGGCGATCGTAAGGACGGCGACCGCGTGACGCTCGCCGGGGCGTCCGGACCGATCACCCTGACGGTGAAGAAGGTGTCCTGGGTCGCCTACAACCAGGCCGTGGTCTCCCAGGCGAACCTGACCAAGCTGGTCGCGACGCCGGCTCCACAGGCGGTCTGGCTGAAGCTCGCGGACGCCTCGCAGATCGGCTCGACGATGAAGGCCGCCCAGACGCTGCAGAGCGGGGGAGAGTTCGTCGACATCGGCGGCAGCGCGCCCCAGTCGTACATGATCCAGGAGGTGCTGCGGATCCTGCTGCTGATCACGACCGCCCTGTTGGGTGCCGCCGTCTTGATCGCGCTCATCGGTGTCGGCAACAC
>Ga0208693_1002288_pt1 | contig 12762 bp, 9 predicted proteins | sample AD_UKC071_MetaG_FD_184438 | JGI IMG/M metagenome (GOLD analysis project Ga0208693, IMG submission 184438) | Active sludge microbial communities of municipal wastewater-treating anaerobic digesters from USA - AD_UKC071_MetaG (SPAdes) (version 2) | ecosystem: Engineered > Bioreactor > Anaerobic >... | reverse complement strand
GGCCTTCGTTGCGGGTGCGGCGGGCCTTGATGCCTTGCCGAATCCACACTTCTTCCTGTGCCAGCAATTTGTCGAAGCGGGCATTTTCCTGCGCCTGCGCATGCAGGCGTTCTTCGCGACGGCGCAAATAATTGTCGTAATCACCGGGCCAACTGGTCACCTGGCCGCGATCAATTTCGAAAATACGGGTGGCCAGCGCACGCAAGAAGCTGCGGTCGTGGGTGACGAAGATCAGGCTGCCATTGAACGATTTCAGGAAGCCTTCCAGCCAGTCGATGGCCTCGATGTCCAGATGATTGGTGGGCTCATCCAGCAACAGCACATCCGGGTTGCGCACCAGGGCTTGCGCCAGCAACACGCGCCGCTTCATGCCGCCGGATAGCGAGGAAAAATCCACGTCTTCCGGCAATTCCAATTTCTCCAACACCTGCGACACGCGGCGGTCCAGATCCCAACCGTGCTGCGCCTCGATTTGCGTCTGCGCATCGGCCATCGCGTCCATGTCGCCGTCGTGCACCGCGTGGTGATAGCGCGCCAGCAGCGCGCCCAGATCGCCCAGTCCCAGTGCCACCACGTCAAACACGCTGCCATGGGTGTCCTGCGGCACTTCCTGCGCCATCCGCGCCACCACCACGCCCCCCTGCACGCGGATTTCGCCATCGTCGGGTTTGATCTCGCCGCAAATCAGGCGCATCAAGGTGGACTTGCCCGCACCGTTGCGGCCCACGATGCACACGCGCTCGCCGGGTTCAATGGTCAGGTTGACCTGCTCAAGCAGGAGCGGACCGCCGACGCTGTAGTCGACATTCTGGAGTTGGAGTAAAGGCATCCGCCTAGTTTACCGCGCAAGGTGCACAATCCCTTGAGGAATGGTGCACGGGAGCAGGACGATGGACAGCATGGCAATGGCCCCAGAGCTGCAATGCACGCAGTGGTTCAACACCGAAGTACCGGTAACGCTGGCCGCATTGCGCGGCAAAGTGGTGGTGATTGAAGCCTTTCAGATGTTGTGCCCAGGTTGCGTGTCGCATGGCTTGCCGCAAGTGCAAAAAATGCGCCATGTGTTTCCCGAAGATCGTGTTGCGGTGCTGGGCCTGCATACCGTATTCGAGCACCACACCGCGATGGCGCCGGTGGCGCTGCAGGCTTTTCTGCATGAATACCGGATCCAATTCCCGGTGGGTGTGGATATGCCCGCGGACACCGGCCCCATTCCGCGCACCATGGCCGCCTATGGCATGCGCGGTACGCCCACGCTGCTGATCATCGACCGCGCCGGCCGCCTGCGGCACCAGCACTTCGGGCAAATGGAAGACATGGCGCTGGGCGCGCAAGTGGCATTGTTGATGGGCGAGGCGATGGGTGCCGATGCAGCTGCTGACGCGGGCGAGGCTTGCAGCATGGGAGGGACATGCGGCTGATCAGTTTGCATCGGCATTGGTAAACCAGAGGACATCCGGACAACGGAATCTTGCAGGCTGGGAAAGCCGCACCCGAGTGCTGGATGGATATGAATGTGGTGTGTACGGCATCCCGGACCGCGCCCGCGCTGGGCAGGCTGGTGCTCAGCGTGCCATCACCAGGCGGTGGGTTTGTAGTCCTTCAGGAATTGCCCCCACACGTGTTCGCCGGTGTTGATGCCGTGGATGATGGGGTCGACGATGCGGGCGGCGCCGTCGACGATGTCCAGTGGCGGGTGGAAGCGTTCCTCCACGACCTTGCGTGCGGCGAGTTCGGCGGGATCCTCGTCGGTAATCCAGCCGGTGTCCACACTGTTCATGTGGATGCCGTCGCCGTGGTAATCGGCGGCGGATGTGCGCGTCATCATGTTCAGCGCGGCCTTGGCCATGTTGGTATGCGGGTGCCGGGTAGTCTTGAAGTTGCGGTAGAACTGCCCCTCCATCGCCGACACATTGACGATGTGTTTGTCGCGGCTGGGTTCGGTGCCGGCGGGTGTACGCAGCAGCAAGGGCTTGAGGCGCGCGTTGATGATGAACGGTGCGATGGCGTTGACCAACTGGGTCTCCAGCAATTCCACCGAGGGCACTTCATGCAGCAGCAGCCGCCATGAGTTGCGCCCGCGCAGGTCGATCTGCTGCAAGTCTTGGTCCAGCCTGCCCTGCGGGAACAGGTGCTTTTGCCCCAGCAATTCTTCGGCCAACAGCGGCACCTGCGAGAGCTCTGCCGAGCGGGTGAGCCCCGCGTTTTCGCTGCTGCCACCGATCGTCACCTGCATCGCTGCGGCATTGGCATCCGGCAACATGTTGTAGCTGCGCAGACCTTCGTAACTGCCCAGCAGCTTGCGCACGTCCTGTGGGATGTCGTGCAGTGCGGCGGTTTCCGCTTCCATCATGTGCGCGTAGAACTCCGGTGGGCGGCGCACGGTCTGGCAGGCGTTGTTGATGATGAAGTCGAGCCGCGGCAGCTTGCCCAGGAGCTCATGACAGAACGCCTCGACGCTGGGCGTGTGACGCAGATCCAGACCGAACACCTCCAGGCGATGGCCCCATTCTGCGAAGTCCGGCTCCTGCGCGTAACGCGCGGCGGAGTCGCGCGGGAAGCGGGTGGTGACGATCAGTTGCGCACCGGCACGCAGCAGTTTCAGGCCGGCCTGATAGCCGATCTTGACTCGTCCACCGGTCAGCAAGGCAACGCGTCCGTGCAGGTCGGCAAGTTCGTTGCGTTTGGCGAAATTGAAGTCTGCACACGCCGGGCACAACTGGTCGTAGAAGTGATGCAGCAGCGTGTATTTCTGCTTGCAAACGTAGCAGTGCAACAGCTCGCTGGATTCCTGCGGCGCGACTTCCGGCGCAGCCAAGGCGGGCGAGGGCAAGGCCGGCGGGAAATAATTCGGTGTGGTGAATACCGGCTTGCGGCGCAGTTCACGGATGCCGGTCTGATTGAGCACGGCTTCGGCGCGGCGCACGGCTTCGGCATTGCGTTCGCGTTCGCGCACCTTGGCCTGCTTGCGGCGCAGCTTGGGCTCCGGGTGATAGATCGAGGCGATGGCCTGGTGCAGGCGCGCGCGTTCCTTGCTTGGCCACGCATCAAGCACGGCGCGGTCGGCGGCGATGGCTTCCAGCAGTTCGAGTACCAGGTGTTGGCCCGAAGCTGCGCCGGCCTCGCTGGAGGGTGGGGTGTTGGTGGTCATGGTGTGGGTCTTGCGCTATGTGGTGATTGAGACACGTGGCTGCGTTGCAAAAAAAGAACGGGCCGCATTGCTGCGACCCGTTCGCTGTATTGCTTGGGTTGCTGTCCGGTGGCGGGCAGGGCCCACTCTTACAGCTTTGCGGCTTTGCGCAGGGCTTCGGCCTTGTCGGTCTTTTCCCAGCTGAAGGCGGTGGCTTTTTGCTTCTTGCCGGCGCCGTCGGTGTAGCTGATCTCCTTCGGCTTGCGGCCGAAGTGGCCGTAGCTGGCGGTGGGCTGGTAGATCGGGTGCTCCAGGTCCAGCATGCGGGTGATGGCATACGGGCGCAGGTCGAAATGGGCGCGGATCAGTTTTTCGATCACATCATCGCCCACCTTGCCGGTGCCGAAGGTCGTCACGGAAATGGAGGTCGGTTGCGCCACGCCGATGGCGTAGCTGACCTGCACTTCGCACTTGTCGGCCAGACCCGCGGCGACAATATTCTTGGCCACATAACGCGCCGCGTAAGCAGCCGAGCGATCCACCTTGGACGGATCTTTGCCCGAGAACGCACCGCCGCCATGACGGGCCATGCCGCCGTAGGTATCGACGATGATCTTGCGTCCGGTCAGGCCGCAGTCACCCACCGGCCCGCCAATCACGAATTTGCCGGTCGGGTTGATGTGCACCTTGTTCTTCGGCAGCGCGTCCAGCCATTTTTTCGGCAGCACCGGGGCGAGGATGTGCGCGCGCACGGCTTCGACCAAGTCTTTTTGCTTGATGTCCGGATCGTGCTGGGTGGACAGCACCACGGCGTCCAGGCCCAGCACTTTGTGGCCGTCATAACGCAGGGTTACCTGCGACTTGGCGTCCGGCCGCAGCCACTTCAGCTTGCCGGCCTTGCGCACTTTGGCTTGCTGTTCCACCAGACGGTGGCTGTAGTACAGCGGCGCAGGCATGAACTCCGGTGCTTCATTGCAGGCATAGCCGAACATCAGGCCTTGGTCGCCCGCACCCTGGTCTTCCGGCTTCTTGCGGTCCACGCCCTGATTGATATCGGGCGACTGCTTGCCGAGCATGTTGATGATGGCGCAGGTGTGGCCGTCGAAGCCGACGTCGGAATTGTCGTAGCCGATGCCGTTGATGACGCTGCGCGCAAGCGCCTCGATGTCCACCCACGCGCTGGTCGTCACTTCACCGGCCACGATGGCGGCGCCGGTCTTCACCAGCGTTTCGCAGGCCACGCGGGCGTGTTTGTCTTGCGCGATGATCGCGTCCAGCACTGCATCGGAGATCTGGTCGGCGATCTTGTCCGGATGGCCTTCAGAGACCGATTCGGACGTGAACAGGTAGCTGGACATTGCTTATATCCTTGTATTCGGATGGAAAGATGGGTGCGCATGATAGCGCGATGTTGACCGCTGTGCATCCTGCCCGATATCGGCAGGCCATGGTGTTGCACAAACGTTAAGCCTGGCGTCATTGCTTGGACATGTGGCTGCCATGGGCTTGTCCCGGAAGTAACGCAGTCTTGTCCATACCACGGCAGCCATGTACCGCCATGATCCAGTTTGAACAGCGTTTGCAGCAGCGTTTTCCCCACTGGTTCCGTGGCCGTCACGCGGTCATCGCCAAACCATTGTTACGCCGGCTTGCGCGTTGGTCCCGGTTGGATGAAATCGATGCATTCCTGACCGCCAATGCGCATGTGCGTGGATTTGAGTTTGTGGCCGCTGCGATGCGGCACCTGGGTGCGGGGTATGTGGCCAGCGCTGAAGATTGCGCACGCATTCCTGCGCAGGGCCGCTTGCTGATTGTTGCCAACCATCCTTCCGGCGCACTGGATGCGTTGGCGCTGCTGGATCTGGTGGGGCAGGTGCGGCGCGATGTGCGCATCGTTGCCAATGATGTTTTATTGGCGGTGGATGGTTTGGGTGGATTGTTGCTGCCGGTGCGCATCATGGGCGGACAGCCTGCGATGGACAGCGTGCGCGCAGTGGCGGCGGCCTTGGCGCGTGAGGAATGCGTCATTGTGTTTCCAGCAGGCGAGGTTTCAAGGCTTGGCCCAGCCGGTATTCGCGATGGTCGCTGGCGGCGTGGCTTTTTGCGGATTGCTCGCAGCTGCGATGCACCGGTATTGCCGGTGCGGGTTCAGGCCCGTAATTCGGCGCTGTTTTATGGCGCATCCGCACTGTTCAAGCCGGTGGGTACCGCGCTGCTGGCGCGCGAAATGTTTGCGCGCCGGGCCCGCAAGATCGTACTGCGCGTGGGTACGCCACGCACACTTCCTGCCGATGCGGATGACCGCGCGTTACTGCGCGATATTCGCCACGAGTTGTATGCACTGGGCACGCGGCGGCAGCGTGGAATGCCACCCGAGCCTGACCGGCCGGAGCCGTTGGTCGAAGCCATTGCTCCGGATTTGGTTCGCACCGGTGTGGAACGCTTGCGTCTGCTTGGGAAAACCAGTGATGGCAAGCATATCCGGGTGGGCAAGCTGGCGGTGGATTCGCCCTTGCTGCACGAGATCGGCCGTCTACGCGAGTTGACGTTCCGTGCGGTGGGCGAGGGCACCGGGCGTCGGCAGGATCTGGATGCGTGGGACAGTTGGTACGAACACATCGTGCTGTGGGACGAAGCCGCGGCCAAGATTGCCGGCGCGTATCGTATCGCCCGCGGCGCACCGGTACTGGCGGCACACGGCCTGCGCGGGCTCTACACCGCCAGCCTGTTCGACTACGGCGAGGACGCGCTGGTGCGGATCGCGCAGGGCATGGAGCTGGGGCGAAGCTTTGTGGTGCCGGAATACTGGGGTGGTCGCAGCATCGATTATCTGTGGCAAGGCATCGGTGCCTATCTGCGTGCCTATCCACGGGTGCGTTATCTGTTTGGCGCGGTGTCGATCAGTGCTGCACTGCCGCCGGCGGCACGCGCGCAGATCGTGGCCCATTACGCGCATTGGCACGGCGGTCCGCAGGGCGAAGCGGTGTCGCGCAGCCCCTTTCATTACGAGGCCGCTCAGCCCAGCGATGCCGCGTTGGACGCCGACACCGCCTTCCGCGTGCTCAAGGCCAACCTGGATGTGTTGGGTATGCAAGTGCCGATGCTTTACAAGCAGTACGTGGATTTATGTGAGCCTGGTGGTGCACGCTTTCTGGCTTTCGGCGTGGATCCGGATTTCAGCGATGCCGTGGATGGCTTGATCGAGGTCGATTTGCAGAAGATGCGGCCCAAAAAGCGGCAACGCTATTTCGGCGCAACAGCGATGCCGGAAAACGCATGATGGCCAAGGGTGTGTCGATACAGACCCACCGATAAAGGCACGCTTGTATAAACTCATCGCATGGATTCGATCACCCACTTGTTTTACGGCGGTGTCATCTGTGCCGCCATCGCCCCCAAAGCCGATCGCCGCGCCGCACTGTTGGCGGGGGCTGCATTGAATACCGTGCCGGATCTGGATGTATTTCCGCTGCTGCTGAGCGACAACCCGGTGCTGCGGATGACGTGCCATCGCGCCGCCACCCATTCGTGGCTGGTCCTGCCGCTGATCGCGTGGGCGATCTGGTGGTGCTTCAAGCGCCGTGGCGGGCGGGTGACCGCGGCACCCGCGCGTTGGTGGTGGGCGATCTTCATATGCCTGATGGCGCACCCGCTGCTGGACAGCTTCACCGTGTACGGCACGCAACTGCTGTGGCCGATCCCGCTGCCGCCGCTGATGTGGAGCACGCTGTTCATCGTCGATCCCTTGTTCACCTTGCCGTGGCTGCTGGCCTGCATCGTGGCGTGGTGGGCGTGGAACAAGCCGCTGGGGCAACGGGCATTGCTGGCGGGGCTGGTACTGGGCGTGGGCTATCTGGGTTGGTCGCTGTTGGCAAAGGCGCTGGTGACGCGTGTTGCAGACCGCGAGTTGGCGGGGCTCGGTCATGCCGATGCAGCACGGTTTTCCGTACCAATGCCGCTCAACACCCTGTTATGGCGTGAGGTGGTGATGGTGCCCGGCGGGTATCTGGAAGGCTACCGCTCGCTGGCCGCCGATCGCGGGCCGATGCGGTTTGTATTTCATCCGTCGAATACCGCTGCGCTGCAAGCCGCCAGTAATGTGCCCACCGTGCAGCGTTTGACGTGGTTCACCAACGGGTTTGTGGGGGCGCGGGTGGTCGATGGTGCACTGGTGCTGGATGATCTGCGCATGGGCAGTGCACCAGACTATTTCTTCAGCTTTCGGGTGGCGCAGCACGACGCTGGAACTTGGAAAGCAGTTGCGCCGACGCAGGTGCACACCCTGCGTATCGCTCCCGGCGCGATGTGGGATAGCGTATGGCAGCGGATCTGGAATGCCCCCGTGGCTCAGGCAGCAACGGGTAATTCGGGCGACACGCCTGCAATCAGCGCATCGAAATAATCGCAGGTCAGCTGCAATTGCGCATCGGCGGTTTGCGCGCGGTTGACCACGGCGCGGAATGCGGCATTCTCGGGCCGGTCTTTGGCATACCAACCCAGATGCTTGCGTGCAATGCGCACGCCCATCTCTTCACCGTAGTGGGCGTGTAGCGCGTGCAGGTGTGCGATGAGCGTGTCGCGCACGCGGGGCAGCGCGGGGTCTGGCAAGGCCTCGCCGGTCTTCAGATAGTGCGCGATCTGGCCCAGCAGCCACGGCCGTCCCTGCGCGGCGCGGCCCACCATCACCGCATCGGCCGCGGTGTGCTGCAACACGAACGCGGCTTTCTGCGGCGAGTCGATGTCGCCATTGGCGATCACCGGAATGCGCAGTGCCGCCTTGACTTGTGCAATCGTGGCGTACTCGGCGCTGCCCGCGTAGTGCTGGTCGCGGGTGCGGCCGTGGATGGCCAGCGCCTGGATGCCGGCATCTTCGGCAATGCGCGCAATCTGCAGTGCATTTATATGCTCGGCATCCCAGCCGGTACGGATTTTCAGCGTCACCGGCACGCTTGCCGCTGCAACCACCGCCGACACAATTCGCGCCACCAATTGCGGGTCGCGCATCAGCGCGCTGCCGGCCAGCACGTTGCACACTTTCTTGGCCGGACAGCCCATATTGATGTCGATGATTTGCGCCCCGTGATCCACATTGAAGCGCGCCGCGTCGGCCAACGCGGCAGGGTCGGTGCCGGCGATCTGCACGCTGACCGGATCCGGCTCACCAGCATGATCCATCCGCGTGCGCGATTTTGTGGTGTTCCAGAATCGCGGGTCGGAAATCGTCATTTCCGACACTGCCAAGCCCGCCCCCATGCGCTTGCACAGCAGCCGGAAGGGTTTATCGGTGACCCCCGCCATCGGCGCAAGCATCACGTTCGGGGCGATGGTGTAGGGGCCGATGCGCATCGGCGTAGTGTACCGGCAGCGGTTTAAGCAACCGGCAGTTTCGGCATCGCCAATGCAGCACCAGCGTGCTCGGTGGAGCGCGCCGCATAGCGGCCAGCAAAACGGACGTGTTCGATAAACGCACGCTGTGGGCGTTGCGCCAGGGATGCCGCCAGTGCGCCATTGAAGGCGTCGCCGGCACCGGTGGTATCGACCACGTGTGCGGGTTCGGCGGAGATGCGGTAGCAGGCGTGCTCATCACCGCGCAGATGGCTGTTGGCATGCGACACAAAACAGCCGCTGGCGCCCAGCGTGATGATGACGCTGCCTTCTGGCAACAGCGTGCGGCAGAGTGCGTGCAGGCGCGGTTGATCGAGGCCAGCTACCGCGTCGGCGTCGACGCGTTCACCCACATGACGGTTCAGCAAGGCCACGAATTCGGTTTCGTTGGGGGTCAGGATATGCACGTGATCGAGCAAGATTTGGCTGATCGCCACATTGGCCGGTGCCGGGTTGAGGATGCAGACAGCCCCGGCCGCAGCGCCGCTGGCCAATGCTTGCGCCACCGCATCCAGCGGGGATTCCAACTGGGCCAGCACGACATCGTCAGCGATCAGCGCAGGCAGATGTGCACTGACCCAGGCCGGTGCCAGCTCGGCATTGGCACCAGCACCAATCACGATGCAATTACGGCCTTCGGCATCCACATAAATCCCGGCGGTGCCGGTAGGTGCGGCACTGGCTGCTGCATGGAGGTCGATGCCGTCATTCGCGCACAGCTCGCGTGCCAACCGGGCGCCGGCGTCATCGCCCAACGCACAGATAAAGCGCGTATCGGCACCCGCACGTGCTGCTGCGATCGCCTGATTGAAGCCTTTGCCGCCGGGGCCGGTGGCATACCTGCCGGCCAAGGTTGCCCCTGCCTGCGGCAGTGCAGGCACGCGCCAGACATGGTCGAGGTTGAACGAGCCGATGACACACACGCGGGCCATCAGGGGTTGCCCACATCCGCCGCGCCATGCGCGGGAATGACCTTGTGGGGGGTATGCCGGTGTTTGAACAGCGGCACGAAGGCCACCGCCATCGCCAGCGCATACAGCGCAAACGTCACCCAGATGCCGTGCCAGTCTTTTGCGCCGCCGGCATCGGTAAACCAGTGATCAATCACGAACCCGGCTACCAGGCTGCCCAGCACCGCGCCGATGCCATTGGTCATCAACATGTACAGGCCCTGTGCCGAGGCGCGGATCTTGGGGTCGGCCTGCTGTTCGACAAACAAGCTGCCGGAAATGTTGAAGAAATCAAAGGCCATCCCGTAGACGATGCAGCTCATCACGATCATCCACAGGCCCGGCCCCGGGTTGCCGTAGGCGAACAGGCCAAAACGCAGGAACCACGCCAGCATGCTGATCGTCATCACCGTCTTGATGCCGAAGCGGCGCAGGAAGAACGGGATGGTGAGGATGAACAGGGTTTCGCTGATCTGCGAGATGGACATGATGATGGCGGGGTAGCGCACCGCCAGCGTGTCCTTGTAGGCATCGACATTGGCAAAATCGTGCAGGAAGGTGTCGCCATAAGCGTTGGTCAGCTGCAGCGCCGCGCCCAGCAGCATCGCGAACACGAAGAACACCGCCATGTTGCGATCCTTGAACAGGCGGAACGAGGACAGCCCCAGCACGTCCACCAGCGAGCGATTGCCGCCCCCTTGGCCCAGCGTTGGCGGACAGGGTGGCAGGGTGAAGGCGTACAGACCCAGCACCAGCGATGCAGCCGATGCGATATAGAACTGGCCTGGCGAGGTTTCCAGCTTGAGCAAGCTGGTGGTCCACAATGCGGCGATAAACCCAACGGTGCCCCACACCCGGATCGGCGGGTAATCACGCACGACATCCAGCCCTTCACGCTTGATCGCGTTGTAGGCCACCGCAATCGCCAGCGAGATGGTGGGCATGTAGCAAATCATCGTCGCCAACATCACCCAGAACATGGTGTGCGGGTCATTGACCTGCGGCACATAGAAGAGTGTCAGCGCGCCACCGATATGCAGCAAGCCATAGAGTTTTTGCGCACTGATCCACTTGTCGGCCACCACGCCCATCAACGCTGGCATGAACAGGGCGCTGATACCCATGGTCGAAAAAATCGCGCCGAAGCTGGTGCCGGACCATTGCTTGTTCTGGAACCAATACGCGCCGATGGTGATCAGCCACGCCCCCCAGATGAAAAACTGGAGAAAATTCATTACGGTCAGGCGCAGCTTCAGATTCACACAGGCTCCCATGCCAGGCGCTACGGCGCGCCTGCTTGGCGCAGGGTAGGGCAGCGCGGGCGTGATCGGCAAGACGCGGTGCACATCGCGGCGTACACCGTTGGCATCAACTTTCGCGCGCGACCACTCGGTTGCGGCCTTCCAGTTTGGCCTGACGCAGGCGCAGGTCGGCGCGCCGCAACAGTTGCGACAGATCCACGCCATCCTGCGGCCAGCTGGCAATGCCGGCACTGAAGGTCAACCGGATGGGGTCAGCATCGAGCTCGGGCACGAATGGCTGGGTCGCCATGTTGCGGCGCAACGTTTCCAGGCGTTCCCAACTGCGCCCGGTGGGCAGCGCCATCACCAGCACAAACTCTTCACCGCCCAAGCGCACCAGCCAATCGCCAGCTTCCAGACCGTTGCGCAATACACCCGCCGCATGGCGCAGGGCGCGATCGCCAATCATGTGGCCTTCTTCATCATTGATTCGGCGGAAATAATCCAGATCGATCAGGCAGACGGAAAGCGAGCACCCGGTGTCGCGCGCATCATCCATCAAGCTTGGGAAACGGTGGACAAGCAGGGTGCGATTGGGCAAGCCGGTCAGCCCATCGTTGCCGGACAATTCCACCAAGCGCTGCATACGGTAGGTCACCGCTGCCGTGATCGTGGTCATGATGCCAAGCAACAAAAGGCGTTGCAGAATATTCGATACCCGCACCGTGCCGTATTCGACCGACATCAATTGCTCGGGCGAATGCACAGACCAAAACACTGCAACCGCAATCGCGGCGTACTGCAGCATGGCTAAGCCACCAACAAACAAGGTCAGGCGACCATCGTTGCGCAGCGCAGTCATGGTGATCGCAATCAAATAGAACGCCCACACCACCATGCTGTTCATGCCGGTGGCAGGTGATGATAAGGCCAGCAGCACCAGCACCAGCGAGGTCAGGCTGATGTCGTAGCTTGATGTGGCCCAGGGCAGCCAACGCAAACGTTTTGGCTGGCGCGCCAAGACCAACCAGACCTGTGACAAGGCAATCGCCGCGATGACGCCCAGCATGCCGGCCACGCCTTCAGTCGGGGTGAACTCACCGGTCACCAGATTCATTAATGGCAACAGCAGCAAGGCGAGCGACAAGCCGGCGCGCAATTGCGCTACCAATAACTCGCCGCCGGCGCCCAATTCCAGCATCAACGCATCCGGCGGCGAGCGTAATTGGTGCCAGAACTCGCGCAGCCCAGTTCCGATGATGTTCAAGCCTGTCCCCTTGCGTGTCAGGCACGCTTGCGTGCCGTGGCAGCTTAGGGCGTTGTGCGGTTGGGCTCAACGTGCGGGCCTATACTGCGGGGAACTTGGATGGAGTGGACGCGATGACACAGTTTCTTGCCTTGATTTTATTGTTGGCCGGGATCATTGGTGTGGCCAAGACCGTGCGGATGGTGCCGCAGGGCTACGAATGGACGGTGGAGCGCTTTGGTCGGTATACCCACACGATGACGCCGGGCCTGCATTTTCTGGTGCCGATCATGTACAGCGTGGGGCGCAAGATCAACATGATGGAGCAGGTGATGGACGTGCCCAGTCAGGATGTGATCACCAAGGACAACGCGGTGGTCAAAGTCGATGGCGTGGTTTATTTCCAAGTGTTGGATGCGGCCAAGGCTGCGTATGAAGTGGCGCAGTTGGAAGTGGCCATCCTCAATCTGGTGATGACCAATATCCGCACTGCGATTGGTTCGCTGGATCTGGATGAGTCGTTGTCCAAGCGCGACGAGATCAACACCAAGGTGTTGCATGCGGTGGATCAAGCCACCCATCCATGGGGCCTTAAGGTCAACCGCATCGAACTTAAAGACATCCAGCCGCCGCGCGACCTGGTCGATTCGATGGCGCGGCAGATGAAGGCCGAGCGCGAAAAGCGCGCCAACATCCTGGAAGCGGAGGGTTTCCGCCAAGCGGCAATCCTCAAGGCCGAGGGCGAAAAACAATCCACGATTCTGGAAGCCGAAGGCCAAAAGGAATCCGCGTTCCGGCAAGCCGAAGCGC